>Ga0247833_1004451_pt1 | contig 17411 bp, 17 predicted proteins | sample LaCruzMarch2015__7_FD_187117 | JGI IMG/M metagenome (GOLD analysis project Ga0247833, IMG submission 187117) | Freshwater microbial communities from meromictic Lake La Cruz, Castile-La Mancha, Spain - LaCruzMarch2015_8m | ecosystem: Environmental > Aquatic > Freshwater > Lake | place: Spain...
CTCTCCCGTGAGGAAGACGAGTATATCCCCGGGTCCCTCACACTTATGTATCTGTATAGCAGTCCGTACTGCAGCCTCGACATAATTTCTTTCAGGTTCTGCCGTGTAGAATACCTCGACTGGGAAGGTCCGTCCGGGCACCTTTAACAATGGAGCGCCGTTGAAGTAACTACGGAACTTTTCGGCATCAAGCGTTGCACTCATGACAACAACCTTGAGCTCTCCAAATTTATTCCCCTTCGTACGTTGTGGTAATACCTCCATTAACAACCCCATTAATACATCAGTAGCGAGTGTCCGTTCATGTGCCTCATCAAGGACGATGACTGAATATCTACTCAACAAAGGGTCATTCATTGCCTCTCGTAAGAGCATACCATCGGTTAAGAATTTCAATACTGTCTCGTTTTGATCACTGACATCCTCAAAACGGATGGTATATCCCACAGTCTTACCAAGTGCTACGTCCATCTCCTCGGCTACACGTGCGGCAATACTCGTTGCGGCCACACGTCGGGGTTGAGTGCATGCCACACATGATTTGCCAGGGTAGGCATATCCCGCCTCGACGAGGAATTGAGGTATTTGTGTAGTCTTGCCACTTCCGGTCTCACCTTCGACGACAACAATTTGATTTGATGCCACTGCCTCAAGCATTTGCTTTTGGAATTGATATACCGGCAATTTAAGACGAGTTTGTAATATAGATTGATAGCGCTGTGAGTATGACCGGCCTGTCCATGGGTTGATGTCGGAAGTTTGACGTGCATCAAGCGTCGCCTGGTGCTTCTTGCCATCATCATCATTATCGATATTGATCTTTCTTTTCCGCTCGTTGCCTCCCATTTTGTCGTTTCGTCGCCTGCACTGATGCCGTCGTTATTTGTTGTCGTCGACGTCGTTGTTGTCGTCGTTGTTGTTGACGTCGTTGTCTCGCCGTCGTTTGTTGTCGTCGTCGTGTCCTGTCGTGTCGTGTCGTGTCGACAACAATTATTTGTGGAGGGATAGACTTCCCGCCTAACCCATCTTCCGAATCGTATCATGGCAACGCCCCGCTCCACCTATAGGCTAGTTCTGCGCTCCCTCCCATCACTAGCGGCTGCACAGCAATTTATACCGTCGACTACTATTGTTTCGTCTTCATCGTCACGTATGCGTTTTGTTTCAACTCATCCAACATTCGTCATCCCGCGAAGTCCATCTTCCTCCATGAACCGTATGTCATTCTCAACCGCACCCTTGAATGATATTGCACCACCCGAACAACACGAAGGGAATGATGTTGCACAAGCAATGGACATGCTTGCCAAGGCTGACGCAGTCTGTTTCGATGTCGACTCGACCGTCATTGACGAAGAGGGGATTGATGTCTTGGCCGAAACATTAGGAAAAGGTCCGGAGGTGGCAGCATGGACAATGAAGGCAATGGGCGGGGATGTGAAATTTGAGGATGCATTGGCGGCACGATTAAATATTATTCAACCGTCCAAGAGTGATATAGCATCATGCTTAGCCAAGCATCCATTACGATTAACACCGGGCATTGACGATTTGGTCAAGGCATTACATTCACGTGGGACACATGTATACTTGGTCAGTGGTGGTTTTCGTTTAATGATTGAACCGGTGGCACAGATATTAGGCATAAGCAACGATAGGATTTATGCCAATACTATTATTTTTAATGACAAGGGTGAGTATGTTGGATTTGATCCATCCGAGCCCACTAGTGCAGATGGAGGCAAACCGAGAGCATTGGGTGAAATTAAGACAAAGCACGGTTACAAAACCATGATTATGGTTGGAGATGGTGCCACGGATGCTCAGGCGAAACCTCCAGCAGATGCATTCATCGGATTTGGAGGTGTGATTACGAGGGATTCCGTGAGGGATAAGGCGTGTTGGTTCGTACGGGACTTCAAAGCCATGACTGACATTGTTGCTGATAGCATACATTAGCCGTATAATGATGATACGCTAAACGAGTATAAATGCTATTAGCATTATTTCCTATCTCTATCTCTATTTTCGGAAGCTTCTAAACAAATTGAATCCTTTCTTTTTACCGTCATCACTACAGTTCTCGAAGAATGAACTATATTTTCGTACTCCATCGTAATGTTTATCAGCGTTGGAATAGTCTAATGAAATATCACTAATATCCATTTCAGGATACTGTCGCGAGTTTATTTTCACGCCATCACTAAATCCTCTTTGACCGCTTTGAATCCACTTTTCGTCTGTTCTCTTTGGATCTCCTGGTGCACTCCACGTTGAAAATGGATCGTTTAAATCGTCCTCTTGTATAGTGTCATGTTGAGCAGATAACAATGGACAAGCCTTGTGTATGTGCTTGGTTATTGTTGCTACTTGTTGTAACTTTTCCGCGTTTCCTACAATTAATTTTAGCAAACTCAATCTACCCACATGTGACATGTCTTGCTTCTCATCATTCCTAATTCGGTCATGTACATCTACATCGTTACCAGGCTCTCCCAACATGACAGAATGCGTGCTATAATTACTAGATGAAGATTCATCATCAATATTACTAAAAGGAACATCTAGCTCGTCTTTCGTGTGTCGTAACATGGGCGGGGCGGCCCCATTTCCAGATATATTATAAGATGAAGATTTCTTCCCCGTCTCTGAAATATTAAACGGAACATCTAGCTCGCCCTTCTTGCTCCCATTCCTCGCCGGTTTTGGCATGGGCCGAGGAGGGACTATATCGGGAGATAAGGAAGATGCATCTGATGCCGTTGACCTTCTTAGTTGTCTCAATTCACTCTTGTACGTTGCAAATGCATCAACCATTTTTCTACGACTGGCACATGTATCAAATGTATTTCTGCCATCGGTGGACTCGCTCCAAATCCTCTGACCCCAGAGGCCTTCTGCATCTTGAACAAGATTAAGAAATTCGGACCCGGACCAATCAACTCTGCTAAACTTACGCTGTTCTGGAGGCTTAGCTGTCGTACGAACAGTCCCAATTGACTCTTGCACACTACTCTTCCTGCTTGATAATTTCTCTTTCTCCATTGTTTGAATTGTTGTATGTAATCGATCATTCTCATCATGTAATCGATCATTCTCGTCTAGGATAGCTTTGATATCGTCAGTTAGGTGACGATTTTCTAATCTAAGTTCATCTAGTAAGGCCTTCGTGGTTGCCAATTCAAAGTTGACTTTTGCCACGTGTGCCTCTAGCTGATTTATTACTACTGAATTGTCCCTGTCTAATGCCGACATTGACTTACTATAAATGTCGGAGTTTTTGGTCGACCGCTGCTTTTGACGATGACGATGATGTGATGATGACCGCATGCTAGGAGTTCGAGTAATGGCAGAATCGTCCATAGTTGAAAGACTTGTCTCGTCTTCTTCGGGGATGTAGCCCACGCCTCGACGTTTGTTTGACAACGGAGTCCGTGGATCATTTTGCAATAAGTCCAAGTTCTCGAGATATTGAGGTACCATATTACCTTTGCGATTATTATCTTCTGATCGAATTCCCATATAGGAATCTATAGATACCGAATCAACCGACCTTGATGTAGATGATGTTAATGACGTCTTGGCATGACGCGGGGTCTCACCTGACCAATTGCCATTTTGGCTGAAGTATGACCTGTCGGCCAAGTGGGCTACGTCAAAAGTGTCATAGTCCTCACCATCGCTGCCTCGCACACCTCCAATCCGAACAATAGGCATTATTCGATGGTTTGTTGGAGTGCACTATGATGTTGTAGTTATCCAGAAGCGACCCCATCAGTACATAGTGATCGCTTGTGAGTGCTCACATCATCTGAACATCACTTTCATTTCTTGTTTCGAGAGAGTCTCAAATCTCAATCGATCGGGCTTCGTAGCAGTTCGCCTGCAACAAAACGACCTCCCCTTTGACCACGCGTCGTCAATGCTGCCGCTCCTTATTCGTTCCGTTCTTCTCTTCACCAGCGCTGGAAGAATACGATCATTATATTCCCATACTCCAACTATTCATCGATCTGCTTTTCCGTCGACGACTCGCTGTTTCTCCTCGCCTTCATCGTCCATAAATAAAAATCATATGTCGAATCTCGATCAAGCCAAGCGTACAATTGAACGTGCCATTTCTGTCGGAGCTCCTGCTTACAATTCGGGAGATATACGGCGATGTGCAACCTTGTATGATGAAGCAGCATTGCAACTACTTGATTTAGTACCGTCATCGCTGCGAACAAGGTTGCTCGAGGCGTTGGCTGTGGGAGAGGATAACAATTTCGATGCAAAGGCGTGGGCACTTCGGAGAGTCTTCGATTCCATATCAGAATATGACATGCCCTATTTACCTTCATCTGCAATCGACGATATCTCACTCGAGCCATTTGATAGATCGCAACTGGGAGGTGGACCGGTTGAGGTGATGGATGGAGTGATGGGAGGCTTGTCAAGTGGGAGCTGGACGCCCGAGAGGAGTGCCTTCCATGGACATATATCACTTGCCAATAATGGTGGATTTGCATCGTTGCGGTGGAGATTTCCTAACGGTTCATCACGTGATTGGTCACACGCCACTGGGATTTATTTCAAAGGTCTGGTACACTCTAAACCCGAAGAGCATACATTCCGCGTTATACTAAAGGATCAGATGTGTGATCGCGTTCGTCTGTCCAACTATAAGGCGACCTTTGCCAATCCTCGACGGAACTCGGAAGACACATCGTCGTCGTCGTTATTGTTCATACCATTCACAGCGTTCGATCGGATGGAACAAATGGGGAGAGTCATGCAAGGATCGCCTGCCTTTGATCCACGGACTGTTACAGAAATTGGGCTGATGGCGATTAAACCGACTGTCGTCGGAGATTTTCGATTGGAGTTTATCGAGTGGGGATTGTATAGATGATGATCGAAACAATTAAGACTACGCACTGTCGTCGGAGAATTTTGATTGGATTTTATTGAGTGGGCATTGAACAGAACACAAAACGATTGATTCATCAAACACCTCCACTTGTGAAGCGCCCCCCCCCTCCTTTCAGCTGCACCTTCCCCCACAATGCGAATACAATTGATGCGAGCGGTTGAGCAATCACCAAAAAAACATCAATTGATTTCCCATTAATGTAATGTCTCTCATAACTCTAGTATTTCTAATTGGAACAAATATAATATGTTCAAATAGGGACAGGTGAATATTGCCCTTTTCTCGCTCCGCAGCACTCTAGTTACTCGCCTCGCAAACATATGAATGCTGGCTCAAAATAAGAGCAACAATGAGGCCATATAACGCCAAGGCCTCACTAAAGATGAGCATAATCAATAATCCGACATACAACTTATTCGCACCATCGGCATTACTCGCTTCACTGCTACCACCAAGACCAGAGTCGTCCCCTCCACCCTCCTCGGCCCAAGAACGTTTCCCCCCCGACGCACGTAGACCAAAGCCCTGCACACCGGCATCTCCAATAACACCAATTGTCCCCCCAGCAGCGAGGCAGGAAATACCACAGCATAGTCCAGCTGCCATGTGTGCATAACCATTAAACATGGAGTACGTCGTAGTGCCATCGGTGGCCGGAGGACGGATTGATTGTGTTAATATAACCGCAACGATTAGACCATATATACCCAAAACACCGGCCATGACAATTGGGACAATATTCTTAATTACACCCTTGGGGTAATCAATCCCCATTTTACATACACCCAGTCCTGCCTGCCATGTCCCCCATGCCGATCCAAAGTTCGCCAGGATGATACATGATGCAGCACCAATATAACCACTGATAATAGGTGTATATATAAATACATAGTGAGAGAGAAATAGAGGGGAAATGAGTGATTACGGTAGTATTTGATAAAAGAGGAATGAGTTTAAATCAAAGTCGATCAGAGGATCATTAATTTCCTCTCCACCAAAGTTCGATTCCCAACCGACGAGTAACTATGATTGCTCTGAAATGTTCACAAGCTGATCATCAAAAACAGGCATCGAGGAATTGCTTACAATGCTGGTGCCCAATCAGGGCACATATCCATGCCAGCAGTGATGGTCGTCATGGTGTAACAAAAAGTGCCGTGGGGAGTTTCTGGCGATTTCTTGGGGAAAGAATGCAGGACAAGCGGAGCCCCTGTGATTCTTTTCTCTTCTCCACGTGGAAATCTACGTATGTTGATAAGCTATGATATGTCTATTGAACAACAGACAATGCACTCGTCTCCCACGGTTTATTGTCATCGTCGGTGGGTCCGTCGAAAAGCTGTACTTTTTGTCGCATGTCACTTGCTTTTGTCCTCGATCACAGTGAGAAATAAGGGCACTATCATCGCAGTTGTCGAAGCAGCCGAAAGGGCGGGTGGTAAGCCTGATCCTCGTGATACCAAGGGCTACTACCAAGCACTAAACATCGAGAGAGATGCCGATCAAAAGAAAATCAAGAGTGCATATCGTAAACTCGCTCTAAAATATCATGTGAGTATATTTCATTCATTTCTGCCCATCGTACATTTTCGTATACTGTAGTGATCCATACCAATTAATTAATGCTATAATTTTTTAGCCAGATAAGTTCAAGTCAGACCCTAATCAATCAGAAAAACGGAACGATGAACTAAAGGCAAAGCAAGAAGCAAAGTTTGTTAAAGTTTCAGCAGCATACGATATCCTATCAGACGAAAAGAAGCGTAAGGCGTATGACAAATATGGTCAGATGGGTTTAGATGCATTAGCGAGGGGTAAAGATCCAGATGAGGCATTTGGTGGTGGTGGTAATGCAGGTTTTGGTGGAGCTAACATGTTTGGTGGAATGGGTGGGTTTGGAGGATCCGCGGGTGGTAGTGGAGGGCAGCAGAGTGCTTTTTCTCAGAAGGATGCAGAGAAGATGTTCAAATCAATGGTGAGTGCGCTTTCTTTATATCAATTGTCCACGGTAAGAACTGCAGCTTATGATTTCCTTGTCATTTCTTACAGTTCGGCGACATGAGTGGAATGGATGGATTTTCTAGTGGTAGCTTCAGTGGAGGAGGTGGATTTCCAGGTGGTGGAAGCGGTGGATTTACATTTGGGAGTGGAAGCGGGATGCCGAATATGGGAGGTGGTAAAATGCCAAATATGGGTGGCATACCCGGTATGGAAGGCTTCGGAGGTATGTTTGGTAACATGTTTGGTGGTGGGGGCGGAGGAGATAAGCCTCAGAAGCGTACACGACGGCCCTGGGACGATGATCCTGCTGACTCACAAGTCGATGGACCTCCCGTGAAAAAGGATGACCCATCAGGTTTAGTATTGCTTGGACAACCGAAATTTCCAGAAGCAAATGCCAAACATCCATGGTTGATATTGTTTTATCATCCGGATGATTGGGTCAATCAAGATCATACAACCAGACGATACTTTTCACAAGCAAAAGAGCTCTCAGAGGGATTGTTGAATAAAGCTAAGAATAATAAGAATGAAATGACCTTCAAGGTTGGTGCGATAGATTGTTATGGACGCGATGGAGAGACCATGCAATTTTGTCACTCAAAAATGAGTCAACACAACGGCGGTATAGGAGTTGCCTTTCCTCAATTTGCAACAGTCCTAAATGGTGACGTGCATCTAGTTGAAGAGCAAGGTGCTCTTCAAAGCGCCAAGAATCTTCATGATCATACAACAAATTCTTTAATCAACTATGAAGGATTGATTGTAAATGTGAATTCCGTCGCACACATCAAAAACAGACTTTTGGCCTCTTCACCAACTCCTGGTCATCCATGCGTTGCCATCCTCCTCTTAACTGACAAAACAAAAACATCGCCCCTGTATGCCTCGTTGGCATACCGACATCGACAAGATGGCTTTGCGTCATTCGGCGAAAGTCGTGGCAAGAATGACAATTTGGCCAATCAGTATTCGGTAGACAAGTACCCATTCTTGGTTGCATTGATCGGTGACGAAGGACAGGTTGAGAAATATACTGGCAAATCGTTTGACTCTGAGAGCATTTCTAATTGGTTGAATAGGATGTCCAAGAGGTATTTTCAGTCAGATTCGAAGAGTAAAAGTAGGAAGAAGACTTAATATTATCATCTTCTTCAGTATAATCAGGTGTACCTGCTAGTTTGAATACAAAAACTCCTGAGAGCATCACACTCCCAGGATTGCAGTATCTTGCTTACAATGGTTTAATACTTAGACATACGACATTAGCTATCGATACTGCCATTTCCACCCTCAGCTCCACGTGATAAATACACCGTCCATGCAACCGAGCACAAATTCAATGCCACGGTGTAGTGCTTCTTCTTCAGATATTTAAAGGTGCAGTAGACAGCAAAAGGCCAGAATTGCCACGAAGATGGAATTACCTTTATTGCATTCGTTATGGACTTGGATATCACATTTCCTTCTCGGAATTGATGCATTGTTGCACGTATACTAGCTCTAAAAACGTCGAGACAAACAAACATTACTTTGGTGATAACAAAGTTTTTATTAGTTTGTCAGATTTGCAATGCTATTATATGGGTAGAGAGAATTGGTCAGACTTACGCGCTAAAAGAGGTGGTTGAACAACCAATTGATCCACTAGAGTCGATGCGGTCGTAGAGCTCGGACCGTTTACTGATAGCCATTCAAACCAGAAATGAGATATGGGTGCATTAACAAAACATCCATGTAAGGCAAATGATAGTACATCGACCCAGTTGATGTTTGTTGATTTTGCATCATTATCACGACGCATTATATTCGTCCGTTGTTGATTTTCTTTTGTCGCGTTGGATAAGTATGATCCAAGGGCCGAACCAAATGCGGATATAAAAAGGGATGTAACCATTTTGGTCCGTAGAGGATGACCATCGAGTAGTTGATTGTATCGAGTTAGCCATTCTGATGGTGAAGAGATGATGATCGGGTATTGCACCCTCCCCCTCCTCCGTTCTTCATCGTCGGTATCCTCTTGCGCATCACTATGGACACTTGGAATCGGCGTCATTATCCACCCTGATGTTTGTGGCTGTTAAATAGGGGCTTCGTCATGTAGAAATTTGTAAACCGGGCTCGAGCGCTCCGAAGTCCTATCAAATTGTTACGATATGGTCATGCTCAAGAATGACTGATACCACTGACAAAGTAAGCAATTGAGACAGAGCCTATTCGTGACGTTGATAAACACCGACCGGCAGATTGACGCCAAAATCATTTGCGAGTAAAAAAAACTGTTTCGGAATCAATAACGGAGAACACCTCATCTCAACAAATGCGGAATATTCAAGGAGGAAGATTTTTTTGGAACAGCTGAAGGAAATGAGAATGAAGTAACGAGAACTAGAATTGTGTGACAAGCGAAACTCAAAATGCAAAGGATATGGCATTTTTTTCTCGTTGAGCTACATACTTTAACGAGCATCTTCATCTGTTCTCTGATATGTACAATTTTTCAGGTTCTAAGTCATTTCCAGCGACCCACGTTTTCCCACCATGACAGTTGATCTCCCCAAACTTTCTTCTTAGTCACTGCTTTATCTAAAGAAACATTTTCATCATTGCTTTTATTAGCATTGTTCATGTCAATGAGCATCCGTGAAGCAATTTTAATTTCATCCATATCCACAGGCAACGCTTCACCAATGGGGAAGGTCTTATGTACAACAGAATGATTGTCAACGGTGAATCCAACTGCCTGTCTATGTACAAGCAACTCCCATCGATATTGAATTGCACGTTTTCTAGCGTCATTGTAACGTATAGCCGATTCCGATGCATCTTTATATGCTTGAGCATGTAGAAATTGCATGTATTGTCCATGTTGCTGAGTCATTTCACTTATAGCACGCTGGACCTTCTCGCCCTGTCGACCGAGTGCTTTCCCTATCGCAGCACACAGTTCGTCTTCAATCGTTTTGAGATGCGCTGCAGGATCTAACTCCTGTCTTACTACGTCTATATACGGATTGGTCACGTCGGTATTCTTCACAAGTTTGGCACCTCTTTCCCATGTCGTACTGCTCGGCTTAGGAGGTGTTACAGGTGATTGTGACGATGATGTGGAAAAGTGGAGTGAAGGAGAGGTGACAACGCGAGTACGGGGTGGTCTTGCCAGTACGGCGGCGGCGCGGCGCAGTTTGCCCTCCATCTTACCTTGGTGGAGATGCTCATGCTAGAGGGCTCCGCCTTTAGGAAGGACTCTTCACTTCACCTCTCTCTCTAGATAGACGACGTCGGTTCCTCCTCGGCGTTGCTCTTGCCTGGACCATGGACCGACGACTCGTTGCTCTGCAGTCGCCGTCAGTAGCAGCACCGTCCCTTCTTCCATCACAGCCCCGGACCATCCTCGAGGAGGAAGAGTATGAATCGACACTATCGCATATCGTGACACGTGATTACTTCCCCTCATTACCCTCATTACGAAGAGATGCAGAAATATTAGACGCACGCAGTCGTGGAGATATGGCAGGTGCTGTGGCAGCTCGGCGACGTGCACGTGCGATGGAGTTGCTGGAAGAGAAGGAACGGATGGAGGATGCTGGGGAAGATGTGCGTGCGATGGTTGCTGATAACAACAGCAACAACAATAATTATGGAGAAAGTATAGATGGAGTAGGTCTACGAGTCCGACCACGGCAGTTGAAACATGAAAGCATTACCGGTTTCCATGCTAGAGTGACATCCGAGGACAACGCCGAATTCGAGTCGAATCAGGAACGTGAACGTAAAGAGAGAGAGGTGATATTGGGTGTTGTATATTCATCACGGGCGGATAAATGTGGTCGATTGATGATTGAAAGTCACATCAACGGTGGCGATGAAACTAATGGAGATGGCAATGAATGCGATAAAAGATTACACTACAGTCGTGATTGGTGCGATACACCTATTGGACTTAGTTCTGATTTATATGATGCACCACCGCAAGGTCTGAGAATAACAAATGAAAATGGAAAAAGCACTGCTGCGTCTAACGATAATGGTATTGGTCGGAATGGTTTATTCTTTCAACCGAGGGATAAGCGTTTATGCGTGATCTCTGAAGCACGTGGGTCATCTTCTAGTGGTACATTCCTCGCACTCGAGAATGTTAGTATGGAAACAAAAAGGATTGAGAATGGCGAGGACAAAAGCGGTGAATCTGACAATCTACTCATGCCTCCGCCACCAGCGAGGCTCATGTCAGATACCGATAAAACATCGATGAGTAGTTCGAATGCGAATATGCCCATGTCATCCTCTGTAGATCGTCGTCATCAACTCGTCGAGTATCTACCAAAGCAATCCCTTTCTGACATTCATCCTCCAGCGACACGATTCCCGTATCAGAATGAGTCTCGATTGCCTTCTAGTAATAGTAACTCGAGGACCATCATAACTTCTTCTGTCTCTCGTGGCATCGTCAATCGCAATGGCTCATTCTCCACTACTGATGCATCTGACACAACTGATCTAGATGAACCTCTCCGGCAGTTGGATACTGAGCGAGCCGCACGTAAGAGAGCGCGAGATCGGGAGAATGAGACATTCGTCGCAATGACCCCACTGATCCGTCCCGGCAATGGTGGACGTGGGGATGCTGGTGGACTCGATGAACCTATTATGACATGGGGTGATGTCATTTCGACGCCTTTAGTCTTGGGGGGTGGTTCTGCGATTGATGCTCGAATATCATCCTCCGTATATTGGGAACCTTCACATCCTCCACCCGATGATTTATTACCAGCACCGGCATTTGACGTCATCGACTCAAATCATCGTGAAACATTGGCCCGTAGGGCTGAGAGGAGACTAGTGAATAGGGCCAAAACGTACCGATCGGCTGGTAGCGTTAGCAGTTATAAAGAAAGCGATGACGAATCCATCCACAGCTCTCGTTCTACTAGATCCATTCGTTCTACGAGATCCATGTCATCGTCGGTAACAAATCCAATGGATAATTCAGCGTCACTAACGCCGGCTGCACGTGCACTCCTTGATGCTCAGAACATGGCTCGCCAATCGAAGAAAAAGGCTAATTCAATATCTAGTGGTCGCACACTGTCATCAATCTTTTCTGGTTCTAGAGATTCATTTGGTACTTCGTTGCGTGCATCGTATACTCCAGATTTAACGAAGTTGCGGAATATTACTAGAGAGGGTTCAGGGAAGAAGAAGACTAAAGGAGATTCATCATTACGTCGAGCCTCATCGGGGGCCACCCCTCGTTGTCATTAATCACTGAGATAAGAAGCATAAAGTGTTGTAAAGTAGAAGATTGTAACACTAATATAAGCTAGCAGTAAAGAGTTTCATTACATATTAACAATTCCTCTATTTAATCGTTAGCCCCATCCCCCACACCAACCCTTTCCTTCCAAAGTCATACTTTTCACTCATCTCACTTTCTGCCCTCCACCCCCCACTTGGATATTACTAATTATTCTTATGATGAACTATCTAATAAATATTCCAACCTTTGTATGTATTAGTAGTTTTTTGCCTTTCTTCTTCTTCTTCCTCTTCAAAAGTCGGGTCCGATGAAACCACCCACTCTTGCCATTTCTTCAATCTGTCCAGGAATACTAATTCCCGTCCAATACTCGGTCAATAGACCCACAACCAAAAAGAACATTGCCGCACGTCCATTATATGTCTCAGCCTGTGGTACAAAGCCAATAATACGTGCTGCCGTATATTCCTTATCTTTACGTACCTTACGATACGCATCTTCCAATTTGGTCAATTCGGTCACCTGTGTGGCTAATTCTATTTCATTAACGGTAATTTTACCAGGTACATTGGTGCTTAACCAATCATCATCGGCGGAGTATTCCGCATCCCAATCATAATCTCCTTTTAGTAATGGTAATGCTGGATTATCGGGGTTCATGTTTGGTACATCCTCAACCTCTGTTGCTGTTGCAGCCAACGATGATTGTATGGAGGGAACGGAGATGGAGGAAATAGTAAATCTCGTGCTAATAAAGGCTGAGGTATACGTCGTGGCGGACAGGGCAGCGACTAGGAGAAAAGGCAACCTCCGAACGATGCGTTCCCTCACCATGTTGGACTGACGTTTTTTTGAGATTTGCTAAACTCAGCGCAGCCCCTATCGTCTTGTCGGGGGGTGTGACCATCTATCCGGAGGAAGTCATTAGCAGCATCATGAACTGAAATAAGTGTGCATGTGGTGTCAACAAAGCAGCCGCAACACATAAAAGTAAGAATGGACGTGACAATCCCACCCCATAATCTCAAACGATTTGCCTCCTCCATAACTTGTTTAGGGCGGATTGGTAAAGATTTATATGTCTCGTTCGATCCATTAGAGGGACTTACATTAAGTTCATTAAATGAGGCCAAGTCAGCATATGGTAAATTTCATTTTGATCCTGGGTTTTTTACTCATTGCGATGGACCCATTGGCCTTCGTAGCAACAACGACGACGACGATGACGACAATGACAATGTCAAGGGATCAAAGTATGTATGCCGTGTGCCTATCCGATCGGTCTCATCGGTATTACGTTCACGTAAGGGTGTACTATCCCTCCAACTTAGGAGTGAAGGTGCCGATGATCATGGGAATTTATTTGGCATGCGTCGAGCGAGGAAAAAGGCATCGGAGGATAGGGAGAGTAGGAGAGGAGGGAGGAGGACGAATGATCGTGGAAACACTACTCGTTGTAATCGCAATGACAATGACGATGATAACGAGGAGGAGGAGGAGGAGGAGGACGAGAACAATGAAGAACGTGACCGACGACGAAGACGAGGTGGCTCTCTTTCTGCACGAGAACGGAGTAGGTCCCGTAATGCAAGACGGCGTGAGATGCGCAGTCGGTCGACCAAAGATGACGAGAACGAGGAGGATGAATCATCCAGTAAACGCAATGTCGATAAGATGATGCTCTCATTTGAGTATCACATTGAGATACCAAATAAGTATGATACTACTACTACTACCACTGGTGGATACCCGAACAACAATAATAACAACAGTGGAGGGGGGAGATATAGCATTGTACATCGTGTAGGCGTAACTGATGCCAACGGTATCTCCCTCTCTACATCAATAGCACGACAACGTACACGATCTGAAATTGTATCCCACCCACGATTATTCTTACGTCTGCTTGATCCTCTCCGTCGTACTGCCGAGGTGGCACTCACTATTGATGATACACTCAAGGTTGTTACGGCAACTAGTTTCCACCCCAACGAGTTGGGTGGTAGTAGTAATACCATACTCCAGGCCAATGCGGCACGGAATGCTGTATTGAAAACGGAAACTTCTACTGGTGCTGAGGAATTTGATGAGTATGACTTTCGTAGTAACCGTGGAAAGAAGATGAAGAAAAAGGCCAAACAGGTTTCCCCCGACGAGGGAGGAAGTGACAATGATGACGGCGATGGCTGTGATAACGAGGGTGATGATGCGCCACCATTAGATGTGAATCAAAAGGTCATACTTGTATTCAGTATCAAGGAAGCAAAGGCGATGATGCAATACTGTGCACAGACCTATAATTCGTCATCCTACCATGATGATGACGATGATGGCGTTGTACTTTCATTTCATTGGGGTGGACGTCCGATCGTCATTGAGACTGCTGGTGACTATTTTACTGCTGAACTTGTACTGGCAACTTTGCATCATGGCATGATTGCATCGAATATTGCAGGTGGTGGCGGCGGCGGCGGCAGCGAGTAGTTTTGATATTGATGGGCATGTTCCTCCTTTCTGCGAGGGATATCATACGATAATTCATAATCAAAAACATATTAGGTCAATTAATATTGTTATGAAGCAGTTCCTTATCTATTTATTTGCAGTACAGTCGTCTTGGTTGACGAGGAAGGTATCATCAATATTTGTTACATGTCCCATTTTGCACCCCCTTTGCTGCGCTTTTCTGATGCCACATCAGATTTAATCCGGCGTTTCATGACCGTCTTCCATCGTACTTCATTTTTCTTATGCCAATCTACAAAAGCAGCCGCTTGTGCCGGAGTCAATATATCAAGGAGTAGCCTAGTATTCCGTTGCGATGTCAGTTGGGTATGACACAGTGTGGCATTCTGAAGGTGGTGTGTGGCATCGGTCGCAATTTTCATGTTTTGAAGTTTGGTTTGTAGCTCTGGCGTGTTCTTTGCCCTGCGTTGTTTATGTATGACAATGTAAATCAATCAACATGTTGGAACTTTTCAATAGAACGAAATAATACGATGAAAACTTACTGTGATATTGCCTGATTGATGACTCGATCCTCCTGCACCATCGTCATAGTAATCTCGTGACAAAATAACGGCCACAGTCTGACCCAATCATTGGCCTGACAGGAATGTGTTCTCTCCTCGTTGTATAATTCTTTGCCAATTTGCTTCGAGTTTGCACGCGACCCAGCGCTTTTGTTATTTTCCCTCTCACCACTGCTTATGCCACCACCCGTCATTGACAATTCCAATTCCTGTTTACGACTAGCTTCGGTGAAAAAAGTTGATGATTGCATCATCATCCAAACTGAGAAATGATTGTGACTTGATAAGAAAGCCTGTCGTAGACAGTGGTATTGATGAGCAATGACTGCTCGACGGATTTCGCAACTAACACTTGTCTTGCCAATGACCTTTGCCAATTGATTCCGACTGTCTACGCAAACGACAATGCTACTGCTGCTGGTATTTTCATCAGAAGCAGTACCAGACCGTTTCTTCTCCTGCTCGACAAACCATTTGTCTAACATATTGTTCCGTTGCCTAGACAATCCACTCTCCATGCTGCGAATCTTACTCCGAACGTCTGCCTCTAACTGCCTTTGCAATTTCTGAACCTTGGCAGATAAACTTGCCAAGTGCTCCTTCTTACTCTTCCTCGATTGTCGTGCACTTTCTCGATTACGTGCTAGCCGTTGTCGACGTTTCTCGGCCAATATCTCCGGATCAATCTCCTTCTGATCGTCAGGTTTTGATACCTTATTAATTGCCTTTGTTAAGTATCGCAGACCAGACGTGGGAACAACACTCGGATCTACTTGATAGAATATTGAGCCATTCGCACCAGTCACGGCTGTTATGGGGATAGTCTGTCCATCAAATCCTATTTGTATTTGCTGTTGAACTTGCATCCCCTCAACTGGTTGTTGCTGCTGCTGCGATTGCTGCTGCGACAGCTGTGATTGAGGTGGTTGTGGGGGGATGATGGAGCTTGTGCACATAAACGAATTGGGATCCAGAAAGTTATGATTTTGTGTAGGATTCATTTGGGGCAGAAAATTTGGTTGCTGTGCATTTGCCTGTAACTGAATCTGTTGTTGCAGTTGTTGCAGTTGTTGTTGTTGTTGCTGCTGCTGATGCTGAAATTGCATTTGTTGTTGTCTGTCGCTTTGATGCGGTTGTCCTACCACTACAGGCATATTTCCATTTGGATATCGAGGAGGTGGGGGCAGCATCATCATTTCTTGCGGAATGCCCAGTAAGTTCACTGGAGTAATGGGCGACATATTATTGAGCTGATATTGATTATTCGCAAGTTGATTGAGTTGAATCTTTTGTTGCATGCTCATGACCTGATTAGGTTCACCTAATGCTAGAGCGGACGCCATGGATGTGAGCAATGAAGATGTAGAGCCATTACTAGTCGTACTGGATGAGGATAACACCTTATGAATTGATTGTTCCGAGCTGGACCGATTACTTATCAAGGAGTCTGACGATTGAAATTGTCGTTGTGAAACCTGCTTCGATGGGGAGCGATGTACAACCCCATCGTCAAAATGCACTGAACGAGCAGATGTAGATGATGCTGAGGTGGAGCTGGTGAGACCGTCGATACTCTCCTTCGCACGAGCTTTTATAAAGTTATCCAACATAGAATCTGATGCAGGCATGACAGTGGTGGTCGACGGCTGTCGGACAGCGGTTGGTTCGACCACAGCATTGTCAACAACATCTTCGTTTGCAATCGATGATTCAATATCTGTGAATTGTCCCAGGGGAGAAGTAGACGAGTTTGCGACGCTACCGTGATTGCTGCTGCCATTAGTGCATTGGTTGGCCCCTAAGAAGTACGAGAGAAGATGATCTGTGGCATGCAATAAGATGTTGCGATGATACAGTTAGACAAAGCTGAGTAAATAAGAAAGATGTAATACTTCGGGACGCACCTTCCTCTACATCCCAGTGAATAGAATCAACAGCTGCCGTCGCCGGCTGAGATTGATGATTGTTGTTGTTCATCCTATCAACCTTCTAAATTCAAATAATAGAATATGAAACCGCCCTGCTTGCCAAATACGCAATCGGAGTTGGTGTTGTGTGATATTTGTCTCTAATAAAGAGGATCTGCCGCAGCTAATATCGACTTTACATAAAATCGATTTTTAGGGCTGTTACAGGGGAGGGTTAGGGTAGGGTTAGGGTGTTACAGGGGGAGGGTAGGGTGTTACGGTTAGGATATAATCGA
>Ga0247833_1004453_pt1 | contig 17403 bp, 14 predicted proteins | sample LaCruzMarch2015__7_FD_187117 | JGI IMG/M metagenome (GOLD analysis project Ga0247833, IMG submission 187117) | Freshwater microbial communities from meromictic Lake La Cruz, Castile-La Mancha, Spain - LaCruzMarch2015_8m | ecosystem: Environmental > Aquatic > Freshwater > Lake | place: Spain...
ACATCACTATATTGTTGGAGTGGCAGTATTCATAATTATTGTGATTAATAATTGACAATGTATTATGTTTCTTGTCCACATGGTCGTCTAGTACTGTACTGACATTGATGGCCCATTTGTTGTATGCGAAGTAGACAGTAATAACAACCAGGAATGAGAAAGCAATGAAGTGGCCACGCCTGAGCCCTACTGGACCGTGCTTGGCGATGGCCATGACTGAGGCTGAGACTGACACGTGCTGGTGTTTATGGAGCAACAGTATCTATCATGTACATAAATGCAATATAAGGGGAACTGCTGAACACGCTTCGTGTTCGTGATACATAATACACTGCTTACGTGATGAATGACCATAAATGTTTGTTTGTAACAACCAGCATGACGTCCGCAAAGAGCAAAGAAGCTTTGAGCTGAGCCCTTTTTGTTCTCTTTTTGACTGCTTAGCAGTAACAAGATGTTCGTTTTACGCGTTTTGACACCCTTGCTAGAATTATCGGAGCCAGAAACTCATAAATCGATATCCGTCAGCGCAGCTACAACTCCATCTATCTCGATTCCTGACATCCTACTCACGACTATGAAGTCCTCTTCCACTCGACCAATCACGACTATGACTACGTCCAAAGACTTAATCACAGGAGCTATTCATTTATACGCTCTTGGGATGATTTTAGTTGTCGTTAACTACCTGATAGTAATTTCATTATTTTACATTGGCATTAGCACGCACACGACAATTTCCACTCGTATTATTCTTGCTACAAGTACAAGCATTGTGAAGCTCTTATTTGATGTAACTATCTTAAAGTGGTTTTTGAAAAATGATTATGAACACATAATCATATTGGGTTTCCATATGCTTTGGTTTCTAAATTTACTAAATATATTTTGTCTATTGAAATCCTTAGAACTTGTGGACTTTACCTTGTGGTCAGTCATCTACTTGAACTTTGTGGCTGTTCTGATTGTGATTGGTCAGCTCCGACGGCAAGACAAAAAGAAAGCAATGGTTCAAGAAAATGGCGATGGCAAAGACTACTTTGCATACACACTTATTGTGGTATAATACTTTTATCAGATAATTAAAACACAGCTTGTATTACTCCATCGTATTTAATGTTGTCTAAGACATCCCAACCTAGTTTCATTATTTTCATTTCCTCCGTACGTCATCCCGGATGAGAGGCTGGATGTGTTGTTACCGTAATCGAGTTTTCACTGCTGATGGTCGTCAGACGACTAAACCAGTACCCAACCTTGATCCCTAGAGAGGTCATGCGAGACAGCCGAACCCTTACTTTGGTCGAATTTGATATATTTCGGAAAACGACCCGCCTTGAGTTGTTTTCAGATTTGAGTCCTAAAATAATTGACCACGGATATAGAAATACTTGGTTGTACTATTATTATTTATAACCTCCTTGAGTGTTGACAGTATTGTTATTATTTCCTCCAGAAGCAAAGTAATTCATTCGTTGTCGTGCCAACGAATCAGAATGTACACGCAATTCATTTACCCCTGCTGATATTTTTGGTTCTGGTTCAAGATCAAATTCCCCAATGGATGGATCATAAATGCCAGAAACCAATGTTGCCGATTCCCGTGTGAGATGATGTTTGAAATTCTGCTCCTCCTCACAACATCGTCGGATGTCTGCACATATATATCGTATTGCCAACCCCACACGTGGATAGTCGGTTGTGTTTGGTGTAGACCAATGTACTGTATGAAAGTAATGCAAACTGGCTTCACCTGCTTTAAGTGTACCAACTTCAACTCGACCTTTGTACTCATTGTCGTATCCATCAATCGTTTGATTGAATGTGAGCATATTATTATCATTCATGCTATTCTCGCCCACAATCATGTCATCCTCATCTTCTCTTTTATGTGGCAATTGACCCAGTAGATGCGAACCGATAGCAAAAGTCATACATCCCGCTTCGACTGGTGCGTCTGTCAATGCCACCCAGGCTGTTACTGCACCCGTTGCCGGAGTAAGATTTGCATACGTCGAATCTTGATGTGGTGAAACATACTTTTGTGAATGGGGTGGTTTACTGTTAATATCACTGGACCAAACTAATATATTGTTGGTACCCAAAGCGTCACGCACTGCATTGACGAGAGTGGGATGTCGTACAAGTGCAGCGGCCCATGGGAAGAGTAAATGTATGTCGAATCGATCATCACCGGTTAATTGCTGTTGTTGGACCACCTCGCAGTCTGATTGACGACTTGCCTCCCACGAATAAAGTTCGTCAAGGATGATCGATGCTTTCTCTCTAGTTATGACGGGTAGTGGAAAGTAACACCCATCATTTTGCATCACCTCATACAACATCGATTCGGCTTCGTATTCACAGGGGACACAAGAGTAAGAGAGAGGAGAGAGGCGCGGAATCGTGGCGGGACACAGGCTCTATTCCTTCATTCCTTAACTCGTCCATCATCCCAACGATGTGGAATATGGTGCTGTAGAGACCCAACGACTGTTTAGGAATTAGTGCCTGCATACAAGGGCAAACATGTACTCGGTGGCACAAAAGGTATTGGGAGCTGCGGCGAATGGTCGACGAATGTAACGCGGTTAACGAGTTTCGTACTGGGCAGCACCGAGACTTGAGGCATATGCTGGCTATTTGACAATCTCGAGACTTTTCACAACACTTGATAATATGAGAATTGATCCTTGAGGGATAGTTAGGAGAGTATGTAAAGTGAAGAAGAGAAACATTTTTTGCATGTACAACATCAAATAGAGAGGAGAAACCAAAAAAGCGTAAAAAATATTGTAAATAGTCCGGATTGATCTGCATAACAGTCTTAACTTCTATTAACCATCATGGCAATGCCATATCATTTCGTGTATGTGTATAGCTATCCATCATCTTGATGTTCCTTATCATAGAAAAATACACGTAATCACGTTCTATGTACATCAACTCTACGACCAAATCCGATTAAATCACAAACCACAACAACAACTCTCTCTCTCTATTGCATCAACTCTAACACATCTCCCATCGCCTCTATTATTATCATTACTATGTAAATGCCGAGATGAATAAACTCACACCGCACATATATAGCAATACAAGGAATATCCAACGTATAGTTTCTTTGGCATCACGGACATATTCAAAAGCAATACCCCCACTATAACCACCTAGTAACGAGAAGAGTATTACACAGGTATATAATTTCCAATCCTCCTTTTGATATCCGATATAATATTCTTGATATCCCGGTAAATCTTTCGAGTGAGGTGCAAAAGTACCGTATAAATAAAATACCTGACGTTGTACCGTACTCGTACACATGATCACCACGCCCGTGGCACGTTGACATAAGTTATCGAATACTAATGGTGAAGGTGGATGCATGAAGTATAACATTAATGGCGGCGTGCGTATCCCAATCATGCCCCCGAGGAAACCACTTAAACTACCAGCCATTGTTGTATCACTGGTAACTCTATTACAACCAAATTGTACCTCGACATGTCCCGATGATGAATGAGAGGTTGATTGATGAGAATGTTGGGGAGGATTGGCTGATGTTGCAGTAGTAGCCACAGTATCGGCATTTGTATTTGGAGCAGCATCGGTGGCAGCAGTAGAACCAGCAATACCATTTGTCGTGGATGTATCTTCGTTCGCTTCTTCATTCTTGGAATTTAATTCTTTCTCCTCACCTGCTTGTCCTTGATCATCAATCTCTTTATCAAGATCATGTAATTGTGCAACAACTTGGGGCGATAATACTCCAGCCTGATCCTTCATGAACATGGAACTCGCACGACGTATCCCTTGCGTGACCGGTTCGGTAATTTCTATCGGGATATGAAATGTGATCGATTCATAATATTCACTTGGTTCGGCGCGTTGTGATTCGGATACTACTCCAGTAGTAGCGTCGGCTAGTTCAATTTCAATGCCTCCTGGTTCGATACAATCCGAAGGTAGTATCTCTGCCGAATCAGTGTTCGTCTTCTTTCTGCACAGGATGGTACGTATTTGCCTTCGACGGGAATGCGTTTCGATCGCCGCGACCATCAGCACGACCACGCCGGCAATTAGCTTCATGAGCGGTATCGGCGCGATCCCGCCCACGTACTGCCCGACCGGCGTGAATATCAACGTCGTGGGCACGAACAGCAGTAATATCCGTCGATGGGCATATTTCCGCACCGATGTTTCGTGCAGTAAGAATGGCTGGACGCTGAAGAGCGATAACGATTGGATGAATATCGCGCTTTTGAAGTCTCCGCCATCGTAGCCCAACAGGTCGACGATTTGCCAAATGAAGAGGAATATGATCGCCTCGCCGAAGCCCGTTAGTGCCGCGCCGAAATTACCAAAGAAGCTACAGCACGATAGCAAGGCGATCGTGGCCGTGCTAGCGGTCATTATAGTGGTAAAGTGTGCGGATTTGGAACTTATCGTCCATCGATGAACGACCGCTGCCGGCGCCGCATCATGCCCACAGCGTCGTCAGTCGGCCCCTATGTTGTAGATACGTACGATACAGTTGTGAACTGCTCTTTTTGCGGGAATGAGTCATTCTGGTCATTCTCGGGTTGGATCAGATGACCGAAGCCTGCGCGACGTCAAAAGCAGACGAAAGATGAACAGTAGTACAAATTATCCACGCAAGAGGCGTTCCAACGCCGTGCCCACTGCTGCAGCTGCCAGTGTGTCACAATATACTAGTAGAATGGTTTTCGATGGACAGAAACAACAACGACAACAACAACGGCGTGAAGATCCCGCGCCTGGCGGCGATGGCCGAGGGGGTCGACCAACTACTGTTATGAGGCGCACGACGGAATCACAACGGCAGCAGCAGCGGCATGCTGCTTTTCCACTGGTGTCAAAGTATTTACTCAATAACAATGATCGCGCCGACGATGAGAATATTAACGATGACGACGACGATGACGAGTATCCGGAGAAAAACGGGTATCGTTCACCGCCAATTCGAGACTACGATGATAATGAGAATGCAGCAGCATTATTCTCCTCGCGGTACAATAGCAGCAATTACTATTACGATTGGGCCACGTCGCTAGTCAATTCATCCACGTTATTATCCTCTTCCTTCAATGAGGGTGGGGGTGAAAATAATAACAGCAGTAGTCGTAGTTCTCATCGTCGTCGTCGTCGTCGATATAATGCGCTGTCACTGCTGTGTCTCTGGGCTGTTATTTACTACTACTACAACAGCAGCAGCAGCAACAACAACAACAATATGATGGTCACGATGCTATCGAGTATACCCGGTCTTTCACATCTTTCTGCTACACGTAACTTGGAAGAGCTGGGTGGGAAGGATGGTACAAAAAACGATGACACCAAGAGCAAGGACGACGACGATGATGATGATGATATAACTGATGATGATATACTACGTCCAGAATTCGTATATGAACATCCCTACGTTTCAAGCTCCTACTATACCTCCACGAAGAGTATAAAAACATTACGATCCAATGAAGAGATGCAGGTACGTAAAAATAATTTAGCATTACAGCAAAAGCAGCAGAGTGGTAGCGACGGATTAGAGACTGAAGTTGTACGTACACGACTGGCAATAGTACGACCATTTTGTGAATTTGATGCAGAGGCATTACCGACTACATTTACTTGTTGGAATGCATTGCCGCCGTGTAAGGCAGCGAGTGATGATGTCGGCGATATATATGATGAAGACGACTATGAGGAGGAGGAGGAAGTAGAAGAATATGAGGTTGGTCCAAATGGTGAATTAATTTTAGTTCCTAATAACACAACCACCACTACTGGCAACAATCGACGACGTATCAACAATAATCTATACGATGGGATCATTGATGCAAATAGACACATGTTTGACTTGGTCGGAAGTGACGCTATGCGATATGCCAAGGCAGACGTATTCTTATTCTACTCACAAACATATTCTGAAAATGATGTTGCCATCAAGGCTGTGGATACAATTATTGATCAATTCTTCGAACCGGGCGGGTGGAGTCAATGCTTTGGTAATATATATGCCATTGAGGCGAATATACCACAGGAATTAGATTTGTATATCCCCAGTGCACAAGAGGAGTTGTATAATTGGGTCAACGGGCCGAATAGACAGTATGAGGCGGCATTTCGGATTATACAAAGTGGAGAATGGGGTGATTATGATGGTTTCTATTTAATGGAGGGAGACTCAGTCCCGATTAAGGCACATTGGTTAGATGTCATATTGAGTGAAATTGAGGTCAATAGACCATTTGCTGTCTTGGGGGCACAGTACGATGGAGATAAATGGGATGTATTCTATGAAAAGATACCCATATCATTACTGCATCATACCAATGGCAATGCAATATACAATACCTCACATCCATTACTTGAACGTCTTGTGGGACAATTAGAAATTGAGGCACCGTGTCCATATAATTCAATACCCTATGATTATCGCATGAGTCAAATGTGGGTAGAGGGGACATTGGGGATTGTACCCACATTAGCACCAAAAATCATGCTCAACGAAGAAGGTGAAAACATTACATTATCCAATAATACTGAAATGTTTAGTAAGTGGGCTGATATATGGGAAAAGACGAACCCGTACAAGTATACATCAGCAATACATAATTATGCGGCAACGAATTTAATCCCACGTCATCTTGGTCCCGAGTATGTAATTCACGGCGCCAAGCTTTATAGTCCATGGGACCCAACCAAGACTGAGGTAACACTTGTTATATCCGAATGGTTCCAAGATCGGTCTAAGCACTTAATACAGAGTTTGGATGAGAAGGATCATCCTTTCTCAGAGGTTATTATTATGGTCCCACCTATAATCCCCGAACGTGATGACTATGATCAAATGACGGAGGTACCAGTCCACACACAACATCGTGGTGCACCTGACTACATGGACCTGTGTGAGGCCGAGGTCAAGACTGATTGGTTTATGATCACGAATTCCTACCATTCTGTTGCCCGGCATGTCGATTTAATGTTCACTCCTGGACAATTTACCCCGGTCATACCCTTCACACCCGCAACATATGCATTCTGTTTCAAGTACCCCTACTGTAAGGAGACTGTCAACTTGGCTCAACGGATCAATCCAGGACATGATAAGGTAATTCTTGACATGGATATGCTATACAACACAAAGTTACGGAATGAATTTTGTAAGGAATGGAAAGAGGCAAATGGCGACGAAGGTGAAGATTTATACAAACATCAACAACGACGATTAATGTTTCGTAAGAAAATTATTGGACCCCCAGGACCAACGGGTACTGCCTACTTGGCATATCTTGGTAAAGTGAAGAAGGATGGGTTATACAAGCTTACAGATCGATCACTGTATGGCGCTCGACCACCATTTGTGAAGATATTTGCTAAGGAAGAAAAGCTTGATGGTATGTCCGAGGATGAATTAGCGAAACGTGTGGGTATGACACTAATTGATAATTCCACAGACTGTAATTGTAAGGCATTTGAGACAGAGGTTGATTGTATCGAGTCGGGTATTGGGTGTTCGTGGCGACCACTGTTTGAAAGCTGTCATCCACCCGAGCTAATTGATGGAGGCGAACCGATTTGTTCCACGACGGAGGCTCCAACCATGTCACCAACAGTGTCTCTTGAGTTTGATGATACTGAGAGTCCTACGTCGGATACTGCAGTGTCAGATTCTGCTGTGGGGTTAGTCGGTGAAAGCGATCCATGGTATATTAACATGTTCAAATCAAGAGAACATGAATCATTATCCGAATCCAATAGCACAGAGGATTCAACGTTGATGGCAGATGACGATGATGCTATTCTTGAACCACAGGGAAGGAAACTTAGTACGACTGACTACGAATCCTTTTATGATACCAATTTAACTGCAGATCAACGAATGGATGCATTTGCAGCAGATGGTGGAAGGAGAAGGCAATTACAATCAATCGATGCGTGGTATGGCAAAGTAACCATTCTCCCTCCAAAGTCGTGTACTTCATGGGATCCCAGCATCGTTCCACGGAATCGTACAGTATCAATTGATTGGGATGGACCATCGATAGACCCTGAGTCGAGGTCATTCACTGCCACGGCAACTGCACGTCCAAGAAAACTCCATGGCTCGTACTTGCGTTATCAAACGCTAATGTCTCAAGAGCAACAGTCAGCGTTATCGAGTCTTATTGACTCGACTTCCCCAATGAAGGATTCTTGGATCACATCATCTATTCCAATAAACAAGCCCAAGTACGACATGTACGGTGAAAACAACATTCGTCCTAAGAAGAATACAGTATTATTTGAAGTGCCCTCAACAGATCACAAAACTTTTAATACTTATGAACACGGTGATACCTATAATCCCATTCGGATTACATTCATAACTGACCACTTACTTAGTAATAATATCAATCATGACAAGTCTTCCACCAATGCAAATGGGAGAAAACTATCGATGATGGATACGATTACAAAAATTGAGGCATTATCAGGTGACATCTTACCATCTGTGTCTGAAGTATGGGCCGGTGCTATTTCACTTCTTAGGTCAGGCGATAACTTATTTCCATATCAAGATCAATGCGGAGAAGCAACGATTCCACCTCATCATTTAAGTCAGGGTGTGCCAAGCACGGATACTCTCATTTATATCACTGTTAATGGGTCACGATGTATCGTTGATGGTGATGATGATACACAGTCTATCGTATCGTTTGCTGCTGTCTGTTCCTTTGATCAGAATATGCGTCCAATATCTGCAAACATTGACATATGCCTCGAGCACATAAAAGTCTTTGATGGAGAAGTATTGGAAGAGGAAATTCTACGTTTAACATCAGAATTGACAATCGAAGTGGGAAAGATACTCGGTCTTAGCCCTACTCTATACCACCATTATCGCAATTCTGAATCAGCTCAACCATTTGGATCCACCGAGAAGTCTGTTATTTGTGTGGACGGGACTGAGATGACAACGTTAGTGCCAAATATATTGCATTCTACACTCATTATTGATGCGTCTGGTACGAAGAGAGGGGTGTGGGAAGTGATCACACCAACCGTAAGACAAGTAGTCCGGAATCACTTCGATTGTCAGAGTCTATCTGGAGCAACACTCGCTGCCAAAATGGCGGAATCATCCTCCTGCTTTGGTGACTCTTTCGATCCTCGATATCATTTTGATGAAGACTTCACATCAATCGGTAGCGGATCATCTGACATGGCATACTCATTAAGTCCACTAACTCTTGCACTCTTGGAAGATTCGGGGTGGTATCGTGCCAACTTTGATAAGTCAACAGTGCCACTGTTCGGTCGAGGAGCAGGTTGCGGCTTTGTAAAAGGCAATTGTATTGGAGAATCGAAAGCTGCAGTACCCGACTACAGTCAAGGATTCTTTTGCAATGACCTTGCTAATGAGAAACAAGAGTTAGACCAACCGTCCGGATGTGATTACACTCATAATCACAAGGCAGAATGCTCGAGTTTTGGTTTACAGGAACCGGCAAACGATGTTTGCCCGATGAGAATGACAAATATCAAATCTTGCTCAGATAAGGCAAATTTACCATCACTCACCGGTGAAATATACTCTCCTAATAGCCGTTGTTTCACGACAGATACTCCGATGTCTGTTTGCTTGGAATCGTACTGTAACTCCATCGATTTCAAGCTTGATATTGTTGTGAATGAAAAAGTACTCCAATGTGACTATGAAGGGCAGGATCTTGATTTAGGTTATGGCTATACAATATCATGTCCACGAGTTGCTGTCGTTTGTCCCCACCTTGCTTGTCCTGCAAATTGCTCTGGAAAAGGAATATGTGATTATTGCTTAGACGTACCCGTGTGCATATGTGATAATCCATTTGATAAGACGCTGGGCTGTTATGGAGTTTGAGAAGAAAACAAACCAACATGAACCTCTATTGTAAATAGTCCTAATTAATCTGCATACAGTTTTACTTCAATCAACCAAAGTCACTTTAAAGAGAGTGCAACTGGCATTTCCACATCGATCCAAAGATAATTATCACGGCCATGTCATACTATTTTGTGTATGTGACTAGCACTCAAGCCCTATCGTTTGATATCCATCATCTTGATTCTTTTGTTTACGTTTGCGTAGATAATGGATTGCAATCAAAGCAGCAGCTGTTATGGAGTACACAATCACAGCACTCCCACTTAGCAAATTAACAATGAATTCACTCCCACTCTTCTCACTCCCAACAAGCTTGGACTCCAAAGAAATGTAATCAGGAGACCGATACATTGCGTCTGCAGCTTCAAAGCAGTCCATTGAACCAGTATAGCCTTTCAGGTTACTCAGAATGCGTGCACGCATCGCATCTATGCGAAACACTGCAGTTTCAGCAGCAACACCTCTGTTCTTGGAATCGAAAGAATCAAACTTGACTGGCATCTCGACGAGTATACCCGACGTATTGAGTGTCATTGTATGATCAGCAAAGAAAACGGGTGCCATGAATGATATCTCAACACCCTCCCCATCGTATACAAAGTGTAGTCCCGATCCTGGAGGAGTGGGTGTACTTTCAGTGTGGTACGGGGGTGGTAACGTCCACGTCATCCCCAATGCCGTAGCCACTGCATTCAAATCACTATCATGACCAAAGATGAGGGTGACATCATCCTGATTTTCCATACTACTTAGTGAGTGTAATATCCGTGCCATCATCACACCTCCACCGGCCGCGGCGACATTATTCCCCTCAAATTGTACGTCGCGTCCCCAGTGTTCCCACTCGAAGAGATTGTAGAATTCGTCAATTGTAATATTTGCAAACGAATCGTCATGTATCCCTGATGCACGAGAATATAAAATAGACTGTGCTATATACTTGACAAGAGGCCAGGCTAAAAAGAATGAAGTGATGAGGTGTGAAGGTTTACACTAGATACTGCATATTTTTTTTCTCTATGCACATTCCGAAGCGATTTGACAACTTACCCCCTTGAATACCACTGCCATCTGACGACACTAATAATTCATCAACGTTTGTTGTTGCTGATGAGTGTTGGTCAGATTTAAGTTCGAAGGCATGAAATAAGTCTTGTCGTCCCGACTTGTTCTCCATCCATTCCATGATATCCAACATGTTCCCAGGTGGCTGTATTGTTCGTAAACGCTGTTCCATTGCCTGCACAGTATCAGTAAGTGGTGGTGTCGTACAAATGGCATGTTCTTCAATGACTTGTGATCGAAAGCCATTCCGTTCAAACGGATGAAATATTTGTGGATCAATATCAATATTGTCCAATCCAACCAATTCAACGTATGGAGAGTTGTTGTGAGACGTTTGATTTGCAATCTCTTCGGCCATGCCGGACATCATCGCGAATGCAGTTTGGACGTCACGTGGACGATTGTCAGATATGAATGCAATACGCTTCATTTCCTTAACACCATCATTATCATCATCAGTTAAGAAGCGTTGCAACAAGAATTTGCCAGTGCCTTTGATAATTTCGGACCCCACCTCCGTACACCAGTATGGCTGTGGGAAGTAAAGGATTCCAACGAACGACGAAAATTGAGACGAATTACAATATTAGACAGACAGGCAGCTTTTAGTCATTCATAATAACATACCGGAGTGTTCCATTCGGGCCAGTTGGGAAGGTAATCGAATGGATCGGTAGACGGTGCACCGGACGAGCCATGGAAATCAATGTCAGTGTTGAGACTGCGGAGACAGTGCCGAAAGAGAAAGACGTGTCGCTCTTGTTTTTTCTTAGGCGGCAATGATGACATGATGAAGCTCTTTGTAAATAAGATAACAGTGCCGACAATGATGCAAAGATGCCCGATGAAGACAATGGTTTAGGCGGATTAACTGTGGATACACTTGGGATCCACGATCCCTTGAGAATTGTGAGGCCAGAAGATGGCGCACCCTCCTGCTCTTAAAGTTTCAGCGGGAGAGAGAAGAGAAAAGAATCGACCCTTTCTCCAATCGTCAAAAGTGTGTTTGTCTATTTTACATGTCTTTTCCGTTCTCCAGCCAGCGCCGAATCAACGAATATTGATTGCCAACGCCGAAGTCAGCGAATCAAAGTAGGGAAGCCAAAGTCAACGAATGCGAAGCCGAAGTCGACGAATCCGAAGTCGAAAGCAAAGGCACATGAGAAAGAGAAAAAGCATAGACTCATCAGAACATAATGCTCATCCACCAAGTCGCTCCCAGCTCTACTGCATTGAACGAGATGATCTTCTTGTCCATCCTCATCCCAATATTCCTCATATTCAACTGTGCCTCGGCTCCTGGTACCGCCGAGACTGATTATTTCCTCGTTCAGACAATCGTCGTTTCCCGACACAGCATTCGCATGCCCTACGGTCCACCTCTTGCAGCTAATGCATCTTTCTTTGACGATGATTCTTGGTCCATGTGGACATCGGAGGCACCACCCACACCTGAAGAATGGGGAATGACAAAGGAAGAAGTGTATGCTGAGCCGATGTTAACTCCTCGTGGAAAAGAAGTGGCCCGACTAACTGGAGTATGGTTCTACGAGGCGACGAGTGGTGTAGTCATTCCTTGTGATCAAATCACAATTTTCTCAGATGAAGCTTCCCGTGACTTGCAGACTGCCAAGTTTTGGATTGACGGGTTCGGCTGTCCAAATAATACAATAATAGAGATCACTGACAAGAACCTACCAGAAATGATACCTATTGTGACTGCTTTTTCTTCAATCGATGGGTGTAACGGCACGACGGAAGATCAGGTCCTTGATATGTTCCCAGATCGTAATGTCAATGCGTTGACACAAGAATTCAACAGCTCTATTGAAAGAGTACAAGAAGTGTTGGACATCCCATGGGATGCAACAGCGTGCACCAAGGTGAATAAATCCTTTGTCCCGACCCAGGAAGACCCTTGTACATTATTCAAGATGCCGTACGAGTGTAAGCTTATCGTTGCTGCTGTTACCAATTCTTTTTGTCTGTAATCACAATATAATGCGTATCCTCACAGTGCTTTCTTTGCTTTTGACTTCCATTCATAGACACTGGACAGGTTTGGAGTATATTCCAGGGTCCCTTATCCTACGCTCAATTCTTTGTTGCATCATGGATGTTAGAGTATACATCTGGTGTCAAGAATTGGGCGTATGGGAAGCTTACAGTTGAGGAATTAGAAGAGTTGTTCAACATGCATGTTGAATCAATGAAGTACTCTACCAATCTTTACAATAGCCGGGCGTTCGGGAGTGAGCAGCTAATTTACATCTTAGCATCGCTTAACAGTGCAGCCAAGGGAGAGAAGGTGGGAGGTATTGAGCATGATCCGCTTCATCGACTTGTAATGTTCTTTTCACACGATGCCAATATCTATTACCTTCGCAACCTACTTGGCGTGGAGTGGCGGTTGCCCTCTAACGATGTAACTACTGCCAGCATGCTCCGCTTCGAGCTAATGCGTGACAAAGTAGGAGGGAAATTCTTTGTTCGTACCTCTTATATAGGGTCAAGTCCAACAAATCAGCGTAACGCCAAGAGCTTTATCGTAGACAGCCCAACTGTGTCGTATTTAGTAATTCCAATATGTGGTGAGCAAATGTGTCCGCTGGAGACCTTTCAGTTGGCTGTCATGTCTTCTGTAGATCCAAAGTGCATGCTTGGCAAGACAAAGGACTACGCCTTGCGCCTGATGGAACCCAAACCGCCGTCGTCTAAGAAATATCTGGCGTCCTCTGTTACGTCTACAATGTATTATTCAGTCGGTAGGTAGCTAGCAATCTTTATACGTCTACAACATAATTACTCCATCAAGCAGGAAAAGGCTCAGGCAAGGTGAAGACAGGTAGAAAAAGTATTATGTGCATTAGTATGTTTCTTAATAGTGTGACAGATACTAGGAACGCATTTACTATTACAGCATCGATTCTGGTTGCAATTCTTGTTCCCACTCTGTAGGATTATATCCGTTGGCGGCGACACGCGATGATGCAGCCATGCCAATGCCACCACTTCCATCATCCACGTCTACCACTAATACTTCACCATCACTTCCACGTTTAATTATTACTGTTGGCAAACCAAGACTCCCATTCGTTCCCATACCCATGTCCACCGCACCGCTATCACCCTCTTGTAAAAAACCACGCACGATTGCATCGCTAACTGCATCTTCGAACAGTCTCTGTGCCGCTCGACGCATGGGCCGTGCACCAAATTCAGCAGCATTTATAGTCCCATCATTCACAATAGAATCAATTAATGACTCTGACACAACGAGTGTAATAGATCTCTCCTTGAGTGCACGGTCAATAGATGCATCCACAATAGCCCTGGCAATGTCTCGTAAATTTTCATCGTCTAGGGGTGAGAAGACAATAATTTCATCAATCCTATTAAGCAACTCAGGCTTCATCTCCTTCTGAAGCTCATCCTGGACAATTTCAGATAAGACAGAGTACTCCTCTGCCAGGACTGACGGTGAAACATCACTTGAATAATTATCAACGTTGCCATTAACACTCCCGCCACCGCCCATGACATAATCTTCAAAGGAGGTTTGACTCTCTTCGCCACCGGCTCTGCGTTTCTTCTTCTTCCTTGCGTTCGTTGCACGCTCAAGTCGTTGCCGTCCGACTAGTTCAAGAATCTGTCGACTGCCAACATTTGACGTCATAACAAGGATGACATTCTTGAAGTCTATAGATCGACCTTTCCCATCTGTTAGTACACCGTCTTCCATCACCTGCAACAAGACATTCAACACATCTCTATGTGCCTTCTCAATTTCATCAAGCAATACAACCGAGTGTGGAGCTCTCCGGACTGCCTCGGTAAGTTGCCCTCCCTCTTCATATCCGATGTATCCTGGCGGTGGCCCTGTCAGTCTTGATGCTGTATGTTTTTCCATATATTCAGACATATCAATACGTATCATATCCTTCTCACTGCCGTAATATTGTGCTGCTAATGATTTTGCCAACCATGTCTTACCGACACCGGTACTACCACAGAATAGGAATGAGGCAACAGGGCGACCAGTATCACGAAGTCCACTCCTCGCACGTCGTACTGCACGTGCAATAGATTTGATGGCACGTTGCTGCCCCTTGACACGAGAGGCAAGAGAAGATTCCAATGTTAGGAGTGTGGATGACTCCGTGGATGTGAGCTTACCAATGGGGATGTTCGTCCACTGCGAGATGACTTCGGATATATCTCGTTCGGTAACATCGGGAGGAGGGTCGGGTGTGACTAAGGATTTGAATGAATATTCCATTTGCACCTTGGCTCCAGCCTCATCGACCAAATCAATTGCCTGAGATGAAAACAAAACCCAGTATTAAGTAGGCAGTGTGTCAATATCAATTAGCAAAACACACAGCATCATAAAAGTGCTCTTCAAACAACCAAACGCACCTTATCAGGAAGGAATCTATCCGTAATGTATCGCTCACTCAACTTTGCGGCAGCAACTAGACTTTCTCGAGTATATCTCACACCATGATGTGCACCATACTTGCCAGAAATTGCCTCCAATATTGATACAGTCTGTTCAATCGTTGGCTCCTTTACTAATAACGGCTGCAGTCGTCTTTCAAGTGCCGCATCCTTTTCTATATACTTTCGATATTCAGATATCGTCGTGGCACCAATAACCTGTAGTTTGCCCCGTGCTAGTGCCGGTTTTAACATATTGGCAGCATCAATACCCCCCTCGGCCGACCCAGCGCCTACTAATGTATGTATTTCATCGATAAATAATATAGTGGGGGGTGCACGATCATCCGTCACTTCTTCGACGATGGCCTGTAATCGTTCTTCGAATTCACCCCGATACTTCGTCCCCGCCACGAGGTTGGCCAATTCTAATGATACCACGCGATGATTCCGTAATTTTGCCGGACATAATTTTGCCAATTCACGTACCCTATCGACCTGATCTTGTTTCACGAAGACATCATCATCACCATCGGCACCATCCAATGATGATGTCGTCCGATCGAATAATTCATCAATACGATCCAACATGTTCGGTGCTGCCAATATCTGTGCCACTCCCTCGGCAATGGCCGTCTTCCCCACGCCAGGTTCGCCCATTAAACATGGATTATTCTTCCGCCGTCGTACTAATGTACGCAATGCCGCCATTATTTCCGCATCGCGTCCGTGTACTGGATCTAATTCCAGTCGGGTCGCCATTTCGGTTAGGTCGGTACCGACTTCCGACAATGTCGGCGTGGCCGATGATTTACCGGAACCGCTGACCAATTCGCCCTTTTCTCGTCCGGGACCACCATCTTGGGGATATTTAATATCCATGACCAAACGACGACAAAATTCCCGTGCGGAGAATGCACTTCCCACTCCACCATTCTCGGCATTATTATCCACGACGACTGCGACATTATTATTCAACCCCCCCTCCATACGTAAAAAGACGGCCAATGCGCCCTTGGCATATCCCCGTTCTTCCACCGTGGCATCGATTTCATCGGGCACACGACCAGAGACGTGATCATATCCTAATAAACTCAGCAGCACGTGTTCGCTATTGACCGTGACCGAATCGAACGAGTCCGCGATTTGTCCGGCGCGCGATAATACGCGCTTCAACGGCGGCGCGAAGGGCAATTCGACGTCGCGCGCCCTGCGATTGACGGTCAAACCGCCCATGCCGGCGCCGAACAATCCGCCGCCATTATTCTTGTTTGCTTCCTCCGCCTCGTCGCGGAACATGTGTTCGACGGTGAGTCGCGCCCTGCGCAGACTGACGCCGTACCTTCTGAGCGTCGACCGGGCGCGTTCCGGACGGTCGATGACGCCCAACGTCATGACCTCGCACCCCACGGCCGGCTGGGACAATCGCGCGCTCTCGCTCTGGGCGGTGACGAGCGATCCTATGCATTCCTCGGACATTCGTTCGAATATCATCGACAGTCGCGTCGACGACGACGAGGAGGCGGAGGAGGGCGAATGAGAGGAAGAACGATGTGGCAGAAACGTCGACCGTCCGATGGTAACGAGTGAGCGATGATGACGATCGCCAGTGGCCGGTGAGTACGCCGAGCAGCAGCGCATTGTTGTCGTCGTCGTCGATGCGACGAAGAGGACGAAGAAGTAAGGAGTACCGCGCATCGTAGTGAGGAAGGAAACGACGAAGGGTCGCCGTCATTGAAAATGCTCCGGCGGGAAGACAGCTTCCCGCAAAATCGCGACCGTTTTCACACCTTTTTCACAATGAACACCTCGGCGTACGGCGGCGGACACGGCGTCGGCGGCCACAGCGGAGAGGATGATGGTCGATCGACACAAAGAAGTATCGGCATGGCAACATGTGATGAAAATTTCACTGCCGACCATCGGCAATTCAACGATGCGATTCAGGATCATTACCATCCCCCCCA
>Ga0247833_1004473_pt1 | contig 17345 bp, 20 predicted proteins | sample LaCruzMarch2015__7_FD_187117 | JGI IMG/M metagenome (GOLD analysis project Ga0247833, IMG submission 187117) | Freshwater microbial communities from meromictic Lake La Cruz, Castile-La Mancha, Spain - LaCruzMarch2015_8m | ecosystem: Environmental > Aquatic > Freshwater > Lake | place: Spain...
GTGGCATGCACCGGCGCCGTGGCATGGGGAGCCGGCCAGGGGTTCACATCTCCATCCTGCCCTGCCGGGGCCCCGGGGGATCATGGAGTCATGTGCGGACGATTCGTGGCCACAACCGATCCCGCGCGCCTGGCTGCGCGACTCCACGCCGTCGACGAGACCGGGCAGCGTCTGGCCGGACCGAATTACAACGTCGCCCCGACGACAACCATCGCGGCCGTCGTCGCCCCGGCGACGACCATGGCTAGCGTGCTCACTCGCCACGAGGACGACGGGACCGAGCGGCGGATCCTTCCGGTGCGCTGGGGCCTGCTGCCGCCCTGGGTCAAAGCCGGCGCAGGTGGCAAGCCCTTGGCCAAGTCATTGCTGATCAATGCTCGTGCCGAGACCCTGACTACTGCGCCGGCGTTCCGTGCGGCGGCCCGAAGCCAGCGCTGCCTGGTGCCGATGGACGGATATTACGAGTGGATGCCCAGCGGAGAACCCGGCGCGAAGACGCCGTTCTACATGTATCGGCGCGACGGCTCCCCGATTCTGGTGGCGGGCCTGTGGTCGTCCTGGCGACCCGACGAGGCGAGCGCGCCGACGTTGACGTGCTCGATCGTGACCACCGACGCGGTGGGTGACCTCGCCGAGATACACAATCGGATGCCGCTGATGCTCAACGAGAACGACTGGGACCGTTGGCTTAACCCCGACGAGCCCGCGCCCGAAGATCTGCTCGCCTCACCGCCCGATATCAGCGAGATCGCGATCCGGGAGGTCTCCCGGTTGGTCAACCGGGTGGCCAACAATTCTGCTGAGCTTCTCGAACCGGTCGACTTGGGAGACCAACCGGTGGGGCTCTTCTGAGTGGCTGCGGTGGCGATAAGATCGCGGCAGTTCAGTTTGCGTGCGAGAGGAATCCGACATGACCGCTGTGGAGCAGAAGATCGACACCATAACGGTGCACAACCCCGCGGACGGCCGGGTCGCCGGCTCGGTGCCGATCGACGGCCCCGAGACCGTCGCCGCCAAGGCCCGCCGGCTGCGCGCCGCCCAGACCGAGTGGGAGGCCATCGGCCCCCGCGGCCGCAAGAAGTGGCTGATGCTCTGGCAGGACTGGGTCCTCGACAACGCCGACCTCCTCACCGAGGTGCTGATGAACGAGACCGGCAAGTCCCGCGGCGATGCCAGCATCGAGGCGGTGCTGATCGCCGACGCCATCAAATACTGGGCCGGCAATGCCGAGGAGTTCCTCGCCGATCGCCACCCGGGCGCGCACAGCCCGCTGTTCAAGGTCAAGAAGCTCACCACCGTCTACCGGCCCTACCCGCTCGTCGGGATGATCGAGCCATGGAACTTTCCGCTCGCCATGCTGGCGCTGGACCTGGTGCCCGCCCTCGCGGCCGGCGCGGCGGTGCTGCTCAAACCCTCTGAGGTGACACCGCTGTCGGCGGTCGAATTGGCCCGTGGCTGGAAAGAGACTGGCGCACCGGCCGTGTTCGAATTGGCCACCGGGTACGGCGCCACCGGAGTCTCGGTGATCGAGAACTCCGACTACGTCCACTTCACCGGGTCGACGGGCACCGGCCGCAAGGTTGCGGTGGCCTGCGCCGAGCGGCTCATCCCGTGCAGCCTGGAGTTGGGCGGCAAGGACCCGGCCATCGTGCTCGCCGACGCCGACGTCGACCGTGCCGCCAACGGCATCGCCTGGGGCGGGATGTTCAACTCCGGTCAGGTGTGCATCTCGGTGGAGCGGGTGTTCGTCGAGGCTCCGATCTATGACGAGTTCGTCGCCAAGCTCGCCGCGCAGGTCGCCAAGGTGCAGCAGGGACAGGAGTCCGGCCCCGGCTTCAACTTCAACACCGGCGCGATGGCTACCCCGGCCCAGCGTGACATCGTCGACCGGCACGTCAGCGAGGCCGTCTCCGGCGGCGCCAAGGTCCTCACCGGTGGCAAGTCGACGGGCGTGGGCACGTTCTTTCAGCCCACCGTCCTCGCCGACGTCACGCCGGAGATGAGCTGTATGGCCGAGGAGACCTTCGGCCCCACCCTGCCGGTGGTGAAGGTGGCCAACGAGGAAGAGGCCATCCGGCTGGCTAACGATTCGGTCTACGGGTTGTCGGCCACGGTATGGACCGGTGACACCGCCCGCGGTGAACGGATCGCCCGTCGGCTCGAGTCCGGCGCGGTGAACATCAACGACGCCATGACCAACGTCTTCTGCTTCTCGCTGCCGATGGGCGGCTGGAAGGAGTCCGGTATCGGCTACCGCGGTGGCGGCGCCGCCGGCCTGATCAAGTTCTGCCGCCAGCAGGCGATCACTGCCCCGCGCATCCCGACCCAGAAGTCGGAGATGCTCTGGTACTCCTCGACGCAGAAGCAGTCGAGTTTCGCCCGCGCCGCCATCCGGGCCTTCTCCGGGCGCGGCAAGCGCCGGTTCGGCCGCAAGGGCTGAGGCTTAAGGCGCCGCGTACCCGGGTGGGTTGGGGGACTCGATCCAGAAGTCGACCCCCAACTCCGAACCCGGAACGCAGTCGTACACCGAGAGGTCTGTAACACCGCTGTCGAGCAACACGTCCTCGCACAGCAGCGTGTTGCCGGTGAACTCGCGGGCCGGTCGGCTCATGACCGCGTAGGCCGAATCGGCGTACACCGCGGGCTTGCGGGAGCGCGCCATCATCTCATCGCCGCCGAGTAGGTTCTGCACCGCGGCGGTGGCGATCGCGGTGCGCGGCCACAGGGTGTTCGAGGCGATCCCGTATTCCCGCATCTCCTCGGCAACTCCCAAGGCGCACAACGTCATTCCGAACTTGGCCATCATGTAACCGGTGGGCCGCAACCATTTGGGCTCCACCAGCACCGGCGGGGAGAGCGTCAGGATGTGCGGGTTCTCCCGGCCCTTCATATGCGGGATGCATGCCTGGGTTACGGCGTAGGTGCCGCGCACCTGGATACCGTTCATCAGGTCGAACCGCTTGAGTGGAACTTCTTCGATGGAGCCGAGGTTGAGCGCAGACGCATTGTTGACGCACATATCGATCCCGCCGAACTGTTCGACGCAGGCCGCGACCGCGGCGGCCACCGAGTCGCCGTCGCGCACATCACCGACGATCGGCAGGGCGTGACCGCCCGCCTCCTCGATCTCTTTCGCCGCGGTGTAGATGGTGCCGGGCAGCTTGGGGTGCGGCTCTTGTGTCTTGGCCACCAGCGCGATGTTGGCGCCGTCGGCGGCCACCCGCTTGGCGATCGCCAAACCGATGCCGCGGCTGGCTCCGGAAATGAACATGGTCTTGCCGGCGAACCGGGGCGGAGTGGCTGACATGGATTCCAGCCTATGGGGCCTTGGCGCCAGTAGCCGATCGGGGCTCTAGGATCGGTGATCATGTCAGCGCCGAAGACCGACGAGGTGGCCCGCGAGGAAACCGACGCCGAACTGACCGCGCGGTTCGAGCGTGACGCGATCCCGCTCATGGACCAGCTTTACGGCGGCGCCATGCGGATGACCCGCAACCCCGCCGACGCTGAGGACCTCCTGCAGGAGACCATGGTCAAGGCCTACGCCGGGTTCCGGTCCTTCCGGGAGGGCACCAACCTCAAGGCCTGGCTGTATCGGATCCTGACCAACACCTACATCAACACCTACCGCAAGAAACAGCGATCCCCGGCCGAGTACCCCACCGAGGAGATCCACGACTGGCAGTTGGCCGCCCAGGCCGAGCACACCTCGACCGGACTGCGCTCGGCGGAGGTCGAGGCGCTCGAACTGCTTCCGGACAGTGAAATAAAAGAGGCGTTGCAGGCGTTAGGGGAAGAGTTCCGGCTTGCGGTGTACCTCGCCGACGTCGAGGGCCTGCCGTACAAGGAGATCGCCGAGATCATGGAGACGCCGATCGGGACTGTCATGTCCCGCCTGCACCGCGGGAGGCGCCAGTTGCGCACCCTGCTCGCCGACGTCGCCCGTGAACGCGGGCTCCTGCGCGGCGAGCGGTCTGACGCCGCCGAGGAGGTGTCGTGATGAGTGCCGACGAGCACGAGACCGGTCACGCCGATTGCGCGCTGGTGATCGCCGAGGTCTGGACGCTGCTCGATGGAGAATGCAACGAGGATTCCCGCGAACGACTGCAACGCCACCTCGACGAGTGCCCGGCCTGCCTACGGCACTACGGAGTTGAGGAGCGCGTCAAGGCCCTCATCGCCACCAAGGCCAGCGGGGAGAAGGCACCCGAATACCTCGTCGAGCGGGTGCGTCTGCAGATCAGTCGGACGACGATCTACCGCCGCCCGGGGGTCTAGCTCGCCTGAGTCCTAGGCGTTGGGCCGGTTGCCGTGATTGGCCTTGCTGTGCTTGCGGTCGCGCTTCTTGCGGCCTCGTTTGGCCATGGCTCTACCTTCCAAATGATCCAGATGTTGCTTCTAGTCTCTCACGGCGCTGTGATCCGCTAGTGAACCGGTGGTGTGGTTCGATAGGGCCATGGCTGAGGAGGTACGCGCCGAGATCGTGGCGAGTGTGCTGGAGGTCGTGGTCACCGCGGGTGACCGGATCGACGCCGGCGACATCCTGGTGCTGCTGGAGTCGATGAAGATGGAGATCCCGGTGCTCGCGGAGTTCGGCGGCACCGTCACCGAGGTCAGCGTCTCGGTGGGCGACGTGATCCAGGCCGGTGACCTCATCGCCGTCGTCGACTGAACGTGCCATCGCGATATCGGTGACTGATGTCAACCCTCGGTGACCTGCTCGCCGAGCACACCGAACTCCCCGGTGCCGCCGTGGATCATCTGCACGCCGTGGTGGGTGAGTGGCAACTGCTGGCCGACATGTCGTTCGGCGACTATCTGATGTGGGTTCGCGGCGACGACGGCACCGTGGTCTGTGTGGCGCAGTGTCGGCCCAACACCGCCGCCACCCTGTTGATCACCGACGCCGTCGGCACCGTGGTGGCCGAGGAGGGTCTGCTGGGTGCCCTGCCGGTGCGCTATCGCGGCGAGGTGGTGGCGCTGCTGACCCACCAGAGCGCCGGCGGTGGCCGGGGGTCCTCGTCACGGCTGGAGAAGGCCTACCTCGACTGCGCCGAGCAGCTGCGGAAGATGTTGTCCGAGGGCACCTTTCCGAACGTCGGCGATCTGGCCATCCCACGGTCCAGCCCACGCGTCGGCGATGGTTTCATTCGCCTCGATGTGCGCGGCGTGGTGACCTACGCGAGCCCGAACGCGTTGTCGGCGTATCACCGCATGGGCCTGAACTCCGAGTTGGAGGGCCACAACCTGGTCGCGATCACTCGGCCGTTGATCTCCGATCCCTTCGAGGCCCAGGAAGTCGCCACCCACGTCGGCGACTCCCTGACCGGTGGCGCCAGCATGCGCCTCGAGGTCGACGCGGGCGGTGCGGCCGTGCTGCTGCGCACCCTGCCACTGGTGGCCGGTGGCGCCGCGGCGGGTGCGGCGGTCTTGATCCGCGATGTCACCGAGGTCAAACGGCGGGATCGCGCGCTGCTGTCCAAGGACGCGACGATCCGGGAGATCCATCACCGGGTGAAGAACAACCTGCAGACCGTCGCCGCACTGTTGCGACTGCAGGCCCGCCGGACCAACAACGACGAGGCCCGCGACGCCCTGACCGAGTCGGTGCGACGGGTGGCCGCCATCGCCGAGGTGCACGAGGCGCTGTCGGCATCGGTGGATGAGGTGGTGAACCTCGATGAGGTGATCGATCGGATCCTGCCGGTGATGAACGACGTCGCACGAGTAGCCAGCCCAATCCGGATCAGCCGCGAGGGCAGCCTGGGTGTGCTCGACGCCGACCGGGCCACCGCGCTGGTGATGGTGGTCACCGAGTTGGTGCAAAACGCCATCGAGCATGCCTTCGATTCCACGGACCCACAGGGACACGTGTGTATCCGGGCTGAGCGTTCGGCCCGATCTCTGGAGATCTCTGTCACCGACAACGGCGGCGGGCTACCCGAGGGGTTCGAGCTGGAGACCTCCGACCGGCTGGGCCTGCAGATCGTGCGAACCCTGGTGACGGCCGAATTGGACGGCACCCTGCAGATGCGCCCGGCCCGCGGTGGTGGCACCGAAGTGGTGCTGCAGGTGCCGCGGGGCAGCAACCGGTCCTCCGCCCGGATCCCGGTGGTCAGGCAGACACCCAATCCGAACACCCCGGCGCCCTAGTCCAGCGAAAAAGTCGCCTCCAGCGAAAAAGGCGGCCCCGGCGCAGTGCCGGGGCCGCCCTTTTTTGACGGTGTCAGACGCCGGTGCGGGCCCTGGTCCGGGCGTTGCGGCGCTTGAGAGCGCGGCGCTCGTCCTCGCTCATCGCGCCCCACACGCCGGCGTCCTGCCCGGACTCCAAGGCCCAGGTCAGGCACTCGGTGGTCACCGGGCAGCGGTTGCAGACGAGTTTCGCATCGGCGATCTGTGCGAGGGCCGGACCGCTGTTCCCGACGGGGAAGAACAGTTCCGGATCCTCGTCCCGACAGACCGCCCTATGACGCCAATCCATTTTCGATTACTCCTTACCGTTTTCAGTGGGTGCAGCAGGGGAGCGGTGAAGCCGGTTGCTCCCGGGTGTTAACGCGTGCACACACAAATGTTGTCGCACTGTTACCATCGATGGTTTCACAGGCTCGACGGTTGTCAAGAGAACTTTGGTCAACCGTGGGCAATCTCACTCGAAGGGGTGGTCGCCCGTGGCCTCTCCTGTTGTACTACACTGCCCGCGATCGTGCTAGGTGTACGCCTATTTACTCAGCTCAACTTGGTTATCGCGGGGCGGCGCGACCACCGCGAGGGCGGCCGGGACGGCGGTGAAAACCATCTCGTCGCGCATGCCGAGGAAGTCCCCGTCGACCTGGCAGGCGATGGGTTCGGCGGCGGTCACCCGGACCCAGGGCAGGTCGTCCGCCCGGATCAGGTTCGGGCCCTTGATGGCGGCTTTCCTGGCCAGCATCCGGCGCACGACGAGCAGGTTCGCCACGACGTTCATGCTGGTGACGGCGAAGATACCAAGGCCGGTCTCGAAGGTCGTGTCCGGATTGGTCCACACCGGCCTGCTGTTGGCGTAGGTCCAGGGGCTGGCATTGGAGACGAACGCGAAATGCACGCCCGAAACGGGTTCACGATCGGGCAGGCTCACCGTCAGCAGGGGGGCGTCACGCACGCTGCCGAGCATCTCGCGCACCGCGATGCGGATGTAGCGGCCGGCGGTGACCTTGCGGCCCTTGGCGCGCTGGGCCTCGACGGCGGCCACCACATCGCCGTCGACGCCCATTCCGGCGGTGAAGACCGCCCAGCGTTCCACGCAGTCCATCAAGCCGATGCGCCGCCACGGCTGGCCGCGGCGGTGCGCGCCGAGGAGGTCGATCAGTTGATTGGTGGCCTCGATGGGGTCGGGGCTGATGCCCAGGGCGCGGGCGAAGACGTTGGCCGATCCCCCGGGGACCACCGCGACCGCGGGCAGGGTGGCGGGGTCTGGCCGACTAGGTCCGGGTGCGCCCAGCAGACCGTTGACCACTTCGTTCACCGTGCCGTCGCCGCCGTGCACGATGATCACGTCGGTGCCGTCGCGCTTGGCCGCCTCGGCGATCTCGATCGCGTGGCCACGGTGGTCGGTGTGGCGGACGACGAGCCCCACCCGGCTCTCGAGCGCATGCGCCAGGAGGTCGCGGCCCGCCGGCGTCGTCGAGGTGGCGTTCGGATTCACGATCAGCACGGCGCGCACGGGGACTGAGCCTAACGGCACGTTTAGGCTCAGGGTCGTGGTCGTTGAAACAGGTGCCGGCGCACCGCGGGCGGTCCGGGTCGCTGCGGCGCTGGTGGGCCTGGAGGGTGCCGCCGCGGTCGCTGCCGCGCTGGTCTTCATCGTGCGCGGATTCGCCGGATCCGACCGGCACATCGTCAACGGGTTCGGCAATGCCGCCTGGTTCGGCATCCTCGGCTCCGGCGTGCTCGCCGCGGCGTGGGCGCTCTGGACCGGTCGACGGTGGGGCCGGGGTATCGCGGTGTTCACCCAACTGCTGATCCTGCCGGTGACCTGGTACGTGGCTGTCGGTTCGCACCGGTGGTTCTACGGGATCCCGGTCGCCGCGGTGGCACTCGGGGCGCTGCTGCTGCTATTCAGCCCGGCCGCGCTGCGCTGGATGTCCTATTCCCCGGCCAACGCCGACAACTCCGGACCGTCCAGCCGGTAGGTGATCCACTCCGGCATCTGCCGCCCGCCGATGGTGTCGTACAGTGCAATTGCGGGTGAGTTCCAATCCAGCACAGACCAATTCAGTCGGCTGTATCCGCGTGCCACACATTCGCGTGCCAGCGTGGCCAGCAGCGCGCGGGCCAGGCCGTTGCGCCGAAATCTCTCCCTGACGAAGAGGTCCTCGAGATAGACACCTGACACTCCGTCCCAGGTTGAGAAGTTACGAAACCAGAGGGCGATCGCGGCCGGTGCACCGGCAACTTCGGCGATGTGGCAGAACACATGCGGTTGAGGACCGAAAAGTGCTGCGGTGATCTGACTTTCGGTAACGGTGCACTGCTCAGAAGCCCGTTCGAAGACCGCGAGTTCGTAGATCATTGCGACGATCGCCGGTTCATCGCCGGGCCGCGCCAAGCGGATCAGTGGGCTCACTGTGGCACTCCTAGGGCCGACAGAATCGTCCGAAATTTCGTGGTGGTCTCCGCGACTTCCTCACCATCGTCGGACTCGGCGACGATTCCGCCGCCGGCCTGTGCGATCACGCTGCGGTTATCTGCGGACAGTTGGGCGCCTCGGATCGCCACCACCCAGCGGCCATCGCCCCGGGAATCGCACCAACCGACCGCGCCGGCATAAAAGCCGCGATCGCCCTCCAGTTGTGCGATCAGGTCCACTGCGGCTGCGGTCGGGACCCCCCCGACGGCGGGAGTCGGATGTAGCGCCAGCGCGAGATCGATTGCGGTGTTTGATGTATCGCGGAGCGTCCCGCTGATCGGGGTGCACAGGTGCCACAGCGCGGGGGTGTGGCTCAGCTGGGGTTCGGGTGCGACATCGAGGTTGCTGCACAGCGGTTCCAGTGCGGCCCGCATGGTGTCGACGACGAGATCGTGCTCGTGGCGATTCTTGGCGGAGGCGGCCAGCGCGGCGCCATTGGCGGCATCGTCGTCGGGATCAGCGCTGCGCGGCGCCGACCCGGCGAGGGGGCGACAGTGGACCCGGTCTCCGACGCGGGCGACCAGCAGTTCGGGGCTGGCTCCCAACAGTGTCATCCCGGCGAAGGGCGCCCCCGCCGCCGACAGGTCGGTCAGGTACGCGGTCGCGCCCGCGTCGGCCTCGATCAACCGGTACAGGATCGTCAGAGGGTCCAACGGATCCTCGGCGCGCAGCCGCAGGGCCCGGGCCAGCACCACTTTCGCCAAGGGGTTGTCGCCGTCGCGCAGTTGCTGCAGTGCGGCGCTGATCCGGCTGCGGTGGACCTCGGGTGTGGGCATGGTCTCGACGATGCGTACCGCGGGCATCGCGGCGGCCGGCGGCGCCGGCAGCGTGGCGCTCACGCTGAGGGGTTCGATCAGGGCTGCGGCGCGGCGGATGTCGAACGGCAGCGCACCAACGATCAGGTCAGCGCGGCCGTCACGCAGGGCGGCTGCCGCGGCGTCGACGTCGTCGTATCCGCTCCTGATTCCCTGTGCCACAACGGTTTCGGCGGGTCCGGTCACAATGAAGGACGCCCGTTGTGTCACGTCCCGATGTCCGGCGTGCGGTAGGTGGTAAGACCCAGGCTCGACAACTGGCGGACTCCGTACTCAAAGCCGCACACCGCCACCGAGGCGGTGCCGAAGCCGTACCGGACGCCCTCGCTCAGCGGCTGTTCCACCCAGCGGGTGAGCACCGAGCGGGAGAAGTGGCCGTGGCTGACGAACACCACGTCGCGGTCGCTCATGTGCTCCAGCGCGAGGGCGACCGCACGGTCGGCGCGCGCGCTGACCTGATCGACGCTCTCCCCACCGGGACAGCCGTGGGTCCACACCAGCCAGCCCGGGGCGGTGGTGCGGATCTGGTCGGTGGTCAGGCCCTCGTAGTCGCCGTAGTCCCACTCGGCGAGCAACGGGGACACCTCGTCGATGGCCAAGCCGGCCAATTCCGCGGTCAGCAGCGCGCGCCGGCGCGGACTGCTGAACACGATCGGTTCGTTCAGGCCCAGGTGGGCGAGGGTGTTCGCGGCTCGCCGGGCCTGCTCACGGCCTTCGTCGAGGAGGTCGATATCGGTGCGGCCGGTGTGCTTGCGGTCCCGCGACCACTCGGTCTCGCCATGGCGGAACAGGACCAACCGGTGATTGCCGACGCTCACGTTCACCGATTGTGCCCGAACCTGGAACACTGAGTCAGGTGACCCGAGTATTGGCGGTGGCCAACCAGAAGGGCGGGGTGGCCAAGACGACCACGGTCGCCTCCCTGGGTGCGGCGTTCACCGAGGCCGGCCAGCGGGTGCTGCTGGTCGACCTCGACCCCCAGGGCTGCCTGAGCTTCTCGCTGGGTACCGATCCGGACAAGCTGCCGGTGTCGATCCACGATGTGTTGCTCGGCGACGTCGAACCGGACGCCGCTCTAGTCCAGACGCCGGAGGGCATGACACTGCTGCCCGCCAATATCGACCTCGCCGGCGCAGAGGCCATGCTGCTGATGCGGGCCGGGCGTGAGTACGCCCTGCGTCGGGCCCTGGCCAAACTGGCCGACCACGACTTCGACGTGGTGATCATCGACTGCCCGCCGTCGTTGGGCGTGCTGACCCTCAACGGATTGACCGCCGCCGACGACGTGATCGTGCCCCTGCAGTGCGAGACGTTGGCGCACCGCGGTGTCGGGCAGTTCCTGCGCACGGTGGTCGACGTGCAGCAGATCACCAACCCGAACCTCCAACTGCTCGGTGCGCTGCCCACGCTCTACGATGCGCGCACCACCCACAGCCGCGACGTTCTCTTCGATGTCGCTGACCGATACGATCTGCCGGTGCTCGGGCCTCCGATTCCCCGGACGGTGCGCTTCGCCGAAGCCAGCGCGTCGGGTTCCTCGGTGCTGACGGGACGGAAGAACAAGGGCGCCAAGGCGTATCGGGAATTCGCTGCCGCACTGATCAAGTATTGGAAGTCCGGCAAGAAGCTGCCGACCTTCAGCCCCGACGACTAGCCCGGCCCGAAACCGGCGACCGCGGCCCCGCGCTGTTCGATCACCATCGTCCCGCTGACAGCCGGGATCACCGGGCCGTCACCGGCCGGGTGGTCGACCGGGATCACCCTCTGCACGGCGCCGTCGGCGGGGTTGACGACGGCGAGTCCGTCGGCGACCGGAACCAGCAACTGGTCTGCCATCATCGTGGCCGGGCCCAGCGCGGTGGCGTCGCGAAAGGTGTAGCGGTAGTTCAGTTCGTCGTCGAACACCAGCACTGCGGTCCCGGTCCACCAGGTGATGAACTCACCGGCCCGGGTCAGCGCCGCGGCGCGTCCGGTGAGCGTCGGCGGCGAGTCCAGCGGTGTCTGGGACACCACGGTGCCGGTCTCGTCGTAGACGTTCACCTGGGGTCGTGGAGTCGGCACGAACACCGCCGTCGTGGTGCCGGCCACCGCCAGCACCCGGGCTTCGGAATCGATGGCCAGGCCGGGCAAGTCGACATTTTTGGTGTCGGGTTCGTCTTCCTCCTTGGCCGGCTTGAGCAGGGTCAGTCGCAGTTTGCTGTCGTCGCGGCAGACCTCGAGCACGGCGGCGGCGGTGTCACTGGCCGCCGCCGACATCAGTGCGCAACCGGTTCCGACCCCCTGGTTGACGGACTTGATCCGGGCGTCGATCTCGCCGTAGGACAGCATCCGCACCAGATCCGAGCGCCACATTTCCAGGCGGGTCGGCCCGGCCGAGAGCACCGCGCTGCCGTTGGAGGTCACTACCACCTGATTGTCGGCATAGCTGGTCCGGGTCGGGCCGCGCTGGCCGGTGCTGGCCTTGATCCCGCTGACCTGGCCGCAACCGCGTGAGTCCGGGTAGACCGCGACGGCGAGGTCGTAGATGAATGACAGCGCGCACAGGTCGGTGTCGCGGGCGTAGACCCAGCGCTGCTGGCCGGTCTGCGGATCGAGGCCGGTGACGGTGCGGCCGTCGCCGGTCACCACCGTGCCGCTCACCACCACGGGCGCCAGCGTGCGGGCGCTGGTGGCCCTCCAGCGCTGGGTCAGTGCCGCCGGTACCGCATCGGCCTCGGCGGCAGTCGAGGTGGCATCGGCGGCGGGCCGGCTGATCGTCGCCCGCGCTGAGCTATGCCACCAGATGATCGCAATGAACACCACGAGGGCTGCGACGATCGCCGCAGCGGCGATGAGATCACCTTTGGTGCGGCGCTCCGGTGCGAGCAAGGGTTGTCAGTTCGGGGTCGCGCTGGCCCCGGCCGCATTGCGCGGACGGCGACGACGCCGACGCCGCGCGGCACCCTCGCCGGCAGCGGCAGACGACTCCGGGTTCGCGGAAGCTGTTGCCGCAGAGGAATTCTCGACGTGGCCGCTGGAATTCTCGCCGCTTCGCGTGCGTTGCCGCGATCGGTTACCGCTGGGCCGCGATGCACTGCCGCCAGAGCGCGCCCGGTCGGTGGAGCTCACCCGGGTCTCACCCCGGGTATCGCCGCGGCTCGGCCGGGGGCTGCTCGACTTACGGGCACCTCCGATGGTGCCGACGGCGTCGGCGGGGATACCGAGTTCTTCGTAGAAGTGCGGAGAGTTGGAATAGGTTTCGGCCGGATCCGGGCGGTCAAGCTTGAGCGCGTTGTTGATCATCGACCAGCGCTCCAGTTCATCCCAGTCGACCAGTGTCACGGCGACACCGGTCTTGCCGGCCCGACCGGTGCGGCCGATGCGGTGCACGTAGGCCTGCTCGTCCTCGGGAATCTGGTAGTTGATCACGTGCGTGACGTCGTCGATGTCGATGCCGCGAGCGGCGACGTCGGTGGCGACCAGCACGTCGACCTCACCGGTGCGGAACGCCTTGAGCGCCTTCTCGCGGGCGACCTGGCCGAGGTCGCCGTGCACGGCCCCGACCTTGAAGCCGCGTTCGGCGAGTTCGTCGGCCACCTTCTGGGCGGTGCGCTTGGTGCGGCTGAAGATCATCGTCGCGCCGCGGCCTTCGGCTTGCAGGATGCGGCTGACCATCTCCACCTTGTCCAGTGCGTGGGCGCGGTAGACGAACTGCTCGGTGCTGTCGTGGGTGGCCGAACCCTGCACGCCTTCGGCGCGGATGTGGGTGGGCTGGGTCATGAACGTGCGAGCCAGGGTGATGATCGGGTCCGGCATGGTCGCCGAGAACAGCATCGCTTGGCGCTGGGCGGGAATCTGGCGCAGGATGCGTTCGATATCGGGCAGGAAGCCCAGATCCAGCATCTCGTCCGCCTCATCGAGCACCAGCACCGACAGCCCGCCGAGTCGCAGGTGGCCCTGCTGGGCGAGGTCGAGCAGTCGGCCCGGGGTGCCGACGACGACGTCGGCACCGGTCTGCAGCGACTCGATCTGCGACTCGTAGGGCCGACCGCCGTAGATGGAGATGACGCTGAGCTTGCGTCCACCATCAGCGCTGAGGTACTTGGCCGCGCCGGTCAGGTCGTCGTGGACCTGAATGCACAACTCACGGGTGGGTACGACGATCAGCGCGCGCGGGGTCCCGTCCAGCGGACGGTCCGCGGCGGCTCCGGTGGTGATGCTGTGCAGCAGCGGCACTCCGAAGGCAAAGGTCTTGCCCATGCCGGTGCGCGCCTGGCCGATCAGGTCATCGCCGGCCAATGCCAGCGGCAGGGTGAGTTCCTGGATCGCGAAGGCGTTCTCGATGCCCTGCTCGGCAAGAGCGCGGACGATCTCCTCCCGGACGCCGAGATCGGCGAAGCGCATCGGAGGTTTTTCGGCGGGGGTTGGTTGTTCGGTCGCTGTTTCTTCGGGGGAGGTCGCTGTTTCTTCGGGAGATGTCGATGTTTCGTCAGAGATTGTCATGTAGCGGCTTGTGGCCTTCCGTTGTCATTCCTCGTGCTTTGTCACGCGCGCACGAGTTGAAGACTTTCGGAATGGGTGGCCCTGCTTTCGGAGCGGGCCAACTACGTGCACGCACATTACCGCTTGTCATCCTACCCGCTGCGGCTCTATAAGCCGATCCGCGACGGCGCTACAGTGGCCCCATGGAAGCGACGCAGCGGATTTCGCCGCCGACGGTTTCCGCCGACCACCCCGGCGTCAACGAGTTGTTCGCGCTGCTCGCCTATGGCGAGGTGGCGGCGTTCTACCGGCTCACCGACGAAGCCCGAATGGCGCCCGACCTGCAGGGCCGCATCAATATGGCGCGGATGGCCGCCGCTGAGATGGGCCACTTTGACGTCGTGCGCAATGCCCTTGAGGCCCGCGGCGTGGACGTGCCGGCGGCGATGGCGCGCTACGCGTCGGCGCTGGAGCAGTACCACCGCCTGACGATGCCCAGCACCTGGCTGGAGGCCTTGGTCAAGACCTACGTCGGTGACGCCATGGCGGCCGACCTGTATCTGGCGCTGGCCGACTCGCTGCCCGACGAGGTGGCCGACGTGGTGCGGGCGGTGCTGGCCGAGACCGGGCACTCGCAGTTCGTCGTCGCCGAGGTGCGCGGTGCCGTCACCGCCAGTTCGCGGCAGCGCAGCCGGCTGGCACTGTGGTCGCGTCGCCTGCTCGGTGAGGCCATCACTCAGGCTCAGTTCGTGCTCGCCGACCACGACGAACTGGTGGACCTCGTGCTGGCCGGCGGGGGATTGGGTCAGCTCACCGATTTCTTCGACCGGCTGCAGCACACCCACGGCGAGCGGATGCGCCAGCTCGGCCTGGCCTGACGTTAGGCCTAGCGGTTGCAGGTGGTGCTGATGCCGAAGCCGGTGTCGGCGGCGACCGTCGCGCCGGCGACGTCGGTGATCCAGCAGTTCAGCTGACTGCCGCGGCTGTTGGCCGTGACGTAGTTGACCGGCAGGGTGGGCGTCAGGGTCAGCGTCCACGGCAGCGTCACGTTCTCGAGGGTGCGCAACTCCCCGGTCTCGTCGGCGTAGACGATGGTGACCGGATCGTCGTGGCGTTGGTTGCCTGCCACCGTGTAGACGATCTGTCGCAGGTCTGATCGGGCGCGGCCGGCCGGTGCCACCGACTCGATGCGCACCGGGATCTCCGCCGCGGGTGGGTCGACGGTGGCGACGACGGTTCGGGTCGGCGGCGGGCTCTGCGGATCCGATGTGGTGGCCGCTCCGCCGGACTTGATGATGACCATGGTGGCGGCGACGATTCCGAGCAGGCCGATGACGGTCGCGGCGACCCGGGGCCAGCCTGCTTCAGTATCCGAATGCTCCCTCACAGGCCAAGGGTAGGAACGTCTCCGCGGCGGCCCGGCCCTCGGCGCGCGGGCCGTTGCCATGCTGTTACCGCAGCTTGATGCCTTCTTTGCCAAACGGTCCCGGCTGGCCGGAGGCCGTCTCGGACCGTCCACTAGCCTTCAACACGTCGCAGCCGAACGGAAAGGGGCGTGACGTGGAAGTCAAGATCGGTGTCTCAGACAGCCCGCGTGAGATCGTCTTCAACAGCGCGCAGACGCCCGGCGAGGTGGAAGATCTGGTGCAGGCGGCACTGGCCGGCGCGGGGACGTCCGCGGTGCTGGCACTGACCGATGACAAGGGCAAACGGATCCTGGTTCAGGCCGGCAAGATCAGCTATGTCGAGATCGGTGCGGCCGACGTGCGTCGGGTCGGGTTCGGGATCGCCCCGGGGGCCTGAGCGTTCTCGCGCGTTAGGAACCCCGCGGGTTAGGACCCCGCGGGTTAGGACTTGGCCAACGGCACGTGTGACAACCCGCCCCAGGCGAACTGCACGGTGCCCTCGACTGCGGCGTCCTTGGAGATCGGCCGGTCGGCGTCCAACCAGTAACGGGCGCAGTCCACGCTGATGCCGACCAGGCCGACGGCGATCATCCTTGCGCGGTGCGGGTCCAGCCCCGAATCCCGGCTGATCAGGTCGAACACCGCGTCGGTGCACGCCTCGGTGGCCACCTTCACCTGCGCGGCCACCTGCGGTTCGTTGCCGTAGTCGTTTTCGAAGATCAGCCGGTAGCCCTGGCTGTCGTGCTCGATGAAGTCGAAGAAGGCCTGGATCGCCGAACGCAGTCGCTGACGGTTGTCGGTCGTGGTGCGCAACGCCTGTCGCACACCCGAGACCAGGATGTCGACGTGTTGCTGCAGCACCGCCAGGTAGAGGTCGAGTTTGCTGGAGAAATGTTGGTAGAGAACGGGTTTGCTGACGCCGGCCCGGTCGGCGATTTCGTCCATCCCGGCGGCGTGGAAGCCTTGCTCGACGAACACTGAGCTGGCGACGCCGAGTAGCTGGCCCCGGCGCTCGTCGCGGGGCATCCGGCCACCGCGGGCGCGCTTGCGTTCGCTGGTGGGAGTCGGATTGCTCACCGCAGCGACACTACTACTGTCTTTGGCGCGCTCGGGGGGCCGGTCGCGCGCGCCCCAAGGCCTCTGCGTGCTCTGTTATGCCATTCTGGTTCGGTGACCAACGATCCAGGGCCGCACGCCAGTGGACGCGTGCCGGTGCTGGGCAACGACCGCAACGAGCCGCTGCGGGCGCTGCGCGATCCGCTGGCCGGCGACCCCGGACGGCCCCGATCCAACCGTGATCAGCACAGTCAGTTGCGCATGCAGAGCCCGCTGGGCCGGTTTCTGGCCACCTACGGGTGGCGTGCGTACGCGTTGCCCATCCTGATCGTGCTGACCGGCGTCGTGGCCTACCAGACCGTGACCGGTACCTCGGTGCCGGTGGCCGAGGATCAGATGAAGGGTCCGCCGACGATCGGGTCGACCGGGACGACCATCATCGGTGCCCCGCCGCGCGGGCTGACCGAATTCGATGCCAACCTGCCCGCCGGCGTGCTTCCCGCCGGCGGACCATTCACCCAGGCCGGTGACAAGACCTGGCGGATCGTGCCGGGCACCACCTCGAAGGTGGGCGTGGGCTCGGCCAAGACGTTCACCTACACCGTCGAGATCGAGAACGGCGTCGACACGTCATCCTTCGGCGGCGATGAGGGGTTCGCCCGGATGGTGACCGAGACCCTGGGCAACCCGAAGAGTTGGACCCACGACCCGCAGTTCGCCTTCCAGCGAATCGACGACCCGGCCGTCAAGCCCGACTTCCGGGTGTCGCTGACGTCGCCGTTGACGGTGCGCGAGGGCTGCGGCTACGAGATCGAGATCGAGACGTCCTGCTTCAACCCGATTTATGGACCGGACGCCGAACCGCGGGTGTTCATCAACTCGGCCCGCTGGGTGCGCGGCGCGACGCCCTTCCAGGGCGACATCGGCTCCTACCGGCAGTAT
>Ga0247833_1004474_pt1 | contig 17343 bp, 13 predicted proteins | sample LaCruzMarch2015__7_FD_187117 | JGI IMG/M metagenome (GOLD analysis project Ga0247833, IMG submission 187117) | Freshwater microbial communities from meromictic Lake La Cruz, Castile-La Mancha, Spain - LaCruzMarch2015_8m | ecosystem: Environmental > Aquatic > Freshwater > Lake | place: Spain...
TTGAATTACAGAACTTTCTCACAACTGTCAGTTTCAGAAAGTCAGTCATGTGCATCACATCATAGCATACGTATCGTCCTACTATCGCGGTACGTAAATATATACGATACCATGGCGCCTATGTCAAGGCGATACTGGATGTGACGCATGATCCAAATGTGATGGCCAAGCAACTCAGTGAGGGCGTTGGTCCTCAATCTCATTATGAATTGAGCAAAGTTGGTGGCTACAAAGGAGAGCTTGAAATGGATAGTCCAGTCAATGTGAAGCGGAGATTGCTGTTGCTAGTCCCGGATCAAAGATTAGATGCACTGGCAATAAATTTGCAAAACAGTATGAGACTATCACCATTATTGGATATGTGCAATGAGCCACTACACAAATAATTTGTTGCTAAATGCATCGAATCTGGCATAAAGGGTGGCAACCGTGGCACACCAATGAAGGATCATCTTGTATTCGCTGCCAAATCTAATAGAGATACTGCACCTAAAGATGGATGTGATGCGGCCACAATTGCAGATTTGGAGTTAAAGCTTGAGAAGGCTATAAAGAATTTGGAAGCGATAGCACAAAGGAGGCTTTCCTAGCCTAAGACCGGTAAGAGCAGCAATTTGCAGCTTGATATTGATATGGTAGACCCGAGACCCAGCAACAGATTAGTCTACTCTCAGTCTCAGCTATAGTAGTATGGTGAACAATAAAATGGCAAATAAGCTGGTCAAGCTTGGGTTAGCTGAAACTCTAAATACAGCAAAATATCAATTATCTGCACATATCAAGGTGGAGAAAGCACAGCTGCATACAACAATAAAGAAATATGGTAAGAATTAAAGGCTTTGCAGTGTGGAGGAGAATGCACCCATGGCATTGGATGAGGTACCGACAAACGTAAGGCGGAAGATTCCAAACCTGCTGAGAATGCAAGTCCTGTATGATAGAGATTCTCTGGTGGTTATGACTGCAACGCTGTCTGGCTTAATGCCTTCGGGTATGAGTATGAAGACTCCCTTTGGGTTACACTGGTCTAGGTAGCAGGTAGCATAATATATATTTTTTTCGAACTGAATCCTGATTAAATCGTTCGAGAAACTCGCTCACTGCGATGTGTGTATGAAGACTCCCTTTGGGATACACTTATGAAGAGGTAAGAATGAAATTGGCTCCGCCCAGGTTTGGAGATGTAGGTAGACACAAATCCTCTGTTTGCTCTTTTGGCGGGTCTTTGTTTTTTTGGCGACCCCGCCATTTTGGAAGGGGTGGAAGAGAAGAGAGAAGGTTCGGTCTATGGAAGTGAATCATAGTAGTAAATCATGGGTTGGGTAACAACAACATCAGTAGGCCTCGGTTATCGTCTCGCATCACGAGTTGTAGGTGTACCATTCACTCCGATGCGATGTATTCTTTCAATCGGAACCACTCTTGTAAAAGAAGGTCTTCGTGTGAAAGTGAGCACTTGCATCGGAAATCAACGACGGAGAAGTCAGTCAAGATTATTTAGTGGTATGAGATTGACGTTAACAAAGACAATACAATGGGCTGCCAAGGGACGGGAAAAAATCATCAACAGCAAGACGAAGACGAAGAAAAATTTTGGTTCCGAAGACATTATAGAAGAAGCTCACGATGTAGTTACGATGGATGCAGGGTTGAAATACAAAGACCTGGCAGAGAGAAGACTCAACGCTGCAAGATCAGCATTTGAGGCGGCCGCAGTCGAGTTACGACAGGCAGAACGAGGAATGAATGATGCAGAGAATTATGTAAAGAGTTTACGATCACATTGCAAAAGTAAGGCGAAGAAAATAATACACTTACAACAACAACATGAATTATTCAATGATGTTGTATTGGTGGAGCATGCAGCGTTTGAGTGATGTAAATACAATGGGGAGAATCAGATGTCAAGCTGGGGACTCATTGTCATGTGATGGGAGAATTGCAAAGAATGGGGGTGCTGCGATGAATGAAACGTTGCTGTCGTTGGATGTTCCATCATCAATATCATCCACCACAACAAATGGCTTATCAACAGCCACATCTCTCCCACCGCGTCCGAAACAAAAGATCAAACGACGAGTTGTGAAAAAGGGATTCTATTCAGATGAAGAAGATGAGAGTGTAGAAGAGGTGGTGGATGATCCTACTATTTTATCATGTCAAAAGTGTAAAATTAGTCCAATATTTAGTCTTATATGGTGTTTGTTGTGGGTGTAAAGGCATTACGTAGTGACTATTAACTTCACTTATTATACAATTATACATTGTCTTGAACTGAGCCATGATCGGACATACTTCCTCTCTCAGACAATCCAACCCTTCCCGACTCTTCTAATATCTCCTCCCAGGTACCTGTACCAAATCGTAACAATGCCGCAGCAATTAGTATAAACAAACCCATGAATGACAATCCCCACTTGGGATCAAATCCATTTTCAACCAATATACTAAAACTTAACGGTGGTAACCATGACAGTATTATAGACACGTAGACACGAAAACCGGCAATTTCTGCCTCTTGTCCTTTAGGGAGGATACATGAGAAGAATAAATTCTCCGTGGGATAGAACCACCCGAGTGCCACCCCCATGAAGAAACCCCATATTAATGAAAAGTACTTGTTCGGTGCATCACCAAGGGTGAAAGCACCTATTACCATTACCGTGAAGAGTGACGTTTGTGACAATTGCCATGAGGTACAGGGGTTGACATATTTGGATAATACTGATGCAAATTGAGCTCCTGGTATAGTGCCGACTAGAACGACCAAGAAGAAGAGTAATGTATCCGTAGCATTCAACCCTACCTCCATTGAGAGGTATACTACCGACGTACTCGTTAATGCAGCCACTCCGGCCTGGACAAACATCGTTGCGAGTAAATACCAACGCAACCCCTTCTTATAGTCACGATATATCGACACGACTGTGCGTACATTTTGTCGCAAACCGTAGGTAATTATGCGATAGCCATGAATACCCTCCGGTAGTTTACGTGTTGCCTGTCTCGATGGCATGCGATGCCACCCAAAACCAAAGAAGATTGTTATAATAACGAAATTCAATGCCTGAGTAAATCGTGCCGTTAGGATTGAATCATCTGCAATACCTAATGCGTATGACAAACCACTAACCAAGACAAGGAAGCTTGCTTGTATGGTGAATTGTTTCCCCGTGAAACGAGAAGTAAATTGAGCATGTTTCAATTGACCCACTTGTTCACATATTTCTGGCAGGTAGGCAATGTTCGTCAAGATCATAAGAGTGAAGCAAAAACCAGCAATTGCCTGTAATATTGCCATGGCGAACCATGTACTAACACCGATACAAATTTGTATAGCCTGAATGACAGTAAATAATACAGATACAAATATACCCACATATTTTCGATATGATGTAAAGTCAAGTATCACACCAATTATGGGCATTAGGAATGCCCCAAGCAGGCCAGAAACTACGGGTATGCCTGATATAAGACTAGCAGGATTAAGTCCATATATCTTGCCGGTACATTCCACATCTTTCGTTTCAGTATCACATCCCGCAGCCTCGGTGGCTAGCTGGACCAATGCGACACTCACGACAACATTCCCCATGACACAGACACCTCGTCCCATGGCAAGGAGGGCATAGCCTCGTGCCTCACGTAGATCCTCATAATGCCATAAAGCAACACAGCAACACCGTTTTAACGGTGGTGATGATACTATTGTAACTGTTGTATCTTCTTGCTTTGCACTGCTATCCTCAGTCGATGTTAATGATGACGAGTTTATCTCGACATCGCCGTCCTCCTTATTACATGCAGGAGAAGGTAAGCGACCGACGTCCATTAGTTCGACGACAGCGTCATCTTCCATCGTCATCGTGCAAAAATTATTGTTGTTTCGGGGGGTGTACGTTTCGGATTTCGGTTTTTCGTTCCAACGATGGAAGCGCATCTTGCTGTTCTGAAAAAAATACGTACGATAGGTACCGGTACGAGCGACTCCTAGGTACGATTACTGGGTGCAGAGGAGGTGGACCCTGATGAGGGAGATGGCCCTCCCTGGAGACGACGAAATTGATTCACTACTTGCCCTGATGCAATGCCCACCTGCGGCTGCGTCCAACAAGGAAAAGTCTCGAATGGGAATGAAGGAGGAAAATTTATCCATGACGGCGAACGAAGAGAAGTCTAATGATAACAGTAAGAGTTCAAAACAACGGAGCTGCGTTAACAATGAATCATTTGCGGATACAAGACTGACTCAAAATTGCTTGGCATGGCCGTGTTCTATGGATGGTCAACGTTTGCTTACCTTGGGATGCGGATTATTGCATTCTTGCAAGGGATATGATTGCAAAATTAACAATGATGATAATGATGTGTATGGCTCATACGCATGCCACTCTTGTGACAAACTGGCTTCTACACATGAGCTATCAATCTCTTCATCGACGGCAAAGGTATCTTTACATCCACTCTCAATTGTATCCATCGCGTCTGTTATTGTTGCTACAAGAAATTTGCGGTGTGTGATTGGTGAATATCATCCCGGAGCTGGAGCTACTGACGTACAGAATAACAAGGAGCATGACATTCAGCCGCCGTTAAATTCCATCATATGCTCGCCCAACATGATACTGGATTCACTAGACTCGTATACGGGGCGGATTCTAGCGTTGATGAAGAAGATGCAGGAGCACAGGGAATCGAACAAACCGAGGGACTTTATAACAAATCACGAAGAAAGATTGTATTCCTTGGCTGCGATATCGGATGCTGATTTGGAAATATTGCAGGAGAAAACTTCAGACATTATTAAAGCAATGCTCGATTACAAACGTGCTATTGCTGGGTCGTCGGCTATTGATCTTGTCGAGAAAAGACTTGTTGCCATGGCGTCGTGCGATGCACTGTACTTTCGATACTACTATGCAGCAATTACTTCTCGGATTGCAACTGACGAAATTTGTGATTCGATCACGGCTAGAATACCCCACCCATCAACATATTTCTCTTGTCCAGGTTTGACATGGGACACTCAGAATACTGGCTCAGAAGCACTATCCGCTTTTCTAGAAGAATTGAATGATGATAGATCAAGAAATACTCTATTAAAGTCTTGGGAACTAGAAAAACGGTTGTTGAGTTTGGTTGACACAAACAGAATTGTCTCGACAAATCCTCTTTTATCGCTTTGGCAATCTCGTTTCCTTGAGAGTATCCGTCATTTATGGTTGACCCGTTATAGCAGGGTGGAATTACCAACCACTCTCAGCCAAACATCAAAACAGAAGAATCACGATTCTAATACAAATATAATGCCAGCCAACAATACCAGTCAAGACGTGCAATTGAACATCCATGAGACCAAAGCTCTATCATCGGCAGTAATGCGATGGAGGGATTCAATCAGAGATTATCCTGCTAATTTTTATGCCTATGCAGTACCCACGAATGAGGCATTACATGCTATATCAAAGTCCTTGATTGACTCGGATGTGAACCAAATTGTGGAGGCTGGTGCTGGTGCTGGATATTGGTCGGCTATAATACTTCAACATTTGAAAGCTCTGAAAAAAATACGAGGCGATGGATTGGAAAAAGCAGCACATGACCCGTCTGTGCTTGCGTATGATATAGCACCTTCTTCTTCGGGGTCCACAAATGAGTACCACGGCGAGATTCCCTCTTTCACGTACATCCACCAGGCCGATGACTTCCCTGACTTTTTATCATCTTCGACAGCACGTGGTGTAAAATCAGCTCAGGCAGCTCTGCTGCTTTGTTACCCTCCACCAGGCAGCGAAATGGCATGTAAAGTGTTGTCCGCATACCTTGGGAGCGGTGGTCGTGTTGTGATTCATGTTGGAGAATGGCAAGGTCTTACTGGCACTGTTAAATTTGAGAGTAGGCTGAGTGCAATGTGCTTTTGTCAGGACGTAGTGCATCTCCCTTGTTGGGGTTCTGATGCCACCTATCTCACTATTTGGCTGCGGAAAAGCGATTGTGCCAAGTTTCATTACAATTGTACCTCTACTTCCACAACAGCACATACATCAGCATCTGGTTATTGTTCTTCAGATCAGTGCTCCAAATTGGCAAGACGGAGATGTCGTTTTGCTCGATGTCTTCAATACTGTAGTTCGGAATGCTACAAAAGTCATTCATCTCATCGGAAATCGACGCTTGCATTGCACATGATTGATACAACGAGTGAAGATCTGTTAAAATTTGACGATGACGATCACTTTTTGGACTTGAGTTCAATAATATCAACCAAGCAAGTAGCTCATGATGATTATAACACTAGACCCAGGAAAAGGAAGAAACATAAGAAGAGGCACTGATTCAGCAATCAAATTGTCAATTAAACCTTTTTCATAAGACAAAGTGAAGTATTCAATTATATTTGTTCCGTATGAGTTTATTAGATACTTTTCGGTTGTGAGATGTTTAGTAGTCTCCACCACCATCACCACCTCCGAACATATCAACGGCAGGAGGTGCCTCCTCAACTTCTTCCTCAACCTCCTTCACTGCTGCGGCAGCTCCACCTCCATCACCTCCTCCACCACCGCCACCCCCTCCTCCACCACCACCACCACCACCACTACCGAATTTGGCCAGCAATTCTGTACCAGACGCAAGGACCTCGTTCAAATCCTTGCCCTCCAATTCTGAGATCAAACTCGATAGCTGTGCAGAATCAGGCTCAACGCCAACCGAGGATAGTGCCTTGGTAACATTATCAGCGGTGGGGCTTTCATTCCCACCGAGGACGAGCATGAGGTAGGCGGCCATTTCCTTCATTCTGTGGGGTAGGAATAAGACGTTGTGAGTAAAAATTAAATGCGAGAGAAACGACGACGAACACACACCGTTCCCTCGTCCAGTAGTACTCACGTGATATAATTGGTACTCCTTCCTACTAAATTACTAATTGAATGATATCCGTAGTCGCAAGCACTTTAAGCCGAGGCAGCCTGTGACAAAAGGATTATGGTTGACGTCGCGGTTACCGGTTACTGGGAGCTTCCTATCCTACGGATTCCTCTGTGGACAGTAAATGATCCCGCGTTTTGATTGGAAACGACGGACTATTACTACCAAGATGTTCAGTCTAAACCCTGACGGTGGGAGTGAATCATCTTCTCGCGGCTCGTCTTCGAACGTTCCTCTTAAATTCTTCGCTCGGTTGTTCGCCGGCTTTGTCGCAATTCGCTTGGTTCATGTCTTGTGGGGCGACTCCACGGAATCGTCCAAGACCATAAAGAACTCCTAAAAGCATATTATTAGCCACTATTAAATCGAGATGCATCGATCATCAATAATGCATGCTATTCAGTGGTCAAACTATTGCTGCAGGGGGAAGTACAGCTCCATGCTCGACTTGGGAGGTGTGTCGCCGGCGGATACCAATGTTCGGATAAATGTTGGGAAGAATAATAAAGTTCGTGCGGTGGCGCTTGATTTTCACTTAATAACAAGATCGATTGAGGAACGCCGTCGAATGGCCGATGAAGAGGCTGCTGTTAGTAGATCAGGAAACAATCAACAGAAGATTTCAAATTCTGTTTTACCATCGGCATCTGTAGTACAGCCAGATATCAATCTTGTTGAACAGCTAGCGAGCATATTGAATGTCAAGCTCGGTGGCGAATCTTCTAAATCAAAACAATTGGAAGCAGATGACTTGGCTGCAATGTTAGGACCCGAAAAGTTATCTGTCGATAATAATATACTTACACCAATACCGATACCAAAAGCCGCGCTTCCACATGTTGATCACATGGATATTAGAACAAAATACGCTGCTAAGCTACGGGGCAAAATCGACGGTGGAGTTGCTGGTCTTGAATTAGCCAAGTCGGACATGGAGAGTATGACAAAGCGGGGGGATGCGTCCATGCACTTGGCGGCACGTGACTTGATATCCTCTGAGGGGTTGGGGACAGAGTCCAATACATCGTCCACTAGGTGGCTTGCTACCACAGGCGTGGGTAAACTACTTTCCTACCTAACTAGTCGATCTATGCATATTGCACTCCTTCCCCTACCATCGACACCATCGTATCCGCAATCCGATGAGGATGTTAAACGAACACAACAACAGATGGAAACTCTCACGAGACAATTGCCAACTGTGACATTTGATCTGTTGGTGCCAGATGGTAGACGTAGAGGGGAAGAAAAGTCTGAAATGTCGAACGATAATACACCCGAAGATGTACTAAAAAATGTGCTGTCAAAGATTGAGGATATCCCAGCTATACAATTTGTGGTAGTTTCTGATCGTGATGACTATTTGAAGGCTGCTAGGGATAAAGGGATGTATACATGTCGCATCCGCCCAAAGAGTAAACGACGGGGAGAGTTTACTACAAATTACGATGTGGAAGATGTGGGCAGTGTCTTAGATGTTATTAATGATCTCAATGGTGTTAGTTTCAATGCTGCATTGAAGGGATAAAATTAGACCAATTATGAATGAAGTAGTTCAAGTCTTGCCCTACCATTCACCACAAGCATTGTTTTAATCTTGGGCTATTACTAATGTTAGGCACTGTATTGTGATTAAGAGGGATCTCATACTGTCTAGTCTTCCTCTGCTCTGAGGGGAGTTCATTCTTTTTTATCTGCCAAAAACAGATACAGAACTGAGGTTCTCTTGGACTTTGGTTGGTAATAGCTCGGCTGAGCTTCGGCATGGCTTCGGCAACAGCAATTTTCTATTTGGTTACTATTGAGATCTCCTGTCCTCTACCAGCTCCATTAGTCCATATAAAGAATAAATTGGCCAATTTGCCCTAATTAGAACATAGGATGCAGCACCAGCCTGATATCTGCCTGGATTCACAATCAAAGTGGTGGCAGTAGATTCTCTTGGACTCTCACTTGGATCATGCTGCAGGTGATGAATGAGACCCCCCACCCTCTTCATACTCATATCAGGTCGGCTTCATACATATAAGATGTGCATATAAGATGAGTTTCAGCACCTTCTACTGTGGCTAGTGGTCATAAGGATGCAACCCCAACCTGAAATATGCTGGGTTTCACACTCAAATTGGCATTTGGAGATTCTCTTGGTTTTTGTCTTGTATCATGCTTCAGGTTATGATTGAGGCACCCCACCCACTTCATACTCATAGCAGGTCGGCTTCATACAAATATAAAGTGTTTCAGCATCTTCTACTGCTGCTGGCAGTCATATGTATGCAACCCCAGCGTGACATGCTGGGTCTCACACTCAAATTGGCAGTAGGAGATTCTCTTGGTTTCTCACTTGGATCATGCTGCAGGTTATGATTGATGCACCCCACCCACTTTACACTCACAGCAGATCTACTTCATACATGTAAGACGTGTTTCAGCATCTTCTACTGTGGCTGGCGGTCATATGGATGCAATCTCAGCTGATTCTGCCTCTGGGTGAGATGGGAGAGGGAAGAGGAAAAATTGGCAGTTAAAGATCCTGTTGGCGTTGGTTTTGGATATGAGTTCCCTCTGTAACATTATTATTGAGACCCATGCCCACCCCTATTATACTCATATTAGGTCTACTTCATACATATACATACAATGTGTTTCAGCACTTTGTACTGTGGCCAGTTTGCATCCTCATCTGCATCTGCTCCACTCACAGTATAATAATACTCCTAATACTCCTGATATTAGATACATATGAGCGCAAGCATAGCAGATATTCCTCATATATAATTAAGGCCAGTGGACATGGATCTGATCTAATGCTCCTGGTATTAGATACAATACTAGACAAGGCGCGGCGGATCCCCTATCCAAATTTCCCACTCCGAACTCGAAACTCGAGGCATTTAGCTTTATCTCATGGCGGAACGTCCAATGTTTGACGACGTCCAGCCGTTATCATCCTTTAACAAAGTTATGAACACCCTCCTTCTCACTGACGTATTGCATGGCGACATATATAGTATTCTATTCGTCGTGACCATCTTTGCAGTACTTGTGCTGGCGCAAAAGTGTAACCTATTCACTCGACCTCCTCCTGTGCCTACGAAGCGATTGCCTCGACGACCGATACTTCAGGTACTGTTTACGCCAGATGGAGATGCCATTGGTACTGCTACAACAGTTGCGACCGTCCGTAATAACCGCACTGCACCATCAAGTAGTGTTGTCGTTGATGGCGGTTCTCACGAGGAGGATGGAATTAGTGTCTTTACAGAGGATGATAGCACTCCTCTAGCAGCGGGGAGTACGATATCGCAACAGCAATCTTCCTCCCGACCGAGGAAGGCCGCTAATCATCAACAACAACAATCCAATAGGAATACCATATTGCATGGTCTTCCAGATTCATTTGCGCCACTGCTCTCCTCGTCAGAAATGGAGGTCATAACAACGGGGATAACTGCCGATTTAATCCATGCTGTTCAAATTCAAGCACAAATTCGTTTTCGTCCAGGTAGGCATATTATCCCACTAGACAAGGATGAGAGACGTCCACAATTTTGGTTCGATTCAAAGGATGCTACTGATATAATAATGACACAGGGAGAAAATTCAAATGATGATTCATCAACAAAGAAGGGGTGCAAGGTATCAGCAAGTGTGACTGTTGGATCTGAACGATTCTCCTTGGATGAAGATTTGGACACTACCCGTCGTACCGAATCTCGATCACGTCCGATGGTAAAAGGAGCTGATTTGATCTTTGATCCACCCTTACGACTGGGGAACGTAGCGCCAACTCTACTGCATTTTCCAACTCTATTTGAAGATCGAGCGCTTCCCAAATTAAGGAGGATGCAAGTGGTTGGTTTTATAATTGAATATCTAGCATCAATGTGGTATGTGCTTGAAAAATTCCTATGGATGATTGAGAGTAAATGTCAGATACACGTAGGCCGAGTGAAGGCGACGCCCATTTTTCGAGGCACAGTTGGGAAGGATGGGACGTACCAGTGGCGATTGAGTCTTTCCTTTACGGGACATGCACTTTTATTCGATTGGATTCCTATTCCATTCATAAGTGTCCAGCTACCCTCGTTTATTATCCCTCAACCGCATGCCCTACTGGAATTCTTGATGACAAAACAACCGTTGGCCAGTGCCAGACTTCGCCGAGAAAATATAAGCGATGAGAAAATAACAGTGGCTGCATTGAATGCTTTGGATACTTGGAGCATTAATGTCAAGGCGGTAGCCACGCCGCCAGCTGTGGAGGTCGATCTTACTTTGTCAGGTGGTATCACATTGTCTTTTGAAATGATGCATGGTAGGGATGCGACAAACTTACGCAAAGATTCACCTCCGACTGTAATTGGCGTTCAGAGAAATATGTCAGATGAATCATTAAATACATGGGTGACTAACCATCAATCTGTCCACCCTGATCTGAAAAGAAAATCTATTCAGGTGCCAGAAAAGATGTTTGATTCCAATTCCTTGACGCCGTGGTATTTAGAGACATCTATCGACGGTTCGGTTAGTGATGATAAGATTGTGCTGAACGTTTCTCGCTGTCTTGGGCGTCATGAGGATGAGTATGCTGACGTTGACTCTACTAGAAGCATGTTTACCGTTTCAGGGAGCGTTATTTTGTCTCGAGCAAATGAGACTACTACTTTATCAGATCGCCGCCCTGCGTCTACAAAAGGACGGCACAAACGAAGTCTATCGCAAACTGTCAAGAGTTTATCTCCTCCAATTCATGCACTACTACTCTTCCCCAAAACTTATGTGCCAACATCAAAAACTCAATCCGGTAATCATCTCATCGAATACGACTATGCTTTTGATATTGGTGAAGAGACAAATCTCGATGCTGTTTCGCTATCCTACGGTGCATCGCATCCTATGCTCAAGGGTGGGACAATTATTTCGTGTGTACTTGAATCAATCTATGCCCACGGCTCGATATTTGCGAGAGAAGGATCTATTGCCGATCCGAGCGAAATGCTCAGGAAGAGGAATATCCTGCGTCACCTTCCAGCTGTGGATTTCACTGCGGGCATTCAAAATACGTATCTGCCTAAACAAAGTGTCAATTACCTTGATGATGGGAATACGCGGAGCTTGCCCGAAATGGATGGAGGTCGCGTGATGATTCGGGTGCTCGGTGGTGTGGACGAATCCGCGACTAGTGACGATCCTCTCAAATCTTCCGTCCTCGCGGGGATAAAGTTTCGTGCAGATTTCGGTGTGAGCTCTTTCTCTTTGGCGAGTGAGACCAAAGTGAATGAATTTCCGGAGCTGGAAATATTTGAGGGTTCACGGATGTGCTCATTTATCCTTGGAACATTTGATGGTAGTGCCACGTGCCATTTACGACCACAACAGCTCACAAACGGACCGACGTCATCATTGGGTCCGAATGTTTTCAATCCTCTCGAGGCGTACGAAATAGACTTCAAGGGTTCATCGATTGCATTACGATTGAAAGAAGCGACTTTTAACCTGGACCATCGTAGAATTATCGTACCGACTGAGACAGCTTTTGCTGTTAAAGTGCAACAAAGTGTTGTCAATATGATGTTTGAAGGCACAACACAGTGTGAACTCGCGTGGGATTTTCAAGGTAGCTCTCCAGTTCTGCAGACGACACCGCCCGGCCAAACACCTGCTCAGAGTAGCCACGAGGATAGGCAGCAAGCGTATTTACTGATCAAGCCCTTATGCCAAGGACGCTTGAATCTAGAAGTGTCATCTGTCGGAGGCATATCTTTCCGCCAAGCATCCACAACTCGTGAGGACAAGCAAGGTTTGTACGACTGGAAGTTTTTCAACGCAATCGTTGCTCCTGATGATGATTCTCCTGCTCGCATAATGGATGTACTTCACGACAAGAAGACAATGAATCGGCTATTGGAAATAACAAAACTTATCAACGCAGATATTGAGCGAGCCATTCGGTACATATTGACCAAATTGTGGAGGGCAAGAGAGATAATCGATAAGGAGGGCATCGAAGAGCCTGGTCAAATAATTCCTGGATATAAGATGGCACGACTTATGTCCCTTTTCCTCAGCGATGACGACAGTCAAGTGAGGGAAATCCTACCTATCATTCGGCGTGTCGTGGCTGGCAACGGGCTTGATGTTATTAAAGCGAAAGAACTCTTGCGCAAGCATGTCGAGGCTTACGATGATTGGGCGGCAGAGATAGACCGAAGCGTGAAGTGGGCTGCAGTTATGCTTGGTCCCGCAAATTCAATCAATCAACCGATTGAGGACATGGAAGTTCCACCACTCTCTGAGTGCATAGATCCGAAACGATACGAGGGCATTCCTACTGCTAAGGAACTGTATCAAACTTTACAAGACAAGCCGATGCTTCCTCTTGATCAGTCTTTCTCGAACCTCATGAGCCGTGTTGCACCTTACATGACGTTGCATCAAATCGATTACATGCTTCGTTTACGGCCATCCAGCCATTGGCAGCCGTTCGATTTGAAAAGACTTCGATACGTCTACTCTGTGAAGAAGAAGGTGCAGGAAATCTCAGAATGCTACGGAGGTCTTTCATTCATGCCTCAATCTTTTTTCGTGTCTGTCTTTCTTGGCGAAGCGACGCGGTCCAGCTTACGTGCTGCAATGATTACCCAGGATGATGATCAAAACAACGAGCCAAATATCGATGCCGGAATTGTTGTTGAAAGAAGAACTGCCCTATCAACGCTGAGGCAGCGAACATTCGGAGAAAGCATGCGCCTACATGATAATGACATGGAGAACTTCATCATGTCACCTGCAGGGCGGGTTGCCAGTTCTGCCAATCTGCCAACTTTGATGAATAATCAAAATGACCGTAAAATCTCATCGCTACCTTCATCTTCAAGGGTTGAAGGATTGCTTGGTGATTCATTGCTTGGTCCGCAGGATATTGCAATCTTACTTCAAGCGGGACTAGCTTCGGCAATGAAGGGGTCCACGGTCGTGCAGCTGAACCAACGGATGTTGCTCGACCTCATGGCGAGTCAACCGAAGTCTTTTGCAATTGGGGTTCTCGCCGAGTTGGGCTCTGACGGACCGAGAGGCCTTGCCGGTGCTCTCATGGCCTTATGTGACCTTGATCAAGGGTCGTTTAAAGATATGCATCGTATTGACATGCACAACCTATTGGAAAGCTGGTTGCCAGGCGGGTTGAAAATTCCGAAGCGGGAGGATTACCTTGCCGGAGGCAGATGGGCACGTCAGAGCTTTTACGATGCAATGTATTCCATTGCTGTCAGCATCCTAGACCTGTCTGAAACTTACACAGGACTCAAACTACGCATTCAGCAAGTGCGACACAACAAGGAAACTGATCCTTTGGAACTTCGAAATCAACCACCTTCCAAGCTGTCGTCCTCTATTGACTCGGCAGCCGCCAAAATATCGATGGCAGACGAACTTGGGCAACAGATATTGAATGACTTGAGGAAAGCTAGAATGACGGCTCGTGAATGTTCACATGCTATTTCAGTGTATAAGGAGGCTTTTGTCGCATGTTCTCAAGTACTATCAATAGATAGACTGGCATTCCAAGAGCCTTGGTTTAAGTCTTTCTATAGACGAAATTACGACGCATTAATGGTCAAATCTATTTATGATAATGGTGAGTGATTAATTGATTTGTGCCTGCGGTTTGGAATTATGTGAGTCTGTTCTTCACCTCAATTTCATTTTCAGTTATGGATGACGTCGATAATGTACGGATATGGATGGAAGCTCTAAGGCGCGGAAGTAATGGCTTCAGCCAAGCTGACTCCGAAGATTTAAATCGTTCACCTCCTTCTGGCATGCTCTTGCACGAAGACTGTGATCCTGAATTCAAATCATTAATGAGCCCCGTTACATCGCCCGTTTCATCTGAAGCTAATTTTGAGAGCATTGCCAACAAGCCATTCTTCACTTGTCCTGAGAGGCAAGAAGAGCAAAATCTGATAGATGAAATAATTGACGCAATCTTCTACGATAAACGGGAACGCGAGGCTCTCAAATCTGATCCGTTAGTGAGGCTGCTCATATCAAATGAACCCGGGTATTACAACTTCACAATTGTTTCTGCGATGGGCGTTATCACTGATGGGAAAAAGGGCCTTGAGTTACAGGATGCGATCGAACGGTTAGAGAAAGAACGGGGTGTGAAGTGGATCCGAGCCGATACAGGAACTGCGCGATCTATTGACTACAATGCAACTAAGATTGCTGAAGCTGTAGAGATAGCTGTCAAATTGAAGCGTCCATATGGTCTTATTGGGTACTCCCAAGGTTGTGCCAATGAGTTGAATTACGAATCGAGAATGATTTCCGGTACCCCCGATCAGCAGAGTGTAATCAATTCGCCAGAACATGGACTTGTTTGTCGTCAGCTTTTGTTTTCTGCTGCAAATGGGTCAATACATGGTCCTGCGGTCGAGGTAAAGGCACATCAACTCATTACGATGTGTGAAGACTTTTTCAAGTATCAGCAGGGATTCTTTAGCCGGGCATTTATTTCATCGACACTGGAAGTCATCAATGGCATTCTGGATTCATCAGCATTTCAGAAAAGCATGGGTGCTGCAAAGAGTTTCTTACCCGATGCAGTGAAAGCATTCTGGCGTGAGGCACAGACTTGTCCTCACATTCCAACCTGTGTGCTACGTGGAGTACTCGAAAATCACACCACTCCTGAATCTCTTGACCTGCTGTGCAATATGATGACAAAACAAAGTGGGTCTGCTCTACATGACAGTCAAGTTCACGTTTACGACGCAGTCGGTCACCCGGTATACGTGCGCAATCGCAATGCACGGATCCTTAAGAAAACTGACATGGGTGGGTCAATCCAGCGGACTCATCATTGGAGTCCCTTATCAGATGAAGTTGAGTACGTTAGAACAACACGTGACATTCAACATGCAGTCTTTGATTGCGCAAAAGATAGACACATATTTCCATGGTGTGACGTGAATGCTCGTTTTGGCATCATCCATTATTCTGAAGAGAAAAGTCGTGAAATCGCTGTTGAGATCAACTCTGATATACTTGGTGTTGTAGCAGAGGAGACGACTAACGTTGTAAGTTCTTGTGATACTTCCTTAGACGAATTGGTGTTGTAGCAGGGGAATTGGTGTTTAGCATTTTGTATGATTTAGTAATAGTAATAGTCACTTCATTTGCGATATAACATTTCATCATGCTCCTTGGCCAACTTCAAACCGGGGAATCCTGGGAAGTGATGACTATATGCCAGAAGACCTTTAGCCACATAAGCCAGTCGTCGCTGCAATGTCAAATCATTTAGGTCTGCCAGAATCATTGGACCAGGACCAGCTGCCGCCTTACTGTCGCCACCACCAAACTGACTACGCGGAGCATTCGCAGAACGGAATGTAGCCGCCAGACTTTGTCTTGGTTCATCCGTGGCATCGGCATTACAGCTACCACCCCAATGGATAAGTGATGGACTCCACAGACATGCATCACCAGACGCACAGGTCAATGTGACCACCGCCTCAGCTGCACCCTCCACGTCGAGACTTGCACTGGTTTGCAAATGCAATGGATGGTCTGGACAATAGAAAAAGTCATCCGACGTGCAAGGCAGAACACGCATAGCTCCATTCTCGGAAGTGGCACCACCGACATTATATGGAGTCCAGAGATTCACCGAGGTACATTCACCGTCATCATCGTGACAGGCAGAATATATCTGATCTCTATGACTGGCAGCAAAGTTGGCACCAATGTATGGCACTTCTACAGTAGGCGTAGAAATTCTTTTCCGCAATGCCCAACAATTCATATCTGCTTCTAAAATTGAATCTTTGCCAAGTGCTGCAGTCGCAGGACCTCTCCAATGTTCTGCCAGAAGCTGCCACGGAGCATTGTAAACGTAAATGAATTGAGGTGGCAGCCCCTCGGCCTGCAATGCAGTTTGGATACATATTAGTTCTTTGCATAACTTTGATATGGCAGTACTGGCGGCCACATTGGCAGGTGGTAGGATGCAATATCCCTGCTCACGTAGGAGACTACTCACGGCATTATTATCTGAGAGAACTGACGAGGATGGTGTCAACGTAGATGCAGATGCAACATTGTTGTCACTGTCCTCCATGACACGTGAGAGTAAAGCACTACGCAATTCACTCGAATCAGTGCTCGATTCAGGTACCAACGTATGCCAATATTCCACATCGTACAATTTAGACAGAGCATCACTCTCAACGATGTCATCCTCAAATAGGAATGATTGTAATGCAAACATTTGTTTTAATGCATGCTTCACCATTGATTGGGGCATTGGTTCTCCATTGTGAAGTTTAGCGTAAGCGGCCTGTTGCCGTGCTAGGTTGTCTTTCATCGGAATAGAATCATTGTGTCGCGGACCCTGTTGTAGGT
>Ga0247833_1004475_pt1 | contig 17343 bp, 13 predicted proteins | sample LaCruzMarch2015__7_FD_187117 | JGI IMG/M metagenome (GOLD analysis project Ga0247833, IMG submission 187117) | Freshwater microbial communities from meromictic Lake La Cruz, Castile-La Mancha, Spain - LaCruzMarch2015_8m | ecosystem: Environmental > Aquatic > Freshwater > Lake | place: Spain...
GGAAACTTCTCGAAATCATTCGCTGCACTACCGCCAATGTTCGACAATAAATCGTGCGTAAAACCTTGCGATTTTGATAAAGATGGCGACATTGACCTCTTTGTAGGAGGGCGTGTGGTAGCTTATAGTTACGGAAAGACGCCTCGCTCCTATCTTTTAGCAAATAATGGTAAAGGACAATTCTCGGATGTAACCGTCAATAACGCTCCCGAACTTCGAGAAGCAGGTATGATTACTGATGCCATTTGGACAGATTTCGATAAAGATGGCGACCAAGATTTAACTATTGTAGGCGATTGGATGCCAATCAGAATATTTGCCAACGACAAAGGCAAATTTAAGGAAATTGATATTCAGGTGGAGAACCGCAAACTGAGTGAATTTACTGGCTTTTGGAATGGCATAACAGCCGCCGATTTTGACAAAGATGGCGATATTGACTTTGTGGTAGGGAATCTCGGCACAAACACCAAATTTAGAAAAGAAGAAGGTAGTAAGCTAAAAATGCTGATAAAAGATATTGATGGCAATGAAGCCAAAGATCATATCGTAGCCTATAATCGTGGTTCAAGTTGGTATCCCGTAAATAGTAAAGACGAAATGGGCAAACAAATGCCTAGTATCATCAATAAAAAATATGTTGAATACAAAACCTTTGCTGGCAAAACCATCGACGAATTGTTTACTAAAAAAGAACTTAAAGATGCTGAAGAGAAGCTCGTAAATACCTTTGAGTCTGTTTACCTTGAAAACCAAGGCAATAATACTTTCAAAATGACCGCACTACCGAGTTTGGCACAAGTCTCAAAAGTAATGTCGCTTGTAACTGAGGATGTGGACAACGACGGAAACTTAGACATAATTGTAGGCGGGAATTTCAACGGTGCGAATATGTACCAAGCTCGTTATGATGCTTTCTTTGGTTTGATTTTGAAAGGAAATGTAAAGGGAAGATTTATTCCATCAATTCCAACAGATAATGGTTTATTGTTGGAAGGCGATGTTCGTGATATTAAATCTTTGAAAACGCCTAAAACCAAACTCTATTTCGTTACTCGTAATAACGATAAAATGCAGATTTTCAAGAAAATAACGAAATAAATCATTGGTTGGGGTTCAAGATTTTGAACCCCAACGTTTATATACCGATTGATGAAATTAAGCTATTCAAATCTACTTATTATTAGTGCCTTTTTTGTGATTGGCCTCTCAGCTATTTCAATTAGTTGCAAATCTAAAGAAGCCGAAGGCGAAAAACTTGCCCAAACTTATTGTGCAAGCTGCCATTTATTACCTAGTCCCGAAATGCTACCAAAGAACGTTTGGCAATACAGCACCTTGCCTTACATGGGCATCATGATGGGTGTGACTACGGAAATCAATGGTTTAGAAAAGCCACTTTCTGATTATGCCATTCTTCGCCCAACTTCTCAGATGATTAGTGATGAAGATTGGCTCAAAATTAAGCGTTATTACTTGGCTAATGCTCCAAAAACGCTCGACATGCCTAAATATGAAAACTTGGAAGTGCTTACAGGAAGATTTGAAATACAGAAAACAAATATCGCCATTCAAGGAGCAACAATTCCAAACTTCACGGCAGTTACGATTGATACAATTAACCAAAAAATTATTGCGGGCGACCAATCAAACCGCGTGATTTGGATACTTGACCAAAACGGCAAGCCAATTCAAACAATTACAAATCAAAACGCTCTTACCAACGTAGATTTGACAAACGCCAAAAACAACCAATATTTATTGACTTACATCGGCACCACAACACAGGCCAATCCTGATGTAAATGGTTCGGCCGAACATGTAGAAATCAAGAATAATACATTTGTAAATGCAAAAAAACTTTTGCCAAGTCTAAATCGTCCAATTGAAGTTATTACAAAAAACCTCGATGATAGCCCCGAAGATGAGCTAATCTGCAATGAGTTTGGCTTCAAAAATGGTGGCTTATCTGTTTGGAAAAAAGATGCTAAAAATCAATATCAAAAGCAAATTTTAAGCACACAAACAGGAGCAACAAAAACAATCGTCATGGATTTTGATGGCGACAAACGTAACGATATTTTAGCACTTTTTGCTCAAGGCGATGAACAGATTGTTTTATACTTGAATAAAGGTAATCTCAAGTTTGACGCCAAACAACTTTTACGTTTTCCTTCGATTTATGGAACGAGTTCGTTTGATATTGCCGACATCAATAAAGATGGAAAATTTGATATTGTTTGCACAGCGGGCGATAATGCCGATTTCTCGACAATTCTTAAGCCTTATCACGGGGTTTATATTTATACAAATACTGGCTCGGTTGGTTCACCACAATTCGAACAAAGCCATTTTTTTCAACAAAATGGAGCGACAAAGGTAATTCCAAGAGATTTTGATAATGATGGAGATATTGATTTGGTTTCGATTGCTCTTTTCCCAGATAATGACCACCGTCCACTCGAAGGTTTCATTTATTTTGAAAATACAACCAAGGATTTCAAACAAAAAACGCTCAATATCAACCATTTAGGTCGTTGGAGTGTAATTGATGCCGCCGATATTGACCTCGATGGCGATATTGATATAGTTTTGGGAAGCCACCCAGTAGCCAAGTTTCCCGCAGGTTTCGACCAAGCATGGAAACAAGGCAGTGGCTTAGTGATTTTAAGAAATATGACGAAGTAATTATCTCCCTGATCTATCATTTTCTCTTACACTCAGTGGACTCATCCAATTTTCTTCATTATAAGATTTTCGGCCAGCTTTTATATCGGAAATAAATTTATTTTCTTTGGTATTTTGAAATTGAGTTTTTATCAAAAAATACCCAAAAATTGTCAATACAATTGCTACAAAGACGTAACCGATTTTCTTCATAGTTTTATATTTTGATTGTTTGCCTCAAAACTACTATTTGATTTAAAAAGAGGCTGTTAAAGAAACCTAAATGATGTTAACGAATGTTAAGTGCACCCCTAAATCATCGCTTTTCTGATTCCTACTATCGTTTATTCTTTGTCATTATCCTATTTTTATAATCATCAGTGGCCAAAATGCCTTATCTTTGGTATTGAATATACGTAAACCTATTGATGAAAAAGCATTTATTAATTTGGGCATTTCTTTGCCTATCCACCACCTTTCTTTACCACGAAACTTACGCTCAGAAAAATAGCTTCCTACTTTCGGGTATAATAAAAGATGCCGAAACCAATGCTCCACTCGAAAATGCAAATATTTTGTTTTCGGGACTTACGTTTGGTACACAAACCGACTCTACAGGCAGGTTTTCAATCTTTATTCCTGCTACTTCTTATCAAATTGTGATCAGAATGTTGGGATATAAAATCAAAATCGAACGATTTACGCTTAATAAAAATACCGAATTTGAATTTTTACTCGAAAAAACAGCTAAAATCCTTGATGAAGTAGTGATTACAGCCGAAAAAGCCGATGCCAATGTCAATCGAACAATGATGGGTGTCGAAAAAATTTCAGGTAAAACCATGAAAAAACTTCCCACACTCATGGGCGAAGCCGATGTTATCAGAAGTATTATGCTTTTGCCAGGCGTAACTACAGTTGGCGAAGGTGCTTCAGGCTTCAATGTTCGAGGTGGAAATGTTGACCAAAATTTAGTACTTTTAGATGGTATTCCGCTATTTAATACTTCTCATTTATTCGGATTCTTCACAAGTTTCAATGCCGATATGGTGCAAGATATAAGCCTTTTCAAAGGCGGAATTCCATCAATGTACGGCGGTAGAGCATCTTCGGTGCTGGATGTGCGTTTAAAAGAAGGGAATTTTGACAAATGGAGTGCTCAAGGTGGAGTTGGACTAATTTCCAGCCGATTATTACTTGAAGGCCCTATTCTCAAAGGTAAAACATCGGTAATCGTTGGAGCAAGAGCCTCATTATCAGATTTTTACTTACGCTATTTCAACAATCCTGCACTCAAAAATAGCAATGCTAATTTTTATGATATAAACGCTAAAATCACGCATCGCTTCGGAAATAATCAACGTATTTCGTTGGCGGCTTATTCGAGCGATGATGCTTTTAAATTTGCTCAAGACACTTCTTATTATTGGAACACTCAGAATATTAGCTTGAAACATAATGCTCTTATCGGCACAAAATTATCGCATAATTTTACGGCTTTCATGAGTAAATACAAGTACGGAAATAAAGGTTTTAAACCTGAATATGAGTATAATTGGCAGCCGTCAATCACGCAGAAATCTATACGTGAAGATTTGAGCTATGAGCTTTCAAACAAAAGCCGTATCGACTTTGGCGGAGATTTTAGTATTTATCGAAACGATGCTGGAAGCTTATTGCCCAATTCGGCTCAATCAATCATTGACCCATTCAGGATGCCCGTGCAGCACTCACGAGAAATATCTGTTTATGCGGGTCATAGCTTAAATTTGAGCAAAAACTTGAGCCTTGATTATGGGCTGCGATATGCTTATTATCAGCTTGTTGGCCCCGATAAAATTTATAGTTATCAACTCGGTAAGCCACGAGAAATTGAAACAATTACCGATACTTTGACTTATAAAAAAAGTTCGGTTATTCAATCTTATGGGTGTTTTGAGCCACGTTTTTCGTTGGCTTTTAAGGCTGATTCGAGTCTTTCTGTCAAGATTGGTTTCAATCGTATGCAGCAGTTTATCCATTTGCTTTCTAATACAATGGCTATTTCGCCAGCCGATATTTGGAAAAATAGCAATGCACAATTACCGCAACAAATTGCCGACCAGTTTTCGATTGGGGTTTTCAAAAATTTTAATAATGCACAAAATAATACTTTCGAGACATCATTTGAGGTCTATTATAAAAACCTTAAAAATATAATTGACTACGTTGATGGTGCAGCACTTTACCTCAATCAGGCCGTCGAAACACAACTTTTGGTCGGAAAAGGCTACGCTTACGGTGCGGAGTTTTTCATAAAAAAATCTCGTGGAAAAAAGTTAACTGGATGGCTATCATATACTTATTCTCGTACTTTCCGACAAATTGAAGCCAACGAAAATCAGATTGGAGCAAATTTTGGGCTTAAATTTCCTGCGAATTTCGATTCTCCGCATAACGTAAAATTTGTACTAAATAATCGTTGGACAAAACGCATTACTTTCAACTCCAACTTTACGTACAATACTGGTCGCCCGATTACTTACCCAAATGGACGTTATAAAATCTATGCGTTCAGCGATGTTTATGATTATATGGTAAAAAATGGACTAAATCCTCGTGCGGGACTAGACAGAAAAACTTATACTTATAATGGTCAGATATTCGTATTATTGGACAATGCCACCATTCAAGAAATCTTAGATGGGTATGCTTCGCCAAGTTTTACGCTGCGTAATGCCGAGCGAATTCCTGACTATTTTAGGCTCGATTTAGGGCTTACACTTGACCCCAAAGTAAATAGTAAGTCGAATAGCAGTTGGAATTTTTCGATTTATAATATCTTGAACCGTCAGAATGTCTATTCAATCTATTTTAAATCATCAACTGGGCTTCGTAATCTTGCTCGAACCTACAAACTTTCGGTCTTGGGTGCAGCTATTCCATCACTCACCTATAACTTTAAATTCTGATGAAAAAAATAACATTTTTCTTGTTGCTGTGTTCATTATTTTTTTCCTGCGAAACAGAAATAACCGACTTCAAAACACAAAATTTGAGTACTGCTTATGTTGTTTATGGCGAAATGACAAACCTCAACGGCCCGTATAACGTGCGTATCAATCGCACTAGTTCTTACTCTCCCTATGATATTACAGCTTTCCAAGGCGATGCAATAAAAGGTGCTGATGTGAAAATTATTGACAATGCAGGAATTACGACTCAAATGACAGAGACTCGAGGTGGATTTTACCAAACTTCGCCCTTATTCAAGGGAATTATTGGCAAAAAATACCAATTAAAAATAAAAACTAGCGATGGTATAGAAATAGAATCGACGATTGAAACATTGAAAGCCCCTACTCCTCTCAATGATTTTTCATATAAATTTATTAGTGCTGAACGAGTAGAAAATATGCGTTTCGATGTAATGGCTTCTATTAAAGATTCAAAAGAAACTGAAGACTATTACTTTATCAGACGTCAGGATTTTATTCAGTTTCTAACCACATGCCCCGAGCCACCGCCGCCGCCAGCACCAGTGCCTGTGTGTAATTCAAAATGTTGGCGAACTCCGCTCAATACACAACCAATTTTAATCAATGATTTTTTGGTAAATGGCAAAAACCTTCCCATTTCATTGGGCAGTGTCGATGTGAAAGATTTCCCCGAATGGATAATTCAATTAGATGTTTTCTCTGTCTCGAAAGAAACCTATAATTATTGGAAACGACAAGAAGACCAACGCGTCATTGGCGGTGGATTATTTGATAAAATTCCTACACAAATCATCGGAAATTTGAAATGTACGAATAGGAATAACCAAGAAGTTTTGGGGCTTTTTCTAGTGGGTGGAGTGGCAAAACAACGTTTATCGGTTGACCGACTTGGAGCATTAAGCATTGAAAATCTACAAAAAGTACAGAATTACGCCAATTTTAATAATATTCGTTATAAAGATTTGGTTCTTTGGGACTGTAAAAAAGCAGCTTTTATAAATTATAATATTGGTTATAAAATACCCGATTTGTTTTAATTTTATGAACGCCAAATACGATACTTTTTTACGAAAAAAAAGCAATTGCTTGCAAATCACTGCGTAAGTGCTGAAATTGCACGAAGTTTCCTGTTAAAATCACAAAACTTCGGCCGCCTATTGCTGGTGGACTAAAATATGAGTGTAGTAAAAAAACTGGCGAGTGACACCGCTCTTTATGGTATAAGTAGTATTGTTGGACGTTTTCTCAACTGGCTTTTGGTGGCGGTTCATACACGCGTTTTTGACCAACCTAAACTCCTTGCCGATAATAATCAACTCTACGTTTGGGTAATACTATTAAATATTCTCTATACTTATGGCATGGAAACGGCCTTTTTTCGCTTTGCTAAGAAAGAAAATCGCCAAGCATATTTCAATCTGATACTCACTTATATCATTCTGTCGAGCGTACTCTTTTCACTTATTATTTTCTTCTATGCTACGCCAATCATCAACTGGATGGGTTTTCCTGGTAAAGAACGCCTCATCGTTTGGTTTGCAATTATTTTGGCGACTGATGCCATTGCAGCTATTGCATTTGTAAAATTAAGAGCTGAAAATCGAGCAAAACGCTTCGTTTTTGTTCGTATAACCAATATATTTATCAATATTGGGTTAAATGCCTTTTATTTGATATTTTGTAAATACATCCACGAAGGCCTTTTTCTTGAATCATGGAAACCCTTTGCCGACTATTTTTATAATCCTTCCATTGGTCCTGATTATATAGTATGGGCTAATTTTATTGCCAGTTTAATTACAATTTTGCTATTATGGCGAGAATTTATCGACTTTCGTTTTAGTGTCGATTTCCAAAAATTCAAACCTGTGCTGATTTATGCCTACCCACTTCTCATCATGGGTTTGGCTGGAGCAATCAATCAAACCGCCGACCGTTTAATGCTCACAAAAATACTTCCAGAAGGCTTCTATAAAGGTCTAACGAGCGATGATGCTTTTAGTATTTATGCCAATGTTTACAAACTTTCTATTTTCATGTTATTGGTTGTGCAAGCATATCGTTATGCTGCCGACCCATTCTTTTTTTCGAAAGCCGAAGACAAAAACTCTCCATCAATGCTCGCTCTCGCCACCAAATGGTTTACGATAGCTTGTATCCTGATTTGGGTCGGTGTAAGTATCAATATTGATTTAATTAGTTTGATTTTGGGTAAAAACTACCGTTCGGGTATAATTGTGGTGCCCATTTTATTGCTCGCAAATCTTTTCATTGGCGTTTATCAGAATATCTCAATGTGGTTTAAATTAAGCGATAAAACACATTTTGGCACCTATTTTACAATTATCGGAATGGTTATCACTGTTATTCTAAATATCATTCTTATTCCGATTTGGGGCTATGTAGGCTGTGCAATTACATTTGCCATTTCATCGTTTATTATGATGGTGTTGTGCTATTATTACGGTCAAAAATATTACCCAATTCCGTATGAACTCAAATCGGTTATCACTTATTTAATCATTGCAGGAATCTTCATTGTTATCTCTTGGCAAATCAAAATCGAAAGCCTAATGTTTTCGATTCCGTTCCATATTTTATTGACGCTTATATTTGTACTCGGAATCGTATTTTCGGAACGAACAAGTCTTGGCATACATTTAGGAGGTAAAAAGGTTAAGTAGCGCAAAGATACAGAGTAAAAGCCTTTTGTATATTCAGCCTTATTCTTGTTAAAACTACATAATTCTTTAAAAAACTTTGTGCCTTTGCCACCATGTGCCTTAATGCCTAATAAAAAAATGAATACCGAATTTACTTTTATCATATTATCTTTCAACGAAGAGCAGCATCTTCCACGATTGCTTGAGTCTATCAAAACGCTCAACGCCGAAACTTTTATTTTGGATTCAGGAAGTACTGACCGAACGCTTGAAATTGCGGGCAGTTACGGTGCAATCGTCAAATATAATAAGTTTGAAAACCACCCCAAACAATGGGATTTTGCCCTTAAAAACTTCTCAGTAAAAACACCATGGACAATCGGTCTTGATTCTGACCACATCGTTCTGCCCGAATTATTGGAAATGCTCAAAGACTTCAAGAATTCGACAACACCTGCCGATGTCAACGGAATTTTCTTCAACCGAAAAAACTATTTTAAAGGTCGTTGGCTCAAACACGGAGGGTATTTTCCGAAATATTTGATGAAAATGTTCCGAACGGGCGTGGGTTTCTCCGACCTCAATGAAAACATGGATCATCGTTTTGTAGCCGAAGGCAAAAACATTGTTTGGGCCAAGGGATATTTGAAAGAAGAAAACCTTAAAGAAAACAAAATTAGTTTTTGGATTGAAAAACATAACCGATATAGCGACCAAGTTGCCCGAGAGGAAATCGAAAGAAAGAAACAATTACGCAACCAAGCTATTAAACCAAAATTCTTCGGAAATCCCGACCAACGAGTAGCATTTTTGAAAAAAATATGGTGGGGTATGCCACTTTTTGTGCGTCCATTTATCTATTTTTTTCACCGTTATTTTATTCAATTGGGTATTCTTGATGGAAAAGAAGGCATGATTTTCCACTTCCTGCAAGCTCTTTGGTTTAGGTTTGTGGTTGATATAAAGATTTTTGAATTGGAAAGTGAGGAGAAAAATACTAAATAAGGTTTTTATCAATTTTATGATTAAATTCGTTAATAAAATCTATCCAAAATGTTAGTTACTGACTTATTTCAAGCACCAAATTTGAGGGAAATTCTCGACGAATTAGAGAAAGCTTGGGCTGATGAACAAAACCGTCGTCATGAGTTTTGGGCTGATGTTGACGAAAATCAAAAAGCCGAATTTATCATGGGTGAAATCGTTTATCACTCGCCAATTTATGGTCGTCATTGGAGAGCATCTACCCGAATTACTCGCCGCTTGATTCCTTACGTTTATGACAATAATTTAGGAGAAGTTGCCTACGAAAAAGTAATGATTAGGCTCACTCGCAACGATTACGAGCCAGATATTTGTTTTTGGAGAAAAGAAAAATCAATTGATTTCGGAGCAAAGCAGTCTGCATTTCCAGCACCAGATTTTGTGGTAGAAATTTTATCAGATAGCACAAAGGATAGAGATTATGGTATAAAAATGACTGATTATGCCTTGCATGATGTAAAAGAATATTGGATTGTTGATACAGAACATCACTCAATAGAACAGTATATACTTAAAAATAAAAGTTTTGAACTTTCTCAAAAACTAAAAGAGGGCTTCATAACTTCCGACATTATAGAGAGATTTAGCATAAGTATAAAGGAGATTTTCGAATAAATGAGCAAATCAATAAGTATTCTGGGTTGTGGTTGGTTGGGCTTGTCACTCGGAAAATATTTTTCGGATAAAGGATATGCAGTAAAAGGAAGCACTACGAAAGAAGAAAAACTACCTATTTTGATTGAAAATGGTATTGTAGCTTTTCTTATTCAAGTTAGTCCACAAGTTGTTGGCGAAAATGTGGACAAATTTTTAAACACAGAAACCCTGCTGATAAATATTCCGCCACGCATCAGCCTTCAAAAAGTTGATGCTCACGTAGAACAAATTTCTAATTTGCTCACTCATGTAAAACCGTCTTCCATCAAAAATATTATTTATATAAGTTCTACGTCGGTTTACCCTGAACTGAATAGGGAAGTATTTGAAGAAGACGTCATCACACCTGAGCAATCGGCCAGCCCAACGATGATAAAAGCCGAAAAACTGTTACTTGCACTTTGGAAAGAATCTTCTGTTAATCTAACGATTCTACGTTGTGGCGGCCTGATGGGTTACGACAGAATTCCTAGTAAATATTTTTCGGGCTTAAAAGGACTCACAACGGGCGACATTCAGGTAAATTATGTTCATCGTGATGATGTAATCAAGATTATCGAGACAATCATCGAAAATAGTATTTGGAACGAGACTTTTAATATCGTTTCGCCAATTCATCCAACAAGAAAAGAAATTTACGCTAAAAACTGCGAAGAATTAGGCTACGAGATGCCCGAATTTATTACTCCTACCGAACCTCAGCCATTCAAAATTATAAGTCCAAAAAAATGGCTCGAATGCTCAAAATATGAGTTTATTTACCAAAATCCTTTAGATTACTATTATAAGCGACCCAATTAATGAGAGTGACTATGACATGCACGGTGATGAGAGTTCCAGTTTATATAATAGGCCGATGCCATTAATAAAGCACCTATCACATTTAAAAGGATTTCGTATTTGTCATTAGCAAGAAATAAACCTGCAAAATTAAAACAGAGAGCAACTGATAAAAGTGTGAGAGGTATTGAATTTTGATGGTTTCGATAATCTTTTATTAATAAGAAAATTGCTAAAATTGCACTTGCTCCTATCAGATAGATTTCTAACTTTTCACTCAAAAAACTTTCACCCAAAAACGGCAAAGCAGACATCAAAAATGGCATAGCCAAGCAATGAATCGTGCAAAGTAACGAAAGCCACAAGCCAACTTTATTAAGTGAATGGTAATGAGTGAATATTTTCCGCATAAAAAAACTCGAACCGTGTATGTATTTACAACAATGATGCAAATATATGTTCTAATGCAACACTATTGCAAATATTTTGGTTCAAGTTTGTAAAAATATCTTAGTAAGATTCCTTTTCGTTCGGAAAATTTGAGGATTTTACATCCTTCGTGTAATTAAACACTGCGTCTGTCATGATTGAATGTAAATCGGCGTATCGACGTAAAAATCGTGGTGAGAAATCTTTATTGATACCCAACATATCGTGTACGACCAAAATCTGTCCATCGCAGCCACTTCCTGCACCTATCCCAATAGTAGGAATAGCTACTGATTCGGTTACTTTTTTAGCCAAAGTAGCAGGAATTTTCTCTAGAACCAGCCCAAAACAACCCACGTCATTGAGCATTTTAGCATTAGCTAAAAGTTGTTCGGCTTCTTCTTCTTCTTTGGCACGCACGGCATAAGTACCAAATTTATAGATAGATTGTGGTGTAAGTCCCAAATGACCCATTACAGGAATACCAGCACTTAAAATACGCTCTATAGATTCTTTTATCTCAATTCCACCTTCTAATTTCACCGCATGCCCACCTGATTCTTTCATAATTCTGATAGCCGAACGCAAGGCTTCTTCAGAATTTCCTTGATATGAACCAAATGGCAAGTCGACCACAACTAAAGCTCTTTTTACGCCTTTCACAACAGCTTGTGCGTGATAAATCATATTATCGAGCGTAATCGGTAGCGTAGTTTCGTGACCAGCCATGACGTTTGAGGCAGAATCTCCTACTAAAATTAGTTCAACGCCAGCCGTATCAACGATTTTCGCCATTGAATAATCATAAGAAGTTAAGCAGGCAATTTTCTCGCCTTTACGTTTCATTTCTTGTAGTGTATGCGTAGTAATACGCTTAATTTCATTGTGTACTGACATAGTGTATCTTTTATTGGTTATCTGGAAATTAGTTTTTGAGGAATTGGGTAATTGGACTAATAATCAAATTACCAATTCTCCAGTAAGCGATTTCCAAGTTTTCCAATAACCAATAATTTATCTCGGAATAAGCCACCCTTCTGGATTTAAATGCTGGCTATTATGCCAAATCTGAAAATTTATTTCGGTTACACCGCCTGACTCGCCCGCAGTTCCGATAGTTTCTTTTGCTCTTACCTTTTGACCAACAAAAAGAAAAATCTGTTTCAAATTGGCGTAAACTGTAAAATATTCACCGTGTTGAATCAAAACCACATTGCCCAAACCTGGTATTTCAGTAACATCTTTAACTTCACCTGCATAAACCGTACACACCGTAGCACTGGCCGACGTCTGAATATCAATACCATTATTGTTTATCATAACACCATTCAGAACTGGATGTTCTTTGATACCAAATCTATCCGAAATAAAACCACGCTGAACTGGCCACGGCAAACGTGCCTTTGATGCCTCAAACGACTTTTTGAGAGCGGTTTCTTCATCATCTAAACCTTTGGTTACATTCTTAGTTATTGACTTTTTTGCTTTATTTTTGACTAATTTAGCCTCACGGTCTTGCTTCAGTTCACGCTCACGGTTTTTACGGGCAATCTCACGAGCCACTACTGTCGCAATTGAGGATTCGAGTTTATTTACTGATTTTTTGGTGGCTTCAAACTCTTTTCTCAAATCTTTCTCTTTTTTTGATAACTCGCCCACCATTTCGGTTTGACGGTTTTTTAGTTGTTCAAGATATTGAGCTTCAGTAAGTTTTGCAGAGATAATTCGCTTTTTGTCTGATTTTTTGCCTTCCAAATTCGCTTGTCGCTCACGCAATAAAGCCACGACCTTAATTATCTGAGCTACTTGCGACTTTCGATTATCGGTGTATTGTTGGAGGTATTTATACCTCATTATTAAGTCATTGAATGACGATGAAGAGAATAAAAAGCTTAATTGATTGACCTTACCGCTTATTTTTGATGCACCATAAAGCATGGCGGCATATTCATGCCGAAGCGTATCAAGCTTTTGTTCGAGTCTTAGTTTTGCTCCTACAATATCTTGCATTTCCATATCAATCAGCTCCATATCTTGCTCCATGAGTCCAATTTGTTCTTCTTGTGACGAAATTTGCTCTTTTATTGCCTTGATTTTCCCGACTGTTACTTCTTTCTTTTCTTTAGTATTTTCGAGTGCTTGTTTGGTTTCAGCAATTTTTTCAAGATTTCTTTTCTTTTCAATTTCAAGCTGAGCTCTACTATTTTTTCGACGCTGAGCAAAAGTATCATTGCTTACTAAAGAACCAAGTAGTGAGAGGAAAACAACAAAATATGTAATTTTTTTGAAGGTCATTTTAAAGGAAATAGGCGGAATTGGCTTTCAATAATATGCTTTGAAAAGCTGAATCCTTTGTATTTATTTAGGTACATAAGATTTCGGAATACTAAATGCAAAGCCAGGGCTTTGGTCAAGTACTTCAATTTTATTATGTTGCAGATTTATCGACGTTTGAAGAACCTTCCCATCTTTTTTAGCATCAATCTTGGCTCTAATTTCTTGTGGAAATATCAATTCACTGATATTTAAGAAATTAGCATAGTCTATTCCCATTTTACTATCACCAGTTTCATCGCTGGCGTTTACTTTTTGAAGTTTGAGATTGGCTTCAGCTATTACATTTTCTATTTGAACAAAACCTTCCTTTTGCTTTATCAAAAAAACACTTTCTTGCTTCGATACTTCATCAATTTCTCGTTTTTTAATAGGCATATTACCAATCAAAATCGATTGGACGAGATCATAGTTAATATTAAAATTGAATTGTTTGCTCAAACTCGCAAAGTCGTATTTGTAGTACGTACGGTGCAGACGGTCTAGGAAAATAACAGAATCTTTGGTGATAATTCCTCTTGCACCCTCAAGACCGACGACTATGGACAACCAAATAATACTATCTTTTTTGATATGAATATTCACTGGAAAACTCTGCACTTCACCAGCCGCTGAAAAATCTACTTTTGATTTTATATTGAGGTATTTGAAATCAATTTCGGCAGGTTTTACATCAATTTTTGCAATAATAGGAGCCGTAACTTTGCTTGCCTCATCAATTTCTAAAATAGGTTTTTCGGCTCTCATCATTTGAGAATCCAACGTATCAACGGCAACAATATCTTTTTTGTGTATCTTATGTCGCTTACAAGATGAAGCAGATAGAATCACAAAAAGAATAATTATCAGAAAAGAATATTTTGACATTTTATGGTTAGTTTATTTTCCCACTCAAATCCTGTTGACAGCCACTGTTGGCTTATTCAATCAAGGCCCCAATTTGAATCTTTTTATCAATATTTGTACTATATTCACCCATTGAGCGAGCTATTTTCCATTGTTCAATGGCCTTATCTTTTTCGCCAAGTTGAAAAAGTACATCGCCATAATGCTCAACAATTGTGCCGCTTACGCCTTTTTCTTGCTTTAATGAACGCTCCAAAAACTCCCGTGCTTTTTGGTATTCTTTCATTGTGTAGAGTACCCATGCATGCGTATCGAGGTACGTTGCGTTGTCGCCAAATTTATCAATTAAATGAGTCGATAATTGCACAGCTCTGCTAAGTTTATCCTTACGAATTGACAAATAATAGCTGTAATTATTAAGTACGTGCTCGTAGTCAGGGTCAGTTTTTAAAACCGCTTCGTAAGCTTCGTCAGATTTGTCGTATTTCTTCAATTCGTTGTAAGTATCACCTAAAAGTGCATTTACGTGCTTGCTCAATTCGGCATTATCAAGCGATAAATTCCTTGCTTCTTCGAGCGAAGAAAGTGCTTTTTGAAAATCTTTTTTAGCAAAATTAGCAAACCCATTATGGTACCAAAAAAAAGATTGGTTCGGAAAATATTCAATGGCTTCTTCCGAATGTTTCGCCAAATTATTAATATGATTTAATTTAGCGTCTAACTCAACGATTGCCAACCAAACTTCAAAAACTGATTTATCATAAAGTGTTGACTTGACGTAATTATCACGAGCGATTGCCATTTCGCCTTTTTTCATCAACAAATCGCCTAAAACCACATAGCCTTTTGCTTCATTTGGCGATTGTTTGATTAATTCCTGGGTCAGCGTCAGAAGATTATCGAGCGTTTTATCGCTGTTGTCTTCTTTCATCATAAGCATATAGCTGCTCAAAATCTTATATTTAACTTCAACTGGAAGATTTTTGTTGGCAAAAGCTACTTGAAGTTCTTCATTACATTTTTCAAGCTCATTTTGTTTGCGGTAAATCTCGGCTAATAAAACGTGGGCTTCAGCAAAATTTAAATTTTTCTTCAAAGAACTTTTCAACATTGTAACGGCTTGGTCGTAGCGTTCGTTTGAAATTAAAATCTGAGCTTGTTGCACGACATATTCGGGTGTAGTTGGCTCAGATGCAATCAGACGGTCACCCTCTTCAATGGCTTTTTCGAGTTTGTTTTGTTTCAAATAAATCATTTGCTTTTGGCGAGTAATTTCTTCACTTACGCCAATCCTACGTTCGATTTTGTTATAAATATCAACGGCATCCGAAAATTTTTCTTGCAGAATATAGATATTCGATAAGTCGAGATAATTGTTAACATCTTGTGGAAATTTATCAGCTAGCATCTCATACATTTCAGCGGCATCTTTGTATCGCTTTTGTTTGGTATAGATTTCGCCCAAAAATTCTCTATAAAACTTGTTCGAATCATCTAATTTGAGGGATTTTTCGCCATAAACTGTAGTATTGGTAAGGTCGCTATTGGCATAGTATGCCTTCGCAATCATATAGTTAATACCCGCACTTGTCGGATTCCCTTCGGCGGCTTTTTTGAATAAAGGAATAGCTTTATCGTAGGTTTCGGCAATGAAATATTTCATACCTTCTACAAAATACGCTTCCGATTTTAAATCTTTTTCCGAAATGCCTTCACTTTCAGTTTTTTTATTTTTTTGAGCCTCCGAAAACATTGGCAAAAAAACCAAAGCTAAATATATGATTTGTTTGAATCTCATTGTTAAATTTTGAGGTAGCTTTTCAACGCTAAAAAACACTAAATATTGCAAGTATCAATGTCGCAAGATTTTTGACTATCAACATTCAAAGTTCTTAATTTTTCTTGATAAAACGGCTATATTCGCCCCATTCTTTTGAAGTTTGGAGTCAAACTTTTATACCTTCCCTAACGGTGGGTTAAGGTGGCCGACGTTAGGTGGGCCTTGTTTTTGTATTATAATTAAAGTATTTTTTTGTACAATAAACAACCAATTGAAATGGCAAAGCAAAAACTATTGCCAAAAAAAGCAAATACGTAGTGAGCGGCGTTAAAACACTTGACCAAGAAACGCAAGAATTAAACTCTTTATTGACCAAAAATCCTTAATATTTGACGACCTTCCGCAATATCAGTCTCAATTACGTTTCTCGTGGGGATATTAAAAACGCTGTCGAATGGCACATAAAATCTGCTAAAGGAAGTATCTCCATAGCAGCGGATATTTTGGAGAAGAATGGGCTTATATATTTGTTTTGAATTATGAGTTCTGAGTTACTAATTGTGATAGAAACTCAGAACTCTAAACTCAGAACTCTAAACTGCACTAACGTTCGCGTTTATTAAATATACTGATTAATAATCATTTCAAATAATTCTTGCTTGCCGCTGATTTGTTGAGGCTCGCCCGATGCCAAAGCAATGCGGTGTAAATCGGCTAATCCTAAATTTCCTGCATCAAACAAAGCACCATCTCCGCTATCAAATGAAGCGTAGCGATTAGCACGAAGTTTTTTGTATTCAGATTTTTCAAGAATATCGTTTGCAACCAATAATGCACGTGCAAACGCATCCATTCCTGCTATATGAGCTATGAAAATATCATCTAAATCAGTTGAATTACGACGAGTTTTAGCATCGAAGTTGACACCGCCAGTCGAGAAACCACCAGATTCAACGATAATCAGCATAGATTCCGTTAATTCGTATAAATCAATCGGGAATTGATCTGTATCCCAACCATTTTGGTAATCTCCACGATTAGCGTCGATACTTCCCAACATACCTGCATCAACCGCCATTTGAAGCTCATGAGCAAAAGTATGACCAGCCAAAGTAGCGTGATTTACTTCTAAATTCAATTGAAAATCTTTTTCTAAGCCATACTG
>Ga0247833_1004477_pt1 | contig 17339 bp, 19 predicted proteins | sample LaCruzMarch2015__7_FD_187117 | JGI IMG/M metagenome (GOLD analysis project Ga0247833, IMG submission 187117) | Freshwater microbial communities from meromictic Lake La Cruz, Castile-La Mancha, Spain - LaCruzMarch2015_8m | ecosystem: Environmental > Aquatic > Freshwater > Lake | place: Spain...
TCCTACGGGAGATTGGACCAGCATGGATCGCCCACAGGAGTGGGCTCCTACGAGGCAGCGGTTTGCCTTTTTGTAGGAGCCCACCCCTGTGGGCGATGCCTGGCGCACCACAGCCTTCGGCCACGGCAAGAGCGCGGTGCACAGGGGTCGTGGTCGGTGAGCGTGGGTGCGGCATGCGGCATCAGTCCCGCGTGACGCGCAGCAGCTCTTCGGCGCTGGTGATGCCTGCATCCACCAGGCGTTGGCCATCGCTGCGCATCAGCACCATGCCTTGGGCCAGGGCTGTGGTGCGCAGCTCAGCTTCAGCGGCGCGGTGGTGGATTTGGGCGCGGATCTCGTCGGTGGCCACCAGCAGCTCAAAAATGCCGGTGCGCCCGGCATAGCCGGTTAGGCCGCAGACAGCGCAACCCGCACCCTGGCAAGCGTTGCAGCGCTTGCGCACCAGACGCTGGGCCAGTACGCCCAAAAGCGATGAGCTGAGCAAGAACGGCTCGACGCCCATGTCGATCAGACGGTTGACGGCGCTGGCAGCGTCGTTGGTGTGCAGCGTGGCCAGCACCAGGTGGCCGGTGAGCGAGGCCTGTATCGCGATTTGCGCGGTTTCAAAGTCGCGGATCTCGCCGATCATGATCACGTCTGGGTCTTGCCGCAGGATGGCACGCAGTGCCTTGGCAAACGTCAGGTCGATCTTGGCATTCACCTGCGTTTGGCCCACTCCGGGCAGCTCGTATTCGATGGGGTCTTCCACCGTCATGATGTTGTGGCGCGTGGCGTCCAGGCGCTGCAGCGCCGCATAAAGGCTGGTGGTTTTGCCCGAACCCGTCGGCCCCGTTACCAGCAAAATGCCGTGCGGTTGGTGGATGAGTTGGTCTAACTGTTGTAGCACCGTGCCTTGCATGCCCACGGCCTCAAGGGTCAGGCGCGCTTCACTTTTGTCGAGCAAGCGCAGCACGGCGCGTTCGCCATGCGCACTGGGCAGGGTGGACACGCGCACATCGACCGCGCGTGCGCCCAAGCGCAGGCTGATGCGGCCGTCTTGCGGCAGTCTTTTTTCTGCGATGTCGAGTTCGGCCATGATTTTCAGGCGCGAAATCAATGCGGCATGCAGCGCCCGGTTCGGTTGTACAACTTCGCGCAGGGTGCCGTCTATGCGGAAACGCACACTCGAGTGGCGTTCGTAGGGTTCGATGTGGATGTCGCTGGCCCCGTCGCGTGTGGCCTGGGTGAGCAAGGCGTTGAGCATGCGGATGATGGGCGCGTCGTCGCTGGCTTCGAGCAGGTCTTCCACGGCGGGCAGGTCTTGCATCATGCGCGAGAGGTCGGCTTCGGACTCAACCTCGCTGACCACGGCAGCGGCGGTGGACGCGCCATGCGCCTGACCACCCGAATACGCCTCGTGGATGCGTTGGCTCAGGTCGGCGGCCTTCACGATTTGCATCTGAAGGCTGGGACCTGCAAATTTGCGCGCTACCTCGGACAAAGCCGAACGGTCACTGGCGTCACACCAGCTCAGGGTCAGGCGGTCGCCATCCCCCTCCAGCAGCAGTTTGCTGGTTCGGGCAAAGGCATAGGGCAAAGGGTGGCGCATGTTAGTCAATCAGGGCTGGCGGGACTGGGTTGCTGCGGGATGGGGTGCAGGGGGAGTCGCACCGCCCGCCCCCATTGACGGCAGCACGGCAGAACCATTGACCGGCAAGGGGCCCGTTGCGGCAGGCTGGAAGCCCTGCTGGTCCAGGCGCATTTGCTCATAACGCCCCATCGACAGAGCTTCTGTGGCTGCACCGTCGCGCACCACCACGGGCCGCAGGAACACCATGAGGTTGGTTTTTTTGCGGCTGCGGGCTTCTGACTTGAACAAATTGCCAAACAAAGGGATGTCGCCCAGGCCGGGTACTTTTTCCTGGCTGGTGCTGGTGTCGTCTTGCAGCAATCCGCCCAGCACGACAATGGAGCCGTCATTCACCAGCACGTTGGTTTCAATGGAGCGCTTGTTGGTGATGAGGCCATCTTTGGAGCCAACGGATTTGGCGTCGACGTTGCTGACTTCTTGGTAGACCTGCATCTTGATCGTGCCGTTTTCACTGATCTGCGGTCTGACGCGCAGTGTCAGGCCGACATCTTTGCGCTCAACGGTGGTGAAGGGGTTGGTCGTGCCCACCGCTGCTCCTGCGAAGGAGCCGGTCACAAAGGGCACGTTTTGGCCAATCACGATCTTGGCTTCTTCATTGTCCAGCGTGAGCAAGTTGGGCGTGGACAGCACGTTGGCATCGCCGTTTGACTGTAAAAACCGCGCCAAAGCACCGAGGGCCAAGGCACCGTTGCGTTGTGCACCAACAGCCACGTTCAAGCCTGTCGACGCCGTGTAATTACCCGAAGCGGCTCCTGCAGCCAGGGTCAGCAAGTTGGTACCACCCACTGCAAAATTGGTGCCCAACAATCCCACAAGGCTTCCGTTGGTGCCGGTGCCGCTCATCCACTGCACACCAAACTCGGCGGCCTTGTCGGCGCTGACCTCGGCGATCAGGCTCTCCACAAACACCTGGGCGCGGCGCTGGTCGAGCATGTCGATCACGCTGCGCAGCTGGCGGTATTGCGGCTCGGGCGCGGTGATGATGAGCGCGTTGGTGGCTGGGTCGGCCTGGATCTGGCCGCCGGTGGAAGGCTGGGCCGAGGGGCTGGCGCTGGCCGCCGTCGCACCCGCACCCGCACTCGCTGCAGCTGGGTTGGTACCTGGCCCGCTGGTCACCCCACCACTGCGCGCTTCGCCCGCGATGGCAGCGCGCAACGTAGCGGCCAGTTTGGTCGCATCTGCATTTTTCAGATACACCACATGGATGTTGCCGCTGGCCGCGCCCGCGCCGGTGGCGCTGGGCTGGTCGAGTTGGTCGACCAAACTGCGCACCAGCGCCAGACGCGCCGGGTTGGCCGCCCGCACGATGAGTGAGTTGGTGCGCACCTCGGGGATGACGGTGGTTTTAAACGAGTTGTCCGATTGGCCTTGGGCGGCTGGGGCAGCGGCAGCGCCCGATTCGATCAGGCGCTGCACCATGGGGGCCAGGTCACCCGCGATGGCGTGGCGAAGTCGCAGCACCTCGACGCCTGTGGCGTTGGACACGTCAAGCGCCGCGATGATGCGGCCCAGGCGCTGCAGGTTGTCGCTGTAGTCGGTGATGATCAGCGCGTTGGTGCCGGGGTTGACGTTGATGGTGTTGTTGGGGCTGATCAGGGGGCGCAGCACCGGCACCAGGTTGTTCACGTTTTCGTGGTTGAGTTTGAAGATCTGCGTGACGATTTGCCCGGTCCCGGCCGGCACGGCCCCGGCCGACACGGCACTGCTTTGCAGCTTGGCTTCGGCCTCGGGCACCACGGTGTAGAGCCCGGCCGACTCCACCAGCGCAAAGCCCTGGGTGCGCAGCTGAGCAGCAAAAAGCCGCAGGGCCTGTGCCGGAGGCACGGGCACGGTGCTGGACAGCGACATCGTGCCCTTCACACGCGGGTCAACCACCACGTTCGCACCCGACAAAGTGGCCAGGGTGCGGGCCACGGCCTCGATCTCGGCGTTCACAAAATTGAGCGTGACGGGTTCACGGCGCGGGGCCTTGAGGGCGGGCGGGTTCGCAATTGGATTGACCACCGGGTTGGCTGCGGGTTTGTCCGTGCTTTGGGCATTCACCCCGGGCGCGATCCAGCCCAGGGTCGCGAGGCAGGCCGCGGCCAAAGCGCTGTGGGGCCAGCGGGCACGGTTCAAGGGGCGCATGTGAGCTAAGTCGTTCATGGTGTTCAGGTCTTGAAACAGGGGGTGCAGGCTGGTTGCAGTAAGGGTTGAAGGTTGGGGCTGGTCATGAGGACTGAGGTTAAACCGGGTTTATCCCAAAGACAGCAAGCTGCGCGCGCCTTGGCGGCGGCCCAGGATGTTGAGCAAATTATCGAACGCGGCCTCTTGGCCTTCGGCCGCACTGGCTTCTCCGGTAAAACGCAGGCGCTGGCCCACCCATTGGCCTTGGCCCGACAGCAGCAAGGGGCCTTGCAGCGTGCTAAGGGCCAAGCCGGGTGTGGGCGTGCCTTCGGGCGTGCCGGTCAGGGCGATGCGGTAGCTGCCCATGGGCTTGACGGGGCTCAGGCGCGAAGACATGCCTTGAAGGCTCAGCTCCAGCAGGCCTTGCATTTGCAGACGGCCTTGGGCCCAGTGCAGTTGCAGTGCTTCGGTGCGCAGCTGCAACTGGCCTTCGGCCTGCAAGGTGTTCCAGGGTGCGCCCAGGCCCGTGAGCAGGGCTGCCGGCCAGTTGGAGCGGTGGTCGCTGGCTTGCAGTTGCAGGGTGTTCCAGCCCAGAGCGGCTTGCACGCTGGCGGCTTGGGTCATGCAGCAGTCAGCCCGCCAACCCAAGCGCAGGCCGGACCAGGCAGGTGACAGGGTCCAATGCAGTCGGCCGGGCAGGGCTTGCGGCTGGCGGCTGCCCGGGCCGCCGCTGAGCAGCAGTTGGGCCGAGCCTTGCCATACCGTGCCTCGGGGGTTGAGCCATTGCACCTGGCCTTGACTGGCCTCTGCCACGCCCCAAGCCAGCCAGCGTGCAGGGGCCCACACCAACAGAGCCAGAACCAGGCCCAAGAGCGCGCCGAGCCATGCAAGAGACCAAGGCGCACGCATCGGACTGACTGCGTTGGCACGGCGCAGGGCTTTCATGGTCTGGGTGGATGTCATGGCAGGCGCATCACCAGGCTGCCGCGCCAGGTGACATCCAAGCTGTTGGGGCCGGGGGGGCTGGCGTGTTGCAGCTGGGCTTGTGTGGGCAAGGATTGGGCGTTGTCACGCGCTTGGCTCAGCCAGCGGGCCAGTGCAGCGGCCGGAGCGGCTTGCAGGCTCAGGGTGGCGGTTTCACCCTGCAGGCTGATGCGCGCGTTGGGGCCAAGTTCCGTCAGGCTTTTCTCCAGCCACTTGGCGGCATCGGCGCGGGAGATGGTCACAGGCTTTTGCAGGCTTTGGGCTTGCGCTTGCAGCTGGCGCATGCGCTGGCTTTGGGCGTCGAGCAGGGCCTGGCGGGCCGGGGCCTCTTGCCAAGTGCGCAGCGCCGGGGCCAGGGCCAGCATCCACAGTGCGGCCAGGCCGAGCACCCAGATGCCGATGCTGAGCAACTGTTTTTCTCTCTGGCTGCGCCGGGCCCAAGCAGCTTGCCAGCCGCTGCGCATTTGAGCGGTCAGGGTGTTTGGGCTCATGGTTTGGCCTGCGCTTGGGCAGTCATCAACCAGCCGTCGCCTTGAGCGCGCCAGGCATAGCCCAAGGCGCTCAGGCTTTGTGTCAAGGCTTGCTGCTGGGCGGCATCGGGCTGAAAGTCTTGCAGGCGCATCTGGCCCGTTTGGTAAGCCCATTGGCGCGGCGCGGCCAGCCCGGGCGGCAGGGCTTGGCCCAGCGCGGCCAGCATGGCTTCGAGGTCGTCCGCACCGAGCTGGCCCGAGCCTTGGCGCAGGCGCTCGACTTGTTGGCCCATTTGCAGCGGCGCATCGACCACCAAGGTGGTTTTCGGGAAGGTCTCGCGCAGCACCTGGGCCCAGCTGCTTTGCTGAGCTTGCCAGTCGGCGCGGGTTTTCCAGGCCCAGGCGTTCAGGCCCACCAATTGCGCGGCGAGCAAGAGCCAAAAGCCCCAGCGTGCTGGTCGCCAGGTGGGGCTGTACCACAGGCTGCTGGCGGTGCGTTGCCAGTTTTTCAGTTGGCGGCTGCGGGCGTTGGCGCGCAGCTCAAATTGGGCCAGGTCCCAATCACCGGCCAGGGCGGCCAACCAATGCTGGGCCGGGGGCATGAGTCGCACACCAGAGCCCAGCAGTTCCGTGGCCAAGGCCACGGCACCGGGTTCGGCCTGCAGCGAGGCTGTGGCCTGCTCGGACTCGGACAGCCCCAGTCGTTCGTGGGTCGCCAAGCCGGCTGGGCGCAGGGCAGGCCAGGGTTGGCCCCAGACGCCGCGTTCGGGGTGGCTGACCCACAGCCAGCCGGTGTCGGCATCGCCCAAGGCCGTGAGCTGCACCGGGCTGTCGGGCGTGCCCGGTGAGAGCTCGGGCACGATGCGGTGCACGGTCAAGCCGGCTTGTTCGAGGGCTTGCAGGTGGGCGCTCAGCCAGGCTCGGTCGCACGCAGCCACCCAGGGGCGGGGGTTGTTGGCCCAGTCGGCTTGCAAGGCCAGGTGCATGTGTTCGGAGTCGTCGAGCAGGCGGTCTTCCAACACGCCTTGCAAGGCCGCTTGCACGCGCTGGGCCTGTTTGTGCAGACCTGCGGGCAGCTCGACGCGGTGCCACGACAGCGCCGCAGCGGGCACCAGGGCCACGGTTTCGGTTTGGCGATCGGCGCCAGGCAGCAAAGCGGCGGCTGCCCACTGCAGCGCAAGCGTGCGCGAGCCGGGCTCGGCCTCGACCCTGCCATGGGCGTAGGCAAGGGTGGGGCTGGGTGGGCCCGACGGCAATTGGATGATCAGGGTGCGCATGTGCAGATCATTGTAGAGGTGCATCAAGTCGCAATTGGGGGCTGCGCACTCGCCAGAGCATGCGCACCTGGCCACCTTCGCGCTGCACCAGCGCGGTCTCTTGCTGCACCACGTTATCGATGCGCATGCGCCCCTGCACTTCAAAGTAACGGCTTTGCACGCTGTGTTGTTTGTCGTCCAACAGTCTGCCACTGGGCCCCAAGGCTTCTTGCGCGGCGCTCAGGCTGGCCCAGTGACCGCGCTGACGCTGGGTCACGGCTTGCCGTGCTGAGGCCAGGTCCAGCCCGGGCAACACGGCCGAAAGCACTTCGGCGGAGGCGGTGTTCAGGTTCACGGGCGTGGCCTCGGGCAGCAAGGTGATGTGCGCCTGCAAAGTGGCCAACGTGCTGGGGCTCAGGCCCAGCCAGACCAGTTGTGCCGTTTGCTGAGGCAGCAAGGCTGCTGGGCCCGGGCTGTTGGCGCCTGGGCTTGTGCTGTTTTGGTTGACCCTGCTGGCCTTCAAGCTGGCCTGTAGCTGCTGAGACAGGGTTTGCAGTTCGTCCAGCGGCAGGCCCAGGCGCTGGAACAAGGCGGCAAAGCGGGCCAGCGCGGGGGCAGAAATTTGCCCGTCCTGGAGCAGGTTCATCACGTTCATGCGCGATTGCGCGTCGTTGATCTGGCCCGACAAAAAGACCTCGGCATCGCCCTCGCGCCACTGCTGGTCTTGCGACAGGAAGGTCGACAGTTTGGATTCCTGCACCGGCAAGGCCCAAGGTTCACCCAGATGGTCGGCGGCGGCACCTTGCGCCGAAATCGCGTCTTCGCGCAGGATCAGCCGCGTCCAGTCGAGTGCCCCCGTCATCATCCAGGCGGTCTGGCTGCGCCCGCGCTCGGCGATCTCGATTTCGACTTGTCGCCATTGCTGCCACAGCGCGGCGCTGGCCAGCGTGGCCACCAGGGCCACGGTGAGCATGGCGGTGAGCAAGGCCGCACCGCGCTGGCGTGTCATATGGCGTATTACTGGGTGCATTGCGGCGCGCATCACGATGGCGCTCCCGACAAGGTGGGGCGCACCCAATCCAGGGTGAGCGTGCCCGAGCCAGCGGGGCCGGGGGGCAGGGTCAGCACCAGCCGCACGCCGTCGGGGGTGGTGGTGCTGGCATTTGCATTTGCATTTGCGTTGGGGTTTGTGTTGGGGTTGTCGGTTGTGCTTGAGGTAACGGCGGCGCTCGACAAAGGATTGGTCCAGCTGCCACCCCGGTGCACAAACAGCTGCCAGCCCGACAAGGGGTGAATCTGGATCTGGCCGGCGCGTGTGCTGTCGTTGGCCGTCTGGCCCCATTGCCCGGCCAGCGCCCAAGCGCTTTGCCAGTCCTGGCGCTGGCTCAAGGGCGGTGATTGCCAACGCTGCCAGTCGCCGCCGCCGGGCCGGCCCGGGTCACTGCGCCAAGTCCAGGCCACCACGCGCACACTGGCGGGCACGGGCGCGGCCTGACGGTTTGTCTCGCTGAGGTTGGTGTTGGGGCTATTGCTGGCCAGGGGGGCGTCGGCGGTGCGCCGCGTCAGGCGCAGCACCTGGCCGTTCCAGTCCCAGCTCGGCGTGCCGGGCAGTTCGGCCAATTGGTCCAAGTCGGTTTGCCATTGGGCCAGGCCTGCTTGCAGGCCGCGGATCTCGTCGGAGCGGCTTTGCAGACTGCTCTGGCTGCGCAGCATGCCGTCCAGCCCGCGCCAGGCCATCAGGCTCATCAGGGCCATCACGCTGATGGCCACCAGCACCTCGATCAGGGTGAAGCCACGCGCGTTCTTCATCAGTTGCGCCCCATCACGGTGGACACCTGCAGCACGTAGGCGCCCTGTTCCAGTACCCGCGCATCGACGCGCCTGAAATTGGGGTTGGGCGTGGGCCGCACCGACAACTCAACCTGCAGCAAACGCCCGGCCTGTGTGCATTCGACGCTGGTGTTGCCCGTGTCCGGCAGTTGCCTGCGCAAGCGCAGCGCGATGAGTTGGTTGTCGGCGCAGATCTGGCCCAGCATGCTCACGGTCTGGCGCTCGGCGTTGCGACTGAGCGAGCCGGTGGCCTGCAGGCCGGCCATGAGCGCTATGGCGGTGATGCCCAGAGCGACCAGCACCTCGATCAGGGTGAAACCACGCTGCAAGATGGATCCCGGCACGGGGGCCGGGATGACAAGATGGGGGATAGGTTTTTGTGTGCGTTCGGTGCTGGGTCCCCACAGACTGTCATCCCGGACTTGATCCGGGTTCCATCTCTTGGAACCCTGAGACCCCGCATGCGCTGCAGGTCCCTTTGGTGGCTTGCCGTACACCCTCACGGCCCCACCCATACGGCGGTGTTTTGGACCTTGAACGGCCGTAGCCCATCGGTGACCACCCACAGCGTCTGAGTCGGTGCCACGGCGCTGGACACCGCCACGGCCTGGGGCTCGATCAGGGGTTCCGGCCCCAGGGTGATGGCGCTGCCGGAGCGTGCGCGGGTGGACTCGGCCAACCAGTTTTGCGGCAGGCCAGGCGGAGGCAGGCCTTCAAACACAAAGCTTTGCAAGGGTTTGCTTGAGTTGTCTTGTGTGCGCCAGACCACCGGCAACCCGTTGGCGCGGGCCTGGACCCGACCGGTTTCCAGCAGAACGGCCAGGCGTTCGGCGTCGCGCTGCAGGGCGCTTTGGGCGCTGTCTCGCAGCGACAGGCTCACGCCTGCGGTGGCCACGGCGATCAAGGCCACCACCACCAGCAGCTCCAGCAGCGTGAAGCCCTGTGGCAGGGCTCTTGGGCGTTTACTGCCAGCTGCCGAGGTCGGCATTGTTGCCCTCACCACCGGCCTGTCCGTCAGCGCCAAAGGACAGCACATCTACCTCGCCCTTGATGCCGGGGTTCAGGTATTGGTAAGGACGGCCCCAAGGGTCGCTGGGCAGTTTGTCCAGATAAGGCTTCCAGTTGCCGGGCACGGGCTCGGTGGTGGGCTTGAGGATGAGGGCGTTCAGGCCCTGTTCGGTGCTGGGAAAGCGCTGGTTGTCCAGTTTGTAGAGCTTGAGGGCTTGCATCAGGTTGCCCACATCGGTGCGGGCGGCGGTGATGCGGGCGTCGTCAGCGCGGCCCAGCACGTTGGGCACGATGAGGGCGGCCAACACGCCAATGATGGCCAATACGACCATCAGCTCGATCAGGGTGAAGCCGCGTTGGCGGGCAGGCGCAGGGCGAGCCGCAGCCGCGACAGCGCAAGGGTGGGGGAGTGGGGCGTGGTCTTGCATGTCTTCAATCATAATCCGGCCATGTTACAAATCTCCCCCATCGCAAGAAGTGCCAATCTTTGGCCGGGTGTTTCGGCCGCTGTGGTTGGCTGTGCGGCCGCCGCCAGCGTGGTGTTTTGGGTGCTGAATTTCCCCGTCGGCAGTGCGGTGCAGGGCTTGCCTTCGGTGCAAAGCTCAGCCCCAGTCGTGACCGATTCATCCGCCTCGCATTTGGCCCGAGCCTGGGGTGTTCAAGCGGCCTTGCCCGAGGTGAGCATCGCCCAATCCTCGCGCTTTGTGCTGTGGGGCGTGGTGTCTGGGGCTTCTGGCCGGGGCAGCGCACTGATCGCGGTGGATGGTCAACCGCCTCGGCCTTTTCGGGTGGGGCAAACCGTGACGGATGGCGTGGTGTTGCAAAGCCTGGGGCCGAAGCAGGCACAGTTGGGTGCTAGCGAGCAAGGTGCGGCTCTTTTTTCGATCAGCTTGCCTAGCGCCGACAAGGCACCTTGATGGGCCTGTCCAAGGGGTAGTGCATCTCCAAACAGGCTGTGCCCTCGATGGTTTGTGGTTTTCAAAGTGCACCCATACCTTGAGCCGTTGGCATGGCTGTAGGCGACCGATGGCTCTTGAAATTGTGTAATTGTGTGTAGAATTACAGCATTAAAAGCGTTGATGTTGTTCGCCAAATCAAAGCCGATGGTTGGTATTTGGTGCATGTGGTGGGTTCGCATCACCAGTTCAAGCATCCAAACAAACCTGGCAAAGTCACGGTGCCGCATCCCAAGAAAGACTTGCCTTTGCCCACTGTGCGCAGCATCTTCAAGCAAGCAGGCCTTTGAAGGCCGCGTTCAAAATGGAATTGTTATGTTGTATCCCGTCTATGTCCATGTAGGTGGCCCTGGTCAAGCGCATGGTGTAACTTTCCCAGACTTTCCCGGATGCTTTTCGGCCGCTGATGAGTGGCGTGATTTGCCTGCAGCCGTACAAGAAGCCGTTGAAGCCCATTTTTTGGGGGAACCCGACAAAGTGCCCGCCCCAACGTCTCTAGAAAGTCTGGTGAATGACCCTGAATACATGGGCGGGGTTTGGATGTTGGTTGATTTGGACCTCAGTCAACTTGACACCCGCCCTGTGCGCTTGAATGTGAGTTTGCCAGCTCATTTGGTACACCGAATCGACGCCTGGGCACAAGCGCATCACATGACCCGATCAGGTTTTTTGGCCAGTGCTGCGGCGAAGGCCATTGCATCACAGCACTGATGCCTCTCGAGCTGGGCGCGCGTCACAGGTTCACAAAACTGCCCCCCGCAAAAACAAGCGGTAAACCGGGTTGTCGGTCTCTTCCGCATACGGATAACCCAGCGCCTGCAAAAACTTGTCAAACGCTTTGTCTTCTTTGGCGGGAACCTGCAAGCCCACCAAAATGCGACCGTAGTCGGCACCTTGGTTGCGGTAATGGAACAAAGAGATGTTCCAGCCCGGGCGCATCAGGCTCAAGAATTTGAGCAAGGCACCGGGACGCTCGGGGAATTCAAAGCGCAGCAGGCGTTCGTCCTGCGACAGCGCAGAGTGCCCGCCCACCATGTGCCGGATGTGCTCTTTGGCCAGTTCGTCGTGCGACAGGTCAATCGCCTGGAACTGGTGCTTGTTGAACTTGGCGGTGATCTTGCTGCTTTCGCCTTTGCCGTGTGTGCTCAGGCCCAGAAAGACGTGGGCTTTGTCCGAGTCGCTCATGCGGTAGTTGAACTCGGTCACGTTGCGCGGACCGCCGGGCAAGCTGCCAATCAGCTCCAAAAAACGCTTGAAGCTGCCGCGCTCTTCAGGAATGGTGACCGCGAACAGCGCTTCTTTTTCCTCACCCACATCTGCGCGCTCGGCCACAAAGCGCAGGCGGTCAAAGTTCATGTTGGCGCCGCACAAAATGGCCGCAAAGGTCTGGCCCTTGCATTTGTGCGTGGCCACGTATTGCTTGATGGCCGCCACGGCCAGCGCACCTGCGGGTTCGACGATGGAGCGGGTGTCTACAAACACGTCCTTGATGGCGGCGCACACCGCGTCGGTGTCCACCGTCATGTAGGCGTCCACCAAGTTGCTGGCCACGCGGAAGGTCTCCTCGCCCACCAACTTGACGGCCGTGCCGTCCGAGAACAGGCCCACATCGGACAAAGTCACGCGCTGCTGCGCGGCCACCGACTGGATCATGGCATTCGAGTCGTTCATCTGCACGCCAATCACCTTGACACCGGGGCGCACCGCCTTGATGTAATTGGCCACGCCACTGATCAGGCCGCCACCGCCAATGGCCACAAACACCGCATCCAGCGGCCCTTGGTGCTGGCTCAGCATTTCCATGGCAATGGTGCCCTGGCCCGCGATCACGTCCGGGTCGTCAAAGGGGTGCACAAACGTGAGGCCCTGCTTTTTCTGAAGCGCCACCGAGTGGTTGTAGGCATCTGAATAGCTGTCGCCAAACAACACCACCTCGCCCCCAAAGCCTTTGACCGCATCGATCTTGACCTGTGGCGTGGTGGTGGGCATGACGATCACGGCGCGGGTGCCCAGCTTGCTGGCGCTCAGCGCCACACCTTGCGCATGGTTGCCAGCCGAGGCGCAGATCACGCCCTTTTTGAGCTGCTCAGGGCTCAGGTGCGCCATCTTGTTGTAAGCCCCGCGCAGCTTGAAGCTGTGCACTGGTTGCTGGTCTTCACGCTTCAAAAGCACGTGGTTGCCCAAACGCTTCGACAGGTTTTTGGCCGTTTCCAAGGCGGACTCGGTCGCCACGTCATAGACCTTGGCATTCAGGATTTTGATCAGGTAATCGGCGGGTTTGAGGTGTGGGGAGGTCATTTTTTACGTTCAGAGTTGGGTGTGAACCCAGCAGTCCATTCACCCGATGTGGGTTTTGAGTTTTTGTGTGGCCGCAATCAGTTCAGGCAGCAGGCTGGAGATTTCAGCGATGGCGCTTTCTTCGATGTCCCAATAGCCTTCGTATTCAGCCAAATTACGCTTTTGGTGTGCTGCATCCAGAACGCGCCATTTGTGGGAAGGCCACCCCAATGTATGGGCTAAACATTGAAAAACCGTGAAACGATTTTCACTGCGATAACCGTGCCAGCGCAAAGCGGCCAATGCGGCTGCATGTGCTGCGCTGTAAGCACTGGTGAAACGGCCTTCATTGGATAAATCAACAATCTGTGCATCGGCCAAACGCGACTGCGCCATTTTTAGCAAACGATCAAATTCCAGTGCGTCAAAGGGCTCACTTTTAAGTTGCCCGATCCGTAGCAAATTGCCCAATGCCTCATGACTCATTGGCTGACTCCAGCAAATCCAGCGTGTGCTTTTGGAGCACCTTGCTCACAAAAGAGCTGGCATCGGCTTGACGTGTCGTGAACTCTTGCAGGGTGAAGCAAACTGGATTGATTTTTCGTCCCAGTTCGGACTCCAGCAATTGAACGCATTGGAGGACCTCGGACAACAGCAGCCCTTCACCGACCAGCATCACGTCAATGTCGCTGGTGGCTGTGTCTGTCTGTTGAGCAACCGAGCCATAAATGAAGGCTTTGTGCAGTTTTTTTTGCACCGGTTCCAGGGCTTGGCTAAGAAGGGCTTGCAGGCCCACGGTTTTGCGTGTCAGTGACACCAACTCTTTGAAGACTGGGCTTTGGGAGTTGGCTTGAAACATCCTCAAGTTACCAACCCGTTCTGCACGAACCACCCCCGACTCGGTCAATTGCTTGAGCTCTTGTTGCAAGGATGCACTGCCCAGCTGCGTAAGGCGAAGCAATTCGTTCAAGTGAAAAGACCGTTCAGGCAGGCCAAATAGCCACCGGAAAAGGCGGGATCGGCGATCTGTGAACAGGGCATTGGCTAATGACATGCTCTGAATTTAGCATGATCAAGCCAAAAAATAGCACGATCAAAACAAAAAAATGCCCCAAGTCTTGCGACTTGGGGCAAATCCACCTTTTCAGAGGGTGGAGGAGACAACCGGCGCATGCAAAAAAGCACGGCTGTTCGTAATTGTACGGGTGTTTTTGTTGCGTTGCAGCAAGTTGAGTGTCTCGAAGTGCAAAAACTTGTAAAGTTGATCACCTCCAAAACCACTCAAAATCCCTGCGTTCAGCGCGGATGACACACAAGGAAACAAAATGGAATGCACAGTCACCTGGACCGGCGCTGCCGGCACCCGCTCCGGCATGGGCTTTGTGGCCGAAACCGGCTCGGGCCACATCGTCAACATGGACGGCGCGCCTGACGCGGCCAAGCCCGAAAACGGTGGGCAAAACCTCGCCCCAAGGCCCATGGAAATGCTGTTGGCCGGCACCGGCGGTTGCACGGCTTATGACGTGGTGCTGATCTTGAAGCGCGGCCGTCAAGACGTGCGCGGCTGCAGCGTCAAGATCAGCAGCGAACGTGCCGAGGTGGACCCCAAAGTATTCACCAAGATCAACATGCACTTCACCGTCACCGCCAAAGGCGTTGCCGCCAGCGCTGTCGAGCGGGCCATTGCCATGAGCCACGACAAATACTGCTCGGCCAGCATCATGCTGGGCAAAACGGCTGAGATCACGACCAGTTTTGAGGTGGTGGAGGTGAACGGTTGACCTTTGAGCCGGCTGGGTAAATGCCCTGCTGAGACCCTGAGTATCCGTGGGCGGGTACCAAGTCAGCTCAAACCCGGTGCGCCACCGTGGTCATCACCTTGGCGGCGGCTTGCATCAAGGCCTTGACTGGGCCGGGCAGCTCCACCGCACCGGCTTTCATGGCCATCTGGGCGTGGGCCATTTCATCGGCTTTCATCTGCGCCACGATGGCGCGAGAAGCGCTGTCGGCGGCGGGCAGCAAATCCATGTGGCTTTGCAGGTGCGCCTCCACCTGGCGCTCGGTCTCCACCACAAAGCCCAGACTCACTTGGTCGCCGCCCAGCTTGCCAGCGGCGTAACCGATGACAAACGCACCGGCATACCAAAGCGGGTTCAGCACTGAAGGCCGGTCGTTCAACTCGTCCAGGCGCTGCTTCGTCCAGGCCAGGTGGTCGGTCTCTTCGCGGCTGGCCTCGGCCAATTGAGCGCGCAGTGCAGGGCTTTGGCAGGCCAGGGCCTGGCCGGTGTACAGCGCTTGGGCACAGACCTCGCCCACATGGTTGATTCGCATCAGCGCGCCCGCTTGGCGCTGTTCGGCAGGGTTGAGCTCAAGCGCGGCCACAGAGGCCGCCGGGTTGGGGCGACTGGCGCGCGGCTCGGCCCAAATGGTGCGAAGGGCGCTGTCCATGGCCAAAATCAAGGCATTGCTCATGGGCCAAGTATAAACAATCGATCCGTTCGGGCTGAAAAACGCCAACGTTCCCGTGATTGGATCTGGGTTACTGAATTTGTAACTGGTAACGATTTTGTATCGAAATGGGTCCAAAGTCATTGTCGTAATTGATGAAAATGCAGTTTTGCGGGTCTTGCGAGGGTAAGTACGGGGGTTGTTGCATGCTTGCAACGAAAAGAACTTTTCTTGGACGAATGTCTTGGCGAACACACAGTCGTCTGGTGGAATACAGATAACTTCCTGATATGGAGGTTGGCTCAGGGTTTCGATGGGTGAACATCACTCTTCTGATTCGGGCCCTTGTTTAACCTTGGAGAAACTTGCAATGAAAAAATCTCTGATTGCCCTGGCTGTTTTGGCAGCTTCTGGCACCTCTTTCGCTCAATCTTCCGTGACCATTTGGGGTGTCGTCGACGCCGCCGTTTCCCGTGGCAATGGCGATGTGAACTCGGTTACCCGTTTGGTTGGTTCCGGCATCAGCTCTTCGCAGCTCGGTTTCCGCGGTACTGAAGACCTCGGCGGCGGCATGAAAGCCAACTTTTGGTTGGAAGCCGGCCTGCAAAACGACAACGGTGCTGGTGGTGGTACAACCACCAACAACCAGGCATCTGGTGCAGGCACCGCCAGCACAGCCCTCGGTTCACAAGGTCTGACATTCAACCGCCGTTCCACAGTCTCCTTGACTGGCGGTTTCGGTGAAATTCGTCTGGGCCGTGATTACACGCCTCATTTCTGGAACTGGACTGTTTACGATCCGTTTGGCACCAACGGCGTGGGTACAAACCGCGCTATGCTGAGCAGCGTTGCTCTGGGCGGCACCACAGCAGGTACCACAGGTACAGCAGTGCGCGCTTCCAACAGCGTGACCTATTTGTACAACCACGCTGCCAACGCCACTTCTACTGGCGGCCAACAAGGTCTGCACGCAGCCGTTCAGATGTACTACGGTGAAAACCTCTCCAACTCTGCAACCAAAAAAGACGGTGACGGCTCCGGTATCCGTGTTGGTTACAACGCAGGTCCTTTGTCCGCTGCTGTCGGTTACGGTCAAACCAAGTTTGCCGCTGGCAACATGACCATGACCAACTTCGGTGCTGCTTATGACTTGGGCGTGGCTCGTTTGATGGCACAAATCACCAAAGACCAGCTGGGCACCGTCAAGGGTGAAGGCTTGTTGTTGGGCGTGACAGCTCCTGTGGGCGCTGGTTTGGTTCGCGCTTCGTTCTCCTCTTACGAAAACATGAACACCAAAGCTGCGACCGATCAGTTTGCAATTGGTTACGTCCACAACCTGAGCAAGCGTACTCGTGCTTATGTGACCTACGCTACCGTCGACAACGGCAATGGTGCAGCTGTTGCTTTGGGTGGTTCAACTGGCGTGGCCAACAAGGCTTCTTCTGGTTTCGACATCGGTATAACTCACTCTTTCTGATCCCCGGCTGGTTTAGGCCAGCTGAGTTTTCGAAGTCAAAAAACCCACCGTGGCAACACGGTGGGTTTTTTATCGGCTGCGATGCGCAGCCTGTCTACAAAATCTAACTGTCCAAGGGATAACACGGGTGCTGCACCTCACTGTGGCTGGTAGATTGATCGATTGTCAGGATTTTTAAAATGTTGTACCCCTCAATTTCTTTCCGTTCGCGGTGCGCCACATTGGGCTTGAGCCTGTCCACCGCAGGTTTGCTGTTTTTGACAGGGTGCGCCAGTGCGCCCAAAGAAGCGCCGCCAGCCCAGGTGGCCTGTCCTGAGGGTGTTCCTGCTGGCACCCAGTGCTGGAGGGGGCAAGATTCAGCGGGCTCGCATTATTTGCTGGCCAAGCCTGCCCAGTGGAGTGGTGTGCTGGTGGTGCATGCGCACGGCGGCCCCGCCTTGGCCACCCGCATTGCTCCGCGCTGATCGAGGACGGTATTTGCAGCGGCTGTCGCATGCCGCTGCAAGCCGAGTCACTGCTGCGCAATCCCCGCCTTTTGGATCACCTCAGTCCAGCGTTTGATGTCTGAATCGAGCAACTGAGCCAGTTGGGTGGGGGTGCTGGATTGGGCTTGCACGTTGAAACCCGCCAGGCGCTGCACCATGGCAGGATCGGCCATGACTTTGGCCACTTCGGCGCTCAGACGATCGACCACGCTTTTTGGGGTTTTGCCGGGAGCGGCCAGTGCGTTCCAAGACGACACATTGAAGTTGCTCAGGCCCGGCAGCTCTCGCACCACCGGCACTTGGGGCTGGTCTTTGGGGCGGTTGGCGCCCATCACGCCCAGCAGCCGCACAGCCTTGGCGTTGATCTGGGGTTTGAGCGGGCCCAAAATTTCCACCACCGCATCGATCTGGC
>Ga0247833_1004488_pt1 | contig 17274 bp, 23 predicted proteins | sample LaCruzMarch2015__7_FD_187117 | JGI IMG/M metagenome (GOLD analysis project Ga0247833, IMG submission 187117) | Freshwater microbial communities from meromictic Lake La Cruz, Castile-La Mancha, Spain - LaCruzMarch2015_8m | ecosystem: Environmental > Aquatic > Freshwater > Lake | place: Spain...
CCTGTTTGAGCCTGATCAGGAGGTGGTTACCTACGAAACTCCCGCAGAAGCCGTGGGCAAACTCAAGCAGCTGCTGGCTGATCCCCAGGCAGCAGTTGCGATAGCTGCTCGCGGCCAAGCGCGCACGTTGCGGGAGCACAGCTACAGCCAACGGATGGCGGAGCTGGTGGCTCTGCTGCAACGGCATCGCTCAAAAACGGCCGCTGCCTGCTCAACGCAGGCACCAAGACCCCAGACACTCCTGGTGGCTTGCCGGGCTGAGCTCGTGCACCGCATTCCCGAGCCGCTCAGGCAAGCCCTTCTCAAGGAGCACCCAAACCACCGCATGATCTTGATCAGCGATGCAGACGCGCAGACCCCAGGCGTGAAAGGGATGAAGCGCTGGTGTAGTTCTAGCTTGGATAAAGACGTAACTCAGGTTTTGGCTTGTGTTGATGCGATGGAGCCACACCAGATCGTGATAGTGGAAGACCAGCCAGGAGGCTCAGCTTCTGGTGATTGGATCATGCAGCTCAAACAACAAGCAGAAACACGGCAGATCACCTGCTCCTCGGTGAGGCCAAGAGCATGACGGAAACTCCTTCAGTGCTTGGCCTAAGCGAAGCGCAGTTGCAGCATTTTCAGACTGCCTTCAAGCTGAGCTACCACCTCAACTATTTGCAGGTGTGCCAACAGTTTGTGCCACTGCGCGGCTTGGATGTGCTGGAGGTTGGTGGGGCCCTGCCAGCCTCATTGGTGATTGATCATCTCGGTTGCAACAGCTGGACTGCTGTTGAAGCACCGGCCTACGACCAAGAACTGGGGGCCGCTAATCAGTTTCATCGCAATGCCCAAGACCAGGTGCATCAACAAAATCACGCAGCAAGTTATACACACCTCTATCTAGATATTGAATCGATTTCGGAAGATCACCACGGCCAATATGATCTGATTTTTTCAATCGCTTGCTTTGAGCACATCCATCGCCTACCGCAGGCTTTGCGGGTGATGCACCGTTGCTTAAAGCCCGGCGGGCGCCTGTTCACCATGCATTCACCAATCTGGAGTGCGTTTGATGGGCACCATTTGCCGCTTGGGATTCCGGCTCGATTTGAAAGCAGCAATAACGATCAACAGCAGATCTTTAGGCCATGGGAGCATCTTCTACTAACGCGCAGCCAGGCATTCCAGGTGATTCGAGATCGCTACGATTCTGAGTTTGCAGAGGAAGTTATTTATTACACTTACAATAGTGACCACATCAACCGATATTTCAGTGAAGACTACCTGATGGCATTTGAGGCTTCTGCATTCGAGATCGATCAGTATCAATTAACTTTTCAAGTGCAAACGCCTGCTCAGATTCAAGAGGAATTGCAGAAACGGTATCCTGGGCACGCTCAGTTTGCTAACAATGGCGTTCTTGCGCTACTGAAGAACTCTGCTTCAGCTCAAGCCACTATCTTTTAGTAGTAATTTAATACAAAAAGTTTTAATTAAAAGCGGTACGTAAAGCTTTAGCAAAGAGTTGCTCAACAAGTTTTCCCTGTAGCAAGCTTGAAATCTGCAATGATTTGATCAGGCGCAGACGTGGCATTGCAGCTCAGCTCGTGCTCGCCGCCTGCCACCACAGAATTGTTGTGCCTGAAATAAGCCCCACTCCTAACTCGAGCCCCTGTAGGTACCCAGCCAGCCAGCTACCGCCAATGCCCTTCACTTCCAATTCCCGAATCCTGATCACAGGAGGCACCGGCAGCTTCGGCAAGGCGTTTATCGCCGAAACGTTCAGACGCTTCCCGGATATAAAGCGCCTGGTTGTCTACAGCCGCGATGAGCTCAAGCAGTGGGAGCTGCAGCAGCTGTATCCGGAGAGTCAATATCCCCAGCTGCGTTTTTTTCTTGGCGATGTGCGCGACCAAAACCGCCTTAGGCGTGCTCTTGAAGGCATCGACACCGTGGTGCACGCCGCAGCCCTTAAGCAGGTGCCAGCGGCTGAATACAACCCGATCGAGTTCATCAACACCAATGTGCTCGGCGCTGAAAACGTGGTGCAGGCCTGCCTCGATACAGGTGTGAAGCGGGTGGTGGCCCTGAGTACAGACAAAGCTGCCGCGCCTATAAACCTCTACGGCGCCACCAAGCTCTGTTCAGACAAGTTGTTCATCGCAGCAAACAACATCAAGGGCAAGCGCGATCTGCGTTTCTCGGTGGTGCGCTACGGCAATGTGATGGGCTCGCGCGGTTCGGTGATTCCCTTCTTTCTAGAGAAGGCCAAAACTGGCGTGCTGCCGATCACCGATCCAGCAATGACGCGCTTCAATATCTCACTCAACGAAGGTGTGGCGATGGTGCTGTGGGCGCTGGAGAATGCCCTGGGCGGCGAGTTGTTTGTGCCCAAGATCCCCAGCTACCGCATCACCGATGTGGCCGAGGCAATCGGGCCGAGCTGCGAGAAGCCGGTCACTGGCATTCGCCCTGGTGAAAAGATCCATGAGGAGATGATCACCAGCTCCGATAGCTTCACCACGATCGATTTGGGCGGTTACTACGCGATTTTGCCCAGCGATGGCCGGGTGCAGAAGCGCTACTTGGAGGCCGGCATCCGCAGCGAGCCCGTCGCCACGGGATTTGCCTACAACTCTGGCTCCAATCCGGAGTTTCTCAGCGTGGAGCTGCTGCGGGCGCTGATCCGCGAGCACGTAGACCCTTCCTTTTTGCCCAGATAGATTAAACTTGTCATTATCAAAGTATTACTTCTAAAAATTTTAATTTTCCATCAACATCAATATTTTTAACACAGTTTCCATGCAACTGAACTTAAGGTTTGGAATCCCAGGGATTATTTAGGCTTAGTTCATGCAAAAAATTTATTTTTAATATCTTTTGTTATGAACATTGCAATTATTCCTGCCCGTGGCGGCAGCAAGCGCATTCTCGGAAAGAACTTCAAGATGTTTTGCGGCAAGCCGATGATTTCATGGGCTATTGGCTATGCACTTGAGTCTAATATTTTTGACAAAGTAATTGTGTCTACGGAAGATGAGCTGATTGCTCAGGTGGCACGAAGCGCAGGAGCTGAGACTCCCTTTACACGACCGTCCGACCTGTCCGACGACTTGACGCCGACGGTCCCCGTCATCGCCCATGCAGTGGAAGCTTGTGAGAAGATTGGCTGGATCATTGAGTATGCCTGTTGCATCTATCCTTGTGTGCCTTTTCTACAAAACTCCGACCTAGTCGAAGCGTTTGCTCTGTTGCAGCAAACCGATGCTTGTTTTTCCTATCCGGTGACTGATTACGCTCATCCAATTCAGCGTGCGATGCGTCGACTTCCCTCTGGCCAAATGCAGTTTCTAGAGCCTGAGCACGAAATTGCCCGAACCCAAGACCTAGAAACGACTTATCATGATACGGGGCAGTTTTATTGGGGAAAAGCGACTGCTTGGAAGGCACATATGAAGATGCATACTGAAGGCGTCGGTTTCGTTGTACCAAACTGGCGAGTTGTTGATATCGACAACGAGGCCGACTGGAAACGTGCTGAACTCTTATACGATGTATTAAACAAGTGATCTTTACGAATCTTACTTGAACAAACCACCATGAATTCCCCACTGCCGATCTTAAAAATTCAGGGTAAAAAAATTGGCGAGAATTACCCGACTTATTTCATAGCCGATATTGCTGCTAACCATGATGGAGACCTCGAGCGAGCCAAAGACCTGATCTATCTTGCGGCCGAAGCTGGTGCTGATGCGGCCAAATTTCAACACTTCCAAGCGGCAACTATTGTTAGCGACCATGGCTTCAAGAGCTTAAAAACCCAGCAATCGCATCAGGCCAATTGGTCGGATTCGGTATTTGACGTCTACAAAGCGGCCAGCGTCAACCTGGACTGGACGCCGATACTTAAGGAAACCTGCGAGCAAGCAGGCATTCCTTTCATTACTACTCCATATTCCCTGGATGTTGTCGACTATTTGGATGTTCACGTACCTGCCTACAAAATTGGCTCTGGGGATATTACCTGGCTGGAACTAATTGAGCGTATTGCTAGCAAGCAGAAACCTTATTTTTTGGCAACAGGTGCATCATCAACAGATGAAGTTCATCACGCTGTTTACGCCGCGCTGGCCATCAATCCACAGTTGGCCCTGATGCAATGTAATACCAATTACACGGCAAGTTTAGAGAATTTCAAATATATCCAACTCAATGTGCTCAAGACTTACCGGTCCATGTATCCGCGCATGGTGCTAGGCCTGTCTGACCACACACCAGGCCACTCAACTGTGCTGGGAGCAGTTGCCTTGGGTGCGCGCATGGTCGAAAAACATTTCACCGATGATGTAAATAGAACGGGACCTGATCATGCTTTTTCAATGAATCCAGTTTCCTGGCGTGAGATGGTTGCTCGTACTCGAGAACTAGAAAATGCTCTTGGAGATGGAATCAAAAAAGTAGAGCAAAATGAAAAGGAAACTATCGTGGTGCAACGTCGTTCGCTTCGCGCTACCGCAGCGCTATCGAAATTACAGACGATCAAGGCCGGTGATTTTGTCGCCTTGCGCCCCTGCCCCTCCGATGCCTTGACCCCTGTGGAAATCCAGACCATCACCGGACGCACTCTTCTCCGTGATATCCGGGCAGGTGACTACCTACGCGCTACCGATCTGAAGTAACTACAGGCGATGGACGTATCAATTGTTGTCACGGCGTATAACTATGCTCGCTACCTTCCTGAGTGTTTGAATTCTTGCCTCGATCAGCAAGGCACACGTCTAATGTACGAAGTTATCGTTGTCGATGATGGGAGCACTGACGACACTCCGGCCTTACTTGCAAGCTACAGCGATCGTCGCTTGCATATTAACCGTATTGAGAATAGCGGAATTGAATTAGCTTCGAACCATGGTTTTGAGGCAGCGTCTGGTCGTTATGTGGTTCGAGTGGATGCCGACGATATTTTAGATCGATTTTACTTGGCCCGCATAGAACCAGTGTTACAACAAGGCATTGGTTTTTGCTATTCCGACTACATCATCATCGACGAGAATAGTGCGGCAAAAGAAGTAGTGAGATTGCCTAATTTTGATGAGACGGAAGTTATAAATCGGGGTGACTTCCTTGCCACTGGAACAATATATACAGCTGAATTGCTGCACAGGCTTGGGGGGTATTCAAGCCAGACTCGCAACAGTGGCCTGGAAAACTACGAATTAATTATCAAGTTAATGGCGATGGGTGTTAAGGGAATCCACGTTGCAGAACCACTGTTTAAGTATCGCCACCACTGTAATAATATGTCAACTAAACGAGTTTCCAGTATAATCTCTTATGGTCAGGCAATGTTTGAACGCTACGGCCTTGGCGCTTTCCGCACAAACCAATACCATCCCTATAAATTAATTTTACCGGAGCTACAGTCATGAAGCGTGTGCTTGTGATCGCTGCGCATCCTGATGATGAGGTGCTCGGCTGCGGCGCGACCATTTCTAAGTATTCACGCCAAGGGGCGCAATTCATGGTGCTATTTATTGCAGAGGGGTCATCGTGTCGCTACGCCGATCCGGCTTGCGCTGACAGTGTTACCGCCATCAATGCACGCACCCAGCAGTCCATGAATGCTCTGGCCTTGTTGGGTGTAAAGGATTTTCAGTTCAACGACCTGCCTTGTGGCCGATTGGATCAGGTGCCCATCATCGAGATTAATAAATCTATTGAACAAGCAATTCGCGTGTTTAATCCGGACACGGTATTTACGCATTCGGCCCATGACGCCAACAATGACCATAGGATCGTATGCCGCTCTTCCATCATGGCGACACGCCCTAGCGCGTTGAACCAGGTAGCTCGCCTGCTTTCCTATGAAGTGCTTTCGTCGAGCGAGTGGGCTTTTGGCGAACCATTTGCTCCGAACATTTTTGAACAGATTGAAGAACAGGATTTGGCGCTTAAATGGCAGGCCCTTGCCGCTTATGAGACTGAAGTGAATGTTTATCCGTTCCCCCGCTCCGAACAGGGCGTGCGCACTCAAGCGATGAGCCGCGCTGTACAAGCGGGTCTTTCATTGGCTGAGGCGTTTTATCTGATTAGAGAATTCAGAGTATGAGAGTTGCATGCGTCGGCTACCGTGATTGGGCTCTTAATATCTATGACAGGCTGGCTAAAAACTCAGACCACATTTTCCTTATCTTCCGCTCCAAAAGTCAGTTTAATGTTGTCGCTTTAGATGACTTTAAGCCCGATTTAGTATTGTTCTATGGCTGGAGTTGGATCGTACCTGCTGACCTGATTAAACGATATAATTGTATTATGTTGCATCCTTCACCGCTTCCACTTTATCGTGGTGGAAGTCCAATCCAGAATCAGATAATCGCGGGTGAAACCAGTTCTAAGGTTTCCCTATTTGTTATGTCAAATGAGCTCGACTCTGGAGACTTAGTAGGCCAGGAGTTCTTGAGCCTGGTTGGCACACTGAGTGACATTTTTAAGCGGATCGAAGATGCGGGAGTCGAATTGACCCGCTGCTTGCTTGAGTACGGCTTGAAGCGAGTAGTGCAAGATAATTCGAAGGCAACTTTCTGCAAGCGGCGTGTTCCAGGAGAGAGCGAAATCACTCCTGAGGAGCTGGCCAGTAAACCGGCTGAGTATTTGTTCAATAAGATTCGAATGCTTGCTGATCCCTATCCCAACGCTTACATACTTACGGCTGATGGCAAGAAGCTCAAAATCACGGTAGCAAGTATCGAAGAAGGCTTATAGCTCTCTCATTTATGGCAAAGATTCTAATAACCGGCGCAACAGGCTTGCTTGGCAGTCGGTTGGTCCCTTTCCTTAGGGTTCGTGGTCATCAAGTCATTTGCCTTGGCCACACCCACGCCACTGATCTCAACGCAGATCTCGCTAGCTTTGAGCAGACTGCTCGTGCGCTTGATCAAGCAAGGCCGGAAGTCATCATTAACCTTGCGGCTATCACCAATGTGGATCGTTGCGAAACTAATCCCCAAGAAGCTTATCTAACTAATGTTAAGTCAGTAGAAAATTTAAGCGCTTGGATCCAAGCTGCACAACAACCTTGTCATTTAATCCATATTTCTTCAGATCAGCTTTATGACGGCGTAGGGCCTCATTCAGAGGGGGAATTAACTATATGCAATAACTACGCAATGTCTAAACTTGCGGGCGAACTTGCGGTAGGGTCTGCCCCGAAAACCATCCTACGGACTAATTTTGTTGGCCGCAGCCTTTGCGAAGCGCGTATTAGCTTCACTGATTGGTTGCATACTGCGTTGCGCGGTACGTCCTCGATCAATGTATTTGAAGATGTGATGTTCAGCCCCCTAGCCATCAACACCCTGTGCGATTGCATCGATCGCTCTATTGGCGAACGGCCGAGTGGTGTTTTTAACCTTGGCTCTCGCGATGGCATGAGTAAGGCTGATTTCGCCTTTGCCTTTGCTACTGCCGCTGGACTTCCAACGACAAACTTAGTACGTGGCAATGTCGCATCTTTATCCATATTGGCTGCACGACGCCCGACTGATATGCGCATGAATTGCGAGCGTTTTGAAGCTCGCATGGGGCTAAAGCTGCCACGCCTTATTGATGAAATCCATGTACTCGCACATGACTACCTCCGAGGAATATCTTAATTTTCATTAATAGCTGCGACCTCCACATCATGGTGCAGTTGCATTGCGCAATACTGCAGGCCTATGCCAGCAGCCCCATCCTCCTGCCTCTATTTCCAGGACTAGAATCAAACGAATGCATATTTGTGGCCAAGCAAATAAATCGCTTGTTTTATGACCAATCTTCCAATTAAAATAGGCCTCGGAACAGCTCAGTGGGGATTAACATATGGAATCTCTAATCATGCAGGTCAGACAAAGCAAGAGGAAGTCTCTCGTATTTTGGCTTATGCTAAAGCTATCGGAATCAAAGTCATCGATACTGCAAGGTCTTATGGTGAATCAGAGCAAGTTCTCGGTAAATATGATTTAACAAATTTTAATATTATAACAAAAATACCTCTACTAACTGCTCAGCATGTAGACCATACTTTGGTCGGTGCATATCTCGAAGAGTCATTCCTGGAATCTCTTCGTGCATTGGGCGTTGAAACAGTTCATGGACTTTTAGTTCATGACTGTAATGACCTATTTACGCAATTTGGAGAAACAATTATCACATTTCTTCATAAGTTAAAAGCTCTTGGTAAAGTAGGTAAAATCGGGGTATCTATATATAGTTCGAACCAAATTCTAAAGGTACTAAAGCTTTTCAAGCCGGATATTGTTCAACTTCCTTTTAATGTATTTGACCAAAGGCTTTTAATGATGGCACTCTCTCGGTAATAAAAAATCTCGGGATTGAGATTCATGCTAGGTCTATATTCCTTCAGGGGCTTCTTTTGATGAAGGCTGATGAAATTCCCTCTTATTTTAGACCTTGGAAGACCCAGTTTAAAGCATGGAATGAATTATGCACTGACCTAGGAGAACAGCCTCAGCATATCGCGTTGGATTTTGCTGCTTCAAATAGTCTCATAGATCAAGTTATCATTGGGGTTGAAAATCTTTCTCAGCTGGTTGAGCTAAATTCAGCTAAGTCTCGCGGGCATGATGTAAGTTCATTGAATATATGCAATGTCAGCGACGAGCAACTATTGAATCCAAGCCTTTGGAACTTGCAATGCTAAACATGCATCAGCCTTTAATTGCTATTGGTATTCAGTGCAGGCTCACCTCTTTTCGTCTTCCATGCAAAGCATTATTGAAACTAGCAGATACCACTGTCCTTGGTATGTGCTTTCAAAGAGCCAAGCATGCTAGGCATCCTGTTTTTCTCCTTACAAGTGATCAAAAAGAAGATGACATATTAGTTAATGCTGCTTTGCAATATGGAGCAGATGGAATTATTCGCGGATCTCTTGAAAATGTATTATCGCGGTACCTGAAGCTCATTCAAAGTTTCCCATGTGAATATATAATTCGCGTGACTGCCGATAACCCCTTAACCGAGTATGGGTTTGTCAGCCCATTAATTGACCATGTATATCTGAATGACTTGTCCTATGCATGGGTTGAATCTTCTCTTTGCCCTGAAGGGACCAATATAGAAATTTTTTCGAGGAAAGCCCTTCTGGAATCAGTAAATACTGACAAAAGCAGTTCAAGCCGCGAACATGTAACCACATTTATGAGGCGCAATCTCTCCAGTAAGCATTGCCTCAAGGATGTTGCTTCTCAGAGATTTCCTTTTGACTGCACACAGTTGAGCTTCACAATTGATACGATTTCTGATTATGTTAAGGTGGTAAATCTAATTGAATTCGTGAAGCAGCATCAAGGAACCTGCTGGAGAGAACCTGATTTTGTAAAAATTTGTGCTAAACTTGCGTTGAAAGAGCAGTCTTCATACCCATTAGGTCGAAATCATCCTATTGTATAGCTGTTTATGAAATCGATTGTAATTACTGGGCCTACAGGGCACTTGGGAGCCGGAATGGTTTCTCATCTTCTAAATAGTTTTAATGTAATCGGAATAAGCCGAAACGCTTCTGGCCTACAGCTTGACGATCGAGTAATTGGCAAATGCTTTGGCAAATATATTCCCATCGACATGGATCTTTCTATTGTTAGCAGCGAAGCTGTCGTGGCACGAATTGCCGAATGTGTTTCAGATGTCAACTCTTTTTTGGTTGGCCTTGTAAATAATGCTTTTACCTACTATCCGAGTGCAGCTTTATCAATCGATACCGAAGCTGTTCATTCGTGTGCCGAAAGCTTTCTGGGGATTCATGTCAGGCTTTCATTGGCAGTTGCAGAGCTGCTACGGGCTGAAAAAGGTGGAAGTATAGTTAATGTTGCGAGTATGTATGGCAAGGTCTCTCCTCGGCCTGATATCTACTCGTGCCTTGATTCTGTAAACCCTATTCTTTATGGAACTTTTAAAGCCGGCTTAATTCAGGCATCAAGGTACTTATCAAGCTTGCTTGCGCCTTATGGGATTAGGGTTAACTCAGTGAGTTACGGCCCTTTTCCGTCTCTTTCTGTGCAAGCCAAAGATCCTGAATTCATTGATAGATTGGCTAAGCAGACACATTTGAAGAGAATTGGAATTCCTGCAGAGGCGGCTGGTATAATAAGTTTTTTGCTTTCAGAAGAGTCTTCATATATTACCGGCGCTGATATCCCTGTTGATGGCGGATGGACGGCTTGGTGAGAACATCATTTAAAGGTAAAATATTAGTAATCGCCGCCCACCCAGACGACGAAGTGCTCGGCTGCGGCGGCACGATTGCTCGCCATGCCGATGCCGGCGATCTGTTGCAGGTGCTGATCGTGGCAGAAGGGGCCACTTCCCGCCAGCAGCAACGCAATCGCAATCAGGCCAGTGATGAACTTTCCGCTCTCGTGCAAGCTGCTCAAAATGCTGGAACCATTCTTGGCGCTAAGGGAGTTGAGCTACTAGATCTGCCCGATAACCGCCTCGATTCGCTCGACCGGCTCGATCTGATCAAACAGATTGAGGAGCGCATCGAACGCCACCAACCACAGATGGTGTATGTGCATCACGCCGGTGATGTGAATATCGACCATCGCCGCCTGCATGAAGCGGTTGTTACCGCCTGCCGGCCCACACCTGGGCAGCCGGTAAAACGGCTGCTCAGCTTTGAGGTGGCCAGCAGCACCGAGTGGCAACCCCCCGGCTCAGCGCCTGCTTTTCACCCCAACTGGTTTGTTGATATCACCGCTCAATGGCCACGCAAACGCGAGGCCCTGGAGGCCTACGCCAGTGAGATGCGCCCCTGGCCCCATGCTCGCTCGATCGAGGCCCTTGAACACCTTGCCCGCTGGCGTGGCGCCCAGGTGGGGGTAGAGGCGGCGGAGGCCTTCTGCTTGTTGCGGCAGTTGAGCTGAAGATGCATGTTGGGCCTAGAATTGCCAACGACGCTGGCACTTCTTAAATAAATGACGATCACTTCCCAGCCCCAGCCAATAGAAAAAGCCATCCCAAGAAGGAAGGTTTCCATTTCGCTAGATGACAGACAGCTTGGCGCTCTGCGCTGGATTGCTCAGGCCAAAGGCATCCCAATGAGCCAGGTGATACAGCAAGCGATTGAACTTGAAGGCTATTTACTTGACCGCAGGCAGCAAGGAGCAAGGGTCATTGTAGAAGACAACTTTGGGCGTAAGGAAGAATTGAGGCCGTGACCCAAGAGTCCCAAGACGCTGCATCTCCAGAGGATTTGGATCAGCTTGCGTCTCAAGTTTCCGCATCAAAGCCTGCGGCTTGGGAACAGTCTCCTATTCCAGTACGCGAGCAGACGCGAACCCGAATAGCGGTTGCTCTTGCTGTTGGTTATGTAGTGCTTATTGCAGGCATTCTCATTTATGTACTTATTGGTAAGGCTTCTCAGAGTGATTCCAAAGACTTGATGACTTTGTTGATCACCACCTATACAACTCTTCTAGGGTCTGCACTGGGCTACTACTTCGGTCGCCAAGAAAATTGAAAAGCCTTTACCGGATCTAGGTTTGCTCCCCATACTTTTCCGCTGCGACGCCTCGCTTTCAATCGGTAGCGGCCATGTGATGCGCTGCCGCACATTGGCCCGCGAACTGCGCCGGCGCAGTGCTGAGATCACCTTTCTCTGTCGGCAACAACCCGGCGATCTGATCAGCCTGCTAGAGCAGGAGTTCACAGTGCTGGCCCTGCCCGAGCAACCTTTGGCAGCGTGCGATGGGCTGGAAGACCGAGCTCTCTATGCCGCTTGGCTTGGCTGCAGCCAGCAGCAAGATTCAGCTGATTGTCTTGCAGCTCTAGAGCAGGCCGGCAGCAGTAGCGCCCAGTGGCTAGTGGTGGATCACTACGGGCTTGATGCCAGTTGGGAGGTTGCGATGCGGGAAAGCCTCGGATCTGAGCCACCGCCGCAACTGCTAGTGATAGACGATCTGGCCGATCGACCTCATAGCTGTGATCTACTGCTGGATCAAAACTTCTTCGGCGAAGCTACTGAGCGGCGTTACCAGGGGCTTGTGCCGCAGCAGTGCCGCCAACTGCTGGGGCCCCACTATGCCCTGCTGGGGCCGGAATATGCAGTGCTCCATCCCTTGGTGCCGCCCCGCACAGAGTTGCGGCGGGTGCTGGTGTTCTTCGGCGGGGTAGATCCGCACAATTGCACAGGCGAGGCGATTGAGGCGTTGATGGTTCCTGAGCTAGCCCACCTTGCGGTGGATGTGGTGCTTGGGCTGCAATGCCCGCACCGTGAGGCAGTGGAAACCTTGGTAGCTAAACGCCCCCACACCACTCTGCATGACCCCCAACCAAGCCTCGCGGGCTTGATCGCAAGGGGGGATATGGCCATTGGTGCTGGTGGTGCCACCACTTGGGAACGGGTTTGCTTGGGGCTGCCGAGTCTGGTGGTGTCAACTGCTTCTAATCAAGAACCTGTTGCCTATGAATTAAATAAGTATGAATACATTCAATATCTGGGGAAAAGCTCTAGCCCTTGGAATTCATCAATAGCCAAAATACTCTTAAATCAGATAAAGCTTGTTCAAGTATTGAACATGTCAGCCAGATCATTAAGTCTCACGGCAGGAGACGGCCATGTTCTGATGTCAACCATCCTTTGTAATTCTGTTTAAGAGCAAAGCACATCTCTATTTTTTCCACCATCTAGTTGCCTGCCATGTATTTTCAACCATCAAACAAAAATCTCGTAAAACATAAATATGGTTTTTATGAATTAGCGAGCAAACCGTCTAAAGAGGAATTACAACGATACTATTCCCAAAAATATTATCAAGAAGGTAAAGGAAGTTACGAACTGAGATACAGCAAAAATGAAATTAAATATTTTAACTTCAAAATACAACAAAGAGCATTTGTTGCGGAGAGGTATTTAAAGAGCCAAAGCAACAAACCTAAATCAATGATTGATATCGGATGTGGCGAAGGTTTTGCTTTAAATCATTTTAATTCAAATGGATACCTTGCGAAAGGATTAGATTTTTCTGAAGCAGGCGTTTTAAATAATCACCCACATTTGATTGACAATTTAAAGTCGGGAGATTTATTTGAATCCATAAATGAGGAAATACTAAATGAAAATAGATACGATTTAGTATGGCTTCAAAATGTTTTAGAACATGTTATTGATCCAGTAAACTTGCTTGAATCTCTAGGCAAATTATTATCTCCGGGGGGGGGTAGCTGTAATTACTGTTCCTAATGATTTCTCTAAAACTCAGCATGCACTTCTAAATGAAAAGTGTATAACAGATCATTTTTGGGTTTGCCCACCTGATCATATTTCATATTTTAACAATGAAAATCTTATAACATTAATCGAGAATACAGGATGGGAGTGCTTAAATATGATTTCAGATATTCCTGTTGATTGGTTTTTATTCCATCCTGCTTCAAATTATATAAATGATACCTCAGTAGGCAAACAAGCCCACCATGCGCGTATCTCCATTGAAAATTATATCGGAGAGCAAGATATTGAGAATGTTATTGATTTCTTTGAGGCAGCTGCAAAGCTTGGCGTTGGGCGCGATATTACCATATTTATAAGGCCTATATAATTTTAATTTTTTTTAAGGGATGGCTTTAAATTGTATGCCAATTCAATCATGATGAAATATCGTTTAGCGAATATGAACGATTTGAATGATCTCCTTAGATGGAGAAATCAATCTACTGTTCGAGATTTATTTTTTAATCGACAAGTTATTCAGCTCGAAGAACATTTAAGCTGGTGGGAAGGGCTAAAATCAGATAAAACCAAACAAGTTTGGATTATTGAATCACTTAATGAGAAGCCCATTGGTGTGATTCAGTTTTACAATATTGATCACCAAAATCAGATTTGTTTCTGGTCTTCTCATGCTTCAGATGCTCTTGCTGCAATCTCGCTTAGCCCTTTAGTTGCATGGTGCAAGCTAGAGGAACAAGCAATAATTATTGCAGAGCTAGAATTAAGAGTTAAAAATTTGTATTGCGAGACTCTTGCTCGCAATTCCTTTGTACTCAATATTCATCATAGATTTGGTTTTTCAGAGGTTTCTCAGGAGCCAAGAATCTTTCAAGATCGAACCGAAGATGTAATTGTAATGAGTAAAAAACTCAATCCTAAGAGAAAAGCAGTTTTATTGGGATCTGCTAATTGGGATCAAACCTCAACTTTATGGGAAAAGAATTGGAATGAATGGTTTGGAGAGCCCCTTGAAATTATTCGAATTCCATTTGGGCAATATAAATCTGAGATATTTAAAGATAACGGATTACTTGATCAAAAATTTGATTTCTTGGTATTAGCAGAACGGTTAGAAGATTTATCTTCTCGACCGTTTAGTTTCTTGTCGGGATCACCTTCTGATTTTCCTGACAATATTCTTCAAGAGTATATTAATTTCCTTGTTCTTTTAAGAAATAAAGTAAATGCAAGAATTTATGTTTTTGATTTGTTTCCACTTATGCCAGTTGTGCAAACATTAGCTTGGTCTGATTCGTATTTATTTGATCAGTTCATCGCAAAAATTAACCTAGAGCTCTCTTCTTCTATATCCCAGTTGAGAGATACTGAGCTTGTACCCTTAAGTAGGATTGTGCGTCAAACAGGGCAGTTTTTTTCTGATCCTTCTAAATACCATGCTATTGGCCGCTTTGCATGTTCTTTTCGATTGGGAGAGCAAATTGGCAAGGAAATTGCATCAAGAGAAATTATTTCAAATGGTCTACAAATCAGATGCCTGATCGTCGATTTAGACAATACGTTATGGGGAGGAGTCTTAGGTGAAGATCGTAGCGAAGGAATAGGTTTGTCGAACGATTACCCAGATAATCTTTATGTAATTCTACAAGAAGCATTGAGTATTCTAAGGAAAAGAGGTATTGTTTTGGCTATAGCAAGTAAAAATGATGAAGCTGATGCGTTATCGGTAATCGAGAATCACCCTTTTATGGTCTTAAAAAATAATGACTTTGTAGCCTATCGCATTGGCTGGCAGGAGAAGATTGAAAGTGTCAAATCGTTGGCTCAGGAATTAAATCTTGGTCTTTCCTCATTAGCATTTCTAGATGATTCGCCATATGAACGTGAAATGATCAGGCAATTTTTGCCTGATGTTCTTGTTATGGAATGGCCCGATGATTTCAGTAGCCTTCCTAATAGTATTTTATTTCATCATCGGTTCCAAGCCATATCTCTTACAGAAGAGGATTTGCGACGAACGGAACTCTACAAGGCAAGGACCCAGGTGCGTCTTCTCGAGACTCGATATTCATCTCGTGAAGCCTATTTGGCTGACCTTGGAATGTGTGTTGATATTGTTGATGTTAGTAACACTCCATCACTGCGCACACTTCAACTGTTATCCAAAACCAATCAGTTTAATACCACAACACGCCGGCATGGTTTAGGTGATTTAGCGGGCTTTGCCGCGGATGGAGGTAAAGTTTTTAATATTACTCTTAAAGATAAATTAACCCCATTAGAAATTGTCGGTGTTCTTATTCTTCTTTGTGATGGCAAGGATATTATTGTCGAATCTTATTTAATGTCTTGTCGTGCACTTGGCAGGGACATTGAGAAATCTGTTATGTTGGCTTTGATGAGGCAGGTCGTTATATCGAAAAAATATTTTCGAGTAGTAGGTCAAATTTTAAAAACTGAACGCAACAGACCTGCGCAAGAGTTTTACCCATCTTTGGGATTTGTACCCTTCAACGGCTACTTTGTTTGGGATACTAGCATTCCAATAATTGATCAGTATGATTTCATCAAAGTTTCCGAATTTGTATTGCCATGACAAGCTTATTTGAAGGCATGGGAGCTCAATATGTAGATCATTTCGCTGTGACTACTCGTGATTTGATGGCAACGCTTAATGATTGGCTTGCAATTCCTGGGAGTCGTCTTCTAAGGGGACCAGCAAAAAATGTGGCTCAAAAAGTTTTATATGCATTTGTCCAATTAGAAGGGCGAGCAAATGTTGAAATTCTTGCTCCAATGGGAGAAGACTCTCCAATTGTTAGTCACCTAAATGGTAGCGGAGGTGCATACCATTTCTGTTTCGCCGTAACTGATTTGGATGCAGCAATTTTATTTGCGGTATCTAATCAGGCAAAAGTTGTAGTTTCTCCATTACAGGATGTAGCCTTTGATGGACGAAGAATAGCTTTCCTTTTTCACCCAGCACATGGTTTATTTGAAATTGTTGAAGCTAAATGTCTGATCATGAATGTATCTGAGTCGCATGAATTGAAAGATGAAATCGTGGCTTTTCCGCTATCAAATCAATTATCTCCTGCATCAATTTTGGTGAAACAAGATGGAATTTACCTAAGGGTCAAAGAGATATTATTTGACTGTTTTCCGGAATCTATCAACCTAGAAGAAGCAAAATTGGAAATGAATTGTGTTCCTGAGTGGAGTTCTTTGGGGCAATTAAATCTCATGATTCAGCTCGAAAATGAATTCAGCATAAACATTCCTGTCGATAAAATCACGTCCTTGATCAACTTTTTAGATATTGTTGATTATATTTCGCGCCTAAAGCTTGTATAGCGAATATCTCTGGAGCGACAATATTTTTTTATTTATTAATATCTAGCATTCGCTGAAAAGTTAATTAATTTTATCAAGGTTTAGCTATCTCAGCTGTATTAAGACAACAATCATCTTTTGAAATGGATAGATAACTTCCGAGATCTAATTGATAAAGCCCGCCCCCAGCACGGTGAAGCCAGTCATTATCGTTGCAGCCGGCCTGCTGATTCCAGCCTTGATCCCGAGCGCACCCTGGTCGAGCAGTTTGACCTGCTGAGAGATGTTGATAACGATCGCTACCCAGCCTCCTTTGAATGGCGGGGGCGGCGCTATGGGTTGTTGATCCAGCCTGTCGCCACGGCCAGAGGCCATGCCCCTACGAAATAGTGGGCTAAACTGAAAGAAGTTTAGAAAATTTTGAGGGACACCCCCTTCAGTTAAACCCTTACAGCCATTGGAGTTTGAATGGGATGACAACAAGAGCGAACAGATCTTCTGTACCCGTGGTTTCGACTTCGGCTTTGCCGCCCAAGCCTTCCTCGATTCGAGGGCGGTCCACAGGCCCGACACCCGCAGCAACTATGGAGAAGAGCGCTTCAGGATCATCACAGCCTGGAAGGCAAACGAGCGTGAGATACAAGATCACGCCGGATGGCAGCTTGCTGAAGGAAACATCTAGCCATCAATGGATTGTTGCCACACCACGTGTTGATTTCCTCCGTCTC
>Ga0247833_1004493_pt1 | contig 17263 bp, 12 predicted proteins | sample LaCruzMarch2015__7_FD_187117 | JGI IMG/M metagenome (GOLD analysis project Ga0247833, IMG submission 187117) | Freshwater microbial communities from meromictic Lake La Cruz, Castile-La Mancha, Spain - LaCruzMarch2015_8m | ecosystem: Environmental > Aquatic > Freshwater > Lake | place: Spain...
GGTGTGAACTACGGACGCGGTGGCTTACAGCAGTAAGGCTTTCGCAGTGCGGATGAGCCTGATTTTGAGCTCTTCACTCGCTGGCTCCGTCTCGTCGGTCAAAAAACTCGCACTCAGCAACCCGCCGCCACGGCAGGTTTTGCCTTGCACGGCGGGGCTTTCTTTCCAGACTCCGCAACCTCGCGGCAAGGCGAGCCTTTGATCATGAGTAAAAAAACAGCAGTCGTCACCGGTGCAGCGGGCTTTCTGGGATCCCATCTCTCAGACCGGCTTCTTTCGGAGGGATACAAAGTCATCGGTATCGATAACCTGATCACTGGAAATACGCGCAACATCGAGCACTTGGCGGGCAATCCTGATTTTCACTTCATCAACCATGACGTGACGAATTACATCTACCTGCCCGGCGAGGTGCATTTGGTTTATCATTTGGCGTCGCCTGCCAGCCCAATCGATTACCTCCAAATCCCGATCCAGACGCTGAAGGTGAGCTCACTGGGCACGCACAATGCACTTGGTTTGGCCAAGGCCAAGGGTGCGACTTTCCTGATCGCGAGCACCAGCGAGTGCTACGGTGATCCGTTGGAGCATCCACAGAAGGAAACCTACTGGGGCAATGTGAATCCTATTGGTCCACGCGGCTGCTACGATGAGGCCAAGCGCTTCGCTGAAGCCATGACGATGGCGTATCACCGCTTCCACAACGTGGACACCAAAATCGTTCGCATTTTCAACACCTATGGCCCGCGTATGAGGCTGGAAGATGGCCGCGTGGTGCCCGCTTTCATTGGGCAAGCGCTGCAAGGTCAATCGCTGACGGTCTTTGGCGATGGCTCCCAGACGCGCAGCTTCTGCTATGTGAGTGACTTGATTGATGGCATCTATCGACTGTCGCAGAGCAACTATCATGAGCCAGTCAACATTGGCAATCCAGGCGAGATGACGGTGCTGCAATTTGCGAAAGCCATCTTGGACAAGACTGACAGCAAGTCTGTCATCGACTATCGCCCTTTGCCTGTGGACGATCCTAAGGTTCGCCAACCAGACATTTCCCTCGCCAAGCAACTTTTGGGCTGGGAGCCAAAAGTTAGCTTGGATGAAGGAATCGAAAAGACGGTCGACTACTTTCGTGCGTTTCTTGCAATCGCGTCTTGATGCGAAGGTATCAGCCCTGCTACAACTCTGACTAAATCAAAAAAACAACCGACGTCGATTTCCCCGAACCCCCCCTCATGAATGCCAAGTCTCTAATCGCAGCTCTCGGTGCCCTTTTCGTCACAGGTAGTGCTATGGCTCAAGCGCCTGCTGCACAGCAAATTCGCATCAAAGTTAAGGAGTTGAAATTTGAGCAGCAGCAGACGCCGCAGATTTCGGCAACGAACATCGTGGACAAGCGCTGGCGCCCCAAAACGTGGATCGAAGTAGACGTCGGCATGGATGTAGATATCGCCCGGGATTTGGGTGGGCGTGAAGGCAGCTTCCCTGGCATCGAGGTCAAGTATTACGTCGGCGTCACCAAGACCACCAAGGAGGGGAAGACCATCGTCCTCACAGGCCAGATCAGTTACGTCAATGTGCCCAATGGTGAGTCGCACGCCTTGGCCTTCGTTTCCCCATCCACACTGAAGCGTGTGCTGCAAAAGGACAATGGCAACAAGGCTGACATTGGCGCGGTCGGTATAGAGGTGAGCGCTGGCGGTCAGGTGGTGGCCTTCCAGTCATCGACCGGAACACCATGGTGGATGGATCCAGCCACTAAGCAGCCGCTGGATAAGTTTGCTTATGAGGACGGTGCTGTGTTGGGCAAGTCCGAAACCCCGTTCGCTCCATTCTGGGGTGACTACGACTTGGTATCCAAAGCAAAGTGATGGGCAAGGGCTGCATCAAATCTACTTTTGACGCATGGCGTCCTGAATCATTAATTTTTTGACGAATGGCAGACAGCAAAAATCCAGTGGTGCTTAACCTCGGCTCTCAGCGAGTCGGTGGTGCGGTGTTTGGCAGGAGTTCAGGTGGTGAACTGATCCTGAAAAAATACGAATTCACCGAAATGATGGGAGATCCCTCCGTGGATGCGACCCGTCTGCCCCAACTCAAAGTGGCTGTTGCGGAGTTGGCAAGCAATCTGAAGCTCAAAGGCTCCCGCGCTTGGTATTCGGTCGCTGGACACTCGGTGTTCACTCGTTTCGTCAAGCTACCTCCGGTCTCGGCCGACAAGGTCGAGCAAATTGTAGAGTTTGAAGCCCGCCAAAACGTTCCGTTCCCCATCAACGAAGTCTCGTGGGACTATGAGTTTGTGAGCGCCGATGACGCTTTGGAGCGTGAGGTCGTGCTCGTGGCGATGAAGTCGGATGCCTTGAACGAGCTTGACGAACAGGTTGGCTCTTCAGGTGTAACCACCATTGGTGTGGACTTGGCACCAACGGCCATTTACAACGCTTTCCGCTACAGCTACCCAGAAGTGGACGAGCCAGCGGTGATCATTGATTTGGGTGCACGGTCCACCAATCTAATCTTCTCAGATGATGGTCGCATGTTCACTCGCAACATTCTTGTCGGCGGTGCGGCCGTGACCGGAGCAGTAGCCAAAGAGTTTGGGCTTGGTTTTGGCGACGCTGAACAGCAGAAGTTGTCTCAGGGCTTCATTTCGCTGGGTGGGGGCTACGAGGATCATGCCGATGCTGGAATAGCTGCTCTCTCCAAGGTGGTTCGCAATAGCATGACGCGGTTGCACGGTGAAGTGCTGCGCACGATCAATTATTACCGCAGCCAGCAGGGCGGCAATGCACCACAGCGTATCTTCCTCTGTGGTGGTGGTGCGCAGTTGGGTTATGTGGCCGAGTTCTTCCAGGAAAAATTTAAGCTTCCAGTCGAAACGCTCAACCCTCTGCGTGGCGTTCAGTTGGCCTCGGGTGTGAATGCCGATGCAGCAGCCGGCGATGCGCATTTGATGGCAGAGTTGGTTGGCTTGGCGTTGCGCACCATTGGTGCCTGTCCGGTCGAATTAGAGCTTGTTCCTGACACAGTAGCTTCGGCCCGCGACTGCGCCAAGCGGGCACCAGCCCTGATTATGGCAGGCCTCTGCTTGTGGGGCCTTCTGGGTGCCTCCATCATGTATGTCAAAACGGCAGACAAGACCGTTAAGGCGAAGACTGCGCAGATTCAGGATAAGTTTGACGATCTTCAAGCCAACGCTGCCGATATTGCTACGCTGAATGCCAAACTCGATGATCTGAAAACGCAGAGCGCCCAGATCGAGGAAGCTGTCAACGACCGCAGTTACTGGGTCCGTATGTTGGCTGATCTAAACAATCGTTTCGAGAACGACTTCTTGTGGCTGACGCAGGTTGAGCCGCTCAAAGATGGTAAGGCCATCAGTCCTAAGTTGATGGAAGCTGCGGCAGGGGTTGCTGTCGGCGATCCTTCTCTGGGTATGTTGTTCCCAGCGCCTGAAGAGGCGTCGCCAACGGCTGCGGCCAGCAATGGGCCTGAAACCAAGCTGGAACTGCGTCTCCTGGGTTTGTATCGCAAGAACGACGAAGGTCAGGAAGTGGTCTATCGGTATGCCCGCGCGCTTGCTGGTTCTGAATTCTTTAACATTGAGAACATCGGCGAACGCTTAAACGACTACTGCAAAGCCGAAACAGGCGTCGGCGAAGACCGTTATGCCTACAAATTCGAAATCCGGCTGCCTCTCAAGCAGCCTATGAAATTCAAGAAGTAATGGACTGGATCCGCGAAAACACCAAATTGGCCACGATAGTGGGCATCTTCGTCGTGGGCGCACTTGCGCTCGGGGCACTCTTGTACGCATCCCACGCAGGCTACACGGCCTCGCTTGATGACTTCACAAGTAAGAGCAGCAAGGTCACTAGCATGGAAAAGGCTGCGCTTTACCCGAGCGTTGAGAACGTGCAAACGCTGGATGAGAAAGTGACGGCTTTTGAGAATGAGGTCAGCAAATTGGGTGGCGTTTTGCTCAAATTGCAGGTTCCCGTGAAGCCCATCACGGACACTGATTTCCAAGCGAAATTGAAGCAACTGATTGCCGATAGCAAAACCAAGTCGACGGGTGTCATGCAACTGCCCAAGGATTTTGCTTTTGGCTTCGATGCCTACACGCAAAGTTTGCCACGTTCACCTGAGACTGCTCGTGAACTGGGTGACTACCTGGATGCTGTCAATGCAGTGGTCTCAGCGGCTCTAGACAGTGGTGTGCGCTCCATCGACACCTTGTCTCGGTCAGAATTGACCATTGAAAAGGAAACCCCACCAGCTCCCAAGTCAGTTGTCATTAAGAAGGAGAGCACGTTTGGCAAAAAAGGTAAAACAACTAAAAAAGCCGTCGCTCCACCGAAGGAGATTGCGAAAGTCGTTGAGCGTCGTGAGCTGAAGTTGTCTTTCACGTCTGATCAAAAGGCTCTGCAGACCCTGACAAACACCCTCGCAAGTGCCTCGAAAATGCCTTATTACACCGTGCTTCGTATTGTGCGGATTGAAAATGAGAAGCAGGAAGGCCCCCTTCGTTCCAGCGTCGCTTCCGGTGGGGACACTCTCATAAGTCCAACTGGAGCGATTGCTGTTGCAGAGGTCTCAGTGCCGGTGCCAACTGGTGGAGGTGTGCCAGCGCCAACAGCCAAAGCTGAGGCACTGGAAGTCGTAAAAGCAGATCAGGCGGACGCGAGGGCCGTTCTCGGTGGCGAGCTTTTGAAAGTGTTCTTTGAGATCGACCTCGTCCGTTTTGTGGAACCCGCGTCAGAAGTAAACTAGTTTCTGCAATTATTCACCCTTTTCGATATTCGTCCGATCATGGCCAACAAAGAGGCAAATTATGACAAGGTCCTGCTCACCATCGCTGCTCTCGCAGCGCTCGGTGTCGCTGCCTACTTGTTCACTCTGAAATCCAGTTTCTCCGAAAAACTGGTCCTAACCCGTTCCACCCCGAAAGCAGACTTTGGTGAAATACCAGTCGAGAAGGTTACTGCTTCCGTGCAGCGCCTGGGTCAGGTCTTCAATTGGGTTTCGCCAATTAAGCAGAACAAGCCTGTGCCACTCAATAAGTCGGTAACGGTCGTCCTCAAGGACGGCGAATTATTCGATTTGTATCTGGAGGAGAAGAAGCTGCGCGAGCCGATGACAAATCAGTATTTGCGGGATTTTGAGCTGGAGTATCTATCGCCTAATGTGGCCTACCTTGACCCCGATGGCGATGGCTTTTCCAACGTCGAAGAGTTCACCAAGAACACGAATCCGAGAAAGGCAGAAAGTCACCCTCCGCTGACGGATAAGCTATATTTCAAAGAGCGCGTGCAGGAGAATTACATCGTTGTTTTGCAAAGCTCCGAAATGCCGCTCCAGGTCAAGCGCATGGAGCCTGTCGCTCCTTCTCAATTCATCGAGATCATTCCCAGGGACTTTGGTTTCGACCGCGGTGCGCAACCCCGGTTCACAGCGGAAAAGTATGAGCGAAAGAGCGCCACAGGTCCGACCGGCCTTCCGAAGGATCTTTCTGAATTGACGGTTCTAGACAAATCCACCGGGGACCGCTTTGTCTTGGTCTTGAAGGAGCCTAAAAACCTCGCAGCGTTTGAGGCCAAAATGGAATTCCGGGTGGGCCAGGTAAGCGAGTATCGCGTCCAGAAAGGTGGCACGTTCCGCATCAATGGTATCGCAGCGACCTTCAAAGTGATCGAAGTCACCGAAGAATCAGCGACCATTGCAGAGCTCGACGCCTCAGGGCAGCCGGGCAAACCATTCGTTGTCAACCGTCGTCAGTGAGAAAAAAATGGCACCCCTGAAAGATTAATCTGGCCAACTGCCACGATTTTCGACTATTTAACCACCCCTTCCGCACAGCAATTACTCCCGCTAATATTCTATGACTCGACTCCAAGGTCCCGCGCTCCCATCCCGAGCTCTGCTGTTGTCAGCCGCAGCAGCCATGTTTGTGACCACCGCCTCATACGCAGGTGCTCCAACTGGCCTCTCCAGCATTGCTGAACGTGAAATCTCTCGCCGTCTCGCCCGTTTGGAAGACGCGCGTCAGGCCATTGAAAAAGGCGACAAGTTTTACGCTGAAGGCGATTATGAGGCCGCTCTTGGTCAATACAAGGCAGCGCTGGAATCGATTCCCAATGCGCCCACCACACAAGAATGGCGCACTTTGGCCGAGGCTAAATTTGCTGACGCCAGTGTCGCTTTGGCCAAGGAGCGGGCCAAGAATGGTCGTTACAAAGAAGCTCATGAGCTTGTTGATGGGGCGCTAGCTGTGAACCCAGAGCATAAGGGTGCCAAGATTCTCAAGAAGCAACTCGACGATCCAGACCGTTACCCGCCAGCGCTGACTCCCCAGCATGTCGAGCGTGTGCAGACCGTAGAGCGTTCGCTTCAGATGGCCAACAGCTATCAGGATCTTGGCGATTATGACAATGCCAACTCCCAGTTCCAAGACGCTCTCCGTTTTGATCGCTACAACGTGGCAGCACGCCGTGGCATGGAGCGCGTTGAGCAACGAAAAGAGGAGTATTACAGTTCAGCACGTGACCATACTCGCGCTAAAATGCTGAATCTGGTCAATGAGGCTTGGGAGGACAAGGTTCCTGTTGGGGTAATCAATGTTCAGGACAACATCGGTTCGACCACCGTCGACAGCTCCACCTATTTGATTGAGAAGATGAAGATGATTCGCTTGCCAACAGTCACTTTCACGGGTGCCACAATTGACGAAGCTGTTGAGTTCCTGCGGATCAAGAGTCGCGACCTTGATGAGAATGAAAAAGATCCCTCGAAGAAGGGAGTGAATATCATCCTAAAAGCTGGCGACACACCTTCCACCGCGATGATCTCTCTCGACCTCAAGGACGTGCCAATGGAAGAAGCACTTCGTTATGTCACTGAACTCGCGGGCATGAAATTCAAGGTTGAGCCTTTTGCAGTGATGGTCGTGCCGATCTCGGAAAGTACCACTGAGCAATACACTCGCGTCTACAAGGTTCCGCCAGACTTCCAGTCTCTCAATGGCAGTGACTCCGGTTCAGCGCCGGTGGCAGCAGCGGATCCTTTTGCTCCTGCGGCCTCTGCTCCCGCTAGCACGCTGGCTCGCAAGAAGTCCGCTAAAGACATTCTCATCGACCAAGGAATTCCTTTCCCTGAGGGTGCCTCTGCGGTTTTCAATCCTGTGACTTCGCAGCTGATCATCAAAAACACTGCTCCTAATTTGGACTTGGTTGAAACCTTTGTGGATTCGCTCAAGGACAAGGCTCCGAAGCAGATTTACATCACGACTAAGTTCGTTGAAGTGACCCAGAAGAACACCGACGAGTTGGGCTTCGACTGGTTGCTCGGTCCCTTCAATATTCCTGGTTCCGAACGTTCCTTTGGTTCCGGCGGCACCGTTGGCAACTCTTCGAATGGTTCGCTTACAGATTCGAGCGGCGCTACTACTGACTTCCCGTTCTCTAATCCTGGTGGTGGCCCAGTCGGTGGCTCTAACACGGTTTCCCGTGGCTTGCGTTTTGGTGACGCCGCTATCGTCCCTGATTCCGTTGATGGTCTCCTCAGAGCGACGCAAACGGTATCGAGTGTCAGTCCTGGCGTCTTTGCGCTCTCGGGTGTGATGACGGACCCTCAATTCCAGGTGGTGATTCGTGCTTTGAATCAAAAGAAGGGCGTCGATTTGATGAGTGCTCCAAGTGTGACGACCAAGAGTGGCACACGTGCCACGGTGGAAGTTGTTCGCGAATTCTACTACCCAACTGAGTTTGACCCACCACAGATTCCTCAGCAGTTTGGTGGCACAGGCGGCAACGTGAGCCTCACTGGCGGGGGTGGTGGTAGCAGTGGTGGTTCATTCCCCGTGACTCCCACGACTCCGACAAACTTTGAAATGAAGCCCATTGGTGTGCGCATGGAGGTGGATCCGGTAGTCGGTCCAGATGGCTACACGATCGACCTGACCATGGCTCCTGAAGTGAACGAGTTCGAAGGCTTCATCAATTATGGTAGTCCGATTCAAACTTCTAGCCAAGATGCGCTCGGGAACCCTACCACCATTGTTTTGACCGAGAACCGCATTCCTCAGCCAGTGTTCTCTACTCGCAAGGTGTCTACCTCAGTTAGCGTGTGGGACGGCCAGACTGTGGTCATGGGTGGCTTGATCCGCGAGGACGTTCAAGATGTGGAGGATAAAGTTCCTCTTCTGGGTGACATTCCAATCCTGGGTCGTCTGTTCCAGACGAAGTCCGAAGATCACTTCAAGCGCAACTTGATGGTCTTCGTGACTGCCAAGCTCATTGATCCATCCGGTCAGCCGATCAAGACGGCTACGGGTTCTGGTTTGCCAGCAGATGGGATAGACCCTCTGGTTAGCCCTATCCTGCCTCCCTTGGGCGGGCAATAAGCAGACAACGTTGGTTTGTACTATGAAGGCAGGCTGTTGCTATGACAGCCTGTCTTTTTCTTTGTTGTGAAGACCTGGGTGATAACCGGTGGCATCGGGACGGGGAAATCTGCTTTCGCTGCCTGTCTCAAGCGTTTGGCGAGCATACGCTGTTCTGCTTTTTCGGCAGACGCTGCCGTTCACGTGGCCTATGAGTTGCCTGTTATCAGAGAGCAGATCGCTGGGCAGTTGTGCATTCCCTATTTTTCGGAAGAAGGCTCACAGCATTTTCGTGTCAGAGTGCGCTCTGCCGTATTGGAGGAACCTAGCAAGCGCAGAGCTTTGGAGGAAATTCTGCATCCCTTGGTTTGGCAGGCTTATGCCGAGGCTTGCGAAAGGGGGCAAAAAGAAGGCATTAAGGTTTTGGTTGCGGAAGTTCCACTCTACTATGAGACTGGGGGTGCCGTTGCGGCCGACTGTGTAATCACGGTGGCTGCCAGCCGGGCTACACAGCTTCATCGGCTGCAGTCAGACAGAGCGCTTGATGCGCACACCTCTGAGAACCTGTTGATGATGCAGATGCCCTTGGTGCAAAAAATTGAACGTGCTGATGTGGTTATCTGGAATGATGGCTCCTTCGGTGCCCTTGAGGAGCAGGCGCTCCTGCTACTGCGGCAAGCTAACCTTTAGAATTGAATCATGGTAGAAGTTATTGAATCCCCAGTCGAAGTCGTCCCAGAAGTGGTTTCGGCGGATGTTCCCGTCGCCGAGAACGCTAGCGTGACAGCCAAGGCTGAGACTCCTCCGGCAGATCGCGCTCTCGCCCCGTTCCCTGAAGAGCTCCGGATCAACGATCTCCAGGAACTCTCGCCTGCCGGCTTGCAAGCTTTGGCCGACAGTGTGGGCTGGAGGGTCAATGCTAGCCGCACGAAGCATCAGCTGATCTATGATCTGATGGCTTGGATAGGGGGGCACAAAACCCGACTCTTGGTGGATGGCATCTTGGACATTGGCCCTGAAGGCTTTGGTCTGATCCGCTACCCCAAATATAGCTTTGCACCGTTGACCGAGGACATCTTCGTTCCTTCGTTCATCGTGCGTAAGTTCGGCTTGCGGCCGGGCCAGCGCGTCGGAGGTATTGTGAAAGCTCCGAAGGATAAAGAGAAGTATGCAGCGATTGACCGCATCACTGAAGTCGAAGGTCTGCCGGTGGAGCAGTTTGAACAGCCCACGCCTTTTGACAAGCTGACGGCTTTGTTTCCCTCTGAACGCATCATCTTGGAAACGCCAAAGAGCCCGTCAGTGAGTGCGCGTGTGGTCGATCTAGTGGCTCCTCTGGGCAAGGGCCAGCGCGCCTTGATCATGGCGTCGCCGAGATCAGGTAAAACGATTCTGCTCAAGGAGATCGCGAAGTCGATCACGATCAACCATCCTGAGATTGCATTGATTGTCTTGCTGCTCGACGAGCGGCCTGAGGAGGTCACAGATTTCGAAGAGAGCGTGTCAGGCTGTGAAATTTACAGTTCTACCTTTGACGAGAGTCCCAAGCGGCACACGCAGGTCGCTGAGTTGGTCTCAGAGCGCGCCAAGCGCCTTGTGGAAGAGAAAAAACATGTCGTTATCTTGCTCGACAGCATCACGCGACTCGCTCGTGGTTACAACGCGATGCAGGGTGGTAAAGGGCGCACGATGTCTGGCGGTATGGATGCCAAGGCGCTGATGAAACCGAAGAAATTCTTTGGTGCAGCGCGCAACGTGGAGGAAGGGGGTAGCCTGAGCATCATTGCCACAGCATTGGTCGAGACCGAAAGCAAGATGGACGACCTGATCTTTGAAGAGTTCAAAGGCACGGGGAACATGGAGATTAGCCTCGACCGTGAGATGGCCGAGCGGCGCATTTACCCAGCGATCCATGTGACCAAATCTGGCACTCGCCGCGATGACTTGCTTTACCACCCCGATGAATTCAAGCGTATCGGTATGATTCGCCGTCAGCTCGCGGCCGTTCCGGCTATCGAGGCTCTCGAAACTCTGATTCGCAACATGCAGCGCACCAAGAGCAATGCGGAACTCCTGCTCTCCGGCCTGAAATGATGGGGTCACATACGCCAAGAGAAATGGGTGCACTCCCCGATGGGACGCGCTGGGTCGAGACTGCGGGTGACCTTGCCGACCTGGTTGCCGCAGTTCGGTGCGTTCGGGATCAGTCCCCCTGTTTCCGCAGCTGCTTAGATACAGAAGCAGACAGCCTGCACCATTTTCAGGAAAAGCTTTGCCTGATCCAGTTAGCCTATGGCGATGAGTTTGCTCTCATCGATCCGCTAGCGGTCGGTGACATGCAGCCGTTGATCGACGTGCTGGATGAGGGAGAGGTCTGGTTTCATGGTGCCGACTATGATCTGACACTACTCAGGCGCACGTATGGTTGGACGCCCCGTGTGGTGCGTGACACTCAGATCGCCGCGCGCTTGGCCGGCTCGCGTCAGTTTGGGCTCGCGGCCCTGATCGAGCTGCACTTCAATAAGCATATTTCCAAGGCATCGCAAAAGGCCGACTGGAGCCGTCGCCCGCTGCCCTCGAACATGCTAAACTATGCAGTGGAGGATGTTCGCTATTTGCTCACGCTGGCTGACATCTTCCAGACTCAGCTGCGTGAAAAAGGTCGCCAGCCCTGGTTCGAGCAGTCGTGTGAGTCGCTGCGATCCGACGTGCTCATGCGCTCCACTGAGCGACGTGAGGATCGCTGGCGGGTCCAGGGATCGGGCAAGCTGCACCCACGCGGGCTGGCCTTCTTGGAGCGGCTCTGGCAGTGGCGGGAAAAGATCGCTGAGGAACGCGACGTTCCATGCTTCCGCATCATCTCTAACCGTCAGATGATGGAAGCTGCCATCCAGTTTGAAAAAGAGGGGCCTCCACCTTCCCCGCCCAATGGCTGGCGTCCCAAGTGGAAGCAGGACTTCTACGACATTCGGACCGCCGTCGATCAGAGCGACCCGTCCAGCTGGCCGCAGCGGGTTCGCTTAAATGGTCATCGAATGAGCGAGACGGCGCGCACTCAGTTGGACCTGCTCTGCCAGCATCGCGAGACGGTGGCTCAGAGACTTGATTTAGAACCGTCCCTTCTGGGAGCCCGCGGCACGCTGGAAAGCGTGGTCAATACACCAGAAGGGATTCATGAACTGTTGCCGTGGCAGCAGGAGGTCCTGGCAGAGCCGCTGGCCAAAGCGCAGGAGTTGCTCGGGTTTGCATCGGCCCAATAAAAAAGGCGGAGCTGTTCGCTCCGCCTTTCTCATGGGTGGTGGGTCGTTGAGGTATGCGGGCGGAGAAACTACGTTGTGGTCTTGCGCTCCACGTTCAGCCCCATCTTGCGATAGAGCGTGGCAATGCTGACGCCGAGCATGGTGGCAGTCTTTTCACGGGAGCCGTTGTTATACTTCAGCGTCTCCTGGATAAAGACTCGCTCCTGACCACGAATGTAGTCGTCGAGCGTGGAGCCAATGGGTAGCTGCACCTTGCCGCCGCCTGCAGAGGGGTTCGGCACCTCGATCTGCTGGCTGACCTTGCTGGGCAGGTCGGACGGGCGCACCCGATCTCCTTCGCACAGCGCGCAGGCGCGCTCGACTGCATTGCGCAGCTCTGAGATGTTGCCTGGCCAAGCATACTTCTCCAGGAACTCCAGGGCATAGGCATCAATCGCCTTCGCGGTAGTGCCGCTGCGCTCGGCGTGATCTTTGAGGAAGTGCTCCACAAGAGGGCGGATGTCTTCGCGGCGTTCGCGCAGAGGGGGGATCTTCACCGGCACGACTGAAATCTTGTAATAGAGATCCTCTCGGAACTTGCCTGACGAAGCGGCGTCATCGAGCGAGATGGTGGTCGAGGTGATCAGTCGGAAGGAGGGCTGGTTGCCGTTGCGCCTGCTCTGGACTTCGTCCAGGAAGGTGTTCAGCTGAGCCTGGATGCGGACGGGCAGAAGGTGAATCTCGGCCAGGTGAACCGTGCCCCCATTGGCGCGTTGGAAGATGTTGTTGGTCGACCCAAACATCTCCGCCTCAAGCACATCGTCAGGCAGTGCACTGCATTGCAACTCCTTGTAGGGGGCGGCGCAGCGGCGGCTCGCTTCATGGGCTGCACGGGCGACCATGTGCTTGCCGGTGCCAAACTCGCCCTCGATGAGAATGGGGCTATCGGAATCCGCGACACGACGCACACGCTCGAAAATTTTCTGCACGGCTTCGCTATGGCCGATGAGCTTGGACGATCCAGGGGCGCGCAGGGCTGTCGGGGTGGCTGACAAATGGGCACCTGGCTTGCCAGACTGGGCCAGCGCGTGATTGACAGTCTTGATCAGGTCGCCCAAATCGAAGGGCTTGGTCAGGTAATCGAAGGCGCCGAGGCGCATGGCTTCGACGGCCGTCTCGACACTGCCGTGCCCGGTGACCATGATCACATTGGCCTTCGGGGCTTCAACCCGGCAGGTTTTGACCAAATCCAGACCGCTAACATCGCCGATGCGCAGGTCCACGATGACCAAGTCTGGCAATTCGCTGCGCACTGCGGCAAGGCCGTCTGCGCCGGTGAGACAAGGGACAACGGTGTGGCCAACCGAGCGGCAGAGCTTGCTCATCAGCTCCAGGATGGAAGGTTCGTCGTCTATGATAACTATCTTTGCCATAAAAAATTTGGGTCTTGCGATGCAATATTGATTGTTAGGCAAGCTAAATACTCACCCTTCTGGGTCAATATCGAATCTGAGAATACCCTTCGGCAATTCGAGATCGCAGACAAGCGTTCTGCGCAGAAAAGTTCTCATCCGTGAATGTAGCGGGCCGTGAAGTCCCACGCCTTGTCATAGTTCTCCATTAAAGCATGCACCCGCCCCAGTTCAAAATTGACATGCTTCGGCGCGTTAGGCTGGGCCGCCATCTTGGTAAGGGTGAGCACTGCGGCGTCCAAGAGCTTCGCCTCGCGCTGAGCGATGTAGAGGCGAAAGCCGCGTTGCGGATCTGAGGGTGCAAAGAGGAATTCCCGCTCTAGTTGCTCAAGCTTCACCGACGGATCGGTGGTCAGGTTCATGGAGGTGACCACGAATCGCTGAGCCACTTCGAAGGCTTCCTTTCGCAGGCCTTGGGCGGCCAGTTCATCCGCCAAGACAACCCAGCCATCCTTCAGCCACTCGTCATTGGCCTGGAGTGCCTTAACCAGTCCAGTGCGGTCGCCGCGCTCCCGCCAAACATAAAACAGGCGCTGTCGTTGATGGCTGGTCATGCCCTCCAGCTGGGGAAACTGGGCGATCAACCCGTTCAGCGTGTCCTGAAACTCTTGGCCCTGGGTAGTGGCGAGGTAGCCCAGCATGAGCCGCGCCCGTGTGGCCAGATCGCGCACAGCGGGCCGCAGCTCCGGGTGTAGCTGGGCAGCTTGCAGCATCTGGTCATAGCGCGTGGTATCTTCACTTTTCTCGCGGCGCAGTGCTTCTCTCCAAGCGGGCACCGCCATCATGGGATCAAAGCGCAGCCACAGTTGAGCCTCGATCATGCAGTAGTTTGCCACGTTGGGCTCCATCGCGCGGGCGCGGGCGAAATCTGCTAGGGCTTGGCTACTGGGCAGGCCCAATTTCAGGCTGGTTTCAGCCCGCACGAAGTAGGCCTCCCAGCTCAAGGGCGCAGCCTGGATCACGCGCTCGATCACCTCGGCCGCTGCCTTGACCTCGCCTTGCCTCAGGAATGCCTTGGATTGAGCCAAGTCCCGTCGCCAAATCGATTCCCCCATGGGCGTCATGTAGCCGAGGCCGGTCGCACCCCAGAGGCAGGCTGCACCGATGAGCAGGATGCCACCCACTCGGAAAGGCAGCTCCAGCACGCGGCCAGGAGCAGCACTCAGGGGCTGGTGGTGCAAGGCCATGCCTGCGAGCAGTGCGACGATCAAAGCATGACTCAGGGTGTGGTTGGGCACATCCACCGCGCCGTGGCCAATGCTCACCAGCACGGCGAGCCCTGCTGCGAGCCGAGCGCGGCGTTCTCGCCTTTGAGTGCTGCCCTGGCTGGCCTTCCAGAGCCCCATCCAGCTCACAAACAAGACCAAGCTGATGAGCAGAACCAAGGTGGCCAGCCAGCCAACCTCGGCCAGGAACCAGAGCCAGTCGCTTTCAGGATGACGAAAGCGCACGTAACCTTCCGCCATGCTATTGGTCATACCGAACACAGCAGCAAAGTTCCCCATGCCCACGCCAAGCACGGGATTCTGGGCAATCAGCGCTAGCGTGTCGCGATACACGGCAGGCCGGGCACCCTCAGTCATCTTCTCGATGATGCTCATGTCGCTATCAAACATCTGACCGAGCAAGTGCTGGCCAAACAACAAAACCCCCGCCGTGAGCACTAGCACGATAGAGCCAGCAATGGCCACTTTTTGCAGGCTTTTGCCGCGCAGCGTGGCGAAGGCGAGCCAGGCGGTAATCCCGGCGGAGAAGATCAGCAGGCCACCCAGAGAGGTATTGACCATCACGGCGGCGAATGAAGGCACCAGCCCAAGGGCGAAGACCACCCACAGGCTTTTTTTTCGACGCAGAAGGTCGTAAGCCGTCGCGATACATAGGACAGCATTCATCGCCATCAGGCAGGAGAAATGATTGCGGTTCGCATACGGCCCGATGTCCTTCTCCGTGCCCACGCCCCAGCTTTGGGGTTGCCAGCCCAGGAAATGGAACGCCAGCGAAACAATCGCCAACAGGCTCAGGCCAAGGGCAAGCTGGCGCATGACTGGTGCACGATCCCCGCTTGTTTGCCAGTGTCCAGCGCCCCAGGCAAACCACAGCAGCACAACCATCATGGCGCACCAGTTCTCCCAGGTCACCCAGGGTTGGGCTGACCATGTCATCGGCAAGGTTAAACCGTGGTCATTGACCAGCGCCTGCCGCCAGTCCAACTGCAGCGCCGCCGGTAGCGGTAGCAGAGCCAACAAGGGTGAGAGAGCCATCGCTGCCGCCAGGAACAGAAAACTGTAGGGCAGTCGATTGCGGGGTGGATTCATCACCAGCAAGCAACCCACGACAGCGGCCGCCAAAGCTGGAACCCATGGATTGCGACCATTGCCAAGCGCCAGCAAGAGCAGAGGGAACCAGGCCAGGAACATCGACAGCCGGCGTTGTCTGGGAGATATTGATAACTCGTTGAGGGCTTCTGATTCAGGCTCGGTCGTCGAGCCTGTGACCGGTCCCTCCTCAGGCGCTTGAGGCTTGCGTTTTCTGCGTCGGCTCATGTTAAAGGGAGGTTTGAGGGGTGCTGGTTGCTGGGTAGTCGCGAGATGCCTCAGGGGGCTCTTCCGCTAGCTTCAGGGTCACGCCTGGCAACTCCTGCCAATGGCTGAGCGCGCGCTGTAGCCCAGGTTGGAGAGCCTCCAATCGCGCCCGCCAGACTTCGTCAGGCACATCCAGATCGTTGCGGCCCACCCACCACAACCGCTGATCTAGTAAGGTGAGCACCCCCAGCGCACGTCCGTGGTCAGGCCGCAGCGTGAAGTCCAGTCGATGCAGGGTGCGCGCGAGCAGCTCAACGAACTCGATAGCGGAGGAGACCTTGTCAGCCTCCAGCTCCAGCACGCGGCCATAAGCCCGGGCATACTCCAGCTGTTGCCTGCGCTCCATGGCGCGGGTGACCTGCTGGCGGAGTCCACGGAAGCTTCTGACGTAGCCGAGGTAGCGGGCCACAGCGAGCGCTGCCAACGCTAGCGCTGCTGCCGTGATCACCATGCCGTGGCCACGCTGAGTCAGCAGCACCATGCCGAGCAAGCTGAGGACGGCACCCGTGGCATACAGCACGGCCAAGGCCTGCCCCTTGCTGTAGCCAAGCTCAATCAAGCGGTGGTGGATGTGCTCGGCATCGGCGCGGAAGAGTGGCAGGCCTCTGACCGCTCGCCGCAAGATGGCAAACAGGGTATCAAGGATGGGGATACCCAAGGCGACCACGATCACCAGCATAGCTCCCAGCACGTAGCCTTTTTGTGAAGTGCTGAGCGAGACCGACGCCACAAAGAAACCGATCAAATACGCGCCTCCATCGCCCAGGAAGATCTTGGCGGGGGGGAAGTTGAAGACCAGGAAGCCTGCCAGCCCACCGGCCATGACCGTGGAAATCATGACGACATCCGGCATCGCAGAGAAGTGTCCGACAAAGGCCAACGTCAGGCACAGGAAGAGCCCAAAGCCGGTGGCCAATCCATCCATCCCATCAATCAGGTTGATGATGTTGGGTATCGAGATCAGCCACAGAATCGTGATCACGGGGCTCCACCAACCCAAGGGAATCGATTCGGCTGTTAGCGGGTGGGTGATGACTTCGATGCTGCTCACCAAGCCATAAAAAATACACGCAGCCCCAATCTGGCTGAGCAGCTTGACCCTTGCTCCCAAGGGCTTCAGGTCGTCGAGGAAACCAATGCTGAACACGATCGCATTGCAGATCAAGACTGGCCACCAGGAGCGCTCCTGGTTCTTCAAGTTTACCGCCATGAAGCACATGCCAGCCATCAGCGTGATGAACAGCGGCAACCCACCCAGACGGGAAATGCTGCGACCGTGCTTCTTGCGATGCTGATCCGGCTTGTCTAGGCCTACGTCACCAGGTTTTCGCAGCAGTAACCAAGTCAGCGCCATGCACAGGCCCAAGGAGCCCAAAAAGACGAGCGTCAGCTTCAGACTGGGCACGGGAATGATCATGGTGAGATACAAAAAGTGAGTGTGCAGGAAAGTTTAGCGCTGAGCAACGGCGGCTTCCTCCACTGCGTGAATCAGGCGCGGGCGCAGGGTGCTCATGGAGAAGGTTGCCCCCAGGGCCTGCAGCTCGTCCGATGGCGAAAGATGCCCCCTGTCCACTGCTTCAGTCAGCAGTTGCT
>Ga0247833_1004494_pt1 | contig 17260 bp, 19 predicted proteins | sample LaCruzMarch2015__7_FD_187117 | JGI IMG/M metagenome (GOLD analysis project Ga0247833, IMG submission 187117) | Freshwater microbial communities from meromictic Lake La Cruz, Castile-La Mancha, Spain - LaCruzMarch2015_8m | ecosystem: Environmental > Aquatic > Freshwater > Lake | place: Spain...
TGTTAGTATGTAGGTACATACGTACCCTAAGCTAGACACTCTTTCTTCCTTGTGACTTCCATCATCTCTGGTAGGTCTCGTGGACGTCGTCCTCCTATGCTGGGAGTCACATACTCTCAACAGACAAAACTCAAAACTTCAATCTGTGTCTATGCGAAGCTTCTATCGTCATAGTGTGAATCTTTTCCTCGTCATAGTGTGAATCTTTTCCTCCGTGCTCCGTTCGTTCACTTTGCTACAGTGCACTTCGATCCATCATGGTGGCACTGAAGCCAGTCTCATTCGGACTCCTCCTTCAGTGTATTAATAGTGTCCATAGCAAGATAGATGATGCCGTCGCAGCCGCCGAGACAATTGCAGTAGTCGAAGCAAAACAACACAATACTGCATTTATGGGTAAGATATTTCCAGAATTGTTCAAACGGCATAAGATTGAACAAGGTATCAGCCAGGTGTTTAAGGATGTAACTGATCTAATTCATGAGGGTGAGGTTGCAGTATTTGCATTGGTGGGATGGGGACTAGTGCCGCTGACTGAAAGTTTGTATGATGTGTATCTTAGTCAAAAGTCAGTGAATGGTGATGAGAATGAAGATGACAATATGGGAGCGGAAGCTGATTATGAAACGACGACACATTCTACGACCTCTTCCAATACGGTTGGAGCTGCGAAAGGGGAAAACAAGGTGCGTCCCTTCCGTCGAACGCGTTTATTTCATCTGGTTGATCATATCAGTCAGGCATCGAAGATTGCTCTTGGCGTTATAACCGTTGACGTTCTGGCACTGTTGTCAAGGAAGATGGGGTACAACCCATGGGGGATCATGGAAAAGATATCTCAAATATTCTCTAAGATTGTCTACACTGGTTGGTTTACCTATCGAATCAAACTATTCAAGCGATACTTGCTTGATAAACGATTTAACGGTGATCTAGGCAAGATGCACGTCTTTGATCAACTGGGTGATGGACTGCTTTACGCGACATTCGTTGTGTCCATGCTCAACTACCTTCAAGTTCAAACTGGACTTGCACTTACGTCACTATTCAGTGTCGGTGCCACAGGCACACTGGTCTTCGGATTGGCAAGCAAGGATATTGCCAGTCAACTACTCAGTGGCCTAACATTGCACTTATCCGAAAAACTATTTGAGGGTGACGATGTACGTTTTCATGATGGTACGAGTGGACAGATTGTTTCAATGGGATGGTTTGAAACTATGGTTCGTAACTCAGACGAAATTGTTGTTGGTGTGCCTAATACAGAGGTGAGAATGTGTAAAGCCTGCTCATTATTTGTTGTCAATGTATAGTACTTGGCTGAATCTTTTTCTTCTTCGCTTTCAGCTGAGTGGCCAACGAGTGTACAACTTAAGTCGTACTCCAAAGTCACAGGTTCTACAAACATTACGTGTTAGCTATGATGATGCAGACAAAATTCCAACATTCTTGGAGGCCATTAAGACCGAGGTAAAGAAACTTCCAAAGATTATTACAGATGGTACAAGACCATTCCGTGCACACTGGCGGAACTACGAAGATGATCACTTGGAGGTTGTGGTTGATTTTCATTTCGATATTAAACCAACTGGTAATGAATATCATGATAATAGACAACAGGTATTAGAGGCAATATTCCAGGCGGCAACGAACACTGGAATTAAGTTCCAAACTAGTGACCACTAAAAATGAGCTGTCCGACCACCCCAAACGAAAAGTATTTAATCAAAATTTATTAAATAGGCATTATTCATAGTTTAATTCTGTCCATACGCATTACTTCTCATCTCGGCACAATAATTATTGTATGCTGCCAAAATTGAGTCCATTTTAACCAAGCTTTGCAGACCTCTTGTACAGTTCCATTGCCTTGTCATGGTCCTGCTGAACGCCTACTGTTCCTTGTTTATAAGAATCAGCCAGTGCACAAATAAATGAATCGGGATCATTTGCCGCCACCCGCTTCATTATTTCTACACATTCATCTCTTCAAATGATTTGATACTTCGATCGGAATTGCAAAATTGACACTTGACATTGTTTACAGAATCGAAGGAGTATACGCACCCTCTACAAATGTGTTTCCCGCAACATGGATAATAGATATCAGTAAGCTCACACCTGCCAGATCATGATTTGCAATTTGCAAAGTCGTAAATCGGCACAGAAGCTGTTGTCGGGGTGGGAGCGACATACATGATAATTATTTCATTGGTATCGGTAGGAAGCAAATTGGACAATCCTCCTTTGGCGGTGGGTCCTTAACGAGAGCCTCGTCGCGTGGCTCGGCGGCACGTATTTTTGCAATCTCTTTTATGCGTTGCCCAATGATTCATTTGGCATGCGGCGTTGCAATACCTGACGAGCATAAACGACTTACGCGTCTTGAGACTAATGCCTCCCTCCTCGCCGCACTCGGCACATCAGCAGCTGGCGTGTCATGTATGGTCGTTCTTCTCCCTGTCACCGTCGTGGGGGAAGGAGAGAGAAATAACGACGACTGTTCCCGCCCTGAACGTATGAACCGTCCTAAAAGATGGCAGCCGATCATCGGATGACCCGGCGTGAGCTCCTCCATCCATGAGCAATAACAATCCCTTCGATGATGATGATGATGATGATAATAATAATATGACGGGTAATAACGGCCCAAATATCGTCGTCTCCTCCGGTGGTCGTAGTTCCCGTCAACCGGCTGCCAATGCTGGCAACAATAAACAAACGTTCACCGCTGGTCCAACCGTGGCAGCAGCACCACCACCCCATGATCCAATGTTAGACCATTACGAATCCAAGTTACAACAATCGGTCGACGTCGATTTCTTCAATGATCCACAAACATTTACGGCATTGGATCGCGTCGTCTCGATAATCTCGGCCGAGATTACATTATCGGGCGGAAATATCACGCCCGGGTCCACGATCGCCACCGACTTTAGTCATTTACCGCAATACCAAGCCATGGAACGGCAGGGAAAGATCGTCGAGGAGGCGATAGAACACATGGCGATACGACATTGTGCCGACTTGAATTCCAGCGTGGCGGCCGTTGGACGGATGAGTCGACAATTCGACGAGGCTAAAATTAGGGTACGGAATTTACGTCGACAGGTTACTGATGTGAAAGATAGTTTACGATTGGGCGAATTAAATGACAATGGTGGTGGTGGTGGTGGTGGAGGGGGGATGATGGTATGTTTGCCGTAAAATGTCGTTTGGTGTTTGCTCGTGTACTGTCTGCACAACTGTTCCCCCCTCCCTCCCACCACACCTGTTTGTCGGGCGATTAAATACACTTTGGGATGATGGGTGTGGGGGAGGATGTTGACTTGTTTGTGTCGGAAAACGGGCCATTAAATTCCGCGGAATATATCTAACACGCCCACACCTTCTACGTTTTCCTTTCAATGTTCGATAATTTTACATCATAGGCATCCGATGGGGCAAATCCCAACGAACCCAGCAACAATGCTGCCTTACAGGCTGCCGCGGCAGCACAAGCAGGTGCATCTGCCCGCTCCCTTCGTGAATTATGGCTTAAGAAATTAGAATGCGAGGCAGTATTATCACTATTACGTAAATTGGAGATTATCCGACGTGCACCATCCGGATTTGATACACTCATCCGTCCTCTTGATGGTGGACCATGTAAGATTGGTGCCGCAGTCGTGGTACTGTCCGAGGCACTGTCAATTATGTTTAGTGATGATGTTGCCATGGTACAGGCATTTGATCGCATCGTGGAGCAGTTAATGACACGTAAGCAACGTGCCGAGGAGGTATTATGGGCCACACTCGTGGATGTACTGTACCGACATGGAGATGGGACGGGGAGGGACGAGGAGCGTAAACGTAGAGAAAGGATGGAAAGAAGAGCACGTTCGATTGAGGCTGCCGTGGCACGGGGGGAACAGCCAGCCAATAGCGTAATAAGTGGGGAATATTCTGACGAGGATGATTCAGATTCTTGCTCCAATTCACATACAGATAAGAGCTATGAGGATGATAATTCTACGAAATCGGGGGGAAAGAGCAGTACGGGTGGATCGAAGACTCCCTTGACCAATTCGGGTGGGGGTGGTACTAGTACTTCCAACATTGTGCAACTGAAACGTATGGTCGGACGAGCCATCCTCGAATCTGACATTGATTTAGAGAATGATGAACTGCGATGCCTCGAGGAACCGGCGGCATGGGGGACGGTACATACGAGTATTCATACGGTATTGCCAGCATCATTTATGTATCCTGAACAGGCATTACCGCGATACACCGATCCGGTACTAGCACTGCGTATTCTAGTGGAATGTCTAACGAAGCTAAAACGTTTGGACGATGTGGAGCAATATTTAAGTGAGGGAATGGATCGTGAAATACGTCAGGTTGCAATGCGTGAGCAGGCCAAGACGGTTACGAGATTAGAACGTCAGCGAGGACGGGCGAAGATGTCTGTTGGGGAAGGTGAAGTCATTAGAGGAGGTGAAGGCATGCGTGGAGCAGCCGCAGAGGCAGCAGACAATTTGAAGGAGTTTCGGATTCATCTAAACAGTCTTCTGAAGGCCTTTGGTGGTGTTATGACTAGATTCCTCCATTTGGCACAGATTTTGAGACACAAGATCGTGAGTACCCTCAACTCTTTCATCCTTAATCGTCGTCAGTGAACGTCATTCTCACGAATTACTTTACGAACATGCATTCCAGTGCTCTGATCCCATCCTTGAGAAAATGTGTCCCTCATATCCAATACCATCGTCCGCCCTCTACACGGTCCTTGCTAACGCTGAGCTTGCTATGCAACGCGAGATCAAATTATTCATCTCTGCCTGCATAGCAGAATCGGACAAACCGAAGGACTTACGTCGTCAAATGCGTAATAGGGGCATGGATCAGACACAGATAGATGTAGAAAGTGGTATTTTTTCATTAGGGATAACGTCATCATTGTTAGGTGGTGGTCCATCCTCTATGGAGGGATGGAAGAAGTCTAGGGCGAATGTTGTCGATTTGCCACCAGATCAGTTTGTGTCAAACTTTTTGATCCCACGAACGAATGTTGACCCTGAAGTGAGACATGCACTAACTTTTCGACGGAATCTTTCACAGTGGTCTCATGAATTGACAGAGGGGAGGATGGAGCTTGCTATCAGCAGTGGAGAGGATACTACATCGCCCATGTATCGCAATACTGCCTTGGAGGATAGTGCCTTGGTCTATGTTGACAATATTATTCAAAATACTCTTCTACCGGAGATGCAAGATGAGGCGGTTAATGCCGTAATTCATTTCCTCGAACGACACGATGCATTCGATCCAATCGCGAATGATGTCTTCACACGATATCAACATAACGCTGCACAAGTGGAGGCTGAGATGTCCGTGGCGTGTCAGGCACTTTATACCTCTACTCGACCAATATTTATGGCATTGCATCGACTACCCAAGGGAGGAGATATGGTCCTTTCTCTCGTTACCATGCTTGAGCATGCTATGTTGACCTTCATTTCACGAATGAAGCAGCGTGTGGGGGAGGTATGTCAGGGTAAGGCGGCAATCTCATTCCTCGAAGATAAGAGGGGAAATCCAACTCCTCTGGGTCAGTACATGGAGCGGCGGAACGCATTTACATTACTTCAGCGTATATACAACGATGAAGATGATGTTGATGACTCGACTGGAGCTGTGGATCCCAACCTCGCATCTCGTAGCGGGATTGCACCTCTGGCTCCTTCGGAAAGTGATACCTCTCCGCGTAAGAATGGAAAGTTGACTGGCGCTGATGGACGTGGGACGTTCGAGAAAGAGCTCACACAAATCAGTGTACTCACAAAGTTTACGGGGCCTTTAGAGATTGAACAGTCCACTTTATGTACTGACGAAGAATTAATAAAGGCAGCGTGCTTAGCAAACAGTCTGCTTCGGGTTGCAAGTTTACTCGACGGTCAATTACGGAGTCGAGGTGACGGTTGGGATAAGACCCCAAAGATCAAGGCTGTGCGTGATTTACAAAGTGCCATTAAGACGATACGGTTCCATGGATTGCGAATGGCAAAATTTTGCCGCATGGAGATGCTGATTCAAATGTAAGTGCAACTCTTTAAAAGTCTCGAAAATCTTATTTCTGAAGCTCGTGCCTTACGACGACATGATACGCTCTCTTCCTTTACTAGCGCAAAGAGAATGTCAGAAATATGCACGAGCACTGTGCTTCAAGCCGAAGATGCTGTTCGTCTCCCATCATGTGTCAATAATCTTGGCGAGTATCTTACGTCAGCAAGTGACAATATTCGCGAGGCTGGGGGGAATGCTATCGCTGCCTACAGCTTTTCCTCGTTGGAGCAATACATCCCATATTTTCTTATGCATTCTGCACGACTAGTTGCGGGCAGTTCCAAGACTGTGACGATGAATGGTATAGTGGCATTAGACAGGACTGGATCAGTACTATATCGTGATCTAAAGGGTGCGACAAGCTTTGAAAATTCATTCTGGGATGAAGAAGCTGCCGCGAATTCATTTGAACTGTCAGCTGTTTTCATTAGTCTGATGGAAATATCTCTGAATGACTTGGAGTCACACTATCGAAGTCATCCGACTCAATTTGCTGATGAAGATTACCAATTAATGTATTCTTTTTCAGGACCACGCAGAAGAGGCGATTTGAATCGATATGCGCTTGCTAAGCAAAGTAAGACATAGTTGACACATATGCACCTATAAGATTTCAAACGATCTATCCTTATCACATCTGCGGAACCTTGTATTTCTGTACAAATCATTTCCTCCGGGCAAAGTGCGTGTCCTTTCCTCACGACTTTTCTCATAAATTGCTCTGTTCGTATCAATAAAACATGACATAGATTCATCATAGGTACCTGAAATCTTTGCTAACCTTGTACAATAATTCCATTGTGCCGAGCCCAATTCATGAGTATCCACAATTCGTAGACCCTTGGGACCTCCAGAATTTGCATCACGTTCTGCCGCGGCGATTCTATCCGCCAATTGAGGGAGTGGAATACTACCAACTTTACCTGTCCATTGTGATACCACAGCATTGGCTTGGATTTCACAAAATGGAAATGGCACAACACTGTGGGGTAGTCCTATAAAAGACAATGATGGATGATGTGCATGCCATAATTGAAGGTAGAGTGGCTGGACACGTCGTTCACCGATAGGTGCAGTGAAATCAAGATTGGACTTGTCGGTAATGAATGGAAATGAGTAGTCATATCCCGAGCATAGAATGATGACATCCACATCGTTTGTTGTCCATATGTCATTTTTCTCATTCGAAAAAGTAATATCCCCATAGCCTGTGATTGACCGTGTTCGTGGCATATGTACTACATTCCCATATTCCTGTTTACGATCACATGATGAATCACTCAAATAAACGCGTTTGGCGACCTGACTGATCTCACGAGTAATATCTCCGCCCGAAGCACGTCCACCAACGCAAAGTACTGTCAGTCCGACAAAGTCGCTGGGGTTGTCGTATTCGATTGAGTGCATAACCTTGCCAGCAAAACTGTCAAGGCCGGGAATTCGTGGGTATGATGGCAAAGCATAATGACCAGTACAAACGCATACTGCATCAAACGTTTGTTGGGAAGATTGATTTTTGTTACGATCCATCCACTCTAAAGATAATTTTGACCACTTCTTCTCATTGTTGCATTCTGCTTTGTCATCACCAATTAGCATTTTAAGCGCAGTCACCGAGCACCCGAAATGTATATTTCTCAGTAAGTCAAATTTGTTTGCATATTCCTCTAAATAATGCTGTACCTGTTCATGGCTCACGTAGCTATTCATACCATCCCCACCCCAAGGAAGTTCCCGAAATGCCATCAATTCACGTGGCAAGTTGGTACGTAAATTTTGATACATTGGTCGACATTTTTTATTGTTAGTGTTGGTACTGGTGGAGGCGGGGTTGATATTGTTGTTGTGGTAGTTCCAAATTCCACCAATGCAATCACGCGCTTCTAACACGGTCACCACGAATCGAATACTACCCTCCTCTTCATTGGCACGAAGAAAAGCGCGAGCGGTCGCGAGTCCTGCGGCACCACCACCAATTATGCCCACCCTCATCCCCGAGAACAATAATTGAAACCAGCTGGGAGTCGTTTTAAACTCAACGTCTCGGCGGGAAGCCAAAAGAGGGCAATCCACAAACCGGAAGGGAAAGATGAGTCGCGGTCTCATTAAAAAGTAAAAGAAATATTAACGTCACAACGTTAAGTATATTTTGTCTTTATTCCTTTCTGAGAGCAAAAAAGCGACTCCGTCAGAAATTCGGTGTCACACTTTTTCCGATTGAAATAGATTCGTTTTTCGGCATTATTGTCTTGGTAGTGTAGTCATGACATCGTCCACTGCGGTAGAGGCAAATGCCACGCCAATGAACCTACTTCTTCTTGGTAGCAAGACGGTGGAAGAGAACTGCAACTGTGGTGAAAAAAACTCCGTCATTGTTAGCACATCATCAGAAGCCACAACCGACTCGGTATCCTCTCATCATGATGCTACTTCTCCTCAGGCTCGGAGAGATAGTAGTAATGACACTCCTGCTCCGAATCCTGCACAAGATGAAAATGTACGCATCCTCCTAGCCCAGCTGTACCAGTCCAGTGCTCGATCACGAAAGCTTCGTCGACCATCATCGTCTCTGGCATCGAGCTCCTCCTCCTCGTCATCGACAAGTCAGAAGGAGCAGCAGATATGGACCGAAATGAAGAATGCCATAAGCAGTATCGAAGAGTGGAAATTTATTCAACACCATTCTAACAATTCATCGTACTCGACGAACAGTCTAAGTTCCATGGTTAGCAACGATGACGATGACATGAGTTGCAATGCCGTCACGGCTGAGGAGCTATTCGACGATGACTTCTTCGAGAGGCATTGAAGGGGGAAGGTGTCATGCCAGCTTTTGTTTGGATGATTTAATCGTGATTTGTGAATCTGCGGAGTGTCTAAAGCTGGTATCAATTTTGGGAGACCAATCGTGATTGCTGATACTCCATTCGTGCACGTCTTGGTCTTCGTGTTCATACTTATCATGTGTCTAGAATTATAATGTATGCCCTGTTGTTCTCCACAAAGTTGGGACTACTCTACTTTTCTACCTCTAATTTAGAGCTTGCATCTATTGCATCAAGGGGTCATGAGTTCATTCACTCCCCGAAATCTAACATGTCGCATAAAAGGTGAGGAGCAATCATTTGATCGCCTGTTGATTTAGGTCTATCTCCTTCGAGTCAATTACACCCCTATTGTAGGCATTATGGTCCAGTGATATGGATTTTTGACGTCGAGCTGAACGCAATTTGATCTTTGCAGTCTTTAAAACATCAGCAGCAATCTTTTTATGGTGATCAATGAGGGCCAAGTGTGCCGTATTCTCTCGTTGGAGTTGGTCTACAATGTTTTCTACTCCTTTCTCCTCATGATCAATCTTGAAATTACCACTTTCATTATCTGCCACTACTCCATCCTCATTCTTGTATCCATCAATATCACCATCGGAGTCATCGTGGTATGATTCACCCTTCTTTGCCGCACTCTGAGCTTTTCGTAACTTCTCATTCCGTCGTTCCTTTTCGCGCTTAAGTCCCTCCTTCGCATCTTGATCCAGTCCTTTAACAAGGCCAAGTGCATACGACAACCGGGCCTTCTTTGTTTCTACAATTTGACCTTTCGTGGGTAATTTACGTTTTGGTGGGTCGTACATTGCCCTCATTAGTGAGCATCTCTCACTTGCAATCTTGAACGCGTATGCGGCAAGCTGGACATTTGTACGTATGCCATAAAAGGTGGCTGAAGATTCGCCCACTTTTTGTTGTGTACTACGTTCAAATGATAGTTCTCGACGTTGAAAATCAAGCTTATTGTACAGACCAGATTTTTCTGCCATCGGGATATGGAGGACAGAGGTTTCTGGGTCTTACGATTACGTATATTCGTTGTTACAATCCCACCCTGATATAAATCCTCTTCATTGCCATCGGCTCCTGACATGGAGAAGTCATTCAATGACCCATCCCCCCGTTCTTGCATTAATACTGCCTGATCAAGGTTGTGCCGCTCCATTAATCGTCTGGCTAGTTTCATGGCATTCCGTGCCTCACTTTCGTTTGACGCCCGTGAAAACTAGTATTGAGCAATTTGATTATCTTTTGCTTGATCTTATGCTCAGTCCTACCGTCCTCTACCTCCCGGTCATTGTTATCGTCATCATCCTGAATGACTTTCATATCTTTCTCGTCAATGACCACTTCTATGGTCGACTCAGTGGGTACTGAGCGTTTGCGTCGCTTGGCAGGTTTCGACGATGATGCTGACAGTGCACTTATTCTCTTCTTTGTCTTCTTCTGATGATCATCAGCAGGACTCTTGGCATCTTCATCCGAGTCACATATCTCTTCGGCAGTATCAAGTTTCTTCTTTGCTTCCATACTCCTTTTCGCCATCACGAGTTCAGTTACATCTTCAATAGATGACAAGTCCTCCTCATCAGAGTCACTACACTCGTCATCAAATAAATCTGCATAATTGCAATTCAACGCAACTGCCTCTTTCCTGATATTACCCAATGCATCACGCTCCCAAAAACAATCCTCATCGTCGTCGCTACTATCAACTACAACTTTCGACATTATGAGTACGACGAGACGGAACCGAAGAAGGAGATAGACGACACTAGATGACAAAGGTGGTTGTTTCGAGTTTGGATTGTTCACCAATTTATTTTATGAGCATGCTTTCGATTTCACTGCGAGGACGATCTCGCGTTTTGTAGTTCGCTGAGGGCAAAAAAAATTTGTTGCCCTTTTTTTCGGCCAGCGCGGGAACTCTCTTGGAGTCGTTTTAGAACGTCTCGCGGGAAGCCAAAAGAGGGCCACGAACCGGAAGGGAGAAATCAGTCGCGATTCTCATTAGGAAGCAAAAAATAGCAAAAGAAATTTAGACGTCACTATCGTGAAGTATATTTTGTCACTATTGGGACAAATCGTGTCTTTATTGGGACAAACAAACTGTGTGGGCCTTCAGACGTTGTGTAAGGCGACTCCTTGGGTTGTAGTCGTATCGTACTTACTGTAGAATAATACTATTACTATTAGATGGAAAATCATTGATGCGAACTCCGAATGTTGTGTCGTCATTGTCGCAGTCGCAAAGACTGACATGACAAGACGAAGAAGCAGCATCGAGCACATACCCTGCTAGGCTTGAGAAATACTTTTCATTGAAAGGTTTAATACGAGTTTAAAGTGCACACAGCTTGTGTGTAATTTAAACTCGTAGTTCGAGCCCTAAAACCAACGATCAATCAATGAAGTATATAGTCTAGGGTTAATCAAGGTTTCATTAGGGTGATTGTACAGCGGAATAGTACAAAATCTGTGAAAGGTTTTTCTCTGTGTGAAAAGTTTTTCTCAAGCCTAGCCTGATACATAGAGCTATCATCCACGCTTGGGTATTTAGTACTTCTTACTCTCTAGAATAATACTATTAGTTACCGTAAAGAAGAATGCGAACTCCATTCATCGTGCGAAGACAAAAGAATAACCGCTGTTCAGTTAAAGCTATTATGACCGCGGTCGCAGAAGCAGCATCCGTGCAGCAGTTCTCTGATCATACCCTGACAGATCTCTATCATCCACGTCAACGAGCAATGTCGTCGAATGATTCGGTGTCAAGTATTTCATCCTCATCCTCAAAATCATCTGCAGGTGACCATGACTGGAAGAAGGACTGGAATGACTACAACCTGCAACATCGAATGAAGATGCTTCATCACATGTAAGCGATTGTGTTTTTGTGTCATGTGGTACTACATTGTGTTTGCTCATCATTCGATACTGTTTTAGTGTCAATTTGTCGAAGCAACCCGAATGGCCAATGGAGAAGATTTCTATCATGCTTCTCAAGCAGCTTGAATTTTCCCTGTTCCATTCGTCACCAACCCTCGAGGCATATCTTGACAAGTCCACACTCATTTCACGATTGAGCTTGTTGGCATACATCGGGTTTACCAATGAAGCTGATTGGTCATTCCAAGAAGGTTTACTACCAGACGCACAGTCGCTCACACGAAGCTTTGCGTTATCAGAGGCTGATGATGCCACGTACAGAAAGGAAGGTGGTCATGTACAGGACTGTAAGAGGAGGAAGCTATCTCTGTCGGATAAATAGCTTTTCTTGAATGACACGTACAGCAAAATTTGCAATCAAATCATTATCTTTCAGATGATATCTATTATTTCTACTTTAAGTCTGAAAGTCCAAATACCTTGAAACCACAAAAACCATGTATCTCTATTCCATACTATATGATCGCGACATACTATATGATCGCGATGTATTCATTAGTAAGCATCACCGACCAAAAGTACGGTAAACAACAAAATTAATCCTCTAAAACAAATTTTCATCTCACAAAATAATGCTCATCATTCAGCATCAATACTTAGGCAGCTGCCTCCTATACCCCCCGTCCATCATTATGTTTCTACAACAACACTCTTACAACTTATTCAAGTTTCTTCTTCGTATCGTTAACCGCAGCACCCTTGAAATAATCTTCTACTTTACCCATAGTCCATGGTAAAGCAACAGAAGTTTGTGCCACAGTTACACTTGTCATATGTACACTCTTCCATACTGTTACTGGTATCTTGGCCAACCAGCCACCCACCAACTTGAGTGATGAACCAAGACCAAAGGCATGTAACATCCCCCCCACATGTCCTACTACACGTTGACCCATGGCACTGTAATACATGCCAATATGACTCTTGACAATATAACTTGTTGTTAGTGGTACAACCAATAATGTTATACTCATCGATAGTGCGATACGTGTGAAAACCTGTGAGTAGAGTATTTTCATTACAGTCGTGAATTCATCCTTATCCAGCACACCGGAATTATCCACATCGAGTAATTGGAATATTTCAGTGACATAGTCCAAACTGGCAGGTTTCGTGGCCGGTGCCCCAACATATGCGGCCATTTGCAAATGTACCAATAGTAGTCCAGCGTATAATTCCTCGAGTGTGATATCTCCCGAGCCATCAACATCGATCACGTTAAAGGATTTATCGATGATACGTTGGAAGTACTTGGTCGATGTTAGCCATGACTTGCTTTCTTTTAGCTTTTGTTTAAGCCTTTCACGTTTACTCTGATTACTGTCATCGCCATCAGATGATGGGAAGCTAGCGGGATCCTGTGGAGAATTGTTAGTGGAGGGAATGATCATTTTGGGTTCACTACTGTCGATAGACGGTTCCAGAATGTCCTTCGTCTTCTTCCGCGAGTTGATCTTTTTCAACATCTATTCGTACTTAATCAGTGCGATGATATCTTATCCAAATTACTCGGTCGATCAATGAGATGATTGGTAGCAGTCCCTCCTCTCTTCTCAGGCGGCTCTACGTCGTGGTACGATAAGGAGTATGTATGTTGTTGTAGAGAAAAAACCGGGGCAGGGAGCGGAGGAGATAGGAAAGAAGATAAGGCGGGAAGAGATTCTGTCTCTCCTCTCCTCTTCCCCCTCTCATCTCCATCTTTCGATTTCGATAGCACTAGCACGTCCCCTCTTACTGACACAACCATGGCACGCAATTTACTCCTCACCGGTGGTACCACCCCTTTAACACTCGAATATTTCGCCATCGAGGGTGTGGCCGAGCAAGTACGCATCGCGCTAACAGTCGCAGATGTACCATTCACTGATGATGCCTTCCCCTTCTCCGAATGGCCGGACCGTAAACCAAAGACAAAGTATGGTCAAGTCCCGGAACTAAAGTTGCCAAATGGGTCTATCATTACTGACTCCATGGCCATGCTACGGTTGGTAGGCGAGGCAGACCCAGCTAACAAGTTGTATCCTGCCGAAGACGTCGTGAAACGTATGAAGATTGAAAGTGCACTTGGATTAGTCGGAGATTTGACCCGAGCATGGCGTCCGGCAATGTACCTGGGAATGCGTCCTGAGGTGTTTGGTTATCCAATGAAGTCAGAATGGTCTGCTGCTGATGACACAATTAAGAAGGTCCGAAGTGCATTTGTTACGGATGAGTTGCCAAAATACATGGAGTATTTTACGAACATGATCAAGGAACAGGGTGGTACCAAGTTCCTAACTGGGGACGATTTGACAATTGCAGATATATCGGCATATCAACAGATTAGCTACTTTCGTAAGGGTATTGCAGATCATGTCCCGAAGGAATGCTTGGATCCATACCCCGAGTTACTGGCGTGGATGGGAAGGGTTGAAGGACATCCTAAGGTGGCGGCATACAAGGCCAGCAAGGGGAAGTGAATATGATACCTAGTAGTGGTGCTGGGCGAGAATGAACGAGAGACAAATGGTTGTATTATATGAGCATAAGGCGACCCCCCTACAGGACGCTGTTCTCAGTCAATTAATCGAACATTATTCCACCTATGAATCTCACTTCTACATGCAATCATCTTAAGTTCTTGGTCGTTTGTAATGCAAAGTGTAGATCTTATCTTCATCTTGCGAACAGCTTCGACTGTGCTTCGCATTATTTCTCAACAATGCGGAGCTCCTATCGGATCTCAAATCTCGTCATGCATATTGGCCACGTTGTCGTAGTATTATTCGCTGCAGTCTTAGCCGCGTCAGTAGCGTCCTTCAGCATCACCATCGCGCCGCCTTCGCTGTCGTCCTCCTCCAGTCGTCTCTTAGCTATACCAAAATCAAAAGCATCAGGCATTGGTGGATTGAAGGTGGAATTACAACCGGCATTGTCGGGTTTAAGTAGTCCAAGGGCGGCCAACCAAAAGAAGACAGTAGTCAATAACAATGGCCAACCATCATCTAGTCAAGCTAAGATTGTAGCAAAGAGGACACCCTCGTCAGGATCATCCAAACAACAATCTAAAATCAAACCATATGATACAACATATAAATCTAAACCACCAACATTTAACAAATCATTATCAGTATGGGAACCCTCATCTCAAACTGAACCCTCGCCATATGGCCCATTTGGATCTTTCCTTCGCGGTGGACCGTCACCATTTATCATCCGCGTTCTAAACCCAACCGACTACGATCAGGCAGTGTATAAATATATGAGTAGCACAGGGTGTTCACGATTGGAAGCACAGGGGAATATGGATGCCTACTTTAATAATGCAGCCGATTGGGCTTATCAAAAGTCGGAAGAATCACGTGGTCGACCAGTCGTAGATTATACCGAATTGAAGCCACAACAGGCACTACTCGTTGTGAGTTGGGCATTGTTTGTTACACCACTCTTAGGACGGTGTGTTTATCTTATTGTCGCGGGGGGTAAAGGATGGGCTATTACAATTGATGATATATTTAGCTTTTGAATTACGATAGCAGTTAATGCTACTTATAGAATTTCAAGTCCTAATATTGTAACCCTACTAGATATGATGCATTAAAAATAGCATCATTGATATTTTACTTTCTCGCTATTTGTTCTTCATTCACAATTTCTATCTTTCACAATTTACTTTCATTCACACTTAATTCTTTTAGTATAAATGCGGTCAGTTGTCCATAGGAACAAGTTCTCGACATGACTTAACAAATATGGTAAAATCAACGACGTTTGTATTGACATTATCAATGTCAATGGCAATCTCTTCCAAACTGTAGCTGAAATTTTATGTAATGCATAGGCTGATATTGTATGTCGTGGCATGTAAGATATTAATTTTGTCCATGCCTGAAACAACGATTGATGAATCGTATTAAAAATATCCACATCACGCAGAAAATGAATGTATGGATTATTATTACAACAATCAATCATCCATTCTGATATAATAGGTACAATCAATAATGTCAAACTCCATTGTACTACAATACGTGTGAATACCTGTGAGTAGAGAATTTTCAAACCAGATTTAAATTCCTCTAACTCTAATACACCGGAATTATTAACATCCAACAGAATAAAAATCTCGTTGACATAATCTCGACTTGCAGGTTTGCACGCTGATGCACCTACATAAATTGCCATATGTAGGTGCATCAGTAACATACCGGCATATAATTCATCACATGATACTGTATTGGAATGATTAGTATCCATGGCAATGAAGGTCGATTGGACTAGTCGATGAAAGTATGCTGTTCGTGTTAGATAGGAGTCGCTACGGCGGAGTACATGATTTAACTTTGTACGTTTATTAGTAGTAGCTGCGGCTGTGTTGACGGCGATGTTGTTGCCAGCTCTTGCTGTTGTATTGATTGACTGATGATTATTTGATTTGTCATTATGCTGCACCTGCTGTTGATTGGTGCGAGTGTTCCATAATGATGAGTTGTTGACCTTCTTCGACACTACTGCTACCTTAGACGTGATGAATTCTCCATCTTCTTCATCTACATTCTCAAACACTGTCAGTTGATCATCGTCATCATCATCACCACTGAAAAAAATAGTACTGCTATTATTCCTCCCAGCAGCTGCGGTAGCAGGAGGATATAAATCGGCCCCCGTTGGACTAAAGCTCCTCGTGACAGTTGAAATAATATGATCAACGTGATTTCCAACCAGACTGATTATACCCGCGGCGGGCTTGCTATTGTTTGCGCTACATGCATGATTAATTGGTAATGGCTTTTGTTGAAATAGCAACGAATTGTCATCATCGTCATCATTGTTGTCGTTATTGGCGACATTATCAGGTATGACATGCGAATGATTCCGTGGCAGTAATCTTTGGGGAGAGTCCTGAGGGATACCAGTTACCGGTGTCATGCACGATATACCATCTTCCTCTTCCTCGGGACGTTGCTGTTTATGCTCCAGATGACCAATATTAGAATCGTTGTTGTTGTTACAGTTGCTGTTGGACGAAGAGCGGGATGTTTTTGCAATAATGATTGCAGGAGGCTGCCCTTTTTTCTTCTTGGGAAAAGCACCACTGTTGCGTAGTCGTTTGCTTTGTATGTATTTGATTATATTCATGGCATCAAGTAATGTGTCCAATACAATGTGTGGAAGTCGCACATCTTCTATTCGCGCTCATCTTGTTTGGCATGCCGCCTATTTTTTGTTGCCGGGGCTTCGCCTCGAAACCCCTATTTACACTCAATTACTACTGCTAAATAATGATGAATATAATTGCCAGTATTATCAAATTGGTGTAATAAAGTACATTTTTTAGATCATTAGTGCTATTTTGATAGTGTCTCCAGTGGTTGTTCAGAAATATCTCCCTTTTC
>Ga0247833_1004514_pt1 | contig 17194 bp, 16 predicted proteins | sample LaCruzMarch2015__7_FD_187117 | JGI IMG/M metagenome (GOLD analysis project Ga0247833, IMG submission 187117) | Freshwater microbial communities from meromictic Lake La Cruz, Castile-La Mancha, Spain - LaCruzMarch2015_8m | ecosystem: Environmental > Aquatic > Freshwater > Lake | place: Spain...
TTGATGGGGTTGGCTGCAAGCGTGCATATCGCCATAATATCACAGGAACTGAGACTGCGTGCATTGTTCAGAGTCCTGTTGCCGGAGTATGTTTGCATCTAGAACATTCACAAGTAAGTATGTGATATATGTTATTCATTTCTACTTCAGACTTCTCTAACAACAGTTGCATTTAACCCAACACCAGCTGAACTGCATTAATTGCACTCGCTCGTTAAACCAACAAATTGAGGCGCGTGGTGGTATAGTGCTACCGGAGGAATACTCTTCCTTTAACCTAGAGCATGAAGGCACTTGTTATCGGAAGACAAACTATTCATCTGCCACAGCTGAGGAGTTCGAGCAGGAGAAGGCAGGTGCAGCACTGCTTCTCAACAACTCAGGTGCCCGTCGTGGGCATGACACTGCCATTTTTGCCACAGTTATCACGTCAGACAATGATACTAGAGGACCAAATCGTTTCATGAGGAAACAACGTGATATTATTGGACCTAATGCCGCTTCATCAGAAGTAGCTCAGGCTGAACATCATCCAGACATAAATCATAACATTAAGAATGCCAGCAACGAGTTACATGCAACAGCAATGAACGATAAATCTTTTAAAGGACGGTATGCACTTAACAGTGTGCGTATCAGGACTATTTGTTCAGATATACTTAAAGTTATCAAGCAGTACAAGCCATACGTTGGTGACCCAGTGCACCGGCAGAAGTGTCTTGACCAGCTTGCTGCTATTATCCACCATCATTGTGGGGATCATACACGATGCAAAATTCCACAGTTGTGTACGTACTTGCAGTGTAAGGAAGAACACCCTCTTCAATATAAAAAACATTGATAGTATTGCTAATTGTGCCAGTAGCAACGCATGTGAAGGATACTTTGGTCAATTGACCAAGTTTACTGAAGGAAAGCGTTTACAAGGTAATGGTACGGACTTTTATCAAACTGCATTGGAGACAACGTTCTGCAACAATAATGGCAAGGATGTTGAACGGACGAAGGTGGAATTGTCAGAGCAGCTTAGCCTAACTGTAACACCTGTTGAGACAGCGGCACACGCAATTATTAATCGGAAGAGAAAAAGAGATTATGACAGGCTTAATAGTGAAAAAGGAAGATCGCGTCGGATGAGGAAGAAGTTATTCACTGCTCACAGAATTGATAAGGATGCAAATAAGTCGAAACATCATAAGAGTGAAAAGGTAAAAGTGCAACCAGCAGTGCCAAAGATTACTAAGGAACCATGTTGTAGTAACTGTAAGATAATGGGCCACACCAAACGACAATGCATATATCCTCCCAAACCCGTGAAATCGACGGCAGAATTTATAAATTGGCAAGATATGACGTAAACTAACGGTGGTAGCCTGTATAATGTACACCAACTGGATTTGGATAAAGTAATCGTATTGCATATTCTAAGCACTCAGGTAATTTCCCTCGCTTGCCTGCACCACTTATATTGAATACATTTACTGCATACCACCAATACAACATGTTCCTCCTCTGGTTGTTTGTCATATCCTCAAGGTCAGTTGTTGCAAAGTAACAATCCTCCTTGATTGTAGCAAGAGTGCGCTGATTGACTGGTAGGACGTCGCAAACACACCCAATGAAACGTATGCCGTGACAGGCACATAGTCGATTTGAATTGGTGCAAACAGGAGTACTCATAGTGAGAGGATTCAGAGGATCCTGAACAGGAGCCGCACCAGCAGCAGCATTAGGCCCTGCACTAGGCTCTAAAGAATCCTGTAAAGTTGCAGTTGTTTCGAACGATGTACCTCCTCCCAGCACAAGAGCAGCTGGCTTTTCTGACGCAGCCGACCTGTCCAAGGCAGTCACCACCCGATCTGTATCTGTATATGTGCTCTGACAATAAGGAATTTCCTCTTTGACCATAGAATCCATGTTTAGAACAGGCATTTGCCCTACAAGCGACATCTGACAAATAAAAAGAGCCGGCAAAGATCTCTCCGGCCAATCTGGATTGCCTTTATATTGATGGGTGAGCGGTGTGAACATGTCTAGGCGTATTTTGTCTCCACAATTAAGGGCACGCCCAGCATCGGCAAGATGGAGAGCCAATCGACAGAAAATTTGATGGCAATCACCATCAACTAATTTCATTTCTGTCATTTTGATTCGTTGCTTATCGGACTCAGCGCTACATCTCTGCCACTCTTCAAATCAGCAAGGGCCTTTACATACCCTTTGGTAAGATCTGGTCCAGTCATAACAGGCAGTGTATTGTCGTGATCTGAAGGCCTGTACTTATTGGGAAACCTGGTGACCTCACTTACAAAATCACGGAGATATTGGACCTCCTTTTTCTGGTACAACGTTGGATCACTTTTCAAGGTTGTTAGAAAGTCTTCGAATTGTGCATGGAATTTTGCTCTTTTGTCACTCGCGATTTTATCATTCTTTTCCGCTTGCCCCTGACAATAATTAACAAATTGGATGAGTTAAGTTACAAAAGCAGCAAAAAGCAACAAATTATATACACTTACCTTAACCTTTTTTGGAGGCATCCCTGAATCGGAATAATTAATCGCCTTTGCTAATTTCGATCGATCGAATCCCTCTTCTTATATATATATTGGATATCGGCGCCACGGACGATTTATTTGTCGATGCAATGAGACGGGAGGAAGCGATAATATGATGACACCACGCTGATGATATTTTTTTCTTCGCTGTGTGCAGAGGAGCAGTATATTCGCAAAACCAAAGGGGGCTGGTGCCATATAAATTCAACTTTTAGCTAAAGCACGCGGATGCGATGGATTTCGTCCCCTCGAATGAACGATTCGGCCAATGGGTTGGTACGGGAGACGCGACGAAGTATCGGCAAAAACACTAACAACACACCATGGTGAAGCGTCTTCTTTGTGTTCGCTACGTACATAATTACTTGGTTTAGGTTTGTTTGAGTCCAAAAAAGAAGCGACCTAGTCGTTAATACCAATACCATACCAAATAACCAACCGAAGAGGGCAGGTAACATACGATACCGGCAAACCCGGTACAAATGGGATGCAACTCTAAATTTTGTTCCCCCTATAATGATCAGCAATTTGCTGAAGGTCGTCAGCGCCGCGGACGGTAGCTCCCTGCCAACCTCACTCAATGATAATGGCCACAGCGCCGACAACTGGAAAAACAGCAGTGGCAATCCGCTTGCGACCACGGTAGGTGGCTTCCTCTTTGGACTCGGCACAGCTGCAGATATTGCTCCGGACATCGCCTCCTCGTCCCCTTCGTTGTCGAGAAGGATCATAGGGAGCAGCGGTGGACGATCTTACTACTCTGATCATCCATACAATAGTTGCAACGCCGAACAAGGAGGCGCAGAACGTAGGAGGAGGGAGGCGGCGGCAGCGGTGACGGCAATCGCGGCGGTGGTCAGACCAGATGCACGTTTTCATTCGTTTTCGCGTACGGTGGCGGTGAGGGGCAACAATTGCGCCATTTCTTCTTCCGTCGATTCTCAACCTCATTCTCGTCCTTTCGACGTCAACGAGGGCGTATTAGTGTATCGTGGTAGAAAAATAATACCGGACGTGAGTCATCTGTACGAGGTTGTGAATGATTGTGATGCTTATGAAAATTATGACACATTAATGAATATGATTATGAAGTCGAACGGAGCGGCGAAGAACGCGAGCCAACCGTCTATTAGGCAGGTGAGTGGAGTGGGAATCTACAGCGATGGCACAAGGCGCGACGGCCACATGTGTGTCTGCGATGAGACAATTAGGGATAGGGAAAATATGAAAGAAGAGGAGCTCGTTGATCGTATGTTGTCCCAATTTCCGGAGTTTGGAACCAACTTTCCCACACCGTTCACGGCCGTGGACGAAAATGACGTGGGCAAGGACGATCTCGAAAATTTCTGTGATGGTCCGGTTGCCCCCAACGCCTTATATTTATCATCCGATGCAACTGGAAGACGCGGCTACATAGAACATAATCAGTCACCTAAATTTTCCGCCGAGGATGCCACTGACATGATTGGTCGCTTCTTTTTCGGGTTGCCTTCGTCCGTCATATCAGTTGACGGCAAGAATTTCTCGAATGATGCCCCCCCTGAGACCAACGTGGTAGCTGGCCATGACAAAGTAGGACTGGCAGTGAAGCTCTCCGACAGAAACGAATTTGGTCGCATCTCGAGCTCGGGATCAAGTTCGACTTTATCCACTTCCGTTACCGCAGCGAAGGCCATGGCGACGACATTTTCTGTACTTACTCCGCTCTCTGCAAGGGGGTTGAGCGTAGGCGGGGAGAACAACCGAAGGCGGGTGGGGGAGGGCGTCGATGACATTGGTGCTGAGGACATAGTTAACATAGTTGCAGGAATAGAGAATGCCAAGGAGTGGGATCGTCTGACCGCGTGGGATCAGGACGAGATCGATCTATGGAATGCATCCTCGTCGCAAGTGTTATCGGGAGCGGCCTTTATGCGATCGAAGGTTTTGCTCGCATCAAAAAGGCCGGTTGTGTCACCCATATCTGTTTTAGATGATGATGGCATGGCGGTGGGAGGACTAGTCAACTGGGCCAGTCGCAGGAGGATGCATCGCGAGCGTCGACGTAACCGCCAGGACTGGGACGCCCTTGCCAATATTTCCGTCGATGTCCCATCTGAGATGGTGGCAATCATGAGCGCACCTTACAGTCCGACGAATGCATTTCCCAACCATCACGCATTGTTGAGTGCATTCTCCGATCGCGCTTCGTATACGCTATCGCTCTCTCCCACTCGAATGGAAAGTCGCACACGCGAGACAGGTCGGCAATACGAAAGGGCCAGAGCAGGAGTCGGGAGAGCTGCCATCATCGACAATGGTAAACAGCATTGGATGCCAGACAACCTCTGCAAGCTCTGCTATTCCTGTGATGCTCAATTCACCCTCGTCCGACGCAAGCATCACTGCCGCATCTGCGGTATGATATTTTGCAGCGCTTGCTCCGCTTACTTCATTCAAATATTATCATCCGACGGAGATCTTTCCGTGGGAATTGGAGCTAGTGGGAGTAGGACGTACGGTACGATGCGCACTTGTCAAAGTTGCCACAACCAGTTGTCTGAGCGGGGACTCGACGTTGTCATCAGCAATCAATTGGGAACGCTGATTACTGGGAGGGCGAAGTCGGACAATGGCAGCAGTGCCACTGTTGAGTTGAAGCGAACGTCGTCAGTGGAGGAGACGATCTTCAAGAAGCAAGTATCACATCTGGGCGCGCACAATACAACTGAAACAGATTTGCTGTTTGCTTCGACAACACAATCAGATAAAATAACTAAGATTTCGATTGGAGTCAACTCGACTAGATCTGCCGAGTCAACCCAGCAATTCACTTGCTTTCATGGTCCAGGTGGTGCATCAGTAACTGGAGATTTCCGCGCATTAAGCATAACAAAGCAGCGACTTAACAAGGAGAAACGCGAGAACCATAAGCATGCTGAGGCCAAAGTCACCGCTCAACTCGCTGCAAAGGAAAAAGTGGAGGCAGAGACACTAGTGAAAGCTCAGCAGAGCAGCACAGTGGTTGGAAATTCTTTTCGAGTAAAAAGGCTGGGATCCTGGCAATGGAGGGGTCAGTGTTCAGATGAAACGCCAAAGAAAAAGTTTGATGCGGGGTTTTGCGTTGAAGGCTTTAGTGACTGCGCTCATGATGCCCCGGCTGAGATAGTAGGAGAACATGCGGGTTCTTTTTTTAGCTCTACTACACATCAGCAACCTCCCTTATTGTGCAGTTTAGCCCCCACTTTGATTGTCGAGAAAGCACCATCTGGGAAAATACTATGTCATGATGCCAAAAGACATCTTGGCATGGTTGCTGCTGACTATCTTGAAAAATTGACAAGAGAGTTGATCCACACTGATGCTCCACTTTTATTAGAGGAAATCAAGGCAGCCTGTGAAGTGTCTTTGTCCACATCACAGCAATCAAAATTAATTACGTTGTGGGTGAATTCTCTTATGACTCTTGCAACCCGATGCTGTGCAACGGTTGAGCCTGATGTGAAAAATGGTGATTTGCTAGACATACGACCGTACTGTAAGGTGAAGGTCATTCCTGGAGGGTCAGTGAAAGACTTTGCATACGTCTCAGGTATTGTGTTCCACAAAAATGTGAGTCACAAAAAAATGGCGCAATCAATAATTAACGCGAAGGTTATGTTGTTGAGTGGGGGCATTGAATACACCAGGACAGAAAATAGAATCGCCTCACTCGACACACTTCTCGAGCAGGAAGAACGATACATGGAAATCCTTGTGTCCAAGATATTTAAGCTTAAGCCAAACATCCTTCTTGTTGGAAAGTCCGTTTGTAGAAAGGCACATGAGCTCTTACTGCGAGCAAATATTGTTCTCATTCAGTATGTCAAGCCAGCTCTGATGTCTCGAATTGCAAGACAGACAGGAGCAACTGTTCTTTCTTCAATTGACCATGTTATGAATTTTTCTGTTTTAGGTGAGTGAACAACAGCTCTTTTGCTTAGATTTTTTAAGAGACCACCTTAAACTAAATCTCAAATTGTCAATTCAAAATCATTAAGGATACTGCCGAAGACTTCGCCTAGTGTCATTCCGTGATAACGATGTGTGGATAGACGAAAATGCACTTTATAAGTCTATCTCTCCTGATCAAAAACGTTTCTCGGTTCTTTTATCTCACAGTAATGTGCCTAATCATGTACGGCAAGCAGCACTGGCAGCAAGACAGCTTGGTGAGGGCGTATTTGATGGGACGGATGCAGTTACTTCAGGACTGGCGAAAAGGGGGGTAGTGCAAACATATGTCATGATTGAGGGTTGTGCAAAAGAGCTTGGCTGCTCCGCCATTGTACGGGTGAGACCTTTGTTTAAGAAAACATGCTGATCTCTCTTGTGCGTTTATCATTCATCTGTCTTCTCCTACTTTTTCTTGTGTAGGGGGCATCCCGGTCAGCATTGAGAATGGTCAAAAGAGTACTCCAGTTCTTGGTCAATGCAGCCTACAATATGAAATTGGAGACAAGTTATTTTCTTGAACGTTGTTGCAGGTTACCTTTATCTTATGAAATCCCTTTTACATCATGCTGTTCTTCCTCCCTTTGCGTAGATTTTGGGTTACCTCCTTCTAATAGGAAAGCAAGACCGTGGAATGGTGGAAAGATTGATCCTGACCAACGCTCTCTCTCTGGTCAAATAACCGCATTAGAACACCAAGCCATCCTCATCACAAGTAAGTTAACTGATATGAGCTATAGCTATATTTGACTGTTGAGAAGCTAATGATTTACGCTGCTCTTACTAGGTATTTGGATGACAGAAAAGACCCAATGCTGTCCAGCTGAAGTTAAAGGCATCTGTTACTACAGTATGCAGGACGTTTCTCTTGGCCAGTTTTTAAGGGATTCTTGCTTCAATCTATCTCTAAAATGTCAGAACCCTAGCTGTAAAAAGACTGTCCTCGACCATTCTCTATCATTCATACACAACGACGGCATGATTAATATATCCGTCGAACGCATGGATAATCCAATCCCTTCATGCAGCCTTCAGAATAAACAAAATGATCGTGACTCTGTGTCTATGGATTATGAGCCAATTGCTACGTGGACATTCTGCGCAAAATGTAATCAGGTGGTGACACCTTTGGTGTTTCTTAGTAAGCAAACGTGGCAGTGGAGCTTTGGAAAATTTCTTGAAGTATACTTTTATAATCGAGATGCAATTATAAATGCTCCTGGACACCTATGCTTTTGCCGGATGCAAACCAATTCTCAACTTTTTTTTGGCTGCAGCAGTTTGGCTGCCCGTTTCACATATGAAAAGATTGCTCCATATTCGGTATTTTGCCGCCGACAACTACCATATGACGAGTCTTTTCATCGTTTGCATTCGTTACAAGACCTTGATCACATATCTGTAACCTCGTCATCTTTGTTTGTGCGTTACCTTCGTAAGATTGATGCCATTTCGCGTGAGACAAGAGAATTATTTGGCTCTGCCGTGAACAAGCCAGAACATCTACAAGCAGTTCTCTCAGAGCTGAATTTGATCAGTGCAGAAGTAGACAATGCTTCCAAGGTTTTACAGGAAAAAATATCATCAGTAACTGCAAAATTTTCTAATTCAGAAAAGAAGAATGATCACAATGAGGCTCTGCTGAACAGTTTTCCATGGTATTCTAGGAGATTCCTGTTCTTGCTTGCATCTGCATGGAACGAAAGGCTAAGTGCAGCTGGTCAGGCATTATCTGCCATGAAGAAGATACAGCATGCGGGTGGATCTGGGAGAGGTGACTCTGCTGTCGTTCCTGTTATTGTTGGGGATGCTAGCACTGACGACGTTATTGAAGGGATGAAACGAATTCGTACGCTTCAGGAAGGTTACGCGAGAAACTACAATGTTGCAAAAATGACCATGCCAAGAAGCCATAAGGTTGAAGGTGGCTTATTTGAAGGTAATATTTTACCGGATGGCAGGTTCGCAGCATTGGAGCAGGAAGCTGAAATAGACGACGAAGAATTCTATAGCGATCCTGACAATGAAATTGATTTTGAAGACGACATTGATGCTGATGTGCTAGCTTCCCGAAACAGAGTGTATAGTCCGCATGCTTCACTAACAAGAAAAACTTCTCGGCAACAGATGGACAAAGTTTTTAAGAGCCAGAGACCCTCTAATTTTGCAGTTGATACACCCACAGTACCTGACCAAGGTCCAAGCCCCCTTGGTTTTGCCAATAATTATGACAGCAGTGGACAGCTGGAATCCCTGAGTAAAAGCAAGACTGTGACTGCAGGTGGGGCTGTCAAATCTGCATTGACACGCTTTTTCAATCGTGGAGGTAACAAAGAAGATCCATATGTTATAGACTTGGGATACTTTGGGAAGGGAAGGCCCAGACTTCAGCCTGGAATAGGTGGTTTGGTGATACCAGTATTTGATGATCAGCCAAGCACTATAATTGCTCATTCACTTGCATCTTCAGATTATGATGTTCAATTCAAACAATTTTTAACTGCCTCCTCTCAGCCAGATTTTAGGCCTGAAAAGAACGAATTATCACGCAAGGACATAGAGCGCCGAATGCTGGGAAGGAACAAATCACATATCAAGCATACCTTTCGTGACTTCGATGAAAAGGGACAACAGCTTTGCAAGTTTGTGTGCACAACCTTCTGGTCTCTTCAATTTAATTCAGTTCGACAAGCATTTATGAATCCTCAAAAAGATTCTTCTGGTAATGATTATGTACAAGGCTCAATAAAATTGCCTGGATCCAATAAACTTGACATTGAGATCAGTTACATTCAAAGTCTAGCAACGTCTTCTGCATGGGCTGCAAGTGGGGGCAAATCAGGGGCCGCATTTTCAAGGACATCTGATGATCGCTTTGTAATTAAGTGCATATCAAGAACTGAACTTCAAATGTTTTTAGATTGTGCACCAGCCTATTTTGAATACTTGAATAAAGCTTTCTTTCATGGACTTCCAACAGTATTATGCAAAATTGTTGGTGTGTATCAAATAGGCTATCATAATCGTGTGACTGGTAGACGAACAATGGATCAAGTTGCTGTGATGCAGAACATTTTTTATGGGAGGAAAATCTCAAAGATCTTTGACCTGAAAGGCTCATTGCGCGGACGATTCACTCGCAAAGTCAATCCTGGTGAAGTGAAAAAATCAAGGAAAGTATCTTCTCAATATAGAAGGGCGAAGTCCGATAATTCTGACTCAGACTCTTTTTACAGTGGTGATGAAGAAGATGATGACACAGAATCATTTTCAAGTGGAGGCAATGAGAAAGATGGAAAGAATTCTATTGATGCTGAAAAAGGGGGGAAATCTGACAAATTGTCCTCTGTTCCAACTCTCCTTGATGGAGACTTCCTAGAGTTTACTTCTGGCAGACCATTGCCATTGACAGATCGAGCAAAAGCTGTATTTCACATGAGTATATTAAACGACACTCTGTTTTTATCTATTATTAATGTTTTAGATTACAGCATCCTGGTTGGTATTGATGATGAAAATATGGAGTTGGTTGTTGGCATCATTGACTTTATGCGCCAGTATGATATATTGAAACAAATGGAACGAGTGGGAAAGAGTCTTCCTATGGTGGTTGGGTCTGAGGCACCTACCATCATCCAGCCTCCATTATATAAGGCTCGTTTCACAAATGCAATGGAGCGTTATTTCATGACAGTACCAAGCAAGTGGACTGCAATTTGAGTTGGAGGAGTTAATACATTATCTAATTTTTAGTAGTAACTAAACACAAATTTTTGGTTGCTGTGTGGCTTGATGCATCAATCCCTTCATTGACTTAATCATTTGACTGTTATTGATGTTGCTGCATTGGAGGGGACAGAGATCTGTTGTTCTGGGATGATTGCATTGTACAAAGTAATCAACATTTTGACAACAACTATTCCAATCTATCAACACTAGTGCCTTCTCTACAACAGCGTTTTTTTTCGACTCCAAGATTTGAAGTCAGCCAGCTCACTCCAGCAACATGATGCAGTAGGGGTCCATATCTCCGCCATTTTTCAGCCGTGCTGGGCCATAGATGGCTCAAATTGAAGCATTTGATCCTGTGTTGTGTGGCTGATGCTTGCTTCATTCCAATGGCGCTGACTGTGCATAATAGTTTGTTGTCAACGGCTCTTGCATAGTATAGGAGGGACCCGACAATGCCTTGTACATTTTTGATACCTGCGGCATCGAGCGATGGGCTGTCGTCGATTTCGTCTGTAATTAGTTGTGCCTTGGCCCCATAGACAATTTCCCGATGCTTGTGAGGGGAGTGTTGTGGCTTTATTGGATCGGGATGTCCGAATCGGACGCGTACGTCCTGGATGTAGCCGTCCATGGTGAGGCGACAGGTACGCTCCGAGTAATCTCATTCAAGGTCAATACCCGAAAACTTTGATCCAGTCCAATCGGTGGTGACTTGATAGTGTTCTGATAGGGCTGCTAGTAGGTGATTGTTGAAGCTACACGACGCTAGCCGTAGTGCTAGAGAGATGAGCCTGAAACAACAGATTGGTTCAGAGTAATCAATTAAGTTATGGCTACATCGAGCAAACAAGGTGTGTCGTGTCAACGCCATTGCGCAGAGGCAAGTGTGAGTCTTCGGCTGTGGAATGGGCGAGTGCACCTTCGGCCTCTAAGTATGGACAAGCTGCACACAACGCTAGACACATGATTGAATGGGGTCAGTATCCATTCAATAACAAAGAAACGCTAAAACAAGGAAACAAGGGATTCGCCTGGCGTCACCGAACTCCCGCCACAGCCGGAACATGGAAGGAGACCTTCTTGGAATGGTCACTTCCCAACAGTGATTGGCATTCTTCTGATGGTTTGTGTATTGGAAACCAAAATCGTCGACGATGAGTGCGAAGATGACTGGTCGCCATTTGTGCCTCCATAGACCCGGTGTGATGGCACATTGGTAGTACCTGTGCCCAAATAGTCTTGTGGCAAGGAGTTTGTTGGCGAGTTTGCCTGCTTGCTTGAGGCCGTACATCCTTTTGGTTATTTCAAAATATACCCATCCATTGCAGGCATATTTCTCAAGGCCATATGCATCAATGACTTCTTGTGGGATTACGGAGAGCTTGATTTGCACGTATTCTGGTCTATCCAACAGCGTACCTAGGTTGAACATGGATAGGTCCATTGTCATATACTCAGCATCTGGAGTTGAGAGTGTGCTGTCAATGACCAATTTGACGGTTTCGAGGGAGCTTGTTTTAGTACCGCAGTTGCCAAGTAGTTGATGGTATTCCCTCCAATGGTGACACGGGTGCGGTTGGGGTCAGCTTCAGTGGGGCGTACCTCGCAGACACCTTGTGTGTGTGCGATGTCACCTTTGCGGTCATGTGGGATGTTGTGGAACATGATGGGCCGCATGGTGTTAGTCCCCTAAATCCGTTGTTAATTAGGTTTCGTATGATGCTTGCCTCCACCCTGGCAGAGTCGGAAGATTTCATCTGCATAGGATTAGTCCCAAATGGCTTTGTACTTGGGGTGCTGTCAGAGTTGGCCGTGTTCAAGTGTTTGTCCAGTTTCGTGGTCCAGGACTGGCATGGAATTAACCTTGGTTGGGAGTGCATGGACCGAGCTTGCGATGGTATTGGTGGGGAGTGGGGAGCTCATCATTGTTGATTGTTGATAGTATCTGCAAGTAGGGCGAATCTCTTACTCGTGGGTGGGGGTGCCACACTGTTTCGTGGTGGTTGAAAAGTGGACTGATTCCTGTGCTGGAATGGGACGTCGTTCCACTGTGCCGAGAAATTATACCGTGTATCTTGGCTGAGGGGTGACTTATCAATGTGGTCTGCTGGGAGGGAGAAAGTGACTCGTAATGCCGCATGGGCTGAAGCTGCAATACCGTTGGCGTTGTCACGGTTTGTTCATATGCAGTGGGCGATCGGTTGCATGTCTGTTTGAGGGGTGGGCGGTGCTGCCACCCGTGGAGGTGCTGCCACCCTTGGAAGTGTTGCAACCACCCTTGGAGCTGCTGGCTGGGTTACGCCCACCCTTGGAAGTGTTGCCGGTGTGCGATTTGGTTGGTGGAAATGCTTGTGGGGTGTGGGGTGTCGGGTGTTGATGGCGTGTTGAACTTCAAGTTGAAGATTGCTCGGAAGCTTTCAACAGCAAGGAGTTGTGCATTGCAGCTGTCAGGTGTTCTATATGCTCTGACGGCGATGAAGGCAGTGGATGATTCTATCGGTTGTAAGTGTGGGTACTGATAGTGTTGGATGTTGGAACATCAGTGTAGAGGGTTGAGATTGGGGCTTCCATGATGGTGACGTCGTTCGTAGGGGCTGTGAGTGCCTCAAGTAGTTTGTCAGACGGTAGCATGTTCGGACTTCGGACTTGCATTGGCTGCTAGGAGTGCATTTGCTGCTGTTGCCCATCGTGTCGACCTTAATCCCTTTGGTGTTTGTGTGAGGCAGCCAAGTACTGTGGCGGTTGCATTTGAGGGGCAGTATCGGGCAACATCTCAACACTAAGACCTGGGAAGGATCTGTAGTTCCCTGCTTTGACGGCTCGTTGGAAGGTTGACTTTTTTGGGGATCCGCATGCGCAGTGGAGATACTCGATGAGATTTTTTGTAGATGGCAGATCATATGCCCTGCGATGATACTCTGTGGAGCGTGCGGGTGGTACTCTCGTACGTGCTTGTGTGGTTGAGCCAGTTGTGGTCGGGACTCGTTTGGGTGTCTCTGTAGGGTAGACTGGATTGTAGGAGGCATAGTTGGAGTGGATGGCAAGTTGTTGATTGGTTGGCATGTCATCTTCGTTGTCATTGTCGAAGGGGATGACATGTGGTTCGTAGCTGTTGTGGGTTGGACTTGCTTGCATTGCGGTATGTGGGTTCGGGGCATGGACGTTAAAACGCCACATACTAGCTCCTGTTTTTTTCTCGGAATCCATCTAGTACGAGTGAACCTGCTTTGTTGAAGACGTAGACTTTGGTCTTGGTGAAGGTGACCGTGCAATCAGCATCACAAAACTGTCCCATGATGAGGAGGTTGTTGGGGAAAGTGTCCATGATGAAGCAATCGTCAGGGCCCGGTGGAAGCTGTGGGAGTGGTACCTTGGCTTTGCCAGTGGATGTGACAATATCACCATTGGCCACAGTGACATATGTTGGTGGTTCATCGTTGTTGAATGCGGTGTAGGGAGATCGGCTATGGAAGTAGTGATGGGACGCTCCCGTGTCAGCAATGGCTGTGAAGTTTGTGTTGTAGTGGAGCTGTGGTTGTATTGGACTACGGTTGTTGTTGTGGCAGATTTGTTGTTGAGGTGGGCTACAGGTGTTATTAGCAGCATGTATTGAAGAATTGTGGTTTAGTTTGATTTCATTACTAATTTCATTACTAATAATATCCTGCCCTCCCCGTCACATGGGATTGGGATTCGTCTCCCATCCTTTGTTTTTGTTGCTTCCCCCCATCGTATCAGCCCCCGTGGCCACATTCTTATGCCCCCGCTTTTTCTTCTTGCACTTGGCACTGGTGTGGGAGGCGTGGACTCGCCATCCGTGGGTATGGCAGTATCCATTACGATCAAAGGGGTATGCCTTCAGCGGTGACGTAGTAGTGTAGCATGTCGGATGGAAGCGTGGCGAGGTCTACATCGTGTAGACCACCACTGTTGGTTCAGAGGAACTCGAGCATATCATATGCCATGACGTTGTTGTAGAATGTTGTTGGATCACAGAGGGGCTTGATCATCTAGAGCTTGATTCCGTCCTCGGCAGTTTCGAAGGTGTTGAAGTCATTGACGAGGACCGCATGGGCAGCTTCCATGTGGTTGCGGACTACCGGTGTTGCATTGTCCGGAATGGTAAGGTCGTATGGTCCTGGATTGATCAGACGGGCAAATGGAGCTCCCCTCGCTGCCGTGTAGCTTGCTGCGAGTTGTAGGAGTCCGATGAGGTTGTGGTTGTTGACACCGGCTACGATGAATTCGTCGTACTTGAGGTTGTGGAGGAGTGGATACAACTTCTTCGTTATGTTGAAGATGTCATCGTCCATGGGTTGACCGGCGATTGGTGTAAATTCGCTGGAGTGGTTCTGGCTACGCAGGCCAGACCGTCGGGATTCCTATGCATCAACACCTAAGAGGCATCTGAGATGTGTCGGCAAAATGCAACAATCAACCTAATAGGCAGATGAGGAATGTTGGCGAGATGCAACAATCAACCTTTAACAAAGAAAACGTATAATAGTACCGTCACGTGTAATCGTGACTATCTAATCGTGACTGTCTAAAAACAAAGGTTGGACGCATTACCAAATTGGCATTACATTACGTCTATTTCCCCCCTACTAGGCTGCATATTCCTGCCGGAATCCTCCGGATTCCTGTATTTTCCGTTCCGATCACCTGTTTCTCACAGGAATCTCAATTTTCGTTCCGCAGTAATCTTGTTTTTCGGAATAAAAAGGAGCAAAAACCTTCGCAGTAAAATGAAGGCCTCAGGACGAGACCATGGCGTGCCTAGGGTACCGAGTGGTACAGTTTTGCAGCTTTTGCGGCTTGCAGTTGTCAAATTGGATGTGGCTACTACACTAGTATTATTGCGCGTTGAAGCGACGCGTCTTAAATAGTCTAATAACTATATAAATTTAATTTTTTATTGATTATTCTAGTAATATATGCATACAAAAAGTCACCCCCAAAATAGTGAAATCGCTCAGGCTGTGGTGGACGTATGCCCTCGACCCAGCACATCGCCACGTCGCCCGTAATGTCAGGGTCACGGCGATGTACTGGGTCGAGGGCGTATGCTCATCACAGCCCATGATATGGGCCGTCGTCTCTCCAACGCCTCTCCGACGCCATGGTCTTGCGTTCAAATCACGGTAGTTTTCGTTGGCGGGAACAGGAATTCCGGAGTATTCCGGTGATTCCGGAGTAATTCGGGATTCCGAAGTCCAGCCAAAAGGAGGTTCCTGTAAAAAAATTCCTCCTGAAAAAACAAGAATCCACAGGAATCCTGAGGAATCCTGGACAGGAACGAAAAACAGGGACCTAGAAATGATATTCCTGAAACAGGAAAATGCAACCTAGGCGGAGAGGTCACTCGTGGAAGTGACCGTTGGCCAATGTGCGGGACGGCAGCTGGGGGAATTCGGATGAGAAAGAAGACAATATTTTCATTTTGGGCCCGATTGGATTCCCCCGGTCCCTCAGGTAGGATAATAGTAATTCACTAGCAAATCCCATGAAATGCAGCTCACAATCAATGGGGTAGGTACAACACCTGTCACCCTCATTCTTGCCATTCCATCACGCCAATTCCATCCTAATATCATCCCCCATCAATTAGTCGCCTGTTGTTGTGTCATTTGTCGATTATTTCATTGTCATTGAATATATCCCTTTTCCTGCCACTACCCCTTCTTTCATGCATTATATTACTACTGATTTGGCAGTTCGACAACTTCTCCGCCTTTCCGCTAAAATCCGACACTCATCGAGTTGATTGATGGGGTATTTCCATTATCCCACCTCATACAGTGCAAAAACACGCTGCCACGATAGCAAAGCGACCGCTACTCAGCCCCCGAGCCCCTCACGACCCCTGTGCCGCCACCAAACGAGTCCGCCTTAGCTGGGAATGTCGCCGACATGTTGCCGACATGTCTTCCTAACACGGTGATGTCGGCTATTTTTTCCAGAAAAGGCATGTCGCAGCGACACAAGACATGAAAAAAGAGGCCCCGACATCCCATTCATATCAATAACAGCCGACAAGTTCAAGTCAGCCCAAACATACGTGTACCTTAGCTAAGCTCGATACATTTTTTTGTTTGAGCTCAAAAGGCAATCACGTTATTGCAGACATTTGAAGACATGTCGCGGACATAAATGTCGTGACGTTTCGACCCCCTGGCCAACACAACATTTTCTTGTGTCGGCAACATGACCAAAGACATGTCGCCGACATGTTGCCGACACGACACGACATGTCTGCAAATGAAGGCTTGGGAAGACACGACAGAATAAGACATTCCCTGCTAAGGAGTCCGCCGAGAACGCTGATGAAGTAGATTGCGTCACGGCGTGGCGGCCGCTCTGAATGGCAGCCGTCCATAGATGAATGAGGCGGGTGGATGGTTCGCCCATGGTTGCCTTGTCTTGTCGGGAGTTTTGGCCATTGCTTTTCTGGTCCAAAACTCTCCTTACAGAAACTAGAAGTGTTCTCCCGCCCAATCTTTCGGCCACGACAGTAGAGGTACATAAGAAGGTAGCCAGTACATAGCAAAGGAAACTACATAAATATAATATATCCCTGCCATTCCCTTGTTTACCGGTGGATTTGACGGTATCGGTAAGTTATCGGCCCTCTTCGATTGGTATATTCGGTATGGTTTTGGTATTTAAGGTGGGGTTGACTAACGCTGCAAATAGCATACGAAGCCCCTACCGTAGAACACGCAGCTTAAGCTACACGCAGCTAAAGCAATCGCGAGAAAGGAGTGAAGAAAGGCAAAAACAGAGAAGCCCGGAGATATATCGTTAAATCTTTAAATGCCCACATGATTGGCCCAGGACAGTGCACAGTCATTTAGAAAAGCCGCTTCTTGTCACATTGATATATAACACTCCTGGTGTTGGTTGGGTGCATCATCACTTAACACAGCCAT
>Ga0247833_1004516_pt1 | contig 17191 bp, 12 predicted proteins | sample LaCruzMarch2015__7_FD_187117 | JGI IMG/M metagenome (GOLD analysis project Ga0247833, IMG submission 187117) | Freshwater microbial communities from meromictic Lake La Cruz, Castile-La Mancha, Spain - LaCruzMarch2015_8m | ecosystem: Environmental > Aquatic > Freshwater > Lake | place: Spain...
TGCATGGATCGGTGCCTGGTTGCCTCCGAGGGTTTCCCTCCTGCTTTTTGCCGCTCTCATGATTTTGATCGGGGTGATGATGCTTCTGAGGAAAGATACGGTTGGCGAGGTGCCACTTTCGTGGATCAGCTGCGAACGGCGGCCCGACGGACGTCCGCGTTTCACGCTGCCATGTGCGGGCAAGTTGCTCGGTGCCGGGGCGGCTACAGGAGTTTTGTCGGGTATCTTCGGAGTCGGCGGAGGGTTTCTGGTTGTTCCCGCCCTGCTGGTGGTGACCTGTGTAGGCATGGAACGGGCCTTGGCCACCTCGCTGGTTGGGATTTTCCTCATCTCTGCCTCCGGGTTTGCGGCCAACGCCGCGAACTTTGCCGCCGGGGATTGGAACTTGGCCGGACTTTTCCTGATCGGGTCCGCCTTGGGCATGACCGGGGGCGCTCAGCTTAAAAAAACCATCCCGGCCCGTGGACTCCGGATCATTTTCGCATGCGCCGTTATCGGAACAGCCTTCTATGTGATCCTCCGAAGCGCATGAAACCCCGGCGCGTCATCATCATTGGCGGTGTGGCGGGCGGGGCTTCCTTTGCAGCACGGCTTCACGGCTTGCAAACTCTCCCAGCGAACCGTCTCCTCGCCTCCGACGTATCCCTCGAAGGACATCAATAAACTCCACATCCAATGACCACTGAGATTCTTGCCAGGGCGCAATTCGCTTTCACCATCATGTTTCACTACATCTACCCGCCCCTGAGCATTGGGTTGGGAGTGTCCCTGGTGATCATGGAGGGAATCTGGCTCAAGACTGGCAATCCGCTGTTTCACAACATGGCCCGATTTTGGACGCGGATCTTCGCCCTGACGTTTGCTATTGGGGTTGCCACCGGCATCGTGATGGAGTTTGAGTTCGGGACGAATTGGGCGACTTATTCCCGTTTTGTCGGGGATATCTTTGGGAGTGCCCTGGCGGCCGAAGGTATTTTTGCGTTTTTCCTCGAGTCGGGGTTTCTGGCGCTCTTGCTTTTCGGTTGGAACAAAGTTGGGCCTCGGCTCCATTTCTTCGCAACATGCATGGTCTGTCTCGGCGCACACTTTAGTGCGGTGTGGATCGTTGTGGCCAATTCGTGGATGCAGACTCCGGCGGGGTATCATCTGGAAACCATGGTCGACGGGAAGCCGCAGATTCTGCCTCCCGGGCACGCGGTGACCGAGGCGGATCTGGGTTCGGTGCGTGCGGTGATTGATAACTTTTGGGCCATGGTTCTCAACCCGTCATCCGTTGAGCGTCTCACTCACGTCATCCTCGGCTGCTGGATGGCGGGAGCCTTCCTTGTTGTCAGCATCAGTGCCTACTATTTGCTGCGCGGACGACATTTGGATTTTGCGCGAGCCTCACTCAAAGTTGGTCTTGCCTTTGCGACGGTTGCCACCATTTTGCAGGTGGTCAGTGGGAGTATCTCGGCGGATGGCGTCACAAGGAATCAACCCGTCAAACTGGCTGCCATGGAAGGTGTCTTTGAAACACGGGATTACACCCCGATGACGCTCTTTGGCTGGGTGGACACCGACGCTCAATCCACTTCGGGACCGAAGATCCCAGGGCTGTTAAGTTTCCTGGCCCACAAGGATTTCAAAACTCCCGTCACCGGGCTCAACGACCTGCCGTCCGATCAATTCCTCCGCAATCGTTACCCGAATGCCTCCCCAGCGGAGCTCGCGGAAGTGCGCCCGTCGTATTGGCCGAAGGTCAATGCGGTGTTCCAAGCCTATCACCTGATGATTATCATCGGGACTTCACTGCTGGGCATTGTGGTGATCGCCGCCTTCTTTTGGTGGAGGGGTTGGCTCTGGAGAACGGACTGGCTGCCTACCCGTGTGTTGTTGATTATCCTCGTGTTTGCGGTGCTTGGTCCGCAGATTGCCAATCAGGCCGGTTGGTTTACCGCCGAACTTGGGCGCCAACCTTGGATCGTTTACGAATTGCTGAAAACCTCCCAGGCCCTGTCAAAAGTTGTCACGGCCAACGAAGTCCTCGCTTCGCTGGTCCTGTTTGCATTGGTGTACCTGTTGCTCTTTGCACTTTTCGTTTACACGCTCACTCGCAAAATCCACCACGGCCCAGACTCCGAGGAGGAAAGCGAAGAGTTACCGGACAGCTGGAAAGCCATCCTTCGTGCAGACGACGGGAGGTCTCGCATTCTGTGACCTTGCTAGGAATCTCAACCTTAACTCATCGCTGATCATGGACTTAAATCTTATCTGGTTTGTTCTCGTTGGTATCCTCTTTACCGGATACGCCATCCTTGATGGATTTGATCTCGGCGTTGGAGCGCTGCACCTATTCGTCAAAAAAGATGAAGACCGCCGGATGCTTCTCAATTCCATTGGTCCGGTCTGGGACGGCAACGAGGTTTGGCTAGTCACGGGAGGAGGTGCTCTGTTTGCCGCGTTTCCAGAGGCGTACGCGACGGTCTTCTCGGGATTTTACCTTCCGTTTATGGTTCTACTGGTTTCACTTATTTTCCGGGCTGTCGCCATTGAGTTTCGCAGCAAGGAGGAGTGGAAGTGGTGGAGGCAGATGTGGGATGTTGCCTTCGCTGTGGGAAGTGTTCTGTCCGCGTTTCTGATCGGTGTGGCGATGGGAAACATCGTGCGAGGCATCCCTCTCGATGCCGATCATGAATTTGCCGGCTCGGTCCTCGACCTGCTAAACCCGTACTCGGTTGTCATGGGTGTGACGACTGTGCTCCTTTTCGCGATGCACGGCGCAATTTACATCGTGATGAAAACCGAGGGCGAGTTGCAGGCAAAAATACGGTCCTGGGTCCCAACGCTCATTGGATTGTTCCTCGCGGCATACTTTGTTTTCAATATTTACACATTCATAGATGTCACCCGCATCATCGATCTTGTTCGCGAGCGCTGGTGGATCTTCATTGTGGCGACGGCAGGTATTCTTATCATTCTGAATATCCCGCGGGAATTCGCGCGCGGACGGGAATTCAACGCCTTCTTGTCCTCGTGCGCCGGAATGGCTTTCATGATGATGACGTTTGGCCTGAGCTATTTCCCCTACATGGTTTACTCCGATCCTCATCCGGAGAATTCGCTCACGATTATCAATGCGGCGTCCACATCAAAGACGCTCGGAATCATGTTGATTATTGCCTGCCTCGGCATTCCCGTGGTGCTTGCCTATACCTTAAGCATCTACTATATTTTCAGGGGCAAGACCAAGTTGAGTTCTCACAGCTATTGAAGTTGACCCCGGTGTACTGACACTTAGCTAATGTGTAAGCTAATGTGTAAGCTAATGTGTAAGCTAATGTGTAAGCTAATGTGTAAGCTAATGTGTAAGCTAATGTGTAAGCTAATGTGTAAGCTAATGTGTATTTTGCCGCAAGCATTGTACTACATCGACTCGGCGAGTTGTCTTTGCGCGAGTTCGTAGAAGAGCCCTCTTGCCTGCATCAACTCGGGATACGTTCCCTGCTCCATGAGGCGACCTCCGGACATGACAATGATGCGTCCTGCTTTTGCGACGGTGCTCAACCGGTGAGCGATGACGATTCGGGTGACTTGGAGGCTGTCGAGCGAATCCGTGACGATCGACTGCGTGCGGTTATCAAGCGCGCTCGTAGCCTCGTCGAAGAACAGCAGCTTCGGCGCGCGGGCCAGCGCGCGGGCGATCGCGAGGCGTTGCTTTTGGCCCCCGGAAAATCCGCCTCCCCCCTCGCTCACGACGGTATTCATCTGCATGGGCATCGCGCGAATGTCATCGGCAATACCCGCCATCTCCGCCGCACGCCAGGCGTCGTTCTGGGTGAGATTGGCCTCTCCAACGATATTCCGAAAGATGTCCCCGGCGATCAGGCTGGAGTCCTGCATGACCACGCCGATTTGACGCCGCACCTCACGAACATTTAGCGTTTGGATGTCCTGACCATCGAACAAGACCATCCCGGTGTTCGGCTTCTCAAATCCCAGCAACAACCTGAGGATGGTAGATTTGCCCGAGCCCGACGGACCTACGATTGCGACGAACTCGCCTGGATCGACCTTGAAACTAAGGTTCGAGAGGACCTGAGGTAAATCGTCCGCATAGGAAAAGCCCACGTTGGCGAGTTCAATTCCGCCGCGGAGCGGACCCGGATTCTCCCGAACCTCCGTGGTCTCCGGCTCGGCCTCGAAGATCGGTTTCGTGCGCTCGAGCAGGGGGATGATGTGGAGCAGTTGGAGGGAACCTTGTGCGGCCATGATAAGGCTGGAAACGAGTGCCCCGAACGCGGCATTGAATGCGAGGAACCCTCCCGTGGTAAATCCATTGCTTCCCGCCGTCGGGGGCTTCTGCATGAGCTCGGCCACCAATGCAAAGATGATCCCCGAGGCAATCACGGTAAATCCGGCCAGGAAGGTGTTGGTAGCCACCGACCATCTTCCGGCACTCAATGAGAGACGCTCCTGCTTGGTGTATTCCTTTGCCCAGGCGGCGAACGCAAGGTGCTCCGCCGCCGCAATCCGGAATTTCGCCACACCGCTAAGGATCTGAAACACGAGACCAGCCAGCTTGCCCTGCACTTCAAACTGCTTGCGCAGGATGAAGGTCTGACGAATGCCGAATGCGGCGGATGTCGCGACGGCGACCACCGCGATGCCCAGGCCCCACCAACTTAACTTTGCATCGTGGCGAAACATCACAATAAAATTGAACAGCCCGGTCGGCAGGGCAAAGAGCATCGTGCTCCCCGCGGTACTTAATATCGAGTGAATCTCGGAAATCCCCTGGGCGCGGTTTGCAAGGTCGCCGGCTGTAAAGCGACGGAAGAAACGGGTGGGAAGCTTAAGGATGCGATCCCAGACCGCAGCCTGGAGATGGGAATCCGTCCGATTCTGCGCCCGGATCAATGCAATCCCCCGAACGAGTTCAAGCAAGACCCGCACCACCGCAGCTGCGGTGATCGCCACGGCGATGTGGAGCATGACGCCGCGCTCGGCCTGGGGAACGATGACGTCAAAGATCCGCCCGGTTAACGCGGGCGTTGCAAGTCCCAACAAGCCCGTCAGGATGACCATGATTCCAATCCTAATGAAATCTGGAAGATTGCCGAACGTGATGAAACGTCGGATATCCGCAAATCGCAGCTTGCGATCTGGTAAACTTCGGTAAAGGGAAAATGCGAACGGATGGAGGCCGATCTCCTCAGGCTTTCTAAGGATGCTTCTCGTTCCATCCGCCTCGTGAACGACGTAACGGCTTCCATTAAACAACAGAGCGACCGGATCTTCCGCCTCCCCAATGAATGCGATAAGCGGACCATTGTCCTGCCGCCACCAATGATCGGCAAGCAGCACGCGGCGGAAGCGAATGGATGAGGCGCGGGCAAGATCGGACACTGCGGTCTCTATATCCACCTTTTCCGTCTCTGGCTTGCCCGCAGGAGGTGTCCCCATGGTGATCCCAAGGCGTTTTGCGACACGTGCGAAAGCAACCTCCAAAGAAGCGCGATCCGAAGAGCCCAACTCGGGGAGTTCGAACCCCGACCCCTCGGTGAGCACAGCTCCGATTTGCTCCCACGCGGTAGCACCTGCGTCGCGTCGGATCGCGTCGCGATGGAATCGCATGTGTAAATTGCGCTCCTCCCGTTTCTGAACGGCTGCCTGAATCGTCCGCAGCAGGAGATCATGCGCGCGGGACAAATCGTCCATCCAATCCGGCCGCTGCACGAACTCCATCGTGGATATCGATTCAGTTCGTCCGGAAGCTGCTGTGAACACGACCCAACTGGCGGGCACTAAGGGGACAAACTCCACGTCGACTTCTTTGCAACCAAAGTAGTTCGCCTGTTCGTTGCCCGGCTGCCACCATATGAAGCCGTCGCGAAGTCCGACCGTGGCTCCCTGTGGGAGAGCGGGCAGGCTCCCCGATTCGAAAAAAGCCGTCCGGCGCGGATTCGTATCGAGGAGCTCCGCGATGCCCAGTTGAATGCTCCCTGTCCATTCCTCCAGCCGCTGGGCCAAGGTCTTCGGATTATCTTGCGCGTACCCGGGAAGAATCTCCTGTACGATCGTATCGGGCTGCCCCACCGCGAGGAGCGAAATGCCTTGGTCACGAAATCCAAACCCTAAGTCAAAGATCCAAGCTCCCTGTTGCAACGTTGCGAAATGATTCCGCCTGCCCCGATCCGCCGGCGTGTCCCAGATGAGAAACAACTCCACACAACCTGACGTGACAACCCAAACGCGTTCATCCAGGCCGAGCTGAAGATTCCTGCTGCCCGACAGGGGCATGGACGATGAGGTATTCATGTTTCCATTAGAACCCGAAAGGCGCCACCCGCAGACATAAGCTCGTCGAACGATCCGCGCTCCACGACACGACCCTTCTCCATGACGATGATCTCATCTGCGTCGCGAATCGTACTCAGACGGTGTGCCACAATCAGGCACGTGCAGCCCCGGCGACGGATATTCCTATCCACCATCGCTTCGGTGGCCGCGTCCAGGGCGCTGGTCGCCTCGTCGAGAATGAGGATGGAAGGATTGCCCACCAACGCTCTAGCGATCTCCAGCCTTTGCCGTTGTCCTCCACTTAAGTTTCGTCCGCTTTCGTCGAGCAGACCCTGAAAGCCCCCCGGCCGGGCGGCAATCACGTCCGCAATCTCGGCATCGCGGCACGCTTTCAATACGTCTCCATCCGGGATGGAGCGATCCCAAAGACAGAGGTTCTCGCGTATGGTGCCGCTAAAGAAGACGATATCCTGATCGACCATGGCGAGCGAGGACGCCATCATGTCGCGCGGGATGTCACCGATTCTCTGACCGTCGACGAGCACCTCGCCGGACCAGGGTTGATAAAGCCCGGACACCAGTTTCGCCACGGTGGACTTCCCGCTCCCGCTGCCGCCCACGAGCGCGATCCGATGGCCCGGCGTTATCTTTAAACTAAAGTTCTGGATCAGCGGGGCGTCCAGTGGGGAGTATCCGAACGAGACGTCAACCAACTCAACCGCCCCGACCAGTTTTCCCCTGCTCTTGTCCGGGCGCTCGGACTCCGCCGTCCGATAAATCGAGTCTTGTTCCGCACGCATGACGTCGTCAATTCGGGTAACGTTAGCCTCCAGCAGTTGTAGTCCGTTGCCGAACTGAACCAACGAATCTACCGGTCCGCTGAATTGCCCAACCAGCGCCTGGAAGGCAATGAGGGTTCCCACGGTTAAGTTCCCGTCCATGATGAAAAATGCTCCGAGGGTGAGTACTGCCGCAGAGCATAAAGAGTTAAGCAGCGAGGGCGCCATGTCGCTGACTTGCGTCATCCGGAGCAATGCCTGTTTCTCCACCATAAAGCGCGCTTGATAGCCCGCCCAGCGTCCAAAAAAGTCGTCCTCGCCGCCCGCGCTTTTCACGTTCTCGATGCGGTGGAGTCCGTTCACAGCCGTGCCCATCAACTTTCCGTACTCTTGGAGGGCGACGCGATTGCGGTCCGATCTCGCCCGAGATACGACGCGAAGAACGACGATGTTCAAAATCGCAGCGGTCACCGCAATGCCTGCGAGCGGAGGGCTGTAAAGAAACATGAGGACGCCGAAGAAAGCGACGAGGACAAAGTTAAGGAGGATGTCCGCAAGTTGGCCGCCGACCACGTCCGCGACTTCATCGTTCAAAGCCAACCTCGAACCAATTTCGCCTGCGTATCTCTGGGCATAATAACGCATCGGGAGCCGGAGGACGTGCGTCAGGAACTTGCCGGAGCCGGATAGCGAGAGTTTCGTGCGGAAGCGGAGGAAGCACCACTGCTTAAGTCCTGTGAGAGTGACCTGGAAGAGCGCCACCACTCCCATTCCAAGCAATAGAGGGCGAAGCCAATCTTTCTCGGAACCAATGAGAATATCGTCGACAAAGATCCGTGTGAAAGCCGGAGTGACCATCCCGGGCAATACAAGGAACACCGCGCAAAGCAGGGCAAAAAGGAATGCCATCCGACATCCCTTCATCCGCGCGAGCAGAAAAGAAAGAACGCTCGGTTTGCGTCCACCTCGTTTGAAGTCAGGGCCGGGTTTGAACGTCAGCGTCACACCGGTGTAACTGTCGTAGAACTCCTTCGCCAGGACCTTCCGGGGACCGCATGCTGGATCGTTGATGTAGAAGAACGCCCCTTGCCCGCCTACTCCCTCCAGAACGACGAAATGGTTGAAATTCCAAAAGATGATGGCGGGGAACGCAGCTTTTGAAAGCGACGCAATTTCATACTTCATTGCCTTGGCTTCGAGTCCGAGACGCCGGGCCGCTTTAAGGATGTTCGTCGCTTTGCTTCCATCTCGCGACACGCCGCAATCCTCCCGAAGCTTCTCAAGCGGAAGAATTCTTCCGTAATGCGAGAGCACAATGGACAGTGCGGCGGCCCCGCACTCAAGGGCCTCCATCTGAATCACCGTCGGTGTCCGGACACGACGATTCGGAAGTCTGACGATGTCCTCGTTCAATAGATGATCCCCAGTTGCTTCTTAAGAAACGGAAGAAGGAGGGTAATGGGAGCCTGTCGATCTAGGACCACACTCGCGGAACATATGGTGCCGCTTTCGATCTTAATTGGTGGGCCTTTCGAGGATGACCAACGAAATCCACTCGGCGTTGTGGGGTCTTCAATCAAGTCGGCAGAGATCGCAATTGCGGTGCCGGATTTGGTCAGACTCTCCGCCAAATCCTGATTCCGGAGCACTCGAACGAGTTGATCCCTCCCCACCGGAAACGGAGATACAGACGTTACCGTGGCGAGGATATAGCCGTACTCCTCCGGCTTCACGGTTCCGGGGGCGATCCGGATGGCCATCCCCGGGCGAACCTTCTTCCCATCCGCTGCGGGAACGTAAACCGAGGCTTCCACATTCGTGGCAAGGCTTTCCAGGCGGACGATCGAGCGGCCCGGTTGGACGTAGTCGCCGACGTCCACCAGAACCTCGGTGACTCTACCCGGGTGGGCGGAATGCAGAGCACTCTGTTGTTTGGTTTTGAGAGTCATTTCCTCAAGTTTGTTTTCCTGCTCAAGGATCTGTTGCTTGCGCATGTAAGACCTGGAAACGATCTCGTAGATGGCGTTCTTTGTTTCCAGCAGTGGGGTCTTCGTAATCAGCCCGCGGTCGAACAGGCTTTGTTGGTTCGCCTCCTTCTCGCGGAGGATCTTCAGACGCTTTTCTTCGTCCTCGGTTTGTTGATTGGACTGCTCGATCATGCTGGCCAAGGTCTTCTGATTGTTCTCGATCTGACCCAACTCGAGGCTCGAGTCCAAGGTCGCGAGGAGTTGGCCTTCTCTCACCACATCGCCGGACTCCACGAGGATTGAAGTAACCGAACCTGTTCCGGTGCCGGAAACCTCCATGATTCCGAAATCCGTCTCGCGCACGATGATGCCTTCCCCGGCCGTCGTGCGCAGGATGGTACCGAAAATCGACCACCAGAGAATGACTGCCAGAGCGAAGCCGATCGTCGTGATCGCGACCCATGACATCGGCGACGTGATGGGCAGTAGTGCATCGAGCTGTTCCGGAGACCGGATCTTTGCCAGTGCGGAGGCCCGGAAGATGCTTGTCTTTTTATCTGACATGGGAAGTCCTCATTAAGTGACTTGTAGTTGGGGAATCATCCCTCGGATGCAGAGGGACAGTCATGGTTTAAAAGGAATGGTTTGCCAGGCTTTCTCGTCGATCCAATCGCCGGACGCATCGGAAAAGATCAGTGTGCCGGTTTCATAGCGGAGCTGAACAAGGCTAATGGCATAGCGCTCCTCCGCGGCGATGAATTCATTCTGGGAAGTGATTAACCTCTGACGAGTCGTGATGGTATCTGTGAGAGTGCCCTGGCCAAGACGAAAGAGCTCTTCCTGGACCTTGAGAGCTTCGGCATTCAATCGCGCCGCTTCTCCATAGAGAGTGAGTTGGCCGGCGGAACCGCGCAGTTCGGCGAGGGCGGAGATGACGCCGCGGGCGATGTTTCTCTCCGTATCGGTGACGTCGATAATCGAGCGCTCATATCCGGACGAACTAAGGATCAGATTGCCAATGGCAACGTTGTTTTCGACCGGCCAATCCAAAGAGAGCCCGGCGCTACCGCCGAATTCGCCTCCGGTACTGATGGTTGTGTTCGTTCGGTTCTGAAAGGGAATGTAGGCGCCGGCGAGCTGCAGATCGAGTTGCGGGCGAAGTTCGAGCAGGGAGGCATCCATGAGGATTTTACGCGATTTTTCCAATTGCCTGGCCGCCCGGAGATCGTCACGCAGGAGCATTGCGGTTTTCAGGAGATCCCCGACGGCAGGCCATTTGTTTTTGGTAGGCAATGGGAAGGGTTCCTTCGTGAGGGGAGCGAGGAGGAGAAGAGATGCCTGTACCCCCATGGCAGCCGCGAGTTGTTGGCGTGCGACAATCAGTTCGGTTTCCGCGCGCACACGAATGGCTGCGGTGGTGGCACGATCTGCGAGAATTTGGGGAAGCTGCGAGGTCGCGATTTCATCGGCCTCTGCCAGCGATGTGCTCAGCGCCGCAAGGCGCTTGGAAATGAGTTCAGATTCGACCGCGAGTTTGTATCGTTCCTCCGCTCCGCGGCATTGCCAATAGGCACGCATCGTGTCGCGGATGGCCTGTGTGGTGATGAATCGGAGAGCGTAGACGCTGGCGAGGAGATCGAAGGAAGCCGCACGCTCCGGCGCGAGGTTGACAACGTAGCCCCCGCCCTTTCCCAGCGGAATCACGACACTAAAACTCACGTTCCCCTCGTTGAGGTTGTCGAACGTGTTGACGTCGGAATCGATCTGCTGACGGAATCCAATCTTGGGTTCCACCACGGCACCGGTGGCCAATTTTTTGCTAAGTCCCGCCTCGTACTCCAAGAGGGTGGTTCGCCGGACGAGGGGGTTTGGAAGATCAGCAGCCGGGGGTGGGGGGGACGCCCCGGGTGGTACCGACGGGGTGGGTGTGGGCCGAAGGGATTCGTTGCGCTGGCGTTGCTTGGAGTCCGCATTGATCCGCGCGAGTACATGCGTGTCAAACGCCCCCTGCGCGACCCGGAGATCCCCGTCCCGGGATGACACTTCGGTGCCTTGGATGAGAATCTGAGGATTGGAAATCAGGGTTGTCCTCACCGCATCCCTGCTGGAAAGCCGCTTAATCGTGAAGCCCATCTCCGCTGCGGAGAAACCCAAGGCGGGCACGTCCGTTTTTGCTTCCCTAAGGATCGCAAGGTCGCGTGGCTTCGGAGTCGGCGATGGCGTGACCGTTGGCGATGGCGTGACCGTTGGCGTGGCCGTTGGCGTGGCCGTTGGCGTGGCGGACGGCGCAGAAACGGCATTTGTGTCCTGAGCAAAGGAAACTGGGTTTGCCAAGGCTAATGCCACGATGATTGACGTCGCCCTCGTGTGCTTCCACAGAACCCCCAATGACCAGTGCCGACCACGGATTAGTGACGAGCGCTCCGCTTTCATGGAGACTCGGTTTTCCGTGAATGCGTAAGTGACGCCCGGTCAAACATGCGGTGGGTAAAGCCTTCGTAGGCTTTCGGGAGCAAAGCAGAGTCAGGTTGAATGACCAGCTTGATGTGATGGGCAAAAAAAATCAGCGTACTGAGGGTGCGCGTGGTTGTTTCCCTGCTATCGAAGAGCAGGGCTTCCGGCCAAATGCGCCGGTGTTTTTCCTCATGCAGGTACCCATTGAGCTGAGGCAGGGACATCAGCATCGCGGGGTTCCCTGCGCCGAGGTCCGCTACCGCTTTCATGAGTGCCGTCCAACGGGGTTCGAACTTGGCCTGTTTGTCCAAATGCAGCTCCAAGCCGATTTTGGGTCCCAACGCAGGAAACAGATCCACATTGAGGCCGATCCAATCCGTCAGACCATCCACGCGGGCGAGAAGAGTTGAAACGGTGGCCAGGTCGCCTTTCCACCCATTTTGACGAAGGAGATTCGGGATGTCCGGCGGAGGAATGTCCCGGATCACGAGTCGGATCGCTGGCGAGTTCCGAGCCAGCATGACCCCGCAGTGGAACGGGAGCGCTTCTGCGGGGAGAGTACTCAGGAAGCGTTTCGATGCTGCCAAAACGGCGTCGGCTTCGGAGGCGTCATTCCGCGAACTCCGTAGGAACGGAATCGCATGTTCGATAATCCCCGGCATGTCGTGTGCCGCGGAGCGCAGGGCGGGTCCGAAAAACAAATTGGGCTGCGGCAATTCCGCGATGTCGCCACGGTCAAACTCCAGCCAGATATTTTCCACGGCTTGCAAGCCGGAGTCAGATCGCAACCATTCGAAGCCGAATCGAGAAACGATACTCCAGGCATCGATGGGGGACGCGGAAAGGTCGGCCGCCCACGGACCCAGTTGGGAAGCTTCCGGAGCGGCAAGCTGCTCGTTCCGGAACGAGCAGAAGAGAAAATCCGGGGGGACGTCGGCTGCCTCCGTCAGAGATCGTTCGAAGCCGAAGAAGGAACACGCATCGGCTGGCCAGCGCCCGAATCTCTTTCGGATGGCTGCGACCGACTCCCGCGAAAAGACCGGATCGAGAGCCAGGGTCTCGACAAGTCTGAGATAATCTCCGAACTGCAGAGTCGGTCTCATCAGGAAAGGAGCCGGGGTCTACCGACCCCGCTCCGCATAGGAGTTAAGTGGAACGGAGCACGGGCATTTCTGCCCGTGCCGTTCCGGAAGGCAAACGGACAGGAATGTCCGTTCTCCGTTTTCTTGAAGGGCTACTTCTTACCCCAACCCGAGTTGATACCCGCTGCGGCAACGGCACCGGTGGCGGCCATTGCCCCGACCGTGACGGCTCCGGTGGCAGTGATCAACGCCGCTCCAATGGCGGCGCAGAAAACAGCTCCGCCGGCCACGGCTTCGAGTTGTTCCTCAGAAAGCTCATCCCCATCGCTGGACGGCCTTGCCGGGATGACAATGCCGATCGTTTGCGAAGGTTCGACGAAAATGGAGATATTCAGATCGTCAAGGCTTCCAGGAGCGAGGGAGTATGCTTGTTCGATGGTGGCCTTGGGGTTGGCAACGAGCGCATCGTGAAAAGTGGCATCGGTTCCGGCCTTCTCGGCGATTTCGGTTTTCACCTCAATGAGGCGCGCTTCAATGCGTTCAATGTCTTGGGATGTTGGGGTATTCATGGTTCTTTTTTTGTTTGGTGGTTGCGAAGGTAAAGTCTGTTTTGGGTGGTTTCACTTTCCCCATCCGCTTTTGATTCCCGCTACGGCGACGGCCCCGGTCGACGCGGCTGCGCCCACAGCGACGGCGGTTGTAGCGGTGATCAATGCCGCGCCCACGGCTGCGCAGAAAACGGCCCCGCCAGCCACCGCCTCTAGTTGCTCGTCGGACAGTTCATCTCCCTCGCCCGAAGGCCGGGCGGGGACAACGATGCCGATGGTTTCCAGCGGTTCGACAAACAGGTTGATGCTCACCTCATCCAACGAGCCGGCGGGGAGATTGTAAGCGAGTTCAATGGTGCCTTTGGGATTTGCCACTAGTGCGTCGTGAAACGCAGCGTCCGTACCCGCCTTCTCCGCGATTTCCTGCTTCACCTCAATGAGGCGTGCTTCAATGCGTTCGATGTCTTGCGCGGTGGTATTCATTGTTTTGTGTTCTGAGCGTGGTGTTTACGGTGCGAAAGGACTAGCCGAATGAAAGTGCTTTACCAATACAAGAACACAGACTCCTCATGGAAAAGTCCGTGCCCCTGAAGCGTGATGCGTCGATCTCCCGGTGACGCCTGCCAGGGGGCGATCTGATGCAACTCGTTCCCTGTTTGGCAGATCATGCCGCCGATGGAGTAAGGCAATGTGGTGAGCTTTGACTCGGTGATGCGCTTCTTTGCCTCCCCCGGGGAGACGGACGTAACGTCATCGTACGAGACATCCCAGGTTTTCAGCCCGCCACCGGCTGCGGGTAGCGCAAGCGTCAGCGTGAATGACAGCGAGCGCCGGAAATCGAGATGTCCCGCATCGTTTCCCCAATTCAGTGTCGTGAACGGACGGTCGAAATGGGGGACGTGATTGGCCTGTTTCGCGTAGAACGCAGACTCCGTAAACACGTGAAACCCGGGAAGAGCCAACCCGTCCCGGTACGAGACGGAAACCTGGAACTCCTCTGCAAGCTGATCGGCGACGCGCATGTACAGATCGGCAAAGTTTTCAAGCAGGATCGGATTCAATCGATCGACGAGAGCTTCGTACGGTTCATCGGTCGCGCGCTTCATTCCGTAAGCCCGCATGGATTTGGGGTCGGGCGCGTCGAGGTAAGCCGCCGCTCCGAGGGTGAACATCCCAATTCCATCGCGCGAAATCCAATGGTCGCGGAGAGAGTCGATTTTCCGGACCACGGTGGCGCATTCCGCGGGGCTGATGACATGGTCGACGTGAAACGGGAACTTGCGCACGACCGCCTGACGATCGCGCGACGGCGAAAATCGGCTACCGAGGTCGGAATGACTCCGAGGACGCCGGAGCTGAGGGGTCTGGACGATCATCGTAACACTTGATCTTGAAGTTTATAGCACGACGAACGGATTTTGACCAGCAGGAGCCGGGGCTTTCAAGCCCCGACCGTTCGCCCAGCGGCGAAGCCGGAAACCTTCTGCGTGTCAAAAAAGTCGCCGATTGTGGATGAGCGACGGAACGATCGTCTTCACGACGGCTACGGGCAGGCGTGGAGAACTCAGCACGAACCGCCAGATTTTGCCGTGCCCCGCCTTCTCCAGGCGCCGGAGCACCTCCTTCAACGCCGCATCCAGCGTAGTTGGAGGCTCGGGTGACTCCGCCGTCGCCTCCGCCCACGTTGCAGTGGATTCGAGCTTCTGAAAAAATCGGAACGCGGGACTGCTTGTCGCGCTCGGCGCAGTGAAAGAGGGCTTCGTTAACAAATCCTCGCGAGCGCCGCTGATGAAAATCACCCGCGATTGTACGGCCTCCGTCACCGCTCGCGAGGCGGCGACCAGCGGGTCAAAGTGCGCCCCCCATCCCACGTTCAACGTCGAGGCGGATGCGAACGGCGTCTGGTTCAGAATGGCCGCCCAAAAGACGGGTATTCCCACCGGCGACGGCACGGAGATTAATCGGACTTCCGTTCGCGCCGCATGGACTTTCGCTACGAGATCCGCGAGCACACCTTCCGGGATGCTGGAGGGGTTCACAATGGCACACCGCTTCCGGATTTGGAGTTTTCCATCCACGGAGAGCCGACTCACCGCGTCCCGTTCGATCAGTTCGTAGAGGGCATGCAGAGTGGCTTCATCGACGTGATTTCCGCTCGCGAGCCCGTTGGTGGAGGAATGGTGCAGGCACGGGTTGACGAAAAAATAGATCGCGCTGGCTGGCGCCCAAACTCTTCTCCCCGTTAACAGATCCTGCCCGGACGCCCAATCGATCTTAAACGCGGGTCCAAAGTACCGATTGAGAAATCCGTCGAACATCGCGGGTTCGAGGGCGGTCTCCCCTTCAGACTCCAAAACCTCCTTTGAAGTTCGGCGGAGAGCGCAGGGTTCAGGGTTCTCCGCGTGGTGCAATTCGATCGCCTCCATGATCGCGGAAACGCGCGATGCCTGCGGGCTCAATCCCTTGCCGTTGGATACTTGCAACAGCTTGCCGCGGGGTCGGATCGCGGACCAGACCGGGATGTCAATTTCATCCAGTCGGGTGATGTCTGCGCTGCGGGTGATTCCGAAATCGGGCAGGTGAGGCAGAATCCGTTCCAGCGTGACCTCGGGCGGACAGAGGCGATGCGTGCCAGTGGTGAACGTGAACGCGGCTTCGTTCATTTGCGCATCTCGTTGAGCACGGCGGCGAGTTCCCCGCTGCATTGCGCCTCGCGGAGCAACGCGATTCCGGGGTCCCACGGTTCGCCGAAAAAGGTCGGCGTGCGATCAATCATCCACTCCGTCAAGCGGCGTGCGGAGTCGACCGATTCGGTCGTGGGGTCGGATTCCCCGTGTCGCCCGTCTGGCGGAGCCTCGACTCCCACGCGTCGCGCCCAATCGGCAAGGATGAGCCTTTCCCTTGCCCCAGCCTGCTCGTCTCCATTGCTCAGACTGCGTTGGAGGCCGGGAACCAGTGAGTCGATGTTCCCGCTCCGAATCCAATCCTCGGCGGCCCGGCGACCGATTTCCTCGTCTAGCTCGAAATCCGTCATCCCGTTTCTTTGCAAAATCTCGGATTCCGCCAGTCCGTCGAACCCGGTCTTCCAGCGGTTCCGCGTGGTACTCACATGCTCCGGCGGGCAGGCGATTCCCGCCTCGCGCAGCCACATGAGAAAGTACTGGCGAATGATGAGCCGTCGAAGCCGTGCGGCGAGATCGCCCTGCGAGATTTGAGGGAAAAGCTCGTTACCATCGATGATTGTTCCATCGGATCTTCTGAATCCTCGTTTGGAAAGACCGGTAGCGGCGTAGGAATCCTCCGGAAAGGATGGCCGGGGGGCGGCGAGCGAAGGGCCGTTGGGAGTCGGGGGTTGTCTGCCCGCAACGCATTCGAGAGCGGCCCGGGCATCGCGCTGTTTGAGGCTGACTCTCCTCTTGCAGAAGGCTTCGACCCGCATTTGGCGCTCGCGCGGAATCACTCCACCGGCTTCCGTTTGCCACATAGACGCAAAGTGTCGTTCGAAGAACGGCATCCGTTTGAGGGCGAAAATCAGCGTTTGCGATTCGGATTGGCTAAGGATCCCGTAGGCGACGGCCTCCGAAAAGTGATCGCGGAAGTTCACCAGTGCCTCGGAGAGAGCGGGATATCCATCAGATTCGTCGCCGTGCAGGAGAGTCACTTCGTCGTCGCCGTCGAGGATTCCATCGCGGAACCACTCGAAAATCTGGCCGATGCCGAGCATTCCCTCCGTGTGGAGTTCGGCCGCTCGGAGCGCTCCCATGCTCGAGGCTCCGATGACTTCGATCCCCGACTCGATCGCGGCCAGGATCTCGCGTTGCCAGACGGAGGGCACCGCGTGGAACAACCCGTCGATCAATACAACCCTGCGCACGTCCGATCCGACGAGGCGGTAAATGTCTCCCATTCGGGCGGGTGGAAGAAAACGGGCCGTCGGCAGGATGGCGCGCGCTTCGTCCACGGGCAGGGACGGTCCGAGAAACACCACGCACGGAGGTTCCGCTTCGGGTGCATGCCACAGGCCCGGCCCGGAATTCGGAGTGGACGGGGTTTCGGGGAAGAATCCGGGATTGATGACA
>Ga0247833_1004520_pt1 | contig 17182 bp, 11 predicted proteins | sample LaCruzMarch2015__7_FD_187117 | JGI IMG/M metagenome (GOLD analysis project Ga0247833, IMG submission 187117) | Freshwater microbial communities from meromictic Lake La Cruz, Castile-La Mancha, Spain - LaCruzMarch2015_8m | ecosystem: Environmental > Aquatic > Freshwater > Lake | place: Spain...
CGCCGCCAGCTTCTCGGCCATGATGTTCCCGTCGTGACGCCGAAGCTGCTTTGTCCAAAAAGGCGCGACATGCCTGGAGTTGAGAAGCCGGCGCCAGTGCCACGGAAGTTCAAGGCGGGGGAACACGAAGCCCACCCCGGCACTGGGCTCGGCTTTGGTGCGCTGCGGCGGCAGGTCGCCTGACGGATTCAGTCAGGTGCAAGGGAAGCCAACACCGCCCTGGGACCCGCATGAAACCCACCCACTCAACCACCACCCTCCTCACAACCCTCCTCACAACCCTCCTCACAACCCTCCTCACAACCCTCCTCACAACCCTCCTCCTCGCCTCCACCGCCCACGCCTCCGACGTCGACCTCCTCCTGCCCCTGCGCGGATGGTTCCTCAGCCTCATCCTCCTCGCCGTCCTGGTGCCAACCCTCCCCATGGCCCCCGTCGCCGCCGTCGCCGGCCTCTACGCCCTGTTCGGCGAGCGTCGCCATGCCCTCGGCCTGGGCACCCTGCTGCTGACCGCCACCAGCCTGGCGGGCATTGCCGTGCTCATCACGGGGCTGAGCAGCAACGACCCGTCGAGCAACCAGGCGGCCATGGCAGCGATCGTCCTCCCCGTGCCCCTGACAGCACTCCTCCTCTGGCGCGGCATGGTCCGGCATTGGACGGCAGACAAGAAGACCACGGCGGGCGTCATCGCCCTGGTCATTGGCGGCGCGTTCTTCATCGGCGAGCTGCTGTACTGGCGAGCCATCACGCAACACTGACGGTCGGCGGGCCCGCGCCTGGCTCGCTGACTCGGTCATGGCCCGGTGATGAACGGGATGGGTTCTGCTATGGATGACGCGCCCAAGTGGTCAGGTGCGCGCCAAAGGAAGCATTTCATGGTTGAAAATGACCCGACCCGCGGAGAAATGATCCTTTTTGAGCCCGACGCTGGCGATACCCGGGTCCGGGTCCGGCTGCACAATGGCGCGGTCTGGCTGTCGCAGCAGCAGATCGGTGCACTCTATGACCGCGATAAGTCGACGATTTCCAGACACATCGCCAACATCTTCGACGAGGGAGAGCTGGTTCGGGAGGGAACCGTTGCAGAATCTGCAACTGTTTCCACTGAAGGCGACAGGTCTGTTGAAAGAACCATCGAATATTACAGCCTCGAGATGGTCATCGCCATCGGCTACCGGGTGAAGTCCCGCCGGGGCATCCAGTTTCGAACCTGGGCCACGGCACGGCTCAAGGACTACATCGTCAAGGGCTTTGCCATGGACGATGGCCGGCTCAAGGAAGCTGGCGGCGGCGACTATTTCGATGAGCTGTTGGGGCGCATCCGCGACATCCGTTCGTCGGAAAAGGTCTTCTACAAGAAGGTCCTCGAAATCTACGCCACCAGCGTCGACTACGACGCCCGCGACGAAGCCACCCAACGCTTCTTCCAGACCGTGCAGAATAAGATGCACTGGGCCGCCCACGGCCACACCGCCGCCGAAGTCATCGTCGAGCGCGCCGACGCCGACCAGCCGAACATGGGGCTGACGTCGTTCGCTGGTGAGAGGCCCACCCGCGCCGAAGCGAAGGTTGCGAAGAACTACCTCGACGCCGACGAGCTCGACGCGCTCAACAAGATCGTCACGGCGTATCTCGATTTCGCCGAGGTCCAGGCCTTGAGCCGCAAGGAGATGACGATGGCGGCGTGGATCACGAAGCTCGATGATTTCTTGCGGTTGGGTGACCGCGAAATCCTCACCCACGCCGGCCTCGTCAGCCGCGAGGTCGCCGACGACAAGGCCAGCGCCGAGTTCAAGCGATTCCAGGCAACAGCGGGGCCCTCGGCAGTGGAGCGGGCCTTCGACGACGCTGTGCAGGCCAGCAAGCTGTTGGCGAAGGCCAAGAAGCCGTGAGCAACACGGGCTCCATGTCGCTCAGCGAGTTGCGGGCCTTGGTGCGGTCGGCGCCATGGCGGGCGGTGGACCGGACAGAAATGCTGATTCGATCGATTCAGCAGTCTCTTCAGGTTGAGGGCCATGACGTCGATCGCGCCGCCGTTCTCGAGGCCCTCCGCGCTACAGCGCAACGCCAAGCCCGAAGTTGACCCTGCCGGTGTGGCAAGACGACGGCGGTTCGCTCAACCCACCACTTCGGCCGTTCCGCGGGCAAACTCGCTGAGCGTACGAAGATTCTTCGGATCCTTGGCAAGGAGCTTCAAGAGCGCCGCGAGCGGAAAGCTCGGCTCCGCTTTGGATCGAGCGCGGGCAAGATACCCCTGTGACAGGTGCAGCATTCGCTCAAGGTCGCCAATCGGCACGGAACGCTCGATCTCCCGGAGAGAACCATCGAGGAGATCTGCCATGCGCTGTCGATGACGCTCGGCGATGGGGCCCTCAACGGCTTCCACCTCGGAAGGCGTCATTGGCATGTCATGGCAGTGCATACACTCGACAAGCTCCATGGCTGCCGGGATCGGGTATTCGAACCCTTTGTACTCAAAAACGCGGCCCTCTCGGGCAATGAACTTGAGCTCGCCCACGCCACACACTGGGCAGGTCGTCTGGGGAGATTTCTTCTTCTTCGTCATGGCAGGACCGCAACGTTTACAGACTGAGTCTGTACGGTCAAGGCGGCCGGGTCTGCGATCGAAGCAGGTCTTTCACGGCCGGGCCTTCGCGAAAGGCTTGAGCTGGTACAGTTGACGACGATGACGGTCATCCCCTCCACCAGTGCCACGGCGGCCCGCGCTCCCAGCCGCAGGACCCTGCTCGGCCGCCTGTGGCGGCGGCTGCTGGGCCAATGGCGGCCTCCAGACCCCGGCTATTCGTTTGGCCAGATCGCCGCCCTGGGGCCATTTGATGAATCGGCCCTGCGGGTGTTGCGGGCGTCGTTTCTGGCGGCGGAGACCTGGGAGCACCACGAGGTCCACACCAGCCATCTGGTGTTTGCCTTGATCAAGGACGACACGGTGAAATCCATCTGCGCCCGGGCGGGGATGGATGTGTTGGCCGTGCTTCCTTTTGCCCAGATGACCCTGGTGAAGCTGCGCCGACCGCCATTGGGGGACGGGCCACCCCTGGCGTCGGCGAATCTGTGGCGAACCATGGTGAAGGTCGCGATGCATTTTCAGGCAGCCGGGGCTGACACCATCAGCGCAGCGGAAATCCTCATCATGGTGGTGCGAAACGACGACGACCTGGCCGGGGCCTTCGCTGCGGCCTCGGTGGATTTCTCGACGGCGGCAATGCTGAAGGCCATCGACCCGGCCCTGGCAGCGGCGACGTCGGCGACACCGGAATCGACGCTGGTGGCGCTGCGGATGCACAACGACCATTTCACGACGCAAGAATGGGTCGTCAAGGTGCTGACGGAAGCCCTCGGTATGCCCGAGAAAATGGCCGCAGCCGAGATGCTCACCATCCATCGCGAGGGCAGCGCGGTGGTGCTGAAGGGAAAACGCGAGGACGTGATGGCGCTGGCGGAATCCATTCGCGCGGCCTCTGCGGAGGCGGGCTTTCCCCTGCGGCTGTCGCTGGAGCCGGCGGAGCCGGAGGAGCCCGGGGAGCCGGCGTGAGGCGCAGCTCCCGCAGCAGGTGGATCGGGATCGCGACGCAGCGCCCCAGGGCTGGGACGCGGCGCCTGTTGCCTCCAGTTGTGCCGGCTGGCACCGATGACTGCCCCGGTAGTGCATCACGGACCGGATGAACGGAGGAACCCTGCATGAGCCCCGAGTCTGCTGAGATCGGCATCAAGGGCGCGGCGTTCTACTCCCTGCTGGCGGCCATCGAGCAGCAGGAGGGCAAAGACGTCCTGGCGCAGATCCTGGCGCGGCTGCCGAAGGAGCAGGAGACCGCCCTGCGGGCCAAGAGTCTGTTGGTGAACCGATTCCATCCCATCGGGGGCTATCGCGCCCTCGTCCACGCCGTCGCCGACGAGATCGACGACGCGGCGGTGCGGCGCCTCAGTGCGGGGGCCGTCGAGCGGGACATGAACACCCTGTACCGCGCCGTGCTGCGGGCCCTGTCGGCCAACACGGTGTTTGGGCAGACCGCGCGGCTGTTCGGGCTCTTCTACGAGGGAGGCGTCGTCGAGGTCCTCGAACGCCGTCCGGGCTTCGGCTGCGTGCGCTACAGCGGGTGCCACGGCTTCGATGCGATGGTGTGGAACGACTACGCCGGCGGCAGCGAATGCATCCTGGCCCTGTCGGGGGCCAAGGGCATCACCATCGACATCATCGAAGGCGGCGTCGGCCCCACCATGCTCGCCGAATACCGCTGGAATGCCTGAGCTGGTCAACGGCGCCAGAGATTGACTGGCGTTGGCTCAGCGCCGGGCGCTGCCGGCGTCGACGAAGCGTTTCACGGTGGCCCGCAGCTCGGCGATGTTGAAGGGCTTCTCCATCTGGGTGTTGCTGGTGTTGGCCAGGAAGGCTTTGGCGGTCGCCTCCGTCGCGCCACCGGTCATGAAGACGAAGCGCTCCGCCAGCGCCGGCGCCCGGGCGCGGACCTGGTCGTACAAGGCGGCGCCGCTCAGGTTTGGCATCATCAGGTCGCAGAGGATGACGTCGAAGGCCTGGTCCTGCGTGAGCAGGGTCGCGGCCTCGCGACCGTCGGCACACACCACCACGTCGTGGTCGCGGCCCAGCAGGCGCTGCATGGTCTTCAGCACCATCGCTTCGTCGTCGATGATCAGCACCCGTCCCCGCCAGGGGACCGGGGGTGGCGCAGGCGCTGCGGCCGGCGCCGCCGCTGGCAGGGTGACGCGAAAGAGGGTGCCGCTGCCTTCGGTGGACTCGACGGTGAGCTCACCGCCCAGCGCAAGGACGATGCTTTGGGAAATCGACAGGCCAAGGCCGGTGCCGTCGCCGACGGGCTTGGTGGTGAAGAAGGGGTCGAAGATGCGGCGCTGGAGGGCCGCCGGGATGCCCGGGCCGTTGTCGCGGACGCCGATGACGACGACGCCGTTTTCCTCGGCGCAGCTCACGACGATTTGGTTTTTGGCGGTGTCGCTGGTGGGAAAGGCCTGGGCGGCGTTGACCAGCAGGTTGAGGAGGACCTGCGCCAACCGGGATTCGTCGGCCATGACCAACGGCGCGCCGATGAACGACCGGGTCACGGTGGCCTTGTGGCGAATCTCGTGGGCCGCCATGTTGAGGGAGATGTCGAGGGTCGTGCCGACGTCCGTCGGCACCGGCGCTTCACCTTCGGTGGCCAGGGCCCGCAATCCGCGCACGATGGTGCGGATGCGCTCGGCACCGCCGAGGGCCTCGGTGATGGCGTCGGTGAGTTCGCGGACACCGCTCCCCTGGCGAATTTCTTCGAGGACGTATTCCAGGTTCGTGATGATGAAGGTCAGGGGGTTGTTGATCTCGTGGCCGACGCCGGCAACGAGAGTGCCCGTCGTCACGAGGCGCTCCTGGCGCGAGAGCTGTTCACTGCGGCGCTGGGCTTCCTTCAGCAGGGTGATGTCGTGGAAGGTGGCGATGACGGCGTGGGGCCGTGGCGCGCCGGGCTCAAACAGCGGCAACGCGTTGATGCTGATCCACGTGAACGCGCCGCCAGGCTTGTGAACCCCCATCATGACATTGGTGCTCGGCAAGCCCGTGCGCAGGGTCTCCATGGCCGGGTGGGTTTCACCAGGGAAATGGGAGCCATCCTCATGGATGCAGCGCCAGTCGGGGTGGACCGAGGTGCGCCCCTGCATCTGCAACACCGTCAGCCCGAGGATCTGCTCGGCAGCCCGGTTGGCGCTGGTGATGGCGCCGTTGCCATCCTGGACGACGACGCCCTCGGCCATGGCGTCGAAGAGGACCTCCAGGCGACGGGCGTGGTCGCGAACCGCGGCGGCCTCACGGGCCAGGCTGTAACGCAGCCGACAGGCCTCCAGCTGGTCGACGACCTGCCCCGCCAGCAGGCGAAGCAGTTCCAGTTGGGTCGGTGTGGGCTGCCGCGGCACGACGTCGATGGCGCACAAGGTGCCAAGCACGAAGCCGTCGGGGGTGCGCAGGGGCATCCCCGCATAAAACCGGATGGTTGGATCGCCAGTGACAAGGGGATTGTCGGCGAAGCGGTCGTCGGCGCAGGCATCGCCGACGACAAGGGACGTGCCACTTTCGACCACGTGCCCGCAAAACGACAGCTCGCGACGGGTCTCGCTCACGTCCAGTCCGTAGCGGGCCTTGAACCATTGGCGGTCGGCATCCACGAGGGAGACCAGCGCGATGGGGACCTCGAGAATCGCCGCCGCAAGCCGGGTCAGGTCCTCAAACGCCGCCGAGCCTTCCGTGTCGAGGATGTCGTAGGAAACGAGGCTCGCCAGGCGTGCGGTCTCGTTGGCGGGGTGGCCAGGTGCCTTCATCAACACTCCATCACTGCGGCGACCACGCCTTCGGTCTACCGACGGCCACCTGCATCTGTCTCGAACCCGGTCGACGCTACACGGCGCACACGAGCCGAGGTGGCAAAGAACTGTGATGCCCCTCTCACCAGATCGGTAACCGTGTCCAGGTTTGGGCACGCCGATCAGACGGGGACGCGTGCGGGACGCGTCGCCGGCGCGGCGGTGATTATGGATGGGAGAGGCAGTTCAGAGCGACCTGACACCACCCACCAAAGGCGAGCACCATGACCACCGCGAACACCATGATTCTCGACGCCGACATCCGCACCCGCCTCTTCCGCGGCGAACGCGCCGCCACCGAGCTGGAGGCCCACCGCCCCGGTCACCGACGTTTTGTCGTCGTCGCCGGCTTCAAGGACCGACCCCGCGATGACGCGGCCTGGCCCACCATGCCCTGGTACTTCCGCCTCAACCGCTACGAGGTGAAGGAAGCCCTGCTGGACGAAAGTCCGGCGATGGAATTCCTGGAGGACTTTGAGTCCACCGTCGTCGGCGCCAGCGGGCTGGAAGACGCCATCGTCGAGGTCGCCGGCGAAGGCGCCACCCTGCGGCCCGCCAACGTCGTCGCCGCCCCGTACTGATGACGTCCTGATGACGTCCTGATGACGTCCGTACTGACGACGTCCTGACGCGCGCGGCCCCAGCCCCAGCCAGCCAAGCGCCCCTCTCCACCGGTGTGGAGGGGGGCGCTTGGCTGTTGGCAATCCGTGGCGTGCTGCTCAGCCGCCCGTGACGCCGTTGTGGTGGTCGCTGTTGCGGTAGCTGTGCTCGATGGAGTCGACGGCGTGGCGGGCGCTGTCCATGGCCTGGGAGGCCTTGAAGGCAGCGCTGTCGCCGAGCTCTTTGGCACCCGAGCGGAGGTCGGCGCGGAGCTGGCGGCCCGTGCGGGGGGTCAAGAGCAGGGCGGCGATGGCACCGACGGCGACACCGGCGACGGCGACACCGGCGAAGGCGAGGGCGCGGCTGCCGCCGCTGGACTTGGTCTGCAGGCCGAGGGCGTCGAGGAGGGCGGCGCTGGTCTGGTGGGAGTACTGGGATGCGGACTTCATGGTGGACCTCGGTGTTGGGGTGTGGTGGACCGGACGTGGTCCGGGCGTAGGCCGGACGTGGGACCGGACGTGGACCGCGACGCGGTCGGTGGTCCGGCGTTTCAAGGTCCGGCGACCTCGTCATGGACGATGTCGGGGACGGTGATGGGGTCGGCGGGTCGCGCGGAACTCGCTGATCGGCGAGCGCGGTCAGCGCGTGGCGCGGCGCTCAGAGCCGGATTTCGATGTCGTGGACTTCATCGGCGCCAGCCGATGAACGTGTGGACAATTCACCGACACGCGCGAAGCGCGAATCGGTGAATTCCTTCTCGAGGACCGCGAGCTCGGCGTCGACGCGCTGCATGTTGGTGTACCAACCGGCGTCGCTGACGTCGTCGAGCTTCATGAGGGACGACTTGACGGCCGCCGAACGGATGCGGACGGCGGCGATGGCTGGCTCGGGGACTTTGCGCTCGGCGCTTTTGGCCTCAAGGGTTGTGGCCGTGACATCGACGTAGGCGATGCGGGCGGTGGACGAGGTCTTGTAGGCGCTGCGTTCGGCGCCGACGTTGGCGCCAGCGGCCTCGATCTTCTTTTTGTAGTCGATGGCGCCGAGGACCTCGGTCTTGTGCAGTTCGACGTCCTTCTTGTCCTGGGCGACGGCGAGGGTGTCGCGGGCCTTCTGCTGTTCCTGCTCGAGCTTCTGGCGGGTCTCTTCTTGATCGCGCAGGTTCTCGTGGTGCTCGGCCTGGACCTCGCGAACCTTGAGGTTCGGATCTTCGGTGCAACCGAGGGTGAGGGTGGCGAGCACGATGCCGACGGCGGCGGTGGCGAGGGAGGATGGCGTCATGACATCTCTTCTCCACGAGCCGTGCCACGCGGACCGATGACGCCCTTTGGCCGGGTCGCCGTGTTCCAACGCCATCGCCGACGCCAAAACCAACCGGGCGATTGCGGCGACGGCACCGGGATGGCCGTTGCTGCGGGGCGCCGTGGTGACCACTGTGGCAGGGGTGCGCGTGGCCGACGTCGGCCCCACCATGCTGGCCGAGTCCCGTTGGAACGCTTGAGATCGGGGCGATGTCGTGAACCGGGAGGGTCGGCCGGTCAGCGCCTGGCACTGCCGGCGTCGACGAAGCGCTTCACGGTGGCCCGCAGGGCGCCGATGTTGAACGGCTTCTCCATCTGCTCGTTGCTGGTCTGGGCCAAGAAGGCCCTGGCGGCCGACTCCGTCGCGCCACCGGTCATGAAGACAAAACGCTCGGCCAGCGCCGTCGAATGGGCGCGGACCTGTTCCTGGAGTGCGGCACCGCCCAGGTTCGGCATCATGAGGTCGCACAGGATGATGTCGAAGGCCTGGTCCTGGGTGAGCAGGGTCGCCGCCTTCCGACTGTCCGCACACACCACAACCTCGTGGTCGCGGCTCAGCAGGCGCTGCATGGTCATGAGGATCGCGACTTCGTCGTCGACGATCAGCACGCGGCCACGGTAGGGGGCAACCGTGACGGGCACGGGGACCAGGGACTCCACAGACGCTGGCAAGGTGACGCGGAAGACGGAGCCGACGCCCTCGGTGGATTCCACAGTGAGCTGACCGCCCAGGCCGAGGATGATGTTGTGGGAAATCGACAGGCCCAGACCGGTGCCTTCGCCGATGGGCTTGGTGGTGAAGAAGGGATAAAAAACCCGCCGCTGGATGGCCGCGGGGATGCCTGGACCATTGTCCCGTACCTCGATGACGACGACCCCCTTGTCCTGTGCGCAGCTCACCACGATCTGGTTCCTGGCGGTGTCGCTGGTGGGAAACGCCTGGCCAGCGTTGACCAGCAGGTTGACGAGCACCTGCACCAGCCGGGATTCGTCGGCCATGACACACGGCGCGCCGGTGAACGCCCGGGTCATGGTGGCCTTGTGGCGAATCTCGTGGGCCGACATGTTGATGGCGATCTCGATGATCTTGTTGACGTCGGTCGGCGCGGGCGCTGCACCCTCGGTGGCCAGGGCGCGCAAGCCACGCACGATCGTTCGAATGCGCTCGGCGCCACCAAGAGCCTCGGTGAGGACTTCATTGACTTCGCTCAGGCGAGCCGGCGACAGCCCGCCGCGGGCCGGGCGAATCTCTTCGAGCAGGTATTCGAGATTCGAGATGATGGATGTCAGCGGATTGTTGATCTCGTGCCCAACGCCTGCGACGAGGGTCCCCGTCGTCACCAGGCGTTCCTGGCGAGAGAGGAGCACGCTGCGGTCTTGGGCGTCCTTCAGCCGTGTGATGTCGTGGAAGGTCGTGATGACCGCGTGGGGCTTTTGCGCACCGGGCTCACAGAGCGGCAACGCATTGATGCTGATCCACGTCAACGTCCCGCCGGGCTTGTGAACGCCCATGATCACATTGGTGGTCGGCAAGCCCGTGCGCAGGGTGGCCATGGCCGGATGGGTTTCACCGGGGAAGTCCGTGCCGTCCTCATGGATGGAGCGCCACCCGGGATCGACGGAGGTGCGGCCCTGCATCTGCGCGATGGAAAGGCCGAGAATCCCCTCGGCGGCCCGGTTCGCGCTGGTGATGGCGCCGCTGGCGTCCTGGACGACGACGCCCTCGGCCATGGCGTCAAAGAGCACCTCCAGACGTCGAGCGTTCTCGCGAATGGATGCGGCCTCCGTGGCCAGGGTGTGGCGCAGCCGGCGGGCCTCGAGCTGGTCCACCACCTGCCCCGCCAACAACCTGAGCAGCTCGAGCTGGGCGGGTGAAAGCTGCCGGGGGACCGTGTCGATGGCGCACAAGGTGCCAAGCACAAAGCCGTCGGGGGTCTGCAGGGGCATGCCTGCATAAAAGCGGACCCGCGGATCACCGGTGACCAGGGGGTTGTCAGCGAAGCGGTTGTCGCCGAAAGCGTCATTGACGACGAGGGGCGCGCTGCTTTCGACCACATGCCCGCAAAATGAGACGTCTCGCGACGTTTCGCTGGCCTCCAGCCCGTAGCGCGCCTTGAACCATTGCCGGTCGGCGTCGACGAGGGAGACCAGCGCGATGGGGACCTCGAGGATCGCTGCCGCCAGCGTGGTCAGGGCGTCAAAGGCGGCCTCTCCCTCGGTGTCGAGCACATTGTAGGTCAGAAGGCTCGCCAGGCGATCGGCCTCGTTGGCTGGGGTACCGGGTGCCTTCATCAACGCTCCGAAGAAGTTCTGGTGCTTCTTCGGCTGGCGCCGAAGAAGTTCTGGTCCTTCTTCGGCTGGCGCAGAAGAAGTTCTGGTCCTTCTTCGGCTGGCGCAGAAGAAGTTCTGGTCCTTCTTCGGCTGGCGCAGAAGAACTGGAGTCCATCCGGGCGTCGCTCTGATCCGCCGACGGGCGAATGAGCATACACGGCGCCGGGCGGGACGGCGTCCCCCGTCACCGCCCCACCAACCTGACCAGAAGCCCCCACGCCCTGCACCAGCGGCGCCGCCGAGGCCTGAGCCCCGTGGTATGAGCGGGCCATGATGCGCCGTGCTGTCTCCGTCGTTGTCGCCCGTGCCGTGCCCGTGACCTGTGCTCTGGTCGTCGTCGGTCCGGCTGCCTGTGCATCGGCGCCGAAAGCCAGGCCCGAGCCGACGCCCACAGCGGCCGCGGCCGTCATCGACCCTGGGGTCGATTCCGGCATGAACGTCGACGATGACGCGCCACCGCCGCCGCCCAAGACGTTTGCCGAGGCCGTGGAGCGCTATCGCTCGGAGTGCCCGGCGCCGTGGTTCACCCTGGGGACGCCACAGTCGCTGACCGTCGACGGCCGCACCTTCGCCGTCGCTGGCAGCACCATGACCCTGACCGGGGACCAGCTGGCGGGGCCCCTGGCCCTCGGCGTCGTCGGCGCCGTCAAAGATGCCGAGCCCGAGACCCGCGAGAACCTGGCGAAGGCGGCGACCGCATTCGCCGCCGCCGGCGTGCAGGTCGTGCTCGTACCGGGGGATCTGACGGGCAACGAGACCGCCGTCATCGGCCCGGTGGTGGCGATGCTCGACGAGGTGTTTGCCGTGCCGGTCCTTGTCCACTCGGGCAACTACGAATGGACCAGCGCCTTCACCGACGCCGTGGCCGCAGCCCCCGGCCTCATCAACCTCAACATCGTGCGCGACGTCGACCTGGGCGGCATCCATCTGCTGTCCTTGCCCGGCTACTTCAACCGCCAGTTCCTGCAGAGCGGGGCCTGTCACTACGACCCCGACGACGTGACCACGTTGGCGACGTACGCGAAGGCCATCGCCGCCCGGGGCGAGACGGTGGTGCTCACCTCCCACGGCCCCCCCACCGGCCGGGGCCCCGGCGCCCTCGACCGCACCCCCGACGACGAACACGTCGGCGATCCCCAGCTCAACACCTTGCTCGAGCAGGGCGACATCCGCTTCGGGATTTTCTCCCACATCCTCGAGGCCGGTGGCCGCGCCGTCACCGACATCGCCGGGGCACAGCCGCTGGTGGTGTCGACCAAAAAGCCGATGAAGACGCCGGTGGGGCGCCTGTACGTCAACGTCGGCAGCGCCTCGTCGTTTGGCTGGGGCATGAACGACGGCAGCACCTCGCGGGGCCTTTCGGCCATCGTCACCGTCGACGGCAGCGGCGGCGGCAGCGGCCGGGTGGTGTTCCTGCCCCTGCGCTGAAATCACAGCGATGGGTTTGCCCCCTCTCCCTTCAGGGAGAGGGGGAGGCCGAAGGCCGGGGGTGAGGTCGACAAGGAGCCGGAAGCAGCACGACGACGAAAAAATCGACCGTTGCCGGTCGATTTCTTCGAACCACAGGGGCTGTCAGTCGAGCGTCATTCCACGACGTGCATCTCGACCCGGCGGTTCTGCTCGCGGCCGGCATCGGTGTCGTTGCCGGTCAGGGGGCGCTCTTCGCCAAAGCCCTCGGCGACGAGGCGGCTGGCGTCGACACCCCTGGCCACCAGCCGGGCGACGACGGCTTCGGCGCGACACAGGCTCTTGTTGGTATCAGCGGCGCCGTCGGCATCCGTGTGGCCTTCGACGCGAACTTGTTTGGCCTCGGGGTGGGCCACCAGCAGGCGCGCCACCTCGTCGACCACCTGCTGACCGCGCTCGTCGAGCTCGGCGGTGGAGCGGCGGAACGAGACCTTGCCCTGAATCTCGATGCGACCGGCCTCGATGCGGGGGGCCGCCACGGGGACCGCGGGACAGTCGGCGGGCACGGGGACTTCCACCCGGCGCTCGACTGTCTTCTCGACAATCTTCTCCACCGTCCGGACCTCGACGACGGGCGCTGCCGCGACGGGGACCACCGCTGCCGGTGGGCCCTGCCGCTCGGACCAACGCACGCCCACAAAGACCCGCATGTCGGCGGCGCCGGCGCCACCGATGGGAGCGCCACCCGCAGCCACCATGGCCGACAGGGACCCCCATACGGGGACCGACGCGCCCACCAACATCTCCAGGGGCGTCCCCGAGTTGACGTCGCCATGCAGCGGTGCGGTGGCCCGCAACGATGCCTGGAGCTCGGGGCGGATGGGCAGGCTTTGGGGCAGGCGCCAGCCGGCGCCCAGCTGGGCAAAGACCGCGTCATCCACCGCCAGGCCGCGCACCGCCGAGGGGGCGCGCACGGTGGCCCCCAACGAGCCGGCCAGGCGCAGGTCGAGACCCTCGAAGGCGTGACCCACGAGGACCTGGGGCACAAACGACACCCCGTTTTCGCCTGCCAGCAGCGACGGGTCGCCGATGGGCAGGGTCACCGAGGGCATGAAGGCCACGTTGACGCCGACGGCCTGCTGCCGCAGCAAGGCCACCTTGGGCGCCAGCCGGGCGTCGCCGACCCCGAAGGCTGCGGGGGCCGCTGCCGCCGACAGCGTCGACGTCTGGCCAATGACCGGGATGTCGAAGCCGAGTTCAACACCCTCCCACAGACTCACCTGGCCAACGACGCTGGTGGTGAAGCGCTGGCCCACGATGCCCTCAATGCGCTCCCCGTTGCTCTGCAGCACCAGGGGGTCCTTGGCCCAGGCCTGCACCAGACCGGCATCCCAGTCGAGGTGCCGGGGGACGCCGGCCCATTCCACGTCGAGGACACCGTCGGCATCGATGGTGGGGCGCAGGTGGTCCGTGGGGAACGGCCCCTCGGCCAAAGCCGGCGTCGCGGTCAGCGCCACCGTCATGGCCATCGTCACCGACGCTGTCACCGAAGCCGTCACCGACGCTGACACCGAGGACGGCTTCCGGGCCGTCACCCCGGCCGTCACCGGCGTCGAGGAACGACGACGACGGCGACCACCACCGAGGAGCCCGATGAGGGTGAGGGCCAGGCCGAAGGGGGCCACCGCCGACCCATCCGTCGCCGTACAGGACAACACACCACCACCAGCGGCCGTCAGATTGTCTTGCACGCCATCGCCGTCGGCGTCGTCGTCGCAGGCGTCGCCCAGACCATCAGCGTCGCTGTCGGTCTGATCATCGGCCACCGTCACACACACATCGCTGGAGTCCGGCACGCCATCGCTATCGACGTCGGCGTCGTCGGTGTCGAGCCAGTCGATGACGCCATCGCCGTCGCTGTCGCCCTGGGCTTCGACGCCGTCGTTTATGCCGTTGCCGTCAGCGTCGTCGTCAAGCCAGTTGGGCGTACCGTCGCCGTCGAGGTCGGCAATCTCGCTGCTGAGGGCAATCTCCACGGAGGTGGGGATGCCATCGCCATCATCGTCCTGGTCAAGATCGTCGATGAGGCCATCGCCGTCGCTGTCGACCGTGCCTTCCTCAGCGTCACCAAGGCCGTCGCCATCGCTGTCGGCTTCGGTGGGGCTCGTGCCCCGCTCGCGCTCGGCGTCGTTGGTCAGGCCGTCGCCATCGGCGTCGCCGTCAGGGCCGTCGGTGTCGTTGGCGTCGCGGGCATTGGGGATGCCGTCGCCGTCGTCGTCGCCCAGACCTTCGTCAGCATCGAGGGTGCCGTCGCCGTCGCTGTCGGTGTCGCGGCTGTCGGGGATGCCGTCGTCATCGGCGTCCTGGTCGATGGCCGCGCTCTCGGCCTCGTCACTCAGACCGTCGCCATCGCTGTCGAGGTCGAGGTGGTCGGGAGTACCGTCGCCATCGGTATCGACGGGCAGGCCATCGGTCCCGAGCTCGCTGGCGGTGGGGATGCCGTCGCCATCGTCGTCGCTGTCGATGAGGTCGTCATCGCCGTCGCCGTCGCTGTCGCCGTCTTCCTCGTCGCCATCGTCGATGCCATCGTTGTCGCTGTCGGCGCTGCGGGGGTTTGAGCCCAGGGCGCGTTCGGCGGCGTCGTTGAGGCCATCGCCATCGCTGTCGAAGTCGCTGCCGTCATCGTTGGCATCGAAGCGGTTGGGGATGCCATCGCCATCGTCGTCGCCGGCGCCTTCATCACTGTCAGAGCGGCCGTCGTTGTCGCTGTCGGTGTCGCGGTCATCGCTGATGCCGTCGCCGTCGGTATCCTGGCCGCGCTCGTCGCGGGTGGGGATGCCGTCGCCGTCGTCGTCGGCGTCGAGGGCGTCGATGAGGCCATCGCCGTCGCTGTCGCAAGCCTCGTCGTTGTCGTCGATGCCGTCGCCGTCGCTGTCGCGGCTGCGGGGGTTTGTGCCCTGGTCGCGATCGGCCTTGTCGTTGATGCCATCGCCGTCGGTGTCAAAGTCGCTGCCGTCGTCGTGGGCGTCGACAATGTCGGGAATGCCGTCGCCGTCGCTGTCGCCCTGACCTTCGTCGCCATCGAGGGTGCCGTCACCGTCGCTGTCAGCGTCGTTGCGGTCGCTGAAGCCATCGCCATCGGTGTCACCGGCGCTCTCGCGGTTGTCGGAGATGCCGTCGCCATCGCTGTCGCTGTCGCGCCAGGCGGGCAGACCGTCGCCATACACGTCTTCCTGGCCGTCGGGGGTCCCTTGCACTTCAACGGCTGTGGGGATGCCATCACCGTCGTCGTCGCTGTCGAGGGCGTCGATCAGGCCGTCGAAGTCGGTGTCGATGCTGCCTTCGACCGCATCGCTCAGGCCATCGCCATCGCTGTCGCTGTTGGCGGGGTTGGTGCCGCGGGCGGCCTCGGTCTGGTTGTCAACGCCATCGCCATCGCGGTCGGCGTCGGGGCCATCCAGGTCGTCGCCGTCCTGGAAGTTGGGGATGCCATCGCCGTCGTCATCGCCAACGCCTTCTTCGGCGTCGAGGGTGCCGTCGTCGTCGCTGTCGACCTCGAGGCTGTCGGGGATGCCGTCGGAGTCGCTGTCGCTGTCGCCCTCAACGGCGGAGGGGATGCCGTCGTTATCGTCGTCGGTGTCGACCTGGTCATCGAGGCCGTCGCCATCGCTGTCACCGGGCTCTTCATCGCCATCGAGGATGCCGTCGTTGTCGCTGTCGGTGTCACGAACATCAGGGATGCCGTCACCATCGCTGTCAGCGCGGTCGCCAGCCTCATCGCCGTCGTCGGTGCCATCACCGTCGGTGTCGGCGTTGTTGGGGTCGGAGCCGTTGCGACGCTCGTCGCGGTTGCTGACGCCGTCGCCATCGGCGTCGCCATCCTCGCCATCGTCATCGACGAGGTCGAGGTAGTCGGGGGCACCGTCGCCATCGCTGTCGAGCACGCCGTCGTCGCCGTCGTCGATGCCGTTGTTGTCGCTGTCGCTGTCGAGCCAGGCAGGCAGGCCGTCGCCATCGGCGTCTTCGGAGCTGCCGCTGCGCAGGACATCGGCGAGTTCGTCAGCGGTGGAGATGCCATCGCCGTCGTCATCGCTGTCGGCACGGTCGGGGATGCCATCGCCATCGCTGTCGGCGTTGGCCTCCTCGCCATCGGGGATGCCGTCGTTGTCGCTGTCGCTGTCCATGCTGTCGACCAGGCCATCGCCATCGCTGTCGGCGTCAAGCTCGTCGCTGTCGGGGATGCCGTCGCCGTCGCCGTCCGCGCTCGATGGCGAGGAACCGCGGTCGAGCTCCTCCTGATTGCTCAGGCCATCGCCGTCATCGTCACCACCAGGGCCGTCGGTGTCGTTGCGGTCCAGGAACGCCGGGATGCGGTCGCCGTCGTTGTCGCCGTCGCGCTCGGTGGAATCACGCCGACCGTCGCCATCGGAGTCGGTATCAAGCCAGTTGGTGATGCCGTCGCCGTCGACGTCGTCACCAAAGATGGCCGACAGTTCGCGCTCCTGGTCGGTGGACAGGCCGTCGTCATCGTCGTCGGTATCGAGGCGGTCGGGAATGCCGTCGCCATCGCTGTCGCCGGGTTCGTCGCGGTCAAGCACGCCGTCGTTGTCGGAGTCGGTGTCAAGGGCATCGATGATGCCATCGCTGTCGCTGTCGACGCCGGCAGGCACGTTTTCCTCGGCGTCGCTGATGCCATCGCCGTCGCTGTCGTCGGAGGTGGGATTGAGGCCCAGATCGCGCTCTTCGTTGTTGGGGATGCCGTCTCCGTCATCGTCACCGGCGTCGCCAGCGTCGTTGCGGTCGAGGTAGTCGGGGATGCCGTCGCCATCGGCGTCGCCGTTGCCTTCGTCCTCATCGAGGATGCCGTCGCCATCGCTGTCGTCGTCGAGGCTGTTGGGGATGCCATCGCCATCAACGTCGTCGCCGAAGGTGGCTGCATCTTCATTCTCTTCGAGGGATGGAATGCCGTCGCCGTCGTCGTCGGTGTCGCGGGCGTCAATGATGCCGTCACCATCGGTGTCGGTGGCGCCTTCGTCACGGTCGGAGACACCGTCGCCGTCGCTGTCTTCGTCGACGCTGTTGGGGATGCCGTCACCGTCGTCGTCGCCGCTGCCCTCCTGGGCATCAGAGACACGATCGTTGTCGGAGTCGGTGTCGAGGGCGTCGGG
>Ga0247833_1004522_pt1 | contig 17174 bp, 16 predicted proteins | sample LaCruzMarch2015__7_FD_187117 | JGI IMG/M metagenome (GOLD analysis project Ga0247833, IMG submission 187117) | Freshwater microbial communities from meromictic Lake La Cruz, Castile-La Mancha, Spain - LaCruzMarch2015_8m | ecosystem: Environmental > Aquatic > Freshwater > Lake | place: Spain...
ACGCAGCCGAGCAGCCTGCTCGAAGTGCAGATCAGTCGCGGCTTGGTGCATCTCTTCTTCAAGGGTCTGAATCAGCCGCTCGAGTTCACTCGACCCGAGGGCTTGCAAATCACGAATCACCTTGTCGCGCTCACGTGAAGTGCGCCGACCCTTGCCCGGATACGGTGCACCTTCATCGGGCCGCAATAGCGACAAGATGTCGCCCACAGCCTTGCGAATAGTCTTAGGTTCAATGCCACGCTCAGCGTTGTAGGCCTTCTGCTTTTCGCGCCGGGCATTGGTCAGACTTATCGCCGACTCCATTGCTGCTGTGCGTTTGTCGGCATACATAATCACCTGGCCATCTACGTTGCGCGCGGCGCGACCGATGGTCTGGATGAGCGATGTTTCGCTACGCAAGAACCCTTCTTTGTCGGCATCAAGAATGGCAACGAGCGATACCTCGGGCAAGTCGAGACCTTCACGCAACAGGTTGATGCCAACCAGAACGTCAAATTCACCCAAGCGCAAAGCCCGCAGAATTTCGATACGTTCGATGGTGTCGATATTGGAGTGCAGATATCGCACCCGCAGACCTTGCTCGAGCAGGTATTCAGTCAAGTCTTCAGCCATCTTCTTGGTAAGCGTGGTGATTAACACCCGATCCCCCATCGTGAGACGCTCTTTGACGTTGGCGATGATGTCATCAATCTGACCCTTGGTGGGTTTCACAATCACTTCGGGGTCAATCAGGCCAGTCGGACGCACGATCTGCTCGACTACCTGTTGTGAATTCTGCTTTTCAAACTTGGCCGGTGTTGCCGACATAAAAATGCATTGATTGACTCGCTCCAAGGTTTCTTCAAAGCGCAATGGACGATTCTCAGCAGCACTCGGCAGGCGAAACCCGTGCTCAATCAACGTCGATTTACGGGCGCGATCACCGGCGAACTGCCCATATAGCTGTGGCACGGCCACGTGGCTTTCATCAACCACAAGCAAATAGTCATCAGGGAAATAGTCGAGCAGGGTAAATGGTGGCGATCCTGGCTCACGGCCATCGATGTGCATTGAGTAGTTCTCAATGCCATTGCAATAGCCCATCTCCTGAATCATCTCCAGGTCATAGCGCGTGCGCATACCAAGACGCTGGGCCTCGAGCAGTTTGCCGTTGGCGTTGAACCACTCCAAGCGCGCAGCCAACTCGGCTTCGATGCGCAACATGGCTGCACGCATTCGTTCTTCGCCAGCTACATAGTGCGTGGCAGGGAAAACCAAAATCTCGGTCGGGCTGCCGAGGGTCTCGCCCGTAACTGGGTCGACCACGCTGATGCGATCGATGGTGTCGCCGAACATCTCGATGCGCGTGATGGTGGATTCGTAGGCCGGCTGCAATTCGATGGTGTCGCCGCGCACCCGAAAATTGCCGCGGCCGAGTGCAACATCGTTGCGTTCGTACTGCAAGTCCACCAGTCGACGCAAAATACTTTGCTGGTCGTATTCCACACCTTGGTGCAACTCGAGCAAGTTGCCCTTGTACTCCTCGGGGTTGCCCATGCCATAAATACAGCTCACCGATGCCACCACAATGACATCGCGACGAGTGAGCAATGCTTCGGTGGCCGAGTGGCGCAGCCGGTCAATTTCGTCATTGATCGAGGAGTCCTTCTCGATGAACGTGTCACTCGATGGGATGTACGCCTCGGGTTGGTAATAGTCGTAGTAGCTGACGAAATACTCCACCCGATTGTGCGGGAAGAACTCCTTCATCTCTTGTGCCAATTGGGCAGCCAAACTTTTGTTCGGGGCCAAGATCAAAGTTGGGCGTTGCAGCTTCTCAATCGTCCAAGCTATAGTCGCCGACTTGCCCGAACCCGTAATGCCGAGCAGGGTTTGAAATCGATCACCGCGCTCCACGCCAAGGGTGAGCTGAGCAATGGCCTGTGGTTGGTCACCGGCAGGTTGATAGTCAGAGACCACCTTGAATTCGTGTTTTGCGCGCGTTTCCACCACGCGGCGAGCCTACGAGTTGGCCGAGCGCGCCACCCGACCAGCATCGGGTGCTGCTGGTGGCAGGGAACACATCCATTGCCAGGCTGCGCCAACTTGGCGCGCCAAGTCCAAGCGCGAACCCGAATTGTCGATAATCCAATCCGCAATGGCGCGTCGTTGTTGCCGACTCGCCTGTTTGGCGATGCGAGCCTGCGCATCGTGGGCACTCAACCCGCGTTGATCAACTAATCGTTGCACAGCAATCTGCGGATCCAAATCCACCACCAGCACCCCACCCAAGCCGAGGCGCGGATTTTCTGCAAGAAGAGGCACATCGAGTACTACTACGCGTCGCGAGTTGCGCTGGGCGTCGATACGCCGCATCATCTCCACCCCGACGGCTGGATGCACGATCTGGTTGAGTGCCGCGAGAGCTTCGGCATCAGCAAACACTTTGCTCGCCAAGGCGGCTCGGTCAAGGTGCCCACTTTCGGCCAACACCTCGGCACCAAACCGCTCGACGATTGCCAAAAACACTGGTTGTCCTGGGCGCTGCAAGTCGCGCACGATGACATCGGCATCCACGATGATTGCACCATGGGTCGCCAACTGCGACGACACCACCGACTTGCCGCTACCAATACCACCGGTCAGCCCGACGAGGATCATTACTTCACCTCGTACAGGCCCGAATCAGCTGCTCGGCTGTGCTGTGCTCTCATCTGCGGCTGCATCTGGTGTCTGCGTGGCGGCTTCGCCGCCAGCAGGTGCTTCGGCTTGGAATAATTCACCCCATGCTGCTTCGCGGGTGGCATCGTCGGTACCTACCCAGTTGCCTTGTTCATCGGCTTTGAACTGGTCACGGTATTCAGGCGCAAGCTCTCCACCTTCGGCTGCTTGCTTGATGGACAAGCTGATGCGTCGGCGTGCCAAGTCGAGGTCGATGATCTTGACCCACAACTCTTCGCCTGGTGTTACGACCTGCTCGGGAGCCTCGACGTGATGCGTCGACATCTCTGAGATGTGCACCAAACCTTCGATGCCGTCCCCCACTTGCACGAACGCACCGAACGGCACGATCTTGCTGACGCGGCCGTAGACGAGTTGATTGACGGCGTGGGTCTGGGCAAATGCCTGCCACGGGTCTTGCTGTGTTGCCTTAAGCGACAAGCTGATGCGCTCACGGTCGCCATCGATCTCCAACACCTTGACATCAACTTCGTCGCCAACAGTGACGACTTCGTTGGGGTTGTCGACGTGCTTCCATGACAGCTCGGATACGTGGATCAAACCGTCCATGCCGCCGAGGTCGACGAACACACCGAAGGCCACGATGGATGAAACGCGACCCTTGCGCACCTCGCCAACTTTGAGGTTGACCAAAAAGCCGTCGCGGCTTTCGCGTTGGGTTGCTTCGAGCACTGCACGGCGCGACAACACCACGTTGTTGCGCTGACGGTCGAGTTCGAGAATCTTGGCTTGAATCTTTTGGCCAACATACGGGGCCAGGTCTTTGACGCGGCGCAATTCCACCAATGACGCTGGCAAAAAACCACGCAGCCCGATGTCGACGATGAGCCCGCCTTTGACCTCTTCGATGACGAGGCCTTCAACCGTGCCGTCTTCGTTCTTCACTCGTTCGACGTCGCCCCATGCGCGCTCATACTGGGCACGCTTCTTGGAGAGCAACAGGCGTCCTTCTTTGTCTTCAAGGGTGAGCACCAGTGCTTCGATTTTTTCACCGAGCGACACGACGGTGTGCGGGTCGATGTCTTGGCGAATAGCCAACTCGCGACCAAGGATGACGCCTTCGGTCTTGTAGCCAATTTCTAGAAGCACTTCTTCACGGGTGATGCGCACCACGGTGCCGGTAACAAGCTTGCCTTCATTTATTTCAACGAACGTGCTGTTGAGTTCGTCGGCGAACGATGCGTCTCGTTCGGTGATTTTGCGAGGAATGTAGTTGCCACTTTGGTCAAAGGTGCCCATTGAAGTGGTGGGGCTAAGGGTCGTATCGGTCATAGTTGCTTTCGGTGGATGGAAGAGTAGGGATAGGACATTTCCCGTCAAAATGACGGACGGGTCAGGCTACCTTCGCCGCCGCCCAAGTGGTACCCCAGGCCGAATTGACGATGAGCGGTACATCAAGTTGCGCCGCGTCGTGCATGGCCCGCAAGACCAGGTCCCCGACTTGATCTCGCTCATGGCTCGGCACTTCGACGATTACTTCGTCGTGTACCTGCAACACGATTCGACTTGCCAGACCGCGCTGTTCGAGCTGCTGGTCGATAGCCACCAGCGCCATTTTGAAGATGTCGGCAGCCAAGCCCTGGATGCCCGCGTTCATCGCCATGCGGGTGGCGGCTGCCTGTACCTGCCGGATTGCGCTATGGATGCCCTCGATATTTCGGCGTCGGCCAAACAACGTGGTGGTGTAGCCATCACGCGTGGCCGTGGCAACGGCATCATCCATATAGTGCTTCACCCGCGGGAAAGCCGCGAAGTAGGCATCCAGAATGGTCTTGGCCTCACCAACATCGATCGCCAAGCGTTGGCTCAAGCCGTAGGCCTCCATGCCGTATGCCAACCCGTACGACACCATCTTGGCTTTGCTGCGCTGCTCGCCCGTGACTTGATCAAGTTCAACTCCGAATACTTGGGCAGCCGTCGCTCGATGAATATCGATACCAGCATTGAACGCCTGCAACAAGCCAGGATCTTTTGCCAAGTGGGCGATGCACCGCAGTTCAATTTGGTTGTAGTCAGCTACCAAAAACTCACAACCAGGCGATGCAACAAAAACCTCGCGAAACACGCGACCCGATTCGTTGCGCACGGGAATGTTGTGCAAGTTGGGTTGATCACTCGAGAGCCGACCCGTGCGGGCCACAGTTTGATTGAAGCTGGCGTGAATCCGCCCGTCAGTGGCAATGGTGGTCAATAACCCTTGCGCGTAAGTAGAGCGAAGTTTCTCGACCTCGCGATACTCAAGTAACGCGTCGATGAACTCGGGCCACTCGTGACGCACTTTTTCCAACGTGGCGGCATCGGTGCTCATCTTTTTGGTCTTCGTCTTTTTGCCCCCGGTCACTCCGCGCTCTTCAAACAAAATCACAGCCAACTGCTTGGTGGAGTTCACGTTGAACTCTTTGCCCGCCAAACGGTGCAAGGTGCTCACCAACTTCGTACTGCGCTGCTGCAGATCTGCCTCTATTGCGGTGAGGTGCGCAGCATCAACGGCGATGCCGACATGTTCCATTTTGGCGAGCACGCGCACCAGCGGCAGTTCGGTCTGTGCATACAAATCCCCCAAGTGCACCGAAGCCAGATGCTGCTCCAGCGGTTGGCACGCCAAAAAAGCCACAGCGGCTTCGAGAGCGCAATCACGTTGCGCAGCATCGTCGTCTACAAAATTCAATTGCCCGCTAGCGACCCCTGACGTGGCTTCCAACGAACGCCCCGCCCACCGTTCGGCAACAGTGCCAATGTCGTACGAACCTGAACCTGAGTCGGCCAAATATGCAGCGATCGCCGTGTCGTATCGCAAATTTTTCACATCGACTCCACTGGCCAATAGCCCGCGCATGATGTTGCGCGCATCGTGCATCACCACATTGAGCGAGTTCGCCAGAGCTTCGCGCAATTGAGCATCTGCAAGGTCGCCCGCCGAGAGCACGCCGCAAGCCACACCATCGGCGGTGAAGAAGGCGTTGGTAATCGTGCTACGACCGGGCTCGCCCGCCCAAGCCACAGCCACCCCAATTGGCGCCGGTTGCGACAACAACGCGACAGCTTGCGTCACGCTCATGGGCGCAAGAATGACGGAGATGGTTTCGGTTGTGACTACTTCGGTGGCGGTGTTTACGGCATTGCTGTTTACGGCATTGCTTGCGGCTGTGTTTGTTGCAGCTGTCGCTGTGTCTACTGCTGCTCCACCGCCAAACTTGGTGAAGATCGGCTTCCAGCGCGCCAACATGGTGGAAAACTCCAGCCGTGCAAACAACGCTTGTAGCGCTGTCGAGTTTGGCTGTGGTACCCAGGCCGACTGCTGCAGGTCAACGGGCACGTCGCGCCGCAACAGCATTAAGCCTGCATTGCGCAGCACCCGATCACGGGCTTCGTGCAATGAAGCCCGCAGTTTCGGCGTCTGGTCGTCGGCTGCATCAAACACCGACTGCAAGTTTCCGTACTGATTAATCAACTTCGCCGCCGTCTTTTCACCAACGCCAGGAACTCCGTGCAGATTGTCGCTCGGGTCACCGCGTAGCGCGGCATAGTCGGGATACTGAGCAGGTGTCACGCCAGTTCGTTCTTTGATGCCGGCTTCGTCATAGAGCGCATAGTCAGAAACGCCCCGCTTGTTGTACAGCACCCGCACATTGGGGTCAGACACCAGTTGATACGCGTCGCGGTCTCCGGTGACGATGATCAACTCGTCTTGTTGACCCACTGCCGCAGCAATAGTGGCGATGATGTCATCGCCTTCGAACCCGGCAATGTCCAACGTGGCGACTCCGGCAGCCGGCAGCAACTGAGTGCGCACCACGTCCAGCTGGGCGTACAAGGAATCGGGTTGCTTTTCGCGTTGCGCCTTGTATTCAGGTGCGGCTTCGTGACGAAATGTTTTCTCTTTGCGGTCAAACACCACAACAACGGCATCAGGGTTGTGATCTTTCACCAAGGTGAGAAACATCGAGCAAAATCCGAACACGGCATTGGTGACCTCGCCTCCAGCAGTGGCCATCGTGTCGGGCAATGCAAAGAAGGCACGGTAGACGAGCGAATTGCCATCCAACGCCATTACTTTCATGCAGGTGGAACGATCTCACCCTTCAGTACCGACTCGGCCACACTGCGCATGGTCGAACGACTCGCCATGGCAGTTTGTTGAATGAACGAAAAAGCAGAGGCCTCTTTCATGCCGTGCTGGTCAACCAATAATCCTTTGGCGCGGTCGAGCACCTTGCGCGCCTCGAGACGCTCTTGTAGTTCACCAACTTCGGCGACCAACGCTTTGGTTTCGGAATATCGCGAGGTGGCCAGCTCGATGGCGGGCACCAAGTCGGCTTTTTGAAACGGCTTCACCAAATAGGCCATTGCGCCGGCATCGCGAGCCTGCTCCACAATTTCTCGTTGACTGAACGCAGTCAACATCAAGATCGCACAGATGCCCTCAGCAGTGATTTGGCGTGCTGCTTCGATGCCATCAAGACCAGGCATTTTTACATCAAGAATCACAACATCGGGCCTGAGTTCACGAACGAGCGTTACCGCTAGGTCACCGCGACCGGCTTCACCGACCACTACATAACCCTCTTCTTCGAGCAGCTCACGCAAATCAAGTCGAATAATCGCTTCGTCCTCGGCGATGACAATGGAGGTCACGGCACGACTCTACGACTCGTGTCGCTGGCTGGAATCACCAGGTTCGGTGACCTCCGTGGAATGCAGCCGGTCGAGCAGCGAATCAATTTCCCTCTCGTGGTCAACAATGGCCGCTTCGAGGTGCGCGAGATGGGCGGAAATCGCTACAAAATGTCGCTGGGTGTCACGGTGCTCGAACTCTGCGCTTGGTGTCTCAGCCACGATTGCGCGCAGGGCCGAGTCGGCTGCGTCGTCACGCATGATGTCGTGCTGCTCACGGGTGATGCGCAAATCATCGCGCAACTCCTGCAGGGTGGCTGTGCACCGAGCCAAACGGTGGCGCACCAAGCGCTGCTCAATACCCGTCGGTAACTGCAAGCTCATGGGAAAATGGAGTCTACGACGGACTGCATCCGCCGTGAACATATGGTGCCCGAGGTGGGAGTCGAACCCACACACCCTTTCAGGCAACGGATTTTGAGTCCGTCGCGTCTGCCATTTCGCCACTCGGGCAACGAGGTAGAAGGCTAGTGGTCATCAAGTCTCGTAACATCTAGGGAGAACCAACCGAGTCAGCTAAGGGGGTGTGATGCTTGCGTTTTTGTTTCCAGGTCAAGGCTCACAACGCCCCGGAATGGGTCGCCCCTGGCAGGACCACGAAAGTTGGGAACTCGTGGAAGAAGCATCAGCAATTTCGGGTCGAGACGTGGCGCGTTTGTTGCTCGATGCCGACGCTGAGGAACTGAAAGACACCCGCAACGCCCAGCTCACCACGTTTGTCAGCAGTCTGATGGTGTTGGACGCCGTCGAGCGCTTGGGCGTCGAGCCGAGCATCTGCGCTGGACACAGCCTCGGCGAGTACACCGCCCTTACCGCCAACGGCGCCCTCGGGTTTGATGACGGTGTCCGATTAGTAATGGAGCGTGGCGACGCCATGCACGAAGCAGGCCAAGCATCACCAGGCGCCATGTCGGCTGTACTCGGGCTCGATGATGACCTGGTCGAAGTCGCTTGCCGACGTGCCGACGACAATGTCTGGGTCGCCAATTTCAATGCCCCTGGTCAGGTGGTCATAGCTGGATCACCAAGTGGAATTGAAAAAGCCACCGTGCACGCAAAAGAACTTGGTGCCAAAAAAGTTATGGCGCTGCCCGTATCAGGTGCATTCCACACACCTTTCATGAACGCGGCGCGCGACCGCCTCCGGCTCGCATTGGCTGCTGCTGGCCCGCGCGATACCGAGGTACCGATTATCTCCAACGTTGATGCACTGGCGCATCAGCGCGGTGACGAGTGGGCCTCACTTTTGTCGGCGCAATTATGTTCACCTGTGCGCTGGCGCCAAGTGTTGTTAGAAATCGCCAGACAGTCGATCGCGGGCTACGTCGAACTCGGTCCAGGTGGCGTGCTGAGCGGAATGGTGAAACGCACCATTGACGGCGCACGAGTCATCAGTGTTTCCACGCCTGACGAATTGGACAGCCTGCTCGAGTGGGTGAGCCAAGTGGCACCGCCCAAGACCGCAGCGCACGACGGAGAGCACTTGTTCGTAGTTGAGCGTCTAGTGGTGAGCCCGGCCGCCGGGGTGTTTTCTCAACGCACCGATATTGCTGACGGCGCGCGCATAGACGTGGGTACGGTGCTCGGTCGCGTTGGCGACATTGAGGTTCGCTCGCCATTCGCTGGCATTCTGCAAAGTTTCATCGCCCACGAGGGTGAGCGTCTGGCAATGCGCGAACCCGTTGCTTGGCTGCGGACCCACTGATGACCGGCGGACGCATCATCGGTTGGGGTACTGCGTTACCCGAGAAGGTGCTCACCAACGCCGACTTGTCAACGATGATGGACACCAACGACGAGTGGATCACCGAGCGAACTGGCATCAAACGGCGACACATTGGTGGTTCGACTGCGTCACTTTCTGTTGCATCTGCGCGTCGGGCAATCGCAATGGCAGGCATCGACCCAGCCAGCATCGACGGCCTCGTGCTCTCCACCACCACACCTGATCGCACGGTTCCGGCCACGTCGGCCACGGTGCAAAACGAGTTGGGGCTGCGATGCGGTGCTTTTGATGTCAATGCTGCCTGTTCGGGATTCGTGTATGCCTATGTCGTAGCCCAAGGTTTGTTGGCGATCGGCGCCAAACGACTGCTGGTCATCGGCACCGACACGCTGTCACGCATTACCGACTGGAGCGATCGCGGCACTGCAATCTTGTTCGCCGACGGATCAGGCGCCTGCGTCGTCGACGCAACTCCGGACGCTGGACAATTGCTCGGGTGGGACCTCGACGCCGACGGCTCGCTCGAGCATCTGCTGTATGCCGAAGTCGGTGGCTATATCCATATGGACGGCAAAGAGGTATTCCGTCGTGCGGTGCGCATCATGGTCGACTCAGCCAAAAAATCACTCGCCAAAGCAGGCTTGAGCGTGGACGACGTAAAACTCTGTGTCCCCCACCAGGCCAACCTGCGCATCATTGATGCAGCGTGTCGCAACCTCGGCATTCCGCTCGAGCGCACCGCCATCGTGCTCCACGAAACCGGCAATACCTCGTCAGCCTCCATTCCCTTGGCATTGTTCGATGCAGCCGATCGTGGACGCTTACACAATGGCGACATCGTGTTGCTCGTAGGTTTTGGGGCGGGAATGACCGCCGCCAGCGCAGTTCTTGAATGGAGGAACCCATGAATCGAGTAGTGCTCATCACCGGTGGTAGCCGCGGAATCGGCCTGGCGACAGCACAACGGTTTGCCGCACTTGGTGACAAGGTAGCCGTCACCTACAACACTTCGGCACCTACCGGAGATTTTTTAGCGGTGCAGTGCGACGTAACCAAGCAAGAAGATGTAGACCGCACATTTGCCGAAGTAGAGGAAAAACTCGGGCCTGTCGAAATTCTGGTGTCAAATGCCGGCATTACCCGCGATGGGTTGTTGTTGCGCATGAAGGAACAAGACTTTGCTGATGTGCTCGATGCCAATCTGACCGGCGCTTTTCGCGTCAGCAAGCGAGCCACTCAAACCATGTTGCGCGCCCGCAAGGGAAGAATCATCTTGGTGTCGAGCGTGGTGGGTTTACTAGGTCAAGCCGGTCAGTCCAACTATGCAGCGTCCAAGGCTGGACTCGTGGGCTTCGCTCGATCGCTGGCCCGTGAACTTGGTAGCCGCAGCATCACCGTGAACGTGGTGGCGCCAGGGCCGGTCGACACCGACATGACGCGGGCTTTAGGCGAAGAAAAGCTGCAAGCCTTTGCTGCACTCGTACCACTGGGACGCATTGCCACCACCGATGAAATCGCAGGTGTCATTACATTTCTTGCCTCGCCCGATGCCGCTTACATCACGGGCGCTGTGATTCCGGTGGACGGCGGTCTCGGGATGGGTCACTAGGATGGCGGTTCAAGGAGGCCCGTTGTGAGCCAAGATTTATTCGATCGTTTCACCAAGTGCGCTGTTGAGTTGTTGTCTGTTGATGCTGCCAAAGTCACCCGTGATGCCCGTTTCAAAGAAGACCTCGAAGCCGACAGCCTCGACCTTGTTGAGTTCGTCATGGCTCTCGAAGAAGAGTTCAGTGTGGAAGTGCCTGAAAAGGAATTGGAAGGCATCACGACCGTCGGTCAAGCCTTCGATCTCATCGCTGCAAAAGCCAAGTAGTCCCCCCTCATGCAGGGTGCGGGGCATCGTGTAGCAATTACCGGTTACGGCGTCGTTGCTCCGTGCGGAATCGGCAAAGATGCCTTCTGGCGTGGACTTCTCGGCCCCGGAATCACCTCCGCAAAAACTGTGGAGATCGCCAGCTGGGACCCGCTTCCCTATTTTGCTAATCCCAAAGAGGCCCGACGCTCGGATCGTGTCGAGCAATTCGCTTTGGCCGCCGCCCAGGAAGCGTTCGCTATGTCAGGTGACCTGCCCTACGACCCTGCTCGCATGGGCAGCATCTTTGGCACCGGCATCGGTGGGCTACGCACACTCGAAGAGCAAGTCATCACGCGAGTGGAAAAGGGCGAGCGACGCGTGTCGCCGTTCTTGGTGCCGATGATGATGTCGAACGCCGCCGGTGCAGCAATCTCCATGCGCTACCACCTACAGGGCCCAGCCGAAACCATTTGCACTGCTTGCGCCGCAGCCACCCATGCCATGGGCTATGCGGCACGATTGGTGGCCTGGGGTCAGTGCGATGCTGTTGTTACAGGTGGGGCTGAGTCTGCAGTCACGCTCACCGCTGTTGCCGGGTTCGCCAACATGACCGCGCTGTCGAGCAGTGGGTGTAGCAAGCCGTTCGATGCCACTCGCGATGGCTTTGTGTTTGGCGAAGGTGCTGCAGTGTTTATTTTCGAGCGCTGGGATGCAGCGGTGGCCCGCGGCGCCAACATCATCGCCGAAGTACTCGGAGCAGCGAGCAATGCCGACGCCCACCACATCACAGCACCATCACCTGGCGGAGTCGGCGCGCAAGCATGCATGCGCATGGCTTTGAACGACGCACAACTGCAACCGAGCGACATCAAACAGGTCAATGCCCATGGCACATCAACACCGCTCAATGACAGCGCCGAGGCCCAGGCAGTGGCTGCCGTATTCGGCTCACCAACGCCACCGATGACCTCAATCAAGGGTGTTACCGGCCATCCGCTCGGTGCGGCTGGCGCCCTCGAAGCAGCAGCTGTGTTGCTGTCGTTCGAGCATCGGCTCATTCCGCCCACGGCCAACACCTCCATCTTGGGTGACGACATCGCGTGTGACGTCGTCATCGGCGAACCGCGTGCGTGGACACCCGGCCCAACGATTTCCAACAATTTCGGTTTTGGCGGGCACAACGGCTCCGTGATCTTGGGCCCTGCTAACTAGCGCGGTCGACCAAAACAAACATCAATTCACATTCGCAGGCGACTTCGCCCTGCACACTGGCAGTTCCAACACCTTTGCCGGCGCGAGCGCTCATGCGACCGAGTTCGACGCGAATCGTCAGCTCGTCGCCAGGCACCACTTGACGACGAAAGCGTGCAGCATCCAAGCCCCCAAACAATGGCAGCTTGCTCGCCCGCGCCGGATCGCTCAGCAGCGCGTACGCCCCCACCTGGGCGATGGCTTCACACATCAAGACCCCTGGCAAGGTAGGGCGACCCGGAAAATGCCCGGGGAAAAACCACTCGTCGCCGCGTAGCTTCCACCGACCAGTAGCACTGCTGGCGATAACGAGTTCATCGATGACGTCGACGAACAAAAACGGTGCTCGGTGAGGCAGCACCAATTCGGGTGCGGGATGCAGCGTCATTTGCCAAGTGCTTCAAGCAGAAATTTTGGTGTATCTTTCGGTGAAATTTTGTACCACGCAAACAGAATCTTGCCATTGCCATCAATTAAAAACGCCGATCGTTCAATGCCCATGTACTCGCGCCCGTACATCGATTTTTTCTTCCAGACCTTGTAGGCCTTGGCAACTCCGTGCGTCTCATCGGCCAACAGTGGGAACCCAAGGTCGTACTTAGTGTCAAACTTCAGCTGTTTGGCCGGCGCATCAGGGCTGATGCCCACGATGGCTGTACGCCCGATTTCTTTACTGATACCACTGAGCAAACATGATTGCTCAGTACATCCGGGTGTGTCGGCTTTGGGATAGAAGTACACCAATACTTTGCGCTTGGCATAACTCTTCAGCGACACCTTCTTGCCATGCTGATCGATCAAAGCGAACGGCGGTGCCTTATCCCCCACCTGCAACATGACTAAAACCTAGCCAATATGCGTAGCAGGCGCGAGATCAATGGCCGCCCGAACTTCGGCGATGTACTCACCAACAGAATCCACGCCTTCATCCAGTAATCGCCGCATGACGGATGCACCTTGAATGACACCGTCGGCTACCGCACATGCTTGTTGGGCCTGCTGGGCATCAGAGATACCAACGCCCACCAAGACTGGAAGGTCGGTGATGTGTTTGATCCGGCGGGCAATGGTGGTGGCACTTGCGGACAGCGATTCGCGTTCACCAGTCACACCGAGTAGACCCACTGCATAGACGAAGCCGCGCGAACGGGCTGCAATTCGTGGCAGACGCTCATCAGGTGCAGTCGGAGCCGCCAACATCACCGTGGCTATCGCTGCTGCGTCGGCTGCAACGCACCAGTCGGTGGCTTCTTCAAGTGGCAGGTCGGGAACGATTGCACCACTTACCCCAGCAGCAGCGATGGTGTTGGCAAATCGTTCGTGACCCACGCGAAACACCGAGTTGTAATAACACATAACCACCACAGGCACATCAACATCGAGCCCACGGATGCCGTCCAAGATGCCGCTCAACGTGGCGCCACGTTGCAGCGCCTCGCTCGACGCGCGCTGAATAACCGGGCCATCCATGACTGGGTCACTGAAGGGAATCCCAACTTCGATTGCGTCAGCGCCGTTCGCTACGGCAACCTGAATGGCTTCCAACCAGTTGGGTGAAAACCCCGTGATGTAGGGCACCAGAGTCTTGCGGCCGCTCTTCCGCACGCTGCGCAGGTGTGCTTCTAACGCGACTGCCATGCGAACTAGGAGACTTTGTTCAGCGTGGGCCCAAGAATCTGCATCATTTGACCCACATCTTTGTCGCCACGACCTGACAGGTTCATCAACACAGTGGCGCCTTGCATGTTCGGCGCCTCACGAGCGATCCAAGCCACAACATGTGCACATTCCAGGGCTGGGATGATGCCCTCGGTGCGCGACAGCAACTGAAACCCGGCGATGACCTCGGTGTCGGTCACGCTTGGATATTCCGCGCGTCCGATCGACGCCAAATATGAATGCTCTGGCCCAACACCTGGATAGTCAAGCCCAGCCGAAATCGAATGTGCTTCTTGCACTTGACCTTCTTCGTCTTGCATCAAGTAACTCTTCATGCCGTGCACCACCCCAGGAACTCCGCGACCAACGGCTGCACCACCAGCAGGTTCGACACCTACCAGGCGCGCGGTGGTGTCAACAAAACCACTGAAGATACCGATGGCGTTCGACCCTCCGCCCACACAAGCAGTCACCACATCGGGGTCGCTCCCAGTGAGTTCGCGCATTTGCAGGCGGGCTTCGTCGCCGATGACACTTTGAAACTGACGCACCATGAACGGATACGGATGCGGGCCCATCACCGAACCCAAGCAATAATACGAGTGCTCAACATTGGCCACCCAGTCGCGCATTGCTTCGTTGACAGCATCTTTCAGCGTGCGGCTACCGGATTGCGCTGCTTCCACCTCGGCGCCTAACAGCTGCATGCGAAACACGTTCAACGCCTGGCGTTCGACGTCGACCGCACCCATGTACACCTTGCACGACAACCCAAACAGCGCAGCGACAGTTGCTGACGCCACACCGTGTTGGCCGGCGCCCGTTTCGGCGATGAAACGTTTTTTGCCCATGCGTTTGGCCAGGAGTGCTTGACCAAGCACGTTGTTGATTTTGTGCGAGCCGGTGTGGTTGAGATCTTCCCGCTTCAGAATCAAACGGATGCCAAGTTGGCGGCCCAAGTTGTGGCACTCGGTAAGAATCGACGGTCGCCCGGCGTACTCACGTTGCAGACGGCTGAGTTCGCTGCGGAACTCAGCATCGTTCCATGCTTCGTGGAAGGCCCGTTCAAGTTCTTGACAAGCGGGCACTAATGTTTCGGGCACAAACTGGCCGCCGAACTCGCCGAAGCGTCCCTGCGCGTTGGGTTCAGCGAGTGCGGTCACTGCTTCACTGTACAAGTGCATCAAATGCAGTAACTGCACGCTGCACGAACAAACGCACTTTGGTGGGATCTTTGCGACCAGGTTCATGCTCGACACCGCTGCTCACATCCACACCGAACGGCTGCACGTACGCAATGGCATCAGCCACGTTGTCTGGTGTTAAACCGCCAGACACCACACACCGCACACCTTGGGGAACCGTGTCAAGCAGCGACCAGTCATATGGCACACCCGATCCGGGTTCGGGTGAATCAAACAGCACGAGGTCGGTGCGGTAACGGTCACACCGTTGCGCATCGGGCGAACCCGCCACAACAGCCTTCATCACCCAGCCGATGTCGGCGACTACTTCGTCAACCATGGTCGCTGTCTCGCGACCGTGCAATTGGGCACCGCGCAAACCCGTTTCGCGCATGATGCGCACCACAGTTTTCGGGTCATGATCACGAAACACCCCGACCGTAATCACCCCTGCCGGAAGTCGTTTAACAATGTCGGCCACCTTGCCCGGCACCACTTGCCGCTTCGACGGAGCAAATACAAACCCCAACGCAGTGGCTCCCATGGCCACGCTGAGCAGGGCATCTTCTTCGTTGGTGATGCCGCAAATCTTGATGAACATCGTGATTACGAAGGTAGCGGTACGCGCAATTCACTGACGGCTTTCTCAGGGTTCACTGCTCGCACAAGGTGCTCCCCCACTAACACTGCCCGATAACCGGCGTCCGCACAGCGACGCGCGTCGTCAGCGCCAGTGATTCCCGATTCGGCCACCGCCACCACATCGGCTGGAATCAGCCCGGCCACCCGCACTGCACGTGTTGTATCGACAGCAAACGAATGCAGGTCGCGCTGGTTGACACCAACAAGCGTGACGCCGATGGATAGGGCTCGCTGGAGTTCGGCTTCGTCATGCACTTCCACCAGCGTGCTCATACCTAGTGCTTCACTCGCGGCATGCAACCTGGCCAGCTCGTCATCAGCCAGTGCTGCCACGATCAACAACACGGCGTCAGCCCCCATGATGCGGGCATCCACCACGTCGCGTTCACTCACGGTGAAGTCCTTGCGCAACACCGGCACTCCGACGGATGCGCGCGCAGTGACTAAGTCGCCCGCACTTCCGGCGAAGTGTGGCTCGTCGGTAAGCACCGATAAGCAACTGGCACCACCCTGCACATAGCTCGCTGCAAGCAACGCCGGATCAAGGTCGATGTTGATGTCGCCTTTTGATGGTGATCGACGCTTAATTTCAGCGATCACCGCCAACGTGGACTGGCTGGCCAGTGCCTGCGTGAAACCACGTGGGACTCCAACACCCACCTGCGCATAAAGGCCATCGAGGTCGCGCGTGTCGCTGGCCGCGCGCGCTCGATGAAATGCAACGATGCTGTCTAAATACGTCATGCCGCGTACGACACGTAATCAGAACCCGAGTCGGGCAAGGAAGTATTCGCGCAGACCCTCGATTGGCACACGCTCTTGCGTGGTGGTGTCACGATCGCGCACGGTGACCGCTCCGTCTTCGAGCGTGTCGAAATCCACCGTCACGCAACACGGTGTGCCGATTTCGTCCTGGCGGCGATAGCGGCGCCCGATGGCCTGAGTTTCGTCAAAGTCACACATGTAATGGGCCGACAACATGCCAAAGACCCGCTCAGCCACGGGAGACAAGGTGTCTTTCTTGCTGAGCGGCAGTACTGCAATCTGATACGGCGCGATGCGCGGATGCAGGCGCAACACCGTACGGGTTTCGTCGTTGACCACATCTTCGTCGTAGGCAGCCAACAAAAAAGCTGCCATCGTGCGGTTCACGCCGGCTGCGGGTTCAACCACATAAGGCACATAGCGCTCGTTGGTGGCCGGATCGAAATAGTCGAGTCGCTGACCCGAATGCTTGGCGTGCTGCGTGAGGTCGTAGTCGGTGCGTTGGGCGATGCCCTCCAACTCACCCCAACCCCACGGAAACAAGAATTCGATATCACAGGTTCCGGCCGAATAATGCGAGAGCTCATCTTTGTCATGTTCGCGCAAGCGCAGCATCTCGCGGGCAATGCCGTGGCTGACGTACCACTCGAGCCGTTCGGTCTTCCAGTATTCGTACCATTTCGCACTGTCAGCTGGC
>Ga0247833_1004523_pt1 | contig 17169 bp, 7 predicted proteins | sample LaCruzMarch2015__7_FD_187117 | JGI IMG/M metagenome (GOLD analysis project Ga0247833, IMG submission 187117) | Freshwater microbial communities from meromictic Lake La Cruz, Castile-La Mancha, Spain - LaCruzMarch2015_8m | ecosystem: Environmental > Aquatic > Freshwater > Lake | place: Spain...
TTGGCTTTGGGGGCAAAGTGAGGCAAGCCTGGCAAAGGAGGGTGCACCCGTTGAAGCGTGGCTGGATTGGATTCGGCTTCTGCAGCGCCGGCATAACGAGCCAACGGATTAGCCGCCATGGCGGCCAGCGATAAGCTGCCTAGCCGCAACCCTTGCTGACCAAAAAAATGACGACGGGTTTGACGTACCAAGTGTTCATGGAGTGGATCCATCATTAATTCCTCGTCACTGTTTCATCGAGATTAAGTATCATGTTGGCGACCATGGTCGCGGTTGCCAATTCGCTTGGATCAAACTTTTCGTTTGGCTTGCTTTCTCCGCTTGCGATCAGCTTCTTCGCCGCTTCCAGATCTTGCTGGTAGCGTGCGTGATGCAAACTCCACTGGCGTTCCACGATGTGTAGTTCAGAAAGCTTTGGGCTGCGAGCCAATACGACTTGGTATGCAAAATCGATCTTTTGACTCAGCGTAATTCCCCCTTGAAGAAGCATTCGTTCGGCTAAGGCTCGGGCGGCTTCCACGTGCTGTACATCGTTCATCAGTTGCAAGGCTTGCAAAGGCGTATTACTTTTCTCTCGCATCGAACAGGTTTGCTCGCGATTCGGTGCATCGAAATTGATCATAAACGGTGGCGGTGCGGTTCGCTTATAAAACGTATAGATGCTGCGGCGATAAAGAGCTGAACCGGTATCGCGTTTGTAGTTTTGCGTATTGGAGCCTGCAAAACCAACCGGTTCCCAAATATTGTCTGGCTGATACGGGCGAACCCCTTTGCCTCCCATTTCCAATTGCATCAGCCCACTTACGAACAAGGCGTTGTCCCGAAGCTGTTCCGCATCCAGCCGAAATCTTGGTCCGCGAGCTAGCATGCGATTCTCTGGATCGACCCGCCACAGTTCTTCCGAAAGGCGTGGGCTTTGTTTGAAAGTCTTGGAGCAAACCACCAATCTTACCAATTCTTTCACGTTCCAATTCGACTGCTGAAAATGCTGCGCTAACCAATCCAGTAAAGCTGGGTGGCTGGGCATTTCACCTTGCGAGCCAAAATCGTAACTGGTCTTGACGATACCGACCCCAAAGAACTGCTGCCAAAGGCGATTCACGGTAACTCGGGACGTCAATGGGTTCTCAGGAGCCACTAGCCATTTCGCCAGATCCAGCCGAGTGGCGCGACCTTCTGGGTTGGCTTTTTTCAGTGCTGGGAAAACCGCAGGAACGGCGGGCTCTACTTTATCCCCAGGCTTGTCATAGTTTCCACGAAGCATGACAAAGCTTTCTCGTGGCGAAGCCATATCGCGAAATACAAATGTACTTGGGATAGCATCATCCAGTTGCTTGCGTTGCCCTTGCAAGGCTGCTCGTTCCGCCATCAACGGGGCAAAGGTTGGTTTGGTGCTGTTGCAAACATTTTGAAGGTAGTGCAATCGCAGCCGTTCTTTGATGTCTGCTGCGACTTCTTTTTCGGGCCCGTCTTTTGCGATCTGAATCAGATCGCCAGGCAGGCCAGGGGTGTCCTTGCCTGTTGCTTGTTTCCACCAAGCCAAGAACGAAAGCGATGGGTCGCGAGCTGGATCACTGGTTCCTGCGACTCCGACCTTGTCCCAGTATACAGTGCCGCCAAACTGAGTCAGCGCGAAGCCGGTCACGGAATCCCCCGTTGCCAAGCCAATTTTCTCCAAAGGCACTTCTAAACGAACCCATTGACCACCGGCGGGTAAATCACCCATGTGCACACGTTCGGTGGTATTCGCAGTTCCCCAAGCGATAGCCTCGTAATCACCCCAAACAGCCCGATGCATCCAGCCGTTCTTGAAGTACTGCACCATGACCGACTTGGGTAAGTTCGTTGGTTCCAACCAAACATGAGCGAACAACTTTCCATCCGCAGGCAAAATCAGTCCAGTCGTGGCTTGGTCCCAAACATCTTGAGCCAACCCGGCATCGGTACGTTTCAGCGACTTGGTACCACTCAAGACGGGAGTACTGACTGCAGGGTTGCTTGCATCTTGGGTCACAAACATGGTTGCAGCCCCCGGTGAAGCCTGAAGCTTTCCATTGCTTGGGAATTCGTCATCCATCCACACGATCTCGACCGCCGATGCGGACGATCCCGTCGCCCCATCCGCTGGATCGATATAGTTCAATTGCTTGGCGAGGGTATCGATGGCGGTTTGCTTTTCTGCGATCTGCGTATCCAACTGAGCCAGTTGTTTTTTGTCTTCTTCCGAATCCATTTTCAAAACGGGTTGTGTTAGAAGAGCGTTGCCGTCAAAACCGGGATCCGCAGCGGAGTTAAAGAAAGCATAAAACGAATAGAATTCGTTGGCGCTGATGGGATCAAATTTGTGATCGTGGCAAACGGCACATCCCCCCGTCAACCCAAGCCATGCTTGAAACGTGGTGCTCGTTCGATCCACGGCGTAGCGGTACAGCAATTCGTCGTTGATGGATCCGCCTTCGCTGGTGGTTACATTGCAACGGTTGAATCCCGTGGCGATCAGTTGATCTCTGGATGGTTCGGGTAGTAGGTCGCCGGCTAACTGATCGATCGTGAATTGATCGAAGGGTAGATTGCGATTGAAGGCGTTGATCACCCAATCGCGATAGGCCCAAGTTTGGCGTTCGTTATCCAAGTGCATACCATGCGTATCGCCGTAGCGAGCTACATCCAGCCAGTGCCGTGCCATCTCCTCGCCGAAGCGTTGGCTATTCAAGTAGCGATCAACCATCTGTTCGTAAGCATCGCTTTGGGTATCGTTCAGGTAAGCCGCGCGCTCCTCGAGGGTAGGAGGCAGGCCCGTCAATGCAAATGCAACTCGGCGCAGCAGAGTTTCGCGATCGGCTTCCGGAGATAGCTTGAACCCAGATTCTTGGAGACGTTGCGCGATGAATTGGTCGATGGCGTTGTTGGATGTGGCGTCCGTCGCAGGTGGTGTAATTGGGGTGGGCGTTTCAAATGCCCAATGCTTTTGGTATTTGGCACCTTGTTCAATCCAGCGTCGCAGAATTTCTTTTTCGTCATCAGAGAGGGATTTATGGCTGTCGGGAGGTGGCATCACTTCGGCCGGTTCGGTGGACGTAATCCGTTGCCACAGTTCGCTCTTTTCAGGATGGTGCGGCACGATGGAGGCATGACCATTTTGGTCGGACGTGGCACCTTCGAAGGTATCGAGTCGCAAGTCGGCTTGTCGATTCTTTACATCAAAGCCGTGGCACGCGAAGCACTTATCAGACAGAATCGGTCGAACATGCGTGTTGAATTGAAGCGTTTCGGGCACGTCGCCGGATGATGATCGGCAGAACGCTAAGCAAGCAATTCCTGCAAATGCAGCTGGAAGTGACAAGAAACGAACACGAGACAGTTCCATGCTGAACTCCTACGGGATCAACGAGGACGGAAGGTGGGGGGCACCTCAGGCGGGATGAAACGGTGAGATACCATATTCTACACTCGCGATTCGAGGACTCAAGCCAGGAAACGCATAAGTAAAGCGATTGCAAAGGGTAGGCGGCAACTCTTGTAGGCCGTAACTCTTGTAGGCCGTAACAAGCGCTAGCGCAGTTACGGCATCCCCCCGCGACGTCCCATGGCTGTACTGACTTGTCAATTATCTCTGGCGTGCCATGCCGTAACTGCGCTAGCGCTTGTTACGGCCTACTACGCTCGGAACAAACTTGATGCCGGGATCCCGTTGCCGTCTTCGGTCGGATAGAAAGGTCGACCTTCAATCTCGAACGTTGTTTTGGGACTGATGCCCATCGCGCGATAAATGGTTGCGTGCAAATCCATCACCGATATGGGATCTTCAATCGCAACAAAGGGACGCTCCACCGCCGAAGCTCCATACAATCGCCCTCGCTGAATCCCACCACCGAACATCAATACACACGACGCACCCGTGAAGTGACGATGCTGCCCATAGTGCTTCATCTCTTTCAGTTCTTCGACAGGTTCCGTTGTTTGGTCCGCGGCTGCCGAACCCGGCTTGCCTTCCATAATCATATCACGGCTGAATTCGCTGGCCAAAACCACAAGCGTTCGGTCCAACAATTTGCTTTTCTCCAGATCCAGAATCAGCTGTGCAATCGGCTGATCAATCTCCTTCTTCATTCGAACCAAGGTCTCATGTCCATTCGCATGCGTATCCCAATTCAGGAACGGAACATATTCTGTCGTAACCTCGACAAATCGAGCACCTGATTCGACCAACCGCTTGGCTAACAAACACCCTTGTCCGAACTGCCCCACGTTGTACCGATCGTAGCTCTCCTTGGGCTCTTGGGTGATATCGAATGCGGCTCGATCGGGTGAATTCATGAGCCGATGAGCGTTCTCCATCGATTGCAGTAACGATTGCTGCTGAAAATCGCTCATGGAATCCCGTTGAGGATGCTGATCGATCAACTTTTTGTACAACGCATAGCGATTTTGAAAGCGGCCACCTTCCATGCCTTTGGGGGGGCGAACCGCTTGAGCAGCCTCGGCAGGATACGGTAGCACCATAGGCCCAAACTCACTTCCAAAGAAGCCGGCGGTGGTAAAGGCCTTCAGCTCTTCCGACTCACCAACCCCTTCCAGACGTTGGCCGATGGTGATAAAGGGTGGGATGACTGGATTCAATGGCCCCAAGACTTTTGCCATCCAGGCACCCATGTGCGGGCAAGCCACCGTTTGCGGCGGTACGTAACCCGTATGCCAATGGTATTGATGGCGGGAATGCAGAATGCTTCCAAGATCGGGCAGAACGTGCGATCGAATCAATGTTCCGCGATCCATGACCCGAGCCATGTTCTCCAGCCCAGCAGTCAACTTGATCGGATCCACCACCGTATCGATCGAAGGGAAGGTGCTTTCAATCTTCTTGACGGGAGTTCCTACTTCGAATGGAACGTAGCGTTTGGGATCGAACGTGTCGGGAGCCGCCATGCCGCCTCCCATCCAAAGCAAGATGCAAGAGTCGGCGGTGGGCTTGGGCTGATCCAGCCCGGATGCACCTTGCCCCTGAGCCCGAGCCCATTGAGGCTCTTTCATCATCAGCGCGGCGGCAGTCGCTGCAGAAAGTGACTGCAAAAACTTTCGCCTCACTTCACGAGCAGGCATCTTTGGATCTTCAAGGAAATCGGGTAGGGAAGACATGGTCATTCTACTTGCACTCATTAACGAACGATCTGAAATTCGGGAAGCATCACGATGGTCCAAAGGAAATCTTGGATTCGATCCGCGGATGGAACACCATCGCCAAGCACTTCTAAGGCGAATGATTTCTCCAGGTCGGAAGGACTTCGGGCCAAGGCACGCATATATACTTGGTCGACAAGCTCGGTCGAGTTGGAGCCCGTCTCTGCAAAGTGCTCTGCACCCTTTGCCAGGTATTGATTGAGAACGGGCGCGTTGCATAGCTCTAGAGCTTCCAGCGTGCTCCAAGCTACGGGCCGACTGGTCACAATTTGATCTCGATTTGGGCGTCCAAGCGTTCGTTGCAAAGCATCGCTTTTGCGCAGGGCTGCCCGTACCATCCAGCCTTGCGATCGCAAAGCCAATTCCAGTTTCGATCGGAGTTCCGCCCCAATACTATTCATCCATATGTTTGGGTTGTTTGCAACAATGGCGGGCTTCCAATTCGCTTCTTCGACTTGTAGCTTACCATTTTGGGCTGGCAAGGTTTGTGTCCATTGCCAATCTGCATTGGTGCCAAAAGATTGCTCGACACCTTGGTTGTCGATCCAGTGAACATCTAGGAATAGGCCTGCTGGGTTTGGGCCCTCACCTCCATTCTTGCAAACCACGATAAACTCGTTCTTCCCGACTTGAAGATAGCGAGCGATCGGCACTGCTTGAATAGAATTCCAGTTGTCGCTGGCGAACACTTTCTTTTGGTTGATGAATAGCTCGACGGAATTGTCGCAGGTTGCCACCACGACGGCTCGTTCGGGCACATGCGTCAATTGCAATTCTTGCTTGAATGTTGCTTGCTCTTTTGCGGGCGCATGTTCCGCATTTGCATGACTCCAAATCCAAAGACTTTGCAGCTCGATCGGTTTAGCAGATAGATCGGTGGGTGTTCCGCCTCGTGTTACCGGTGCATCGAATTCGGTTGGGGCGGCATTGCAAAGCTGCCAAACGCAGTCAATGAATTGTTCGGCTGTCATGCGTTTGCTGCGCGGTCCCCGGTATCGATACTCGGCATCCTTTTGAGAATCTTGAACCACTTCCGTTTGCGACTGGTAGGCACGCGATGTGGCAATCAGCTTGAGGGTGTGTTTTAGATCGTAGCCGTGTTCGACAAAGTCGGCAGCTAACCAATCGAGCAGGTCTTCGTTCCAGGGGCGGCTTTGCATTGCGTCCACGGGCTCGACGATTCCACGGCCCATCATTCGGTGCCATAGACGATTCACGATCGTGCGGGCGAAGCGGCCATTCTGCGGATGAGTCATCAAGCCGGCCAGTTGCCGAAGTCGTTCGGGTTGTTCCAAGTCTGGGTTGACGGTCCCGAGTTCGGGAAACAACCAAGCGGCCTTCGCGACTTTGCCGGTCGGTTTGTCGCATCGATGCACATCGAGAGGTCTCTTGGAAAAGATCGAAGCTAGTCCATAGGCATCATCCAGTTTCCAGCGGTCGATAAAGCTGTCGTGACACGACGCGCATTTCAAATTGATGCCCAAGAACGATTGCCCCACGGATTGAGCGAATTGAATCTCGACCGTTTGCCCAGCACTGACCGTTCCACGCCATTGGATCCCTTCGGAAAAACCAGCGGATTCGGGCGATGGTGCAATCAGTTCGCGAGCCATTTGATCGTACGGTTTGTTATCGATGAGCGCTTGGTATAGCCATTGGCTGATTTGTTTCCGCCCTCCCGTGATGAAGCCTGTGCCGCCGTAATCGTTGCGCAGAAGATCGTTCCAGAATGTCATCCAATGTTCAGCGTATTCTCGCTTGTCGTTTAGAAGTGACTCTATCAATCGCAATCTTTTATCGGGTCGACTATCTTTTAGGAATGCAGCTAAACGTTCTTCCGTTGGTAGTAGCCCGTGCAGATCCAAGAAAGCTCGTCGTGCGAACTGAGCGTTGTCTTCCAAAAAGATAACGCTGCTGAAGCCTTGTGGGTCCTGGTGTTGCAACAGTCGATCGATCGGAAGTTCGTTGCCAGGGGTGGCAGCAGGAAGTTCCAGGCGACGAGGCAAAAGAGGTGGTTCGTAGGTGTTTTTTGCTAACGTTAGACCATCGTCCCATGTTGCACCTTGATTGATCCACTGTGCGATTTTTTGGATTTGAGTTTCCGAAAGCGGTTCGCCTTCGGGTGGCATGCGTTTGTCAGGATCGGAGGTTGAGATAACATCATAGAGCATGCTGGCCGCCGCGTTGCCAACTGTGACTACAGGCCCATTGTCGGAACCAGCCAAAAGCGTTTCACGCGAATTCAACGAAAAACCACCTTCGCGTTCCTCACCGCCGTGGCACTTGCTGCACTGCGATTTCAAGATGGGGAACACATCGTGTGCGAAATCGACCTGAGCGACCACCTCGGCGCGTTGCAGGATCGTTATAGCTGCAATCAGAAGGCACTGGTAAACCAAGCGTGCTGGTAGAGGAAGCATATTGGGTCAAGATTTTGGGAGGGATCAAATCGGTGGGGATTGGTGGGAGATCGCTCGGTCTGGCGTAACGACCTGCCACATTATTGTAGCTTACTGGAATCTATCCAGCGAGTTAGCGTTAAAAGTCACAAGATCCCTTCGTTTTTCACGCTAGCCCCGGTTTGTTGGCCGGAGGGCAATTGCCCAATGGCGACTTGTTTGTCGCGGATGGCCCAAGTTCGATATCGAATTTCGAACAAGAAGTGTCGAAATTCGAAGGAATTTGCGTACCACTTCGTTATTCGAAATTCCTGGTTCGGTGTTCGACATTCAAAACAAATAGAAAGTAGACAGCATTGTGCATCGAGCTCGCATCGGTTCCATTGCTGGAGAGCACCTTGATTGTTAGCGAAGGTGATAGCGGCCTAAAAGGGTAGAAAGAACGTAGGTGTTGGCTTTGTGGTACGATTTTCTTTATGCAAGAACGCAAGCATCTTCAGCTCTCTCATAAAGAACAATTGCAATGAAAACCTTTCTGATGTTGATGGCAATTTCAATTTCCGCATCCTGTACTGCCATGGCGCAAAACGTTGTCCGCGATATCCCCTATTCTGAATCAGCTCACGAGCGCCAAGTACTCGATATTCACTTACCTCAGAATGCAACTCAGGCTCCTGTGGTTTTTTGGATACATGGTGGCGGTTGGCAAGGAGGGGACAAAACCATGGTAAAACACAAACCGAAGTTCTTTACGGACAATAGCTATGTATTCGTGACCACGAACTATCGACTATTCCCTAGCGTTGCGATGGAAGCGATCGTTGCGGACATTGCGAAATCGATTCGATGGGTACACGATCATATTGCAGAGTACGGGGGCGATCCCAAACGTATTTTTGTCATGGGGCATTCTGCGGGAGCCCAGCTCGCTGCGCTCGTTTGTACTGACGAGCGTTATCTGAAAGCAGAAGGGTTGGGTTTTGATATCTTGAAAGGTTGTGTGCCAGTCGACGGCGACACTTACGATGTTCCTGCCATGATCACGGTTGCGGAAATTCGTTGTATGGTTCATAAGCAACCGTTACCGACGGAGTATGGTCATCGTCAGAAGTTTGGAAACGACCCGAAGAAGCATGTCGATTTTTCGGCTGTTACCCATGTGGAGCGGGGGATCGGTATTCCCCCGTTCATGCTGCTGTTTGTAAGAGACCATGCGGATACGAATGCTCAAGCTCAGCGCCTTGGATCTGTTTTGGTCGACGCCGGTGTCCGTACGACGCTAGTTGCAGGCAAAGATACCAACCATGATCAGATCAACGACGGTTTGGGGCTTCCCAACGAACCCAACACTTTATCTCTTCTTAAGTTTCTCGGCGAAGCATTGGCAAAGTAGGAGTTACCAATGTGGCTGACAGGGAAGTACGCCTGCGGCTGACTGTTAAACGAAATACCGTTCCATGAAGCAAAGTAGTAGGCACATTCCATGTGCCGTAACCCTCAAAAAGCAAAGATTTTTGAGGCTCGGCGGACGGCACACGGAGTGTGCTTGCTACTTTTTGAACGGTATTGGTGTTAAACGAAGGGGCACCTGCGACTCATGGACGGGGGACCGGGGCAAGTGTCCAATGGCTCATGAAACACCATTCTGAATTTGAAGACAACGAGTCGACTTGCGTTAGTCGCCCCAACCGCCTCCGAGGGTTCGAAATGTTTTGACAAGGGCGAAAAGAATATCGCCTCGGGCCGTGGCAAGATTTCCCTGCGCGGTGGCTAAGCTGCGTTGAGCATCGAGCACACGGTCGAACGTGATGAGATTTTGTTCGTAGCGAGCAAGACTGATCTCAACGGACCGATTCGTTGCAGTGACCACTTTCTCCAGCTCAATGGCGCGCTCGCGTTGCCGTAAGAACTCGACCAACGCAGACTCGACTTCTTGAACGCCGCGAAGGACGGCTGCTTCATATCGCACAACGGCTTGTTGGTGGCTGGCTTCTCGGGCGTCGATGTTTCGTTTTAGTCTGCCGAAGTTAAGAATGTTCCAACGGAAACCTGGCCCGACGGTGTGAGCCAGGCTGTTCGCGTCATAAAGGACGCTTACGTCACGTGCTTCGACCGATATGTTGCCGCGAATTGTCAATTGTGGTAATCGATCCGCGACTGCCACGCCAATACGTGCGTTTGCTGCCATGACGTCGAAGTATGCTTTGCGAATATCGGGCCGACGTGTCAATAGTTCAGCGGGCATACCTGGTTGTACATTTTCGATAATCGTCATAGGCAGTTGGCCATAGCCATCTTCCAGTACAAAGTCGCCGCTGGGCGTTTGTCCAAGCAGGACTGTTAAGCGATAGAGTGCGACTTGAAGTTCTTGTTGTAATGGAGGAATCGACGCGGTGGTGACCGCTACGTTGGATTCGGCTTCGGACTGATCAAGCTGTCCAACGATGCCAGCTTCTTGGCGTGACTGAACGATGTGCAGCGTTTGCTTCTGCAGCTCCAGGTTTTGCTCCGCGATCATCAAGCGTTGTTGCAGGACACGAATTTGAATGTAGGTCGTGGCGACGTCGGCAAAAAGCGTGACGCGAATATCATTGAGTGACTCATGCTGGGCTAGCAATTCCGAGTTGGCAGCCTCAACGCCTCTTGCGATCCTACCCCACAAGTCAATTTCCCAGCTGGATTCCATGCCGTTGGAAATGTTCCAAAACGCACTTTGGTTGTTGGAGCTTAGAACTTGGTTGTTGTTTTGACTATTCCGACGAAAGCTAGTGTCGGTGGTGGCGTTGAACTGTGGAAAGTACTGTGATTTCGCGACTCCAAGCAAAGCTTGCGATTCGGCGATTCGGAAATAGGCTTCACGAATTGTAAGATTCTGTTGACTCGCGTCGCGAATCAGCATCTGAAGGATCGGGTCGTCGAAATAGGACCACCATCGCCACGTCTGGTTGTCCATTGGGGGAGTTGCTGAAGCTTCGTCGGTAGAAATCGATTGATGGAAGCTACCGATTAAGGGCGGAGCGGTTGGCGAAACAAAGTTCGGGCCGACTTTGCAGGCGGGAATTCCAACTACAACCGAGGCAATTGCCAGACTGAAACCACGCCGCGACCAGGTCGCAGAGTCGTTTTTTTCAAGCGAATATGCGTTCGATGGTTTCATGGGACACAGACTGAAGTTACGACCGGGGCGATTGAACGGGCCGGTTTGATACGTTTGCTAAAGACTCTACTGGTTTTTCGGCGGGCGCAATCCGCATCTTCGGTCTGTTCGGAAACGTGATTAGGGGCTTCCTAACCAAGACAACGCGATCGACCTGCAAAGTCGGCCCAGCCTCCGTAGTTTTCGCTTGTTAAAGCCCAATCATTTCGGGTTAAGTGAATCCCTAAGAAGCTATCTGTTGAGTGTGTCAAAGGAGGAATTTCAGCTTCCCATGGTTTCGCTTGTTCGAGTCTGTTGGTTCCGCCGCTTGCCTTTTTAGATCCTACAAAAAAAGGGTTTTTACCTTGAAGTTTTTGACTAATGGATATGCCTCAGTGCTTTCCATCGCGTTGATTGGCGTTGCGATTGGGCTGTGGACTCGAAGTTCAAATTCCGAAACGCCAAGAAACCAGACTGGCTCTGGACTTTTCATTTCCGCCAAAACGCCGACTGAGAATGCACTACCAGGACCCGGTCCTCTTTTCGAGGGGGCCGACTTTGATACTGGACTGGGTGTTCCAGTTATGTCGAATGTATCGATTGTACGAGGTATCGAGGCTGGTGAAGAAAGTCGGGATAGCAACTTTGGTTCGAACCCTAATGTGAACGATGCAACCCCAACGATTGAAATGTTGCCAGGGATCGCACACCCTTTGCAGGTTGCCGAAATTTCAGCTGCCGCTGACGGTCCATTATGGAAATTGTTTGTGGCCGAGGGTGACATGGTAGCAACGGATACCGTGATGGCTCTGATTGACAATCGAGTCGCACTTGCATCGGTGATTGCAGCTCAGTCGTCGGCGGATCGGCAAGCCATGTTGGAAGCCGCCAACGCGAAGGTTTCGTTGGCTGAACAGTATTTGAATCGCATTGAGCAAGCAGCGAGTAAGAAAGCAGCATCGGGATTGGAAGTCGATGAAGCCAAGAGCCGTTTATCCGAAGCGAAAGCCGCTTTGCAAGAAGGTCGAGAGAGCCGGCGAGATGCGATCGCACGCTTGAAGATCGAACAAGCTCGACTGGAAACTTACGAGATTCGTGCGCCTTTTCAAGGAACCGTCATCAAAATCTCACCGCATCTGGGTGAAACGGTATCTCGAGGTGCACCTATTGTGAAAATCGCAGACATCAATCGATTGCGAGCTGAGCTTTACGTTCCTTGGGTGCTTGCGACATCTCAGAAAGTTGGAGAGGTCGTCGAATTGCGAGCTGACCTGCCTAATCGACCTTTGCTGAAAGCCAAGATTGTTTTCATAGCACCTCTTGTCGATGCTGCGACACAAACCATTCGAGTGGTCGTGGAAATTGAAAATTCAGACAAACAATTGCCGGCGGGGTTCGCCGTCCGTTTATCCAAGACCAGTGCAAGGTCCGACATGCATTAAACCATTCGTACTGAAAATTCTGTATTCATTATCCACGAAAACAAAATCCACGATTACGAACATGTCAAAAAAAAACCAAAACCAGTCCAAATCCATCAATCCAAGCACGAACACAAACAAAGCGTCAGCGACTCTGCAGCGAGCCAACGCAACGTTCACGACGGACATCTTAGAGCCGAGAATCTTGATGTCCGCTACTTGGGTGGATACCAACACCAATGAACAAGAAGTAGAAGCCACCGAAGGTAACGACACCGGTACCGGCTCGGCCATGGATGACGTGCTCAATGGACTCGGCGGTGACGACAAACTGTTCGGAAATGACGGCAACGACCAATTGTTTGGCGGTGAAGGTGATGACACGTTGTTTGGTGGACAAGGGAATGATTTGCTCGATGGCGGTCGAGGTAACGATCAACTCGTAGGTGATTCAGGCAACGATACACTCCATGGTGGTGAAGGAAATGATGTCCTTGTAGGTGGCGAAGGGGATGATAAGTTAATTGGCGATACGGGCCGAAAGAACTTCATTCAGAACGGAAGTTTCGAGAAGTTTTCCGGCGGTGACATCGCAACGGGTAGCTGGCGAGGCATGCAACAACTCGAAGGATGGAAACTAGAGAGCGGACCACAATTTGAAATCGTCGATGCCGCTCATGGAAAAGTAGGCGCAACGGACGGCGAACATTGGCTAGATACCGACGCATCGCCTGGAGGGATTGCTTTCTCCCAGAAGATCGAGGGCCTAGAAGCGGGCGATTCCTACGAATTGAATTTCGACTCCCGAAGTCGTGGTGCCGAAGGAACGGGGGTCCTTGAAGTCTACTGGAACGGTGAGAAAGTTGGCACAACCGGTGGGACATTTGCTGATGGCTGGAAGCAGAATAGCTTCGAGCTTACATCTGGTTCAGGAGATGGAACCGATACGCTACGTTTTGTCGAAGTTGGACGAACCGACGCAATCGGTACCGCGCTTGATAATGTCCAGTTGTTCTCCAAGTTCGATGACACGTTAGTCGGCGGTGCTGGGAACGATGAACTCCATGGCGGCGATGGCAATGACCGACTCGATGGTGGCGCTGGTTTAGATACCGCTTCTTACAGCGATTCAGCTCGAGGTATTGTCGCTGACATCACAACAGGCGTTGTCACAAGCGGCACTGACACAGACACTCTCGTTAGCATTGAGAGAATTCAAGGTTCTGCGTTCGATGATGTATTTGCATTCGCAAATCCAACCGCCGGTGCAACGTATGCTATTGAAGGTGGCGCTGGCTATAACACCGTCGATTTGAGCAAGTTCCCTCAAAACAGCATCCGCATGTCGGAAAGCCAAGCGGTTGTTACTCTTCCCGACGGCAAAACATTCAAAATCGAATTTAGCGACGTCGACTACATTAAGACCGCTAACGGTGGTTTCGCGATGTACGATCCTGCAGCCGTGGCTGCAACCCCAGCCGTTAATCTCACTGGAGTCGCGGCGCAGATTCCTGCTGAAATCGATCTCAAAGCAGGCCAGTCTTTCTCGCTACCATTCAACCTCGGTACGATCGCTGTATCGGATGCCGTCGAAGTTCGCGTGTCCGGCTTACCTGCCGGGGCAACGCTCTCTGCAGGGCGTGATGTCGGACAAGGCGAATGGGTCCTCAAGGCAAACGAATTGCCGAACATCGCCCTGACCACCAATAGCATGGTCTCAGGCAATTTCGATCTCAAGGTTACAGCCAGTGTCGAGAGTTCCGCACCACTTTACAGCGAAAACTTTGAGACCGGTGCCAAGGGCTGGAACGTCAACACCACCGAAGGCAGTGGTTCCTTGTCCCAATCGCTCGGTCGATTCGGTGGCACCAACGGCCAACAAGGTGTCTTCAAAACTTTCGCGGTTCCAGCTGGCGTTACCGAAGTTGTCGTTGAATTCGATATGCTTGAAATTGACTCCTGGGACGGGGAAAAGTTCCAAGTCTTTGGCAATGATAAATTGGTCACGAGCGATACCTACCAAGGTGCCGGTCGAGGAATCGATCAAGGAAGCCGCTTTGCTGTCTCCGATACTAAGAACCTAGGCAACCGAGGTTATGGTGCGTGGGAGGATCAAAGACATAGCTACCGAATCGTTCTGCCGGTCGAAAACGGAATGGTCAAACTCGGATTCGGCTCTACCCTCAATCAAGGGATCGCTGATGAAGCTTGGGCTATCGACAACCTAGTGATTCAGGCCAACAACTCATTTTCGACAACAGTTGATGTCGATATCGAGCCTGCTGTTAGCATGAAAGCTCAAGCTCAGGGTGATCTTGCTGACGGCCCCGTTGGTCTCAAATTGGAAGCAAGTGGTACCGAGGTTGGAACTCTCAAGTCAGTTCGTATTGAAAACGTACCTGCCAGCATGTCGCTATCAGCTGGAACCAAGCTAGCCAACGGCTCCTGGCAGCTAACTCCTGAACAGGCTAATAATCTCCAAGCCAATGGTGAACTGCAAGGTTCTGCGAACTTGACGATCAAGTCCACGTTCGAGACCAAAGGAACCCTCTATTCTGAAGACTTTGAAAAGGGGGCTTCGGGTTGGAGCAGTAACGCAGTAACCAACGGCGGCGCATCGTTAACGAACTTTTTGGGGCGATTTAACGACGTCGCGGGAAATGCACCGGGTAGCCAATCGGTCTTCAAGACATTTGATGCTCCTCCTGGAGTGACCGAGGTCCAAGTGCAATTCGACTTCCTGGAACTCGATTCTTGGGATGGTGAACAGTTTCGAGTCTTCGCGAATGACAAGCAGGTATCGGCACAAACTTTCTTTACAGAGCACAGTACTTATCAACGCGATGGAGATAAAGCCAATTCCAGGGCTCTTGATGATGGACGACAAAACAAAGGCTTCAGTGGATGGGCAGACCAACGCCATCGCTACACGATCACTGTGCCAGTAGTAAACGGCCAATTCAAAGTCGGCTTCGGTTCGACGTTGGACCAAGGTCCTGGCGATGAGGCTTGGGGTGTCGACAACGTCAAGGTTACCGCATCTCAAACCATCGAAACGACAACCTCGGTAACCGTTCAAAGCCGTCAAGTACTCGGAACCGCGGGCAACGATACGTTCGTTGCAGGAACCAAGGCTGAAGCTTTCGTCGGAAAAGACGGCATCGATACTGTTGACTATTCCAAGTCGGCTCAAGGTGTTACAGTCAAGCTGGATGATACCGATCAATGGGGACCGTACGCCAATCAAAAATCAGGTGGTCTGACTGGTGACGCAGCAGGTGACACCTACAAGAATGTTGAAAATGTGATTGGATCGTCGAAGGATGACTACATCTTCGGTGCCGCTGCTGGTTCAAACGCTAGATTAGGCGACGGTAACGACGTCTTCGACAATAGTCAACTTGCGGATCGCGTCGGAGTGGATGTCGTCGATGGCGGTGCAGGAAATGACACGGTATGGACCGGCCATGGCAATGATACTTTGATTGGCGGCAGCGGCAACGACAACTTATTTGGCGAAGATGGCAATGACACTCTGACTGGCGGAAGTGGTAACGATTTCATCGACGGCGGTACAGGCAATGACGTGGCCGTCTTCTCGGGCAACCGAGTTGACTACGATGTCATTCGCAATGCAGACGGAACGACTACCGTCATCGACCGAAGCACCGCAGATGGTGTCGACCGAGTCATCAACGTCGAGTCGCTGCGATTTGCGGACCAAACTTTGGTTGACGAACAGGGATCTTGGACACTACGCGGTGCGGCAGGAAATGACAATCTCGTTGGAACAAGAGCCGCCGATACCATTGATGGCGGCTTAGGTAATGACAACATTCGAGGTGGTGCTGGCAATGACGTCTTGAGGGGTGGCGGAGGAGCAGATACAGTCAGTGGTGGCGACGGCGACGATACGATTGCATCGGGTTCTGCTAACGACACAGCGGGAGACAGACTAAGCGGAGATGCGGGAAATGACAGGATCACTGGCTCCAGCTTGAATGACATCATCGATGGCGGCTCTGGCAATGATCAAATCAATTCCGGTTCGGGCGACGATGTGATTTTTGGTGACACGAATCCTGCTAATCTCCCTGCTGGCTCGCTCGTAAAAACCGGTGACAATTTGATCGTCAACGGCAGCTTTGAAACGAATCTAACTGCCAATCGCAGTTGGAACGTATTTAACTCGGCCGATGGATGGAGGACGGCAAGTGGTGCCGGAATCGAAATCCAAGAAGGTGTGGCTGGAACAGCTGCCGATGGAACAAGCTTGGTCGAACTCGATAGCCACAACAATTCAGGAATTCAACAGACGGTAGCAACCGAAGCTGGCCAGAAGTACGAACTCTCCGTTCAATACTCACCTCGTCCAGGCGTTCCCGCCGCGAGTAACGGCGTTGAAGTTTGGTGGAACGGCAACAAGATCGACACGATCGTCGGCGAAGGGGTCGGACTGCGTGACACTCAATGGCGCACGCTGACTTACCAAGTGGATGGCAACGGTGCTCAGGGTGCGATTGAACTACGAGCTATCGGCAGAAGTGACAGCTTAGGTGGTTACGTCGACAACATCCAGATGTTCAAACTTGCGACACCAGAAAGTCTACAAACCGGCAATGATACCATCGATGCTGGTGCAGGCAACGACCGCATCTCCGGTCAAGGTGGTAATGATACGATTAACGCTGGCTCTGGCGACGATACGATCGACGGCGGTACGGGCAACGACGTACTCGTCGGCGGCATGGGCAACGACTTCATCGATGGCGGTGAAGGTTTTGACCGCGCTCACTTCGGTGGCAATGCAACCGACTACGAAGTAACTCGCAATGCCGATGGGTCCATCACTGTCAAGGACATGCGACCAGGTGCTCCAGATGGAATCGACCGTGTGGTCAACACCGAGACCCTAGCCTTCGCAGATTCGTGGCTTCCTATCGATACCGTAGCCAAGACAGTCGAACCGGTTCAACTTGCTTCTACAACCGCTGAGCCTAACCAATTGACAGTGCGATTGGGTGGCGAAAGGGGG
>Ga0247833_1004527_pt1 | contig 17158 bp, 13 predicted proteins | sample LaCruzMarch2015__7_FD_187117 | JGI IMG/M metagenome (GOLD analysis project Ga0247833, IMG submission 187117) | Freshwater microbial communities from meromictic Lake La Cruz, Castile-La Mancha, Spain - LaCruzMarch2015_8m | ecosystem: Environmental > Aquatic > Freshwater > Lake | place: Spain...
AGTTGTATCTCATAACGTCCATGAGGCATGCTCTCATCGTCTTTCAATCGATCGATATTCCCCTTTAGGAATAATGGGGATTCAGTAGTAATGATGATTGTTCCATATTTGCATTGCCGTCCAATGGCAACGCTCAATTCTTTCACCAACTCAGGTTTCATACAGCTTGAGAAGACGAACGCACAATCAATATCTCCAAGATGTTCATATGGATTAGTAAATGATCCCAAAGTGAAGTCTATCGGAGCTAATTGAAGATTGGTTTTATAAAGTCTCCTTTTCTCCTTCTCATAGAGACAATTATCCGCAACCAACAAAGACATGTTATGCAAACCTTCCAGAATCTCAAGTCCACGACACAGTTTCCACTCTGGATAAAGTGCAGCGGCTGCTATTACGAGTCTACCAGCTCCTGATCCTATATCACAAAATGTTTTATTACTCCATGGCGTCATTAACGACTGCTGCCTATTGATATCATCGTAATCACCTTTTATCCCTTCCAAATAATGGCCCCATGACCTTTCCAAGAGAATGCCAAGAAAATCAATGTCAAATTCACCATATATGAACTCTTGTGGTGGTCGTTCACCACGTGCCACATACTTCCAATATCCATCTGTCCGACTCTTGGCATTCCTATTCGACAGCTCATTTGGCGGATACAACGCATCGATGCCAGATATCACATCAGCATACGACACTCCACTAAGCGAGGTGACATTTGTACTACCTACGAGAGTTGGATAATTGATCGTTGGTTGTCGTTTGTGCTGTTTGAATCGGCATTCCTCCTCGTCTCCTTCCGTGCTCAACTGACAACGTGGCTGATGCCTTAGCCGATTGTTGGGCGAGAAAGCGGTGCTGCCGCTTTTTGTTGTCAAGCCCCCTACAACAGCCAAGTAGACGAAACTTTTGCGCAACAGGACATCATAGCACATCATGATCCGCGACCAACCAGTAGTGGTCATCCCTCATCCCTCATTCCTCATCGTTGACTTCCCTCATTCCTTCGTTTGTTTGGTGAAGGTTGATGTGGCGGGAGATGAGGTTGAGTGCTTTTTTGACAAAAAAATTTGGTGACATACTGTGAAATAGCGGTCGACGATGATGACGGAGAGCGCGTAGACGGTGGACGAGGACTAACTCAATGTACACGCAGCCTTTCTTCTTCTCGCTCATGGGCATCATTATTCTTTCTGCTGTATATGTACATTCATTCCAGTCATCATTAAATTTTAACTTCAATCGTTGTTGCTTAGATGTTATACGTCTATATGCTGAGGAGAATCGGGGAAAGTATTCGTATGGCAAAAGAAAGTTTGGTGAAAGTACGGAGGATCGATTCCTCTCTGATTTTCAGACCGCCGATGGAACCAATATTGACCCATATAAAATGCTGAAGCTACCGCGAAGTGCATCGGGAGCTGAAATCAAACAGAGTTACAGGAGATTGAGTAGACAGTTGCACCCTGACATGGTCGCACAGAAAGATATTTTACCAGGAAAATGCACAACTTTAGACGATGTAAGGGATGAGTGGGAAAAGGTCAAGCTTTCGTATGAAATTCTATCTGACCCCAAAACAAGGATGAATTATGATCGTAATTCTGTCGCTGCCGAGGTTCTAAAAAATCCTGGTGGAGCCGTTGGACGGGCAGTTGTAGGGGGTGCCATGAGTGGTATCGGACTAGTATTGAGTGGAGCATGGAAGCTGGGGGAAATGGCTACCAAGAAAGTGTACGAGAGTACAGCTGCTGAAAAGGAGAAGGCTCCCAGCAAAGTACTTTTGTTATCAACAGCGCCGATAGCGAACGATCTCGAAGAGACAATGGATTATTTCCCAGAAGCAACCGTAATGGAATCCAATGAGACAACTATGACTCCTGGCACTCAAGGAAGTGTCCGATATATGAGTAACTACTCCCCCCAATCAACAATGACTGAAATTGATGGGAGTGTTTCCACAGATGATGCTCTTGTAAACCAAATATTTATGCCTACAAGTGTTGTACCAGCACCAATAACGACAACCGCAAAAATAGATACATCAGATAATGCCCCTAGATCGAAGAGTATTAGAAAGAAGGATGCTGGTTTTGTTGAGATGAACAACATGGCCTTACTTCCAGAACCAAAACCAACTTCAGAAACAAAGAAAACAAGAAAAACATATACTAAGAGAGGCAAGAAAGCTTCAGCTAAACTTGATCAATAGTTTCTATGTATAATGCTTAGGAGTAGTTAGCTGCATGAAATAAAATTCATTTGCATCAATCAAGGGAATAATGATCAATACTTTCTTACCTATTTATGTAGTACCTTACCCTCAAAAGGTCAAACCTGCTGTAACCGGACTTATATCATTACGGCGGCGCGGCGACTACGTCGCCACCCTCAGACCTGCACCTCCCTAGACTTGTGAAGCGCATTGTTGTGGAAAGAGACGACGAAAGAAGATCGCAATATGGGTCAGACCAAGGGATTTTCACTGTGAGTTCAGCGTCTTTTATTATGAAACTCCCAGTATCGTATGCTGCATTTTACATTATTAAACCATTAGAATGGCAAACTGCTGCCCCTCAAAGTGTCGTCCCTTGTACTTCTTTCAAATCATTCAAAACTGATTTACCTAATTTGCAATACTAATTTCAATAATCAAATACTACTGCACGTGTGCATGAAACCTTTAGTCTCCTCCAGGAACAAAATCGGGAAGTTGCCAAGAAGCTGGGGACCGCGACTTTTTTAATGTTCACTTTACCAATAGTTGCATTCTATGTTGGTTTATATTATCTATTTCCAAACAAAGACGAACCGTTAATGTGGTCAGGTGGACTGGCTGTGATATTTACGAACATTGTAATAGCGGGGTATGTGTACTCGGCCTTTTCAGAAGAGGATGATTTTGATACACAAAAACAACGTGGTTTTGCTGAGGAGAATGATGGAGATATGGCAGGACCAAGAGTGGGTGCCTTCAAACAACGAACGGATTGAAATTGTGTCTTAAACTGCTTTAGCAATTATCAATGTTCGACTTGGACACTATTGTCGCTTCATTCGGCAGCAGCTATTTTAAGTGTACCCATATTTCCTTTACAACGTGCGTCAGCTGCGTAGGCATGTTACCCTTTAAGTCTGAATTTTAATTCTAACGACGATTTCACATAGCACATGATTTTCTAATATACAACATCGCCCAGGCTAGGCGGCCTCTCTTTTCATCATTTCTCAATTCAATACTTAGATTGACAAATAATTATTCACCGACAAATAATTATTCACCTGCACAATATTACATAAGTCAGCATCATTTTTGATCAAATATCCAACCCCTCCGCCTCCCATAAATCTACAAGCACATCGACCATCTGTGGCAGTGATACCGGACTGGGGAAACATGCGTCGTCTCTCTTCGTCTGCGCCCCACCGGCCACATCGACTGATGATAATGTCGAGGAATTTCGCGACGATGATACCGGGGGCTGCTGCTGCCTCCATCTATTTGATACAATAAGATCGATAACCTCGTCGATATCAATGTCCTTTGCGTGGTGTCTAGTTTTTATCCTCGATGTTGTAGACGATGCGGAGGAGGAATACGACGTTTGTTCGCTAATAGAAGACGATGATGTGAGCCACCGGTGCCGTATCTCCTCCCATCGTTGCAATCCAGTGTTTACAAATTCGCCCAACGGCGCATCATCATTGTCATCATGATCATCAGCATCGACGTGATTAATAGCCATCTCGTTACTCGAATGGACTCCTTCACCAACAGTGATTCCCGGAGTCGTTTTAGACTCAGCGTCTCGGCGGGAAGCCAAAAGAGGACAATCCACGAACCGGAAGGGAGAAATGAGTCGCGCTTCTCATCAATAAACAAAAAATAGTAAAAGAAATCTAAACGTCACTACCGTTAAGTATATTTTGTCACTATTTGAACAAACACTGTCACTATTTGGACAAACAATCTGTCCGGGCCTTCGGACGGTGTGTCTAAAACGACTCCCCGAGACTCCGTGACGGAAAATAAAAAATAAAAACGGAGAACGGAGATTCCGAGCCAGAAGCGATCATCAGGCTAAAGAATTGGGTGATAGTGTCAACCCGACTCTGAGTAGCAGCGTCTATTGTCTTCTACACTGAAGGAGAGAGGATCTTCCCACCTCGAACATGTTTAAAATGTTCTCCGATTTTCCCTCGGTGGTGAGACATCATTGGAATGAGGGCAACATCAATTGGCTAATGACAATTTACAGTATGTGGGCGCACTCCGTTGCATTAGTCGGATTGTTTAAGATTATGGATTGTAAAAAGGAAACGTTGCTTTGGGCATTCCTGTTGTGGCCGATTAGGTGAGCAAACGTGTTTGTTATTGAGCCTATGGCATCTGCACTACCTCTCACCTTGTATTTGGATTCATTGCTAATTAATCTATACATCAGTGGAATCGGTATCACTGTCGGCGCACATCGACTCTGGTCTCACCGGTCCTACTGCGCTGCCTTCCCCGTCCGGTTCTTCTTAATGCTGTGTAATTCGATTGCAAATCAGGGAAGTATCCTACATTGGGCACGAGACCATCGCGTACATCACAAACATTCAGAGACCGAGGCCGATCCACATAACGCGACGCGGGGGTTCTTCTTTGCACATATTGGGTGGCTATTCTTAAAGAAGCACAAGGAGGTTATCCGTGCTGGGAAAGAGTTGGATTTTAGTGACATAACCGAAGATCCCGTGGTTAGATTCCAACGATTCTTCGATCCGTGGTTTGCATTGTACATGTGTTTTATTTTTCCGGCACAGATTGCTGTAAAGTATTGGGAAGAGGACTTTTGGAATGCTTACTTCGTGGCCGGGGGGTTGAGATATGTCTACGTTTTACATTGCACCTTCCTTGTTAATAGTGCAGCTCATTTGTATGGAGATCATCCTTACGATGTCATGTCGTACCCTGCCGAGAATCCATATGTGTCATTCTTTGCCATTGGGGAGGGATGGCACAATTGGCATCACAAGTATCCTTTCGATTATGGTGAGACAGATCGTTCGTCATGATGGTTTTTGTGTCTGTCACCGGACAGAAGTATTACTGCATTTTCTCATGCATTCCTTTCATTCCTGTCGCTCATCTCATCGAACGATCCATCGAACAAAGCCACTTCTGAGTTTGGCATCTCGTCTCAATTCAACCCCAGTAAGTTGTTCATTGACATATTGGCAGCTGTGGGATTGGTCTGGGGACGTAAGCGTGGCACGGCTGCTTGTGACTTGGGCATGGCGAGGAGAGATAGAGATCGTGAGGCTGGTGTGCCATTACCCAAACCCGCTCCCCGGCCTTGGATGGCGAAAGTAGATAAACAAAGTTGATTGATATCTGAGAAGAACAGATTATTGACAATTATTGACGAACAATGATATACAGATAAGGGGCAGGGGGCTGAGGGGTAAGAATGGGAGTTAAATGATTAAGGGTTTATGCACAAGCCTTTGTTCGAATAAATTATGTATAAAACTTATCGATACCTTGTTCCAGGAATAGAGGCAATTAACTTTATTTAGCTACGTCAGTGCCGCAAAAGTGAGGAACTCTGAACAATCAAAGTCTATTCAAAAATTCTAACGAGTATCTAACGCGGCCTTGAACTTCTCCAAAGCCTCACACCCCTCAATTAATTCCACAAGACACTCCTCATCAAGCGGCGACTTGGTTGCTTCATCGTCGGTCGAGCTTGCGGCAATTTCCTCAACCGTCTCCCATGCCAATTTTGCCTCCGTTGAACTCACTCCATGTTTCTCAGTTGCATCCTTTGCGGCTTTAAGAGCGCTCGTCATATCTTTGGGATATGCTGGTACAGCAGTCCTGCCCTCGGGTGTTGCAAGCTTGACCCCCTTTAGTTCACTAGCAAGTTTTCGTACCATATCAAGTTCGTCTTTTGTTTTGGTAAGCATTTGAGCCAATGCCTTAACTTTTGCCTCATACTCGGGATCGAGGACGACGGGTTTGTATGCCACGCTATTTGTTGTGTTGTGTTGAAAAGACGATAGGAAATGATGGTTGTGAGTTGAAAACAGAGTAATATCCACCAGAAAATATGTGATCAGGGAGAAATCCATCAATAAAAGAATTACTGTTCAAGATTTCTATAAATGTCAAACCACAACATACAGACACGCACCTGTTATCACTGGCATTCATTTCCTCAACAGTCTCCCACGCCAACATCGCCTCCTTCGATGTCGGGCCGTGTTCCTTACTGGCTGCAAGTGCAGCCTCTATTGCGGTCGTTGTTGCGCTCGCCGCGAGAGCCATTGATTGAGGAGAGGAGCGGCATCGTGATGAAACAATGGGCGCTGGTGCGAATGCGGCGACAGAAGAGATGACGGTGACGACGACGACAAAGAGCTTCATGATGGATGGATGGATGGGTCGGTTGGCTTACGTTTTGGTTCCTCTTGGTTGAATGATCTGCTCGATCCAGCTGTTTTTTGGTCTGGCCTCCTGTTCTTAAGCCACACGTCGTGTCGTCATCCCCACACAACACACACTCACTCTGTGAGGGCAATGTCTACGTTGCGTATGACCTTTGCCGCATTCGTTCTATCCTTGAGATGGTCCACCGGGTCACTTGCGTTCTCCTTTCCTTCATCATCGTGCCGTGCCCAATCGGGACTGCGGCGCCGTCGTGGCAATGTCAGTAGTTTTTGTGGTCGTTCATCCTCGTCCGATTCAGTTGTCTACCGAGGGAGGGGATCATCCCTTTGCAATCGCATTAGCGATGGTTGTGATGGACTTCTCAATGAAATAAATAGAACTGTGAAAACAATATCTTCGAAATCATCACTAGATTCGGGCAGGGAAAAACGAAAGCAATTCATCGGCCTTGCGAAGGCCGTCGATAGAGGACAGTTCCTCAACTCATACAGTCCCGGTGGACATGACGGCATGAATTTCGTGGCCAAGAGTGGATTGCCATCGAAGGAGAAGAAGTTATTCTGCGTTTTGGGAATTGAAAGTAGCTGCGATGATACTGGTGCTGCCGTTATACGTTCGGACGGGATGATACTTGGCGAATCACTCGCATCGCAGCATGCCATACACGAGGAATTTGGGGGTGTAGTGCCCGGTTTGGCCATGACAGCGCACGAGGAGAATATTGACAGGGTGATTCAGACGGCGTTGACGAATGCCCATATGACGATGGAAGATGTGGATGCTATTGGCGTAACGGTTGGACCAGGGTTGGAGATTTGTCTACGAGTGGGATGCAATAGAGGTCGAGAGTTGGCCATGCAGTACAATAAACCATTTGTTGGAGTACATCATCTCGAGGCACATATATTAATGGCTAGAATACCTTTTCATAAGCACGAGCAATCTACTACGACGAGTAATGTCAAAGGATTGATACATTCGTCCAACGACAATGATAGGGCAATTGAATTTCCCTTCCTGGCATTGCTAGTCTCCGGTGGTCACTGTCAAATACTAAAATGTCTTGGGGTAGGACGGTACGTCATCATTGGTGGGACGTTAGATGATTCACTTGGAGAGGCATTTGACAAAACGGCACGTCATCTTGGATTGCCTGTCGGCGGTGGTGGTGGGCCTGCCGTCGAGACGCTGTCAAAAGACGGTGATCCACACTCAATACCATTTCCTATACCAATGCAACGACGTAAAGATTGTGACTTTTCATATGCCGGATTGAAAACGTCTGTAAGAATGGCAGCTGAGAAGATGTGCATCGAACGTGGAGTGGATAGTCCAGAGAATTTGTCACATGAGGACAAAGCAAACATCGCAGCATCATTCCAGCACGTGGCATTTCGTCATGTAGAGGTACGATTAGGTCGAGCGATGGATCTTGTGCAGAAGGAAGATGGGATACGAACACTGGCTGTGGTGGGAGGGGTTGCAGCGAACAAAGAGTTACGGCGACGGCTAGAGTTGTTGTGTGCGGACAGGTCCGAGGCTTGGGAAATGCATGTTCCACCACCACGATTGTGTACAGATCAGGGTGCTATGAGTGCTTGGGCAGCTGTTGAGAGGTTGTGTGTGGGTAGCTCCGACTTGGCGGAAGATCAGGAAGTGTTCGCTAGATATCCATTTTCTGTTTCAATGAATGAGATTGGTGCATCATGATTAGTTAACAACAAGCATCAACTGTCATGTATTCTAACCCTTGTTTCTAGTATACATGTCTTCCTCATTCTGAACTCTTTGATTTCAAACAAGGCACCCTAGGGGCAAGAGTATGATAGGACGAGTTGGAGAAACACTTGTCGGTAGAGCTCAAACGAGACCACCACGCAGTGACAGAGAACATAGGTACCTTTCTACGATGTGCAAGCCTGTATCCGACGCCGCAATCAAGACAGCCGGTGGCGATGATGCTGCTACCAAGGCGGTCAGGACCATCTCCAGGTCTGAACTGGCATCACACAATACTCCGTCGTCGGCATGGTGTGCAATCCATCCGAAAGGGGGTGCTACAAAAAAAGGCAAAGGAGGAGGACATGCCGTCCTTGACATTACCAACTTTGCATCGAAACATCCAGGTGGCGACCTTATTCTTCTAGCAGCTGGGAAAGATGCATCTGTATTATTTGAAACCTACCACCCTCGTGGCGTACCCCCAACGCTTGTGGAGAAGCTACGTATAGGAACGATGGAATCGGGTAGCTTTAAGAATGGAAGTTTTTATTCCTGGGATTCCGACTTTTATCCTACTTTACGAGCACGTGTCCTTCAACGACTTGAGGAACGTGGATTGTCACGTCGCGGATCAATTGAAATCTCCATCAAGGCCATCTTCCTATTATGTGGATTCTGGTTTAGCCTTGCGAAGATGTACACAAGCTACTCCTCCTCCTTTATTGTTGCATCGACGTGGTCGGTCTCCATGGGGATATTCGCGGCACTTATTGGGGTGAATATACAACATGATGGTAAAAAGATTCTGAGTTAATGCTTGATATATTTAATCATTTTTTTTTGTATCTCACGCATGATTGATGACTGCTATCCACTCACTTGCTTGTACCACTCGCTATCCAGGAAATCATGGTGCATTCTCTAAATCAAAGTTCGTGAACAAGGCCGCGGGTTGGACACAGGATATGATTGGTGCAAGTGCCTTCACATGGGAGATGCAACATATGCTTGGACATCATCCATACACAAACGTACTGGATGAGGTGGAGGATGAAAAGAAGGGGATGGGTGTGGATTGTAAGTTGGAAGAGAAGGATCAGGAATCTGATCCAGACGTCTTTTCCTCCTTCCCTCTGATGCGAATGCACCCCACACACGTCCCGGCCTGGTTTCATCGCTATCAGCACATTTACGCTCCATTCCTCTTCGCTTTTATGACGTTGGCCAAAGTCTTTCAACAGGACTTTGAGGTTGCAATGTCCAAACGATTGTACCACATTGATGCTAGTGGTCGATATGGCAGTCCGTGGAATTTGGCACGTTTCTGGTGTATGAAATGCGTTAGCATGTGTTACATGCTAGGCTTGCCCATATATTTTCATGGTGTGTTCCGTGGACTCTCGCTCTTTGCTATTGGTCATATGGCATGTGGCGAACTCCTCGCTACGATGTTCATCGTGAATCATGTAATTGAGGGTGTGAGTTACGGACGAAAGGATCTCAAGGGTGGTGATGATGAAATAACCGACAACGAAACTGATGACGACGATAGCAGCGATGACGATTTTGTGAAGAAGGATTGCAAGCCAATGACAATTATCGGGGATACGCCAATGGTACGTACTCGTGAGATGGCAATTAAGAAGAGTACATTGAGTAAGAAACCCCTCCCATCTGTCCCATTTAACGATTGGGCCGCCGTCCAATGTCAGACGTCGGTAAATTGGGCACCTGGTTCATGGTTTTGGAATCACTTCTCTGGTGGGCTTTCCCACCAAATTGAGCACCACCTCTTTCCATCGATTTGTCATACAAACTACGCTTACATTCAGGATGTTGTTGAGAGTACATGCGTCGAATACGGAGTTCCGTACCAAAGTGAACCCAGTCTGTGGGTGGCGTATGGAAAGATGCTGAACCATCTTAAATTCCTTGGCAGGGCAAAGGTTGAGTAATTATTGTACACATAGTCGTCCTTTGATTGTTCTATGTATTTATGTGATAGGCTGTAATAAACATGAACCTATGGACAATTTGTACCCATTTCTTCATGATCGAACTAATCTCCTCAGTGCTGACGCCACTAGTTGTTTACCCTCTTCACCTCTCTCTGCTGCAACTGATCTCAATGCGGCCACTGCCTCATCTTCCGTAACCTCTAATTCTTCGACAATATAATTCACATCTTCTTTCTTTGGTATGAATGATGTCACACCTCCCGTCTTTCCAACACTGGATGCTGCGCTCAATGCGCCCGCCAGGGCCTGTGTCGCTCGCGATTCGTCAAGCTCCTTCTCCTGCACTCGGTCAGTGACGGAGTCTAGTTGCTTGGCCTCGTCTTCAGTTGCCATGTTGTTGCGTTGCGATATGTACAGCTAGGTCGATGTGATTATCTTGACGGCTGGGCTGGATGAGACGAGGACACTCTGCTTCCCGCGCTGCTTCCACTTATTGTCAGAATAGAAGGGAGAGGGAAGGACGGATGCAGCAACCGAGGTGGCTACCACGGAGCTGCATTTGCATATATACGTTTCTTATACATGCAAATTCATCGCGAATTTCTTTCACGTCTAGCGCTCTTGTCTCAGCATTCGCAGTCAACTGTATTAATTTTCAAGACAAACAAGAACATCAACTTCATCATTTAGGAGGAGTGAGATCGTTTGTAGGCAAATCGTTGACGAAACAAATATCATCGTCGAAAATGACGGCATGTGGCGGTAGCGTCATCGATACCGTACCAAGTAGCACTCAATTGTCGCTGGTGGAACAAAAGGCCGTGGCTATAGCTCAACGACAGCTTGAGCTGTATAACTTACGCGAGGTAGATCCATTTATGGAATTATTTGCTGATGACGTCATTGTCATGGATGGACTAACAGGAAAAATTACTGCCTCGAACAAGAACGAACTTCGACCACGTTACGTTGCACGCTTCCAAACACCGGTTCACTGTGAACTGCTCGGCCGATTAGTAATTGGAAATACCGTTGTTGATCGTGAAATAATCACCGGCTTACCTAACGGGGATGTGGCTGACTGTATGGCAACTTACGTTTGCGATGTTGCTGCGAATAATATTAAACGCATTAATTTTGTTTGGCAACTACGAACTGAGAGCGGGACTACTACTATCGACAGGGCCACCGATGACAAAAATGACAATCCTCTAAGCCGAAATGAACTGCCAACACCCCTCCTCCTGGGATCGGCATCGTTCACACGTAAACAGATTTTGTCAGAAATGAATGTTCCATACAGTAAGCTTGTCCGACCCATCGACGAGCGTGTCATTGGAGATAGAGATGGTGATCCAGTGGAGTTGGTGATGATACTTGCACACGCCAAGATGGATCACCTGCTTGACGAGATAAATCGTGGAAACTGCGTAGAGGAATTGCGGTCAGCTGGGGATGAGGGCGAACGTCGAGGTTGGGTAGTATTAACAGCTGATCAAGTCGTAACACACGGTGGTAAAATTCTTGAAAAACCTGAATCTATCGAGGAAGCACGTACATTTGTTTTGGGGTATGCTGATGGTACACCTGTCTCCACACATGGCGCTTGCGTCATTGCTCATCTCCCGAGTGGACTACGTACCAGTGGCGTCGATACAGCGTCGGTTTATTTTGGTCCCGCAATTGCTGAATCTAATCTCGTTGATCGATTGTTGCAAGAGGATGCGCCAATACTGGGTTGTGCTGGTGGACTCATGATAGAACATAAACTGGTAAGGGAGTATGTCGTGAAGATTGATGGGACGGAGGACAGCATTATGGGTTTGAGCAAGGATTTAGTGGAGAGATTGCTGGTAGAGCTGAAGGAAAAGGTAGACGGACTCAAGTAATACTTCACCTCTTAATTAAGTAGCAGTCAAGCCTATATTTTTCCCAAACTTACTTTTTACCACGGATGCTGTTGCTTCCTTTCTTCTCCTTCTGTGCATCCTCTTCTTCCAGTGCCACGACTCTCTCCTCCCGTTCCATTTCGTACAAATACGGTGCAAATTTTCTCACCATCGTCCCATTTCCAAGCCAGCTTTGCACGCCCTGGACACTGACCTTGCATCGGTGGTCTGTAATTCTATCTTGCGAATAATTGTACGTTCTTATCCGTTCACTCCGATCGCCACCACCCATTAACGAGCTACGCATACCACTGCGATCCTTCAGCTCCTGCTCCTTCCGACGTTGATGCACTCTCGCGGCTACAAGCTTTAGTGCTTTAGCTTTATTTTTGTGCTGCGATCGCTCGTCCTGATTACAAGCGACGATTCCAGTAGGAATGTGCGTCACTCGCACCGCACTTTCGGTCGTATTTACATGCTGCCCACCCGCACCGCTCGCACGCATAACATCAATGCGGAGTTCTGATTCTGGTAGTGCCGTCGCGATGTCTGAATCCTTCACGGAGGGTAATACGGCTACGGATACAGCCGAGGTTTGCAATTTTGGACTATTCACCGGAACACGTTGGACACGATGAACGCCAGATTCGTATTGGAAGAAGCCATACGGACCCAGTCTATGTAAAATCTGACCTGACGTGGCGTCTTCATCAGTACCACCACCAACAACACCACCGCCACGAGAGGATACCACTAGAGATGCCTCCTTGACACCACCGATATTGGTTCTATCCACAGACATCACCTCAACATCCCAAGACTTTCCACCAAAGCCGTCGTCATCATCATCACTTCCACCACCTAGTTTAGCAATTGCCTCGTAAGATGCCAGTATTTCCGCTGCAAATAAGCACGCTTCATCGCCCCCCGTCCCTGCTCGTATGTCAATTACAGCATCGGCTGATGTGAGATCTGCAACATCTTCAGGATCGAATGTTGGCACCAGCAACCCTCTCATCTTCTCAGCCAACAAATTCAACCGTTCATCTATTTGTATCAGTTCCTGTTCAATTTCATTCATCATTTCCCGTGAATCATCACCATCATTGTTTTCTTTTCTAGTTTCGTCAAGCAATTCCGACAACGATCGTCGTTCAGTATGTATCTCTTGCAACGAGTCACATGTCGACGACAAGGCCGAAAGTGACGAGAGTTCACGACCGAGTGTCGACTGATCACCACCATCACGCAGGAGGCTCATCACCTCATCATGTCGTGCCTTCATTGATCGTATGCGATTGCGCATCGCATATGATAGAATGGGGAGGGAGTCAAGTCCGTCATCGTCAACGTCGTTATCGAGTATTCTATCGTCGTCTTCATTTCTATTGGGTAAAGGGCTCGACGCAGTAGAGAAAAAAGAGTGTGGCAGCCTTAATCTATGATTAAAAAAAGGGGTCGAATAATAATGAGCGACAAATGCTTGGCAGGCGCGTCGTCTACTGATGATTACACCCGAGGGGATACCGCGACATGTATGACAGACACGCCGTCCGATGCCAGCGATACCCGAAGCCAAGGCCGAGCGGACTGGATGAATGATATATGATGGAGAAAAGATCATTCGACGTAGAGGAGAGCACGTCAAAGACGAAGCCATGCATGTTGCGTGTGGAGCGGCGTCCTTGTCTAGACAAGCCGATAGGGGCTTCGCTGCGCAGGTGGTTTAATTCATGAGGTGAAAATCGTGTGTGAGAGTGGATATTTTTTGTAAACGGCTCCGGGATTTTGGTGTAGAAGAATAAATCCCTCCGCAAGCTAAAGATGTTATGTAAAACAGCATTAATCACATTTAATTTGTTTGTATACGTTTATCCTATTGTTGCCCAAAATCACATAGCCCACAATCACATATTCACAAAAAGTCCACAATCACATCATATAATTACACTTAAATTGCTCCATCACATTCCACAGATTCATTGTTATAATAGTTTTCTTCAGCGTATAGGAGTAACACTACTTGACATTTATAATTATGATTGGCACGGTCCATCACTTAAGCTCTCTAGTGCTTAGGCCATGGAACAAAAATTATGAAAACGGCTTCGCTCGGGCTCTTATCGGGGGGAATGCCCCCGGACCCCCCCTGTTCCGTGTGGATCTGTGCTGTGTGTGTGTTATGTCTTCTTAGGTTATGTGTGTGGGGCTCTTTTGCCTTTCAAGTTTGGCGTGAGGGCTTTCTCAATATGATTCACAGTGCTAAGTTCCTGATACGATGCAGACGACGAGCTCACGAAGCTGGAGAAAACAACAATGATATTGGAGCTTGGAGCTTGCATTGTGGAAGTTGAGGATGAATGATAGCATTCCCAAGGAGGAAGCAACTGATTACTGATTACCAAAAGAAAATCAACTGTTTATCGAGCATCATAAGACATTCCCGCATTACCTGTGGCTTTCTGATTTTTGTGGTAGATAAAGAATCATAAACCCAAAACTATTGGTAGTGTGTCGTGTGCACCACTCATTTGTGTGTCTATTTTACATTTCTATATCTAGTGAGTTATCTAACAATAAACCAACAATTTGGTCGCGAGGCAACAGGAAGTCATAGTGATCAAAGGCTGGTGATGTCTGAGAATGGACGAGCTTTTTGAAGGAGTTGATCCCAAAGCTTGCCTACTTTTTGGGCACATCAGCCTTGGTAGAAAGAAAGAACAGAGCAACAGAAATTACTTCTATAAACGTTTCATTATAAATACTAAAATAGATTAATGCGGCGACGCAGTAAAAACTACATTGAATTCCCTATCCGTGTACCACCACTTCCAACCAAGAAATGGATCGTAGTAAACATGAACGCCGCCGAATAGACCATTAATACCAAGTGTTTCATTTCCCCATCGTGCAGCTTGAATAAGCTGTCGTTCCTCTTCTCGTCGTAAACGTTCACGTACATAATAGAACCCCCGGTGATTTCTGGGCATAGATCGTTTCCTTGGTATGAGGAAGCCAGGGATATTTCGTTTCCTATCAAGAGATTGACATTTCGATCGGATTAGTCCACATGTCGAAAATGATTGATTCGACGAGGTTGCTCCTGATGTAACTAGCTGGAATGAACCACACATTTCTTCTCCACCAGCAACATTCCAACGAGTGCACTGTCCATTCACCACGGTACACATCCCTAATGCCAGCTTGCGTGCACCTAGGGAGTGTCCCATACTTTCGAAGAAGACAGTGGCATCTCGTCCAGCTTGCAGTAATAGTGTCTCCGTACTGCCTGGATGAGCCTCAACAAAGTTGGATACATCAAATACATGCCCATGCAGTCCGACAAAACATTTATCTGTTGTGTTGCATCCAGCAATTGTATAGTTCAGCCAAGTTTCAGAAAATATAAAGTAAAATTCCTTCATCGATTTAATAGGAAATATTGTTGAAGATGCTGCAATGATACTGTCAAAGGACAGAGTAGTTGATTGTTCCGAGTCAATAATAATCGATAACAAATGTTGAAATACCCTGCCTGCCCTGTGACAACTCCCAGGCTCTTGTTCCGAATGTTGTACGTGTTTTTGTTGCCGCTGCTCTTTATGTTCTTGGACAAGCGTTTGATAATTTGTCATAGTTCTTTGAAATGCCTCTTTACCAATATCCCAATCTGATAATACCCACGAATAATCACGTTGGAATAATACTTTCCAAATCAACATAGCAGTGTCACTATTCTTAGCATCATGTCCAGCACACCCTCCTCCTCCCTCGACCAATGACATAATATTTGTCGTTGTTGTTCGATCACTATCATCTAATAGATTCCGTCCAGCCTTGTTAGTGCACATAAAAGACAATACATCTGACGGAGGCAAATAAGAAAAAATAACAATTTGGGCATCACTGGGGAGTAGAGTAACATCCAATTTCTTCATTGCCACCATTTCACGGAATAATGCACGTGTATGATGATCGTCATATAATAGATATTGTTGTAAATTACCAGTCGATTTCGATCTAGCAGAGGATGATTTCGTACTACTACTATTGATATTACTGCTGCCTCCTAGTACTCGACGGTGCTGTATATTAATCATCATTCGATCTAATTTAGCAGATATGCTGAAATAGTATTCCATCATGGCATTAAAGGCCACGGAATATATATTATTGCTCACATTGGATGTACACGTCCCAAGGAAATGAAGTACATGGTAAAATATTGCCGTGAACATATGTAAGAATGGTCCTCCGGAAAGGAAACATCCTACAGATTCAAGTAATTCATCAGTTGGGTCATCATCGTAATTATCATGGTTGATGTTGTGATGACTCCTCTCATTATTTTCCCCAACAACAGTGATGAGTGAGGTGGTGGAAGAGGTAGTAGCTGCGGATAGTAGTGACAATAGCGATGATGAGGATTTGCGTCTTGATATTACTCTTGCTGACCCGGTGGGTGTTTCATGATCGTAATCATGAACAGGAGGCGAATCGACAACAATTGCTGCTGCTGCTGCTGCTGTTTGGTGCCGACGAGGCTCGTCGTTGGTCCCTTCGTCGAACAATTCGTCGTCAGAATTATAGTAGTCACGATTACAACTCAATTCACGACGGAATATAGTCAGTAAAACTAGCGCTATACCAATCACAACACTGATGACATCTTGTAATTCAACGCCGAGGAGAAGCATTGGGAATTCAGAGTATTAATAATATGCAATTGAAACAACGGCCTCGTTACTGCCTACCGATTATGATAGTGGCTTAATATATATGTAACAGCTCATCAATTGTTTCCCTAGAGTCCCTTCCGCCGAGATGACGCATTCAAACCGTGTTCAAACAACTTCATCACCCCACCACAACAGAATGACAACCTCCATCAGCTCAAACGTTCTTGTTGAATTTCATCATTGAGCTTTTGTGAAACCTTCTCCATGACGACAGTCACACCACAAAAAAAAATCATGTCATAGCATTGTCATACGTCTGTATGACTTACGTTTGACAATTTTTTTGTTCGCCGGTAGCCGGAGAGGCAACCCGCGATGAATTCGCATAGAAACTTGCTGCGTTAGATTCCATTACGAATATACGCTTATTTGTTTATGCACAATCATTTTAGCTAGCTAGCATTC
>Ga0247833_1004537_pt1 | contig 17119 bp, 16 predicted proteins | sample LaCruzMarch2015__7_FD_187117 | JGI IMG/M metagenome (GOLD analysis project Ga0247833, IMG submission 187117) | Freshwater microbial communities from meromictic Lake La Cruz, Castile-La Mancha, Spain - LaCruzMarch2015_8m | ecosystem: Environmental > Aquatic > Freshwater > Lake | place: Spain...
TGACGGATGGTAATTGGTCCCCTTACACACCCCCCGACCTTTGCAGTTTGCCCTCCGGGAACTGGGGCTTGGGTGCTTACGCACCCGCGCAATCCGCTTACGCGGGAGAATTCGAAGGGCTGGCGCCCTACTGTTGCTCACGTCTCGGCAGGCTCGCTGAGCTTTCTCCTTCGTCCCGCGGATGCGGGACTTCGGAGAACGCGTTGCAGGGTTATAAGAATGTGCGAAGGTAGTTTTGAGCGTCGAAGTGCGAGCGCAGGCGTTCTCGGAAAGACCGCTCCCGCAGTTGCGGGACACGCTTACGCGTGGATTTTGGGTTGGGAAAAGCAAACAGGGCGGGGGTAGGATAGGAACATGAAGGTCCTTTTTGATCATCCGAACCCTTTTCTTTTGGCGCATGGAGGATTCCAGACGCAAATTGAGCAAACAAAGAAAGCGCTGGAGGCTGTTGGGGTGGAGGTGGAGTGGCTTCGCTGGTGGGATGACAAACAAAAGGGGGATTTGATTCACTACTTTGGAAGAGCACATCCAGGCTATATCAGGCAGGCCCAAGGGAAGGGGATCAAGGTGGTGATGAGCGAACTCCTCACCGGCTTAGGCTCCCGAAAAACGGGAGTTCGTAAGGCACAAAAAATGATCATGAATCTCGCGCGGGTTTTTTTTCCTAAGGAGTTTACGGCGCGGTTATGCTGGGACTCATATAAGCTGGCAGATGCCAGCATTGCGCTGACGAGCTGGGAAAAGAGGTTAATGGTAGAGATGTTTTCAGCAAAACCCAATCGTATCCACGTAGTGCCGAACGGGGTGGAGGAAATATTTTTTAGAAATCAAAAATCTAAAATCCAACCTCAAACATCCAAGCATCTAGTTTGTACTGCTACGATCACGGAACGAAAAAGAGTGGTAGAGTTAGCAGAGGCAGCAATCCTGGCGCAGGTGCCCGTGTGGGTTGTAGGCGAGCCCTATAGCAAAGGGGATCCCTACTATAAAAAGTTTGTCTCAGTAGTCGAAAGCTCTAAAGGTTTGGTCAAGTATGAGGGGGGAATATCGGACAGAGCTAAAATGGCTACAATTTATAAAAGCGCATCTGGTTTTGTTTTGTTCAGCTCAATGGAAAGTCTTAGTTTATCAGCACTCGAAGCGGCAGCGGGTAGCTGCCCGCTCCTATTAGCGGATCTACCTTGGGCGAGATCAACCTTTGGTGATGGAGCGACGTATTGCCAATTGGGATCTAGGGAGCAGGAATCTAAAGGTCTAAAAGACTTTTATAAAAGGATTGATATGGCACCCCGAGCGCCCCTGCCTTGCCGGTGGAGTGAGGTCGGCGCCCAGGTAAAGCAGATTTATGAGAGCTTACTGGCAGATAAAACGTCCCTATAAATTTCTACGTGTCTAGTTGCAATAATATTAGGGTGAAAGCGGGCAAGAGCCTGCTTGCGGCCACCTTCTGCAAGGCGAGCTGCGAGGACCTTATCGGATAAGATTTTTTCTAAGGCTATAGGCATGGTAGAGGGCAAGTCCGGGTTGGTGAGGAGGCCCGTGACACCATCCTCAATAAAGTCAGGTACGCCGCCGACATTGGAGGCGATCACGGGAACTCTACTTGCCTGTGCTTCGAGAACCACCATCGGGCAGTTATCTTCCCGCGTAGGCAGGAAAAGTACGGTTGCTTGGGCAAATTCATTCCGCAGGTTTTCTCGACCGATCATCCCCCCCCAGAAGCACCAAGGCCTAGTTTCAAGAAGAGAGCGGAACTCTTTGCCATAAGAATCTTCACCGCACCTGCCATAAAACTTAACTATAAATTTAAGATTATGGGCCAGGGGATCGAGAGCCTGAATCAAGGCGTTTTGATTTTTTCGGCGATCTACATTAGCAACAACAAGGACGAGGGGGGGGGCAGAGGGGTCGATAGCGGTGGGTCTAGGCTCGAAAAAAAGGGTCTCTGCTGCATTAGGCAGTAGCCAAGTTTTTTTTGCAAGATCAGAGACCTGCTGCTGGGTATATTTTGAAATACAGATCACTCCAGCGAACCGCGGCAGGCAAAAAGCTTCCAACTGTGACTGAATCCCCCAAAAAGATAATGGAGAATGACGGTGGAGTTTTGTAATTGCACGGATGTTGCCGTGAATTGTCAACACTTTAGGGATTTTCTGAAAAACAGCGGAGATGGCGCAGTCCCGCTCGGTTCCTTGCCCGTGAACAATGTCAGGCTGAATTTCTCTTAGCTTTTTTCGGACAGCGAGGATACAGCCTGCATAACCTGTACGTAGCCAACCAAACTTTGGAACATGAAGGGAGTGGAACCAGATGTTTTCAGCCAGCTTGGGTGGGGAGGACATGGGTTGTTGAGTGCAGGAGAGAATATGAATTTCCAAATTTGGCAAAGTCGCGAAGCCTTGAAAAAGTGCGCTAGGGGCAGTACCAAAAGAAGGCTTTGGGTCGGTATAATTTCCGAAATGTTCCCTAGAATCCGTGGTTAAAATTGCAACTCTCATGTGTTTTTCTGGAAAACGCGGTTGTGACCAACTTGAAGTAGCTCCTGAAAGCCAAGAGCAGAAATTTCCTGTGCAAGCGCAGACGGCCCAACATGGCCACGCGTAGAAAAAGGTGGTGCTTGGTACCCTGTGAATACTCCTGAATCGTCTAAAACAATTACACCGCGCGGCGAAAGGATCTTATTGCAATTCGCGAAATCACTTTTTGCCACCTCATAATCATGGTTGCCGTCGATATAGACCATGTCCCATTTGTGTTGTGCTACTTGTTTCCAGACGTGTGGTTCGGTGGATAAGCCACGAATCAAATGTGGTGCCGGCAATTGAAAAAAAGCAAAGTTTTTAAGAGTATCCTCATAATAATTAATTTGATTGGAATATTTACTGACAGAGTCAGCAGCGCTTGTGAACGGTGAGATTCCACAAACGAGAGTTGGAAAGCATATTTCTCTAGAACAAAGGGAGGCTAAAGAAAGTGTCTGACCGCGATAAACCCCAATTTCTAGAAACGAACTTGGTTTGAAAACTAAAAAAAGTGCAGCCCACATTACATGAAACGCAGCTTCACCGAAACCTCGGCCTTCTTGGGAAAAGTAGTAGCGATGATCGACTAGGTATCTGGGCGCAGCTTGATAAAAGTAGCGGACGCAATTCTTGTAGTACTTTGTGGGGTTTTGCAAGCTTTGAGGCCAACTACTTGCGCTATTTGGATTTAGGGCTGGGTCATACGGGTGACGCAGAATCTGTGCTAAATATGCTCGACCCAGCACGTGCCGAAACCTGCCTTTTATAATGTTTATAATATTCAATTTAAATAATGTAAGAACCAATGTCTAAAGATTCAATATATCTCAATCAAACCCTAAAAGGCAAACCACGCTCAAGCCCTTACGATTTTATCCTGCCATTTCTTGCAAATTATGGTCAGACCAAGGCGACGATGAGTAATCTCAAAATAATATTATTTTCTTTTGCGAGCCACAATGACCAGATCAAGGAACCGAAGAATGTCGTCACTCTTCAGTTGGGCTTCTTTTCGAAGTCGAGGACGAATCTCGCGAAGATAGTGCGGATCTGCCACCCGTAATGGAATAATTTCAAGAATCTCAAATCCGTTTTTTTGCATGAGATCAAAAAAGAGGTCAGCAAAGTTTCCCACGGCGCGGCGGTAGCGGGGAAACATTAAGCGGTAAAGCCATCGTGGGTAGGTTTGAAAATCGAGAGGGGGCATGGGGTCCTCAAAAAACTCGTGACCTGAAAGGTCAAATTTATGGAGGGACAAGCCCCCTGGCTTAAGAGAACGGCGACAGCAGGAGAAAAATGCATCGAGATCTTCGACATGCTCGAGAACATCGAATGAGTAGACAAGGTCCACTGGCTGGGGGAGAGATAAATTTTCTAGAAGGCCTACATGAAGGGTAGCTAAAGCCGGATTGAGCCTAGGTGGATCGTCGGAAGAGAGAATACAACCACGGTTAGGAAGATCAGGGCTGATGGTACGATTTAATGCCTGACGGTGGAGAGGGGTTAGAGGCATTGACTGATGTTCGACCAAGTGGACGTGTTGGGCCCCCAGTCCTAACATCATGTCTGCGGCAGGAAGGCAATCCCCGCAACCGATTTCGGCCGCCAGAAAGTTTTCAGGCAAACGATTGGCAAGGTGTGGCAGTAAGGTGCGACAAATTCTACGATACCTTTCCACCGCCTGATCGAGCCCACTTTTGAGAACGGGGGCACGGGGGCGGGAGGGAATACCAAGCCATCGTTTTAATCGCCAGCGCTGCGCATAGTAAATTGCACGGGCAACAGCCCGAGGATGCTTGAAGCCAAATTTCATGAGAATACGCCAACAATGTGGCGAAAGAGTAAGCCGTACCTTTTCGTATGCTGTTCACAAAAAAAATGGCTTTGCGGAATAAACGAATCTTTAACCATTACCGACCCCCTGAAACCAGAGCCATTAAGGCCAACAATTTCTCCGAAATTGTTTATGACGCGCTTTACGCACGCGATAGAGCACAACCCAGTAAGCATTGAATGGGAAAAGAATCTAAAGGCAAAATAACAGAGCTGCGACAGCGAAAGGAGTAAGGGCCCAAAACAAAATCTGCCGGTGTATACGTTCTGTATCCGACCCATGACTTAAAGTAGCCTGACTTGGATCTAGCCCAACTCAAAAATTACCATCCACACATCGCCCTCATAACGCCATATAAGAAGATAACTGAAGCAAAGTCTCGGCCAGCTGAAGAATAAACGACTTTTGAGAAGATGGGCATGCGTTCTAATTTGGGCATTTGGCAGCCCAAGAAAATATCAGTAATGAACGGTTTAAATAAAAGCGTGAACCGATTTTCTGTATCAAGAAAATCAAGGCATACAATTAGGGCATAGATTTACTTGCGCTGTATTCTCTAAAAAGTTGAGTACGATTGGATACATATCTCGGCACGAAGAGATGGCGACATAATGAAAAAAAGCTGCAAAAAAAGCAACGAGTGTCACGAAGAGGGTGTAGATGAAGGTAGCGCCTGCTGCTTGGATCCAAAGAGTAACTACGCTAAAAAACAGAACAATGATCACGGAGGCAACTACTGAATATATTAAAGGCCTGGAGGCTAAGCCCCTTCTTATAGCCAAGAAGCCTAATGAGGCCGAAACGAGCACATGTATCAGTAGAGATGAGCATAAGATCCCAATAATCCCGAAATGCGCCGCCGCAGGTAAAGCAGCCATAATAAAGACACACCCCCCGAGAAAGCAGATATGTCGGACTGCTCGGAAAATGTAAAAAAAAACGGCCCTTTCAACATTCGTTGGCTGGGGAGAAAGACAGCAGAGGAGACAGCTGAGCACATGTCAAAGGCGTGGTGTTTGGTATTGCCGACAAGAGCCGATACGAGCCCGAATGTCGTTAAGGAGGCTAGGCTGGTTGGACTGCCGGTGATCACATCGCCTGAGGGGGGCCAAATCACCTTCCTGAAAGACGGGGAGGACGGCTTTCAGGTGCCCTGTCATACGATTGCCCAGCTAAGTCGAAATCCAGAAAAGGTTAGGGCCATGGGAGAGACAGGAAAAAGCAGGTGCCGGGAACAGCTGCGGGCAAAGGTCACGGCTCAAACTTTTTTAAGTCTTTACCGCAAAATCTTCTCTGAATTGGAGGGGGGCTAAGGTTTCAGAGGGAAAAATTCCGCAAGAAACGCGCCTAGGGAGTGCGCGCACTGACGAAACATGGTGCTAAACGGGATTTTTAATCGCAAGACAAGCAATGGATAGTAGGCGTAATTCACCACTAATCCGAAGACTATCGAAAATTTTTTTTTTCTTGAGAAGGGGATGAGGGCGCGGGTTTGCCTGACTTCAAGCCAGCCCTTCCGAAACATGTGGGCCAAACTCCCTTGGTTAAGATAAATGGCAGAAACTCCCGGGATAAAATGTGCAGTAAAGCCTTGTCCTATAGCCCAAAGAAACCACTCCAAATCCTCAGCGGTATCAATACCCTCGTCGAATTGATGGGCTTCCCAAGCAGATTTGCGATAGATCGCGAGACTATTTCCTCCAGGTGAAAACCGGCCGCTTTCAAAAGCGAGCCGATTTCCAATTGCATCAGGGTCGTCAGCTTTGGGTGGCACGACGCCAACCTTTCCATAACCAACAACAGATTTCGAATCAGCATTTTTGATGAACGCACGGAATAATTGAATCAAATCATAACCTAGAGGAATGCAATGAGAGCTAATCACTACGACCCAAGGTGCCCTAGCTCTAGAAAAGCCAGCATTTAGGGATGTGCTGTAATGGAATGGAGGCTTTAAAGAAATAAAAGGAAGAGAATATTGATGAGCTATATGTCGCGTAGAATCTGTAGATCCCGAATCGACGATAATAATTTCGTCGCCTGATTCAGGCCTTAATCTGGAAAGAAGCCGAGAAAAAGTCTTTGAAGAATTATACGTTCTGATAACTACTGACAGTGTGGAGCAGAAAGACATCTCTAAATACAATACGAGGGGTTAATATGTAAAAAGGCATTTACCATATGGTCTTAGAACGGATTAATCTCAGTATCTCTTGCTTAACGAAAGCATTAAACACCAGAGTCATTGTTATTCCAAAGTAAAAAAAGAAAACAAAGAGCTTAAAGGCGAATTCAATAACGCCATTTAGTGAAAGCATGAAATTGTGAGACTGAAGAAAAACATCTTTACCGAAAGAAAAGATCTTACAGAAGAATGCAAAGTCAAAAGACCCACTGAGAAGACGTTCTGAATAATACTCATTTCTCCTGCAGAAAATATAAGTAACTAATGGTGGCAGTGGGAAGGCAAACATAGTGGCTTACTAAGATTCTGATCGCCGCGTAAGTGAACCAAGTTTGGCCAAGCAATCAGCCCTTAGGCTAGCAGGAAAGACATAAAACCATCCGGAAACTGCTGAAAGAAAAATAGCGATGACCCCCAAAAAAAGCGTAAACTTTGGGCTAAAACCCACCTTGTCAAACGCAAGGAAAGTTATAAAGGCAAATCCAGAAATCATAATTGCGGCCACTAGGTGGGGGATAATGGGCTTAACTGCTCCTAATGCTTTTTCTGCCGCAAGATAGCCAAGTATGCCTGCTATCATTAGATGCACAATTAATGATGACCCCAAGATGCCAATAATCCCGAAATGCGCCGCCGCAGGTATAGCAGCCATAATAAAGACGCAACCTTCCGCGAAATAGATGTGGCGGACGGGGCGAAAACTCCCCGCCAAACCAAAAACTCCGATCAAGCATCGCGTTATGGAGGTGGCAATAAGAAGCCCTGCTAGCAGAGCATCGCAGGAAAGATTCCAATGGACTGCACCAGAGCTCCAGAGAGAGACGAATGGGGCGTTCAGAGCGATAAGGGCAGTAGCTCCTACGGTCGCGACGAAAGCTGTGATAGAAACAGCGTGAGCAAAGCGAAGGCTGAATCGAGAGATGTCGCCACGAACAAATAGCTCGGTCAGAGCGGGTCCAGAGCTATCGATAACCTTCCCGGTCAAAAGCTGGCCCATATTGAAAAGTTTAGTGCCGACGGAAAAGGTGGCTGCTACATCTAGGCCAGCCACGCGGCTTAGAATCATGATTTGACTCGCATTAACTAGCTGGGAGCCAATGGTAATCCACAGGACGTCTTGGCAGAAAAGGAAAATTTGGCGGAGATAGGTCCAATTTGGGCGCCCCCAGAAACCAGTGGAGGGGTAGTAGTGGTTGCGCCGGCAGAACCAGAAAGTAAGGATAGGTGAGACAATCACTCCTGGGATGCCGGCAAAAGCAAAGCTGTAAATTCCCCAACCTTGATGGAACCCAAACCATAGGACGATAAAGCTGGTCAGCAGATTGAAAGTGCTAAGTCCATAAGCGACATCCATCCTTTGGAATGCCCAAAGCGGAGAACCTATGCTACGGGAAACAACGGAAAGACCCGCAAGAAAAATGATGATGAGCAGGACATTAGTAAAATCTGCAGAGAGGTGGGGCGGGATGGAAAAGAGGGTAGGGGCGAAAAAAGAAAAGACCCCACCTCCAACGGCAATGAGCAATCCTTGCGACGCAAAGACAATGGCGCCCGTGAGGAGTAGGCTGCCATAGCTGCCGCTATTTACTTCATCTTTGCGATCTGCACTGAACCGGCTTACGGCCGAGGAGACGCCTAGATCGAGAAGCATCAGGTAGCCTGCGATTTGCTGCGCTAGTGCCCAAAGGCCGAACTGTTCCTTGCCAAGATAGTGGAGCGCAAGGGGAATGGAAGCGCCGGTGTAGGCAATGTTGACGGCGATTGCGACATAGCCAGCACCAAGACCACGGAAAAAATAAAAAGATCTGTCGCCCACAAGAAAGGTTATTTAGTACAAAACGGAATCATCGAGGGCAGGTAAGAATTGAGAGGACAAACTTAACAATATTCTGGGGTGGGGAGCTGAAGATTTGGGCATATAAGAGTTTCGTTAACCCAGAATTGAAATGCACTCTCAATCTTATTTATTTATTGACTACTAGTAAGGCAAGAAAGATCAGTCGGAAAAAGCCACGGGTGCCTATGGGTTAAAGAGGAAGGTAGTTACAGGGCAGGGAGATGTGAGGTGGCGTAATCTATCGGCCATTTTGTCCGAATACCGCAAATGGGCATAAGGAGCCCTAACAGCAATGTAAATAGTAACCGCCTATTAAAAACTATCAAAATAATGAGGCCGATTTTGACACGCTGTACAAAGATATCTAGAGAAAATGAGGAGCACTTGGATTCTACAAAAACCAGTATAATTGAAGAGCGGTTCTGAATTATTCGCTGAATTTAGGTGCGGCATAAATCAAAAGAAGTAATCAACAATGCGATCGGCCAATTCAGAGAGAGCCTGGCGGCTTAGTGTGGGCAAGACACTAGAAAAAAATCACTAACGCATTAATTATTTGTAGCAGTCGCCACGAAGAACTACAAGGCAGCAACCGCAAGTGCAACATTAGACGCATGCAGGCGTCTTTGCCAAAAAACACTAATTTGGAAAGGGTCTCTGCGTCCACTATGCCAAAGATCAGCCTCAACATCCAAAGCATGGAGAATATCAGCAGGATTAATGGATTTGGCCATTGTGCCGTCGCCGTTCTCCATAAAATACTGCATTGATGGTAACATTGATGAAGGATAGGTGACTATAGAGCAACCGCAACAGAGCGCCTCACCCGTCGCGATATGAAAGGACTCATGACGGGTCAGCGCAATAGAGATTTTTGCCTCATCAAGAATCTTGAGTACTTGTTCGTTGGGTAGGCGGCCTGTTAATATGAGCCTAGGACGAATATCTGGCCTCAAAGAAGTAAGGAAAGCTTCGAATATGGGATCAAATGGGCCCGCAATAACAGCTTTGAAGTCGATATGCTTTTCTAAAAACAAAGACAAAATCTGAATATGAAGTTCGGGATTTTTTTGCCAATCTGAAGCGGTCCACCTGCCCAATGCAACAACTAAGTTTTGCTTGGGCTTGCCGCGATAAAGGGCTGAGTCGGAAACTGGATGGGGAATGAACCTAAGCCTTTGGGCTAATTTATGCTGGCAAAAAATGCCGAGAAACTGCCTTATCCTATCTAAAGCTAATGGAGAAACAGCAAGCAAAAGATCCGCCTGATGCAAATGAAATAACCTGAATAATTCGTGATAGGGCAAAAATAAATCCCTAAGCATTCTGAACATGGCTAAAAACCCCCCCTTCAAGAAACCATTATTGTTAATTGCTTGTAAAAAAGAGAAACGAGCTAGAAAAAGCGGGTTTTGCAGGATTGAGTAATAACCGCCAGAATCTAAGTTTATCATGAGCTTGATATTAGCTTTTTTTATTGCCCGAGCGATCTTCCAATATTTGGGAGATCCCCAAGAATAAAAAACTACAGCCCCTATGTTCTGGGATTTCCACCAATCTATGGATTGAAGTAAAAAATAGGGCACCCGTATCAAATCATGGCAGTCATTTTCCCGAGGATCGCCTGGCATAACCGCTTTTGATTCTATGCAAATCTGTCGGAACCCTCGACAAAGAAGGCCCGAGTCACGCGCAAAAAACCCTTCGTCGCCTGGAAAGTCTACGGGGGTGCAAGTGTAAATACGCAACATACAATCCTTACAAAAATTATCGTACCCCGTGGAATTATAAAGAAAAGTTTTGTTCGGCAGTGAGGTGCAATATGAAATCTCCCAGTGCTACGAGCGACGAAAAGAGTGGCACAAAAATAAAAGAAGTTCACTGAATATCTGGTCAGTGGCTCATCGTTTATTTAGAGATCGCAGCCCCCCCCCCAGGGCAGCTCGCGGTTTAGCGAGCTTTTCCAAGAGGCGAGTAAACTAAATAAAAGGGAACCCCATAACACCGTTGAACGTTTGCCCCCAAAGGGCCGGACCAAACGCAACATTGGGTCTGTAACTTGTTTCAGATTGATAATGAGTTTTATTTAAGATATATTGACTCAGGCTATTTATTTCGCATAAGCAATGAAACAGGCTTTCAAAGGGTTTGGACTATTTGTTTTAGTGCACAGCCTTAAATTTCCATTATGAATTTTGCAGACCTACGCTTTTGGCAGATTCTGGCGGTGGGGCTGTTGCTTTGGATCGCTGTGCGCAGACTTGCCCGTTTTTTGGGTAAGCGGTGGGAGCTGGATCGTCATGTCTTAGCGCTACTCAGCCTAAGTTTGCTTTATTACGTAGGATGGAAAACTCTTGTAATCTTTCTTTATGTGGCCCTGTTGACTTATTTCATGCTTTTGTTTGCTCGGCGTTGGCGGATGCCCGAAAAACCACTCCTTTGCCTTTTAGTGCCGTTACAGGTTGCGCCCCTGCTTTACTACAAATACGGAGGCTTTGTGGCAAATGACCTTCTACATTTGAATCGATTGGAATTCCATCAACTAATAATTCCTGCAGGAATCTCCTTTTATACGTTTCAGAAAATTAGTTTTGTAATCGACACGCTTCATTTCAGGAAACCGCTTCCATCCTTTTTGGACTACTTAAACTTCGCAAGTTTTTTTCCTCAGATCGTGGCTGGCCCTATTGAGAGGCGAGAAGATCTGCTGCCACAGGCTTGTCGATTCCAGCTGCGGTTTAAAACAGAAGATTTTGCAAAGGGGTTGCCCTGGATAATTCTTGGCTTTTTCTTTAAAAGCGGCCTAGCAGATAATTTGGCCCAAACTTTTCCGAGGGTTGAGACTGCGAATGCCTACCTGATTTGGTACACGAACTTTTTGTTTGCCTTTCGAATTTACTTTGATTTTGCGGGCTATAGTTTTATCGCCTTCGGGCTAGCAAGATGCCTCGGGGTCAACCTCACTCTGAATTTCTCCTCACCTTACTATGCGGTTAACATTGCCGATTTTTGGCACCGGTGGCATGTCAGCCTAAGCCAATGGTTCCGAGACTATCTGTATATTCCTTTGGGAGGGGGTCGCGGGCGGCTTTGGTGGTGCAACATCCTAATTGTATTTGTGATCTCAGGAATCTGGCATGGAGCGGGTTGGAACTTTATTCTTTGGGGATTCCTACACGGTCTTTTTCTCATCGCCTATCGGCTATCTCCCTTTCCTTTGCCTTCGGCAGGTGGGCGGATGTTGACTTTTGGGGCAGTACTTTTTTCATGGCTATTCTTTTACGAAACCGACTTTCAGCTTCTAATGCAAAAGCTGGAAACCCTTGTTTCTCCCACGGCTTATGGATTTGCGCAGTTGGGCGGAATGGCAAATTATTTTCTGAAGCCTGAAGGGCTTCTTTCGCTTGTCCTTGTCGCATGTTCTTTGATGGTGATGGGCGTGGAGGCCTCTTGTTTTAGGAATAATGGCAAGCCATACAGGATTTTCTTAAGCCCGTGGGCGCTTGTGGCAATGATTGTATTTACTATTTGGATGGCGCCTGGGAAAAATAACTCTTTTATCTACTTTGCTTTTTAAATGAGTCTTCGCAGTAAAATCATTTTGATTGTTACTTCTTCTTTGGTGGCATGGGCAGGCTGTGCTTTTTACTCGCTGAACCTGAATCCTGAAATTCGTTTCTACTGTGACCTTTCGAAGATTCAAAAACGTTGGGCCGACACATTGCGTTCTAAAACTAGTTCGCAACACATCCTAATCGGAGGTTCTAGTGCTCTTTTTTCAGTCATGCCAGAGCGTGCTTGGAATACGCACTTTGTTCCGTTGGTTAATCTTGGGGTTGCCGCTGGCATGCAGCCCCAAGTCATGGTCCTCCGTGCCCTCGACTATATTCACAAAGGCGACACGCTAATTGTGGCTCTTGAACCAGGTTTGCTGACCGCAAACGAGGAGATGGGAACACTGGGTGTTCAATATGCTTTTGCGATGGGGCGATCGGATTGGATTTGTAGGCCAGCTCTGGGATTACGACGACTTTCCTGGGGTTCTGCTTTTTTGGCCTTGAGACCTGGTGCTTATCATATAGTTACGCTTGCCGCAAAAATAGTTACCCATCGGCCATTATACCGTTATCGACTTAAAGATGTAAGCTCTGGAGGATGGGTTAGCACAGAAAGCAGAGAATTTGAGGATCAGCCGCCCAGGCACGGGGAAAAACTGGCACCTCAGTCGGTAGAGCTTCTTGAAGCCTTGGCACGGTTCACCAGCGAGAGAGAAATCAAGCTCATGTACGCGCTTCCATGGGCGTATTGTCCTGAAAATGACCTGAAGAAGTTTCGGCAAGAGAACGCCTCATTTCTCCTTCAGATTCAACGATACATGCCGATCTTGTTTGATCCGCGGTTGGGCGCAATAGACAAAAAAAGCCTTTTTGCCGATACTGCTTGGCATTTAAATGACGAAGGCAGCAGATTCCGGACAGATGAATTAGTCGCGCAATTGAAGCGTCAACAGATGTGGAAATGTTCTGAGTTGCAAAAGCACGCCGGTAAAATTGGTGCCGAAACTTTTTGAAAACATCTATAATTTCTGAGCATAACTTTGCTAAGGCATAGCGATTAGACTAAGCTGAAAAGTATGGCTATAGCTAAAAGCACGGGAGCGAAAGTGCTCGCAAGATAATTTCTTAGCACTATTGTCATTGTTAGGTAAGGACAACTTTCCGTTATGCACATTCATCTCACACATCCAAAGGCAGCAGAAGATGTGTTCCCCATGCAAATGCTTTCTGCGGGCGATAAATATCCTTCGTCCGACAAGCCTCTTTTTTTGGCAGGGTATGGCGAGCTGTGTCGTGTCGATCTGAATGGAGGCAGAGCTTTAGAGATTTGCGGTGGAGGCGGCAAGTTAGCGTCGAATTTAGCCAAAGTATTTCCTGGGGCCAAGGTGACTGGATTGGATCTTTACGTTCCGACGTTGCCGGAAAAGGAGGGTTGGCTAAGGCAAGCGCCCAATCTGTCCTATATGGCTGGAACGGCATTTGATCTTTCGGGGTTTCCAGAGGGCTCGCTGGATTTAGTATGGGGTCAGGCGGCCCTGCATCATTTGGCCCACAGCACCGAAGTTCTTTGTCGTGAAGTGCTGAGAGTACTCAAGCCTGGAGGTCGCCTAGTATTCATATTTGAGCCTTTGGGGCACAATCCCGTCGTAGCGGCGGTTCGAGCCGTGAGGGTAGCTCGCGCGGAAATGGGCGATGAAAGTAATCTTTTTCTATCACAGATTGAAAAGATGAGCACTGGTTTTTCTAAGTGCGAGGTACAGGTATTTAATTTATTTGGGTATCCGATGAAGGCTTTTTCGGACCGGTTTGGGTGGCTAAATCACCAATTTCAAAGGATAGATGACGTCGTTTTTAAGTTTTTCCCAAAATTGCTACGCTATGGAGCTAATTGCAACATCGTCTTCACAAAATAAACTGCGGTGGTCATCTTGCCTCAGCAACGTGAGGCCACACACAGGACAACGAAAACCCCAATCCGACGAGCGGGAAGAATAAGAGAGCTTGCCGATTTATGCCTAGACCTGATTCGAGCAAAGGCTATTTCAAATCAAGGGTGGGCCCAAATTGTAAAGGACTGGAAAGAGGCGACCTGCTGGAAAGAGTTTGTTTTCAGCCATTGCTGAATGGCGCCGTTGGCGTCGTAAACATCAAGCTTGGAAAGTGCAATGAATTTTGCGGGTGGCACAGATCTAAGATAGGACAAGTCAGGATTCATGATATGAAGCGGTGAATTGAGGAGGGTCGTGCTCGAGTGTTGAGGCAAAATCTTGTAATATCTACCTGAAGCAAAGTCGGCAGCCCACCAGACTACATCACCTGGCTCAGTATGCTTAAGAAGCCACTGTGCAGCACTACGGTAGTCATCCTTGCTGTGTCGAAAAGCAAGACGCAACGAGAAACAAGAAGTAGAAGCAAAAACAAAATAAACGAAAAGAAATACAATTGAAAGACTACGGGATTGATGAAAAGCACGAGCCGTAAGAAATGCCAATCCAAGCAAGAAAAAAGGGAAAACAGGCATTAAGTGACGCCCCGTCACACGGAAAGGGGCAAAAATGCCGACCAAAAGTAAAGAGATTACAGACAGGAGAAGAGCGGCGCAAATAATTAAAACACGTCTATCAAATCGGCACTTCCGCCCAACGGCCTTCCAAATAAGGAATATAAAAAAAATAGAAAGGGAGACGGCGTAGCTCGAAAGGGGCCAAACAAAGGTTTGCAAAAAAACAAGTGGGGATACACGTAGATCAGCACGAGAAGGTCCATGCCCCAAGAACCCAAACAATTCGTATATACAAAAAAAGGATGAAAAGAGTGTTGTATGGCCGACATTAGAAGCTTTGGCTCCAACACTTAAAGTCCAATAAAAGTAAATACCTAAAAAAACACCCAGAAGAAGAAAAACGAGAAGACTTATCTGAGTTAATATTTGGCGAGAGATCAGATGTAAATAAGCCGAGTGTGAGAGAATCGATATAAGCGCAAGACCTAAAAAGAAAACAAAGAAAACGGTGGAAAGGCTTGAGCTCAAGAGAATGAGCATTCCAGCGACAGTTAAAAGCAGATTGCGCATCACGAAGGAAATCTGTGTGCAAAGGCACAAATTTAATAAGCCAACTGCCACCAAGCAGGAGCTAAAAAACTGCATCATATAGGGGCGGGCTTCATCAAGATAAGCCCAAAGAAAAGGAGAGGAACACGAAAAGATAACGAAAAGGACTTTTACCTTTCGAGATGACTTAAGCGCAATACAAACGACGAATACGGCAAGGCAGAAAAAAGGAATGTTAAGAGAACGGAGGGCAAGCTCGGATGGACCCCAAGCCTTTTGCCACAGCCACAAAAGGGTCATGTAACCAGGCATTTGAAGGTCAGATCCGCGATATTGGAGCATCCGGGCAGAAAACTCAGCCCAAGTGGGTGCCACAGCCTTTAACGCACTGTTCCCTTCATCAATCCAAAGGCTCTGTCCTGAAATAGCAAACAACGATACAACAAATGCGCTGAAAGCGCCAAGAAAGGACAATATTAGTGGATAATGTCTGTCGATTGATTTTGGAAAAGTGACATTCATGGTTATAAGAAATCGTACACCAAATCCTTGCAAGGCTTGCAACTTAAAACCTCTAAGAATCTTTCATATTATTAGCTCTTCAAACGAAGTTACTTGCAGTCGCCAAAGGGGAAACGAATAGTCTTCCCAGCTAAAAGCGGGTAAGATTTTAAAGAAGAATAGAAAGTTGCGACAAAAGGGCAAACCCCAAAAAATCAAAAGTCAGTGAGAAAATAAATGTTTAAACAAAGCGAAGAATATAAAAAGAAACTAATAAAACACTAAAAGAAAAATTTCCTTAATTAAAGCCTCAAGAACCGGGCTTAAACGGCCTTTAACTTCTGAATCTGAGCAATCAATTCGAAGGCCTTTGCGCCGAACATGCGGATACCTACGCTTGGTTCACCACCATAGCGCTCACGAAAGTGAATCGGCACTACACCGACTTTGACCGACCTGTTGCGCGCGAGTAAGATCGAAAGTGCAACATTCGCTAAAAAAAAATCACATGGCACTTGGTCAAGATGCGCTGATATCGCTAAAGATTTCATTAGTCGGTAAGGCACATTAGAGTCCACACAGTTCGCCCCGCTAAATGCCAAAACGGTGGCACGCAACACCGCGCTTGCCACAAAGCGCCGCCAGCCATCATCACGGCGAACTCGTTTGCCGTAAATAACATCGAACTTATTCCTCATTCTCCAGAACTTAAAAAAATACTGAGGGTCGCACTGGCCATCCGAGTCGATCTGAAATACAAAAGGAATGCCACGATTCCGAGCGATCCGGTAGCCATTGAGGCAGCTTTGTCCATGCCCAGAGTTAGGTTGGTCAATAATTTCTAAGCGCTTTCCGTGTTGCTTCTTGAGGCGCTCAAGAATTTTCAGAGTCTCATCTTTTGATCCATCGTTGATTGCCAGCAGGACGAAATTCTCAGTCCAATTCTCGACTTCTTCGAGCCATTCGGTCACAACTTTGCGAACGGAGGCCTGCTCATTAAAAACAGGCATCACAATCAATAATTCTGGCTGCATAGGATTAAAATAAATAGAATGTCATGGAATTTGTTCAATACAATTGATCCTGACCGCGCAATATTCTTTGAGTAGCAAGATTCATCAATCCTATTCTATCAGCGAATAGTTATCATTACATGGGTGAAGTTAAAGCGGAAGTATAATTTGGGAGCACCAAAAGGAGTCAGGGAAGGGAGTAGTGATAATACTCTGATCAACAAGCTTATGGGTTGGGAGCCGAGCACGAAGCTCAAGGATGGATTGGCGAAGACGTACAAGTGGATTGAGGGGGAGATGCGGTAGGAGGGATTCAGGGGGGAATGATTTTGAATGTTGAATTTTGAATTTCGCCCCGCAGTTGCGGGATACCGCATGCGCGGGACTACGCAGGGCTGGTGCCCTGCTGTCGAGAAGTGGGTTCAGGTTTGAATTTTTAGGTAGGGCTGGGTCTATGACCCGGCCGCAGTTGTGAGTGGTGAAGCAAAAGTGAGCAACGGCGGCCCCGACCGGGTCGGGGCAGGCCCTACCTAAGCGCGTGGTTTATGGTAAGGCCGATGGTCTCCATCGGCCGATAGAGCGATTTAGGCTTGAGTGGATGAGTGATCCAATCGGCTG
>Ga0247833_1004539_pt1 | contig 17112 bp, 15 predicted proteins | sample LaCruzMarch2015__7_FD_187117 | JGI IMG/M metagenome (GOLD analysis project Ga0247833, IMG submission 187117) | Freshwater microbial communities from meromictic Lake La Cruz, Castile-La Mancha, Spain - LaCruzMarch2015_8m | ecosystem: Environmental > Aquatic > Freshwater > Lake | place: Spain...
AGCACCTTGTAAATTATTATCAAAATATAATGGTTTTGCATATGACATTATATATATTTATTAAATAATTAAATTATTTAACAAATATCTTAAATAAAATTTACTGTATAATATTATAATATATATGAACTTTGCTTTAAATATTGAAAATTATACAAGAGGTGAATTAATCGAAATGTTTGAACTACTATCCGATTTTGATAGAGGAATTGTTGATATAAAAGAAACAAAATTGAGAGAAACTATTATTAATAATACACAAATTAGTAAAGATACTAAAGTTCAAACTATTAATTTTCTCACTAAAGCAAAAAATATTATATTAAGCGAAGATAAACCACAAAATATTATATTAAGCGAAGATAAACCACAAAATATTATATTAAGCGAAGATAAACCACAAAATATTATATTAAGCGAAGATAAACCACAAAATATTATATTAAGCGAAGATAAACCACAAAATAAGCCATTTCACTTCTTTTTTTATAAAAATAAAATATAAATAATATATATAATGTCAAACAATACAAAATTAGGTACTGGTGCATTACAAAACAATTCAGGAAATCACAATACTGGATTAGGAACATATTCTTCTTATAATACAAATTCATTTAATAATACCGCAATTGGTTCAAACTCATCTTTTTTAAATACAACAGGTTCAAATAATACATCTGTAGGCACAGGTTCAATGTTTAATAATACGGAAGGTAGTCTTAATACAGCTGTAGGTTCTAGTGCTTTAGAAGGAGTAGGTGGTCAGTCTGTTGGAAACCAAAATACAGCAGTTGGTGTTCAAGCTTTATATAAAAATAATGGAGACCAAAATACAGCAATTGGAGCATATGCTGCTCTCGGTATTGCTGGTGGTAATTATAACACATTTTTAGGTGTAAATTCGACATTTGATGATTTATCAGGAAATTATAATTACTCAACAGCCATTGGTTATAATGCTATAATTGATAAATCAAATCAAATTATGATGGGAGGAGATAGTGCCGGTTCAGGAATATATCCTGATGTTATAATTCCTGGTAGTGTATATTTGCCAAATTTTACAAATACAGGAGACCCTGACCAAATAGTTCCAAAATCGTATGTAGATACTGTAGCAGGAGGATTGCAGCCAACACAGACATGTGTTTGTGCGACAACATCATCAATAGACCTTACATCAACTACGGCTCCTTCATCAAATGATACAGATAATTTTGATTTAAGCACACTTTCAAATGGTTCATACTATGTATTACTCGTAAATCAAAATGGTCCTTCACAAAAATTAACAAGTGATATAGAAAATGGTGTTTATAAAGTTACTATATCAGGCGGTTTATTTACATGGTCTCGTCCATTAGCACCAGCAACAATGTCAATCGGTAGCGATGCTGCTGGTGCATTTTCGTTTATTAGAAATGGAACAATATATGGAAAGACAGCATTAGTCCAATATAATGACCCGGCAATAGTTGGAACAGATGCCCTACAATATCAAACATTATATCAATTTAAGTTTGAATTAGGACAAGGATTAAATACAACTGCAATCGGGGGAGAAGTATTTTTAAATGTAGATAGTAATTTAGATTTTTTGAATTTAGTAGATGCTTCTATTAATAGTCCTACCCTTAATATTGGAACTCAAAATGCAACTACTATTAATATTGGACAGACTGGAATTACAAACACAACAATACAAAAGCAATTAACAGTTAATGGACAACTTGATGTAACAGGAGCTACTACTTTTTCTAATAATATTGTGCAAACTGGTAATTTTAATATTGCTCAAGCAACTACTACAAATACACCAAATACATTAAAAGCAACAAATGTTACTTCTAATTGGGGAGAAACTCTTGCTAACTCTACATTACAACTTACTGATTCTATCTCTACAAATAGTATTCGCTTTTTTCCTAATCTTCCAGGTAATAATTATAATAGCATAGTTCAAAGTGGTGATAGAACTATAGTCGCTAATACTGGTTCGTTAGTAGCTACTGTAGCTGGTGGTTCAGGAATAAACACAGGAATAAGGATTAATGCTACATCTACTACTATAGGATATGGTAGCACCACAGCAACACCTTCAAGTGCTGTTTCTTGTAATGCTACAACAGTTATTGTAAGACCTACATTAACATTTTCTGATACTAAAGTTCAAGATTCCGCATTTACTGGCGGAACTCCAGGAACTTATACAAATACTAATATGACCATTGACAGTAATGGTAAGATTTCTGCGATTGCTAATGGAACAACTGTTAATATTACTGATGTTAATACGGACGCAGCATTTTTTCCAGTTTTTGTAAGCGGTAGTGGTCAAATGGCGTTAAATATTGATTCTACTACAGGACCATTTAATGTTAATCCAAGCAGTGGGTCATTTACCCTTGGTAACACAATGAAAATACGAGGTTCTGCTAGTCAGGTAGTTGCTATTGGACTTGATGCTGGTTTAACTAGTCAAGGCAATAGTGCTGTTGCTTTAGGACCTAGTGCTGGAAAAACTACTCAAGGCACTGGCTCAGTTGCTGTAGGATTATCTGCTGGTCTAACTAGTCAAGGTAATAATTGTGTTGCTATTGGTAATGCTACTGCTACTTCAAGTCAAGGAACAAGCTCAGTTGCTATTGGTGTATTATCAGGTGGTGGAAATCAAGGAACAAGCTCAGTTGCTATAGGAAATACAGCAGCTAGTTCAAGTCAAGGAGCAAATGCAGTTGCTATTGGTACTGAGGCAGGTAAAAGTTCACAAACAGCAGGAGGGATTGCTATTGGACAACTTAGTGGAAAAATAAATCAAGGTAGCAATTCAGTTGCTATTGGTGTTCAGGCAGGAGAAGGAACAACAAGTGGTTTAGGCACAAATTCAATTGCTATAGGAACATTAGCTGGAGGTGTCTCTCAAGTTGCAAATTCTATATGTTTAAATGCTTCTGGTGTTGCTTTAAATCCTGCTGTTGCTGGTCTTCATATTAATCCTGTAAGAAATGTTACTCAAACAAATGTATTAGGATATAACACAACAAGTAAAGAAATTACTTATTACACACCTTCTGCTCAAACTTTAGAAGCTCAAACTTTAGAAGCTGTATTACAATGTGGAAATACTGCTGGTAGTAATATTGACATGAGTGGAAATAGCATAACAAAAGTTTCTTCAATTACTAATACTGGAAACATTACGATTGACCCTTCAAATACTTTAATTGTTAATGGAACATTAGATGTTAGTGGAAATACAACTTTACGTAGAGCATTAGATGTTAGCGGAAATACTACTTTAGGTGGAACATTAGGTGTAACAGGAACTACTTCATTAACGACACTTACTACATCAGGAAAAGCTACATTAAATTCTGCAAGTGTACAGACAACATTAGATGTTAGCGGAAATACTACTTTAGGTGGAACATTAAAAGTTACAGGAGCTACAACATTATCAAATACATTAGATGTTAGCGGAAATGGAAGATTTACTGGTCAGCATATTGATTTATCTAATAATTACGGTATTATTAGAGTAATTTCTCTAGATGGTACTAATTATATAGAATCTGGATTAACTGGGGGAACACAAGCAAGTTCAAAACCTTTAGTATTTTCAAAATATTATAGCACAGGTATACCGACATTGTATTTAGATGTAAGTAATAACCGATTAGCAATTAATAAAAATAATCCAACAACGACATTAGATGTTAATGGAAATACAACTTTAGGTGGAACATTAGATGTTACAGGAGCTACAACTTTAGCTGGTGGATTATCTGGTAATAGTTCTACAAATGTTTTAGAAATTAGTTCCGGTTACTATCTACGAATAGATTCAACTAGTAATTTGATTTCTAAGACATTCCAACAGGGTACTTATATAGGTTGGAATACTACAAGTGGAACAGGTACTACAGATTTTATTTGTAATAGAGGTGGGGGAACTGGAGGGTTTAATTTTTACGTTCAAGATGCTAGTGGAAGTGCAAGTTCTGGACCGGTTGTTTCTATTAATAGAACTGGTGGATTATCTGGTAATAGTTCTACAAATGTTTTAGAAATTGCATCCGGAAACTATCTACGAATAGATTCAACTAGTAATTTGATTTCTAAGACATTAACACAGGGTACTTATATAGGTTGGAATTCTAAAAGTGGTTCAGGTACTACAGATTTTATTTGTAATAGAGGTGTTGCAACTGGAGGGTTTAATTTTTATGTTCAAGATGCTAGTGGAAGTGCAAATATTGATAATCCAATTGTTTCTATTAATGGAACTGGTGGGATTACAGTAAATTCATTAGATGTTAGCGGAAATACAACTTTACATGGAACATTAGGTGTAACAGGAGCTACATCATTATCAAATACATTAGGTGTAGGTGGTAATATTGACTGTAGTGGTAATATTACAGCTCAATATATGTTTTTATCATCATATCCACCAAATATAAATTCATCTCAAAACAGTGTTGTACCTAAAGGGTATGTAGATTCAATAGCATCGGGTATTAAACCTCTACCAGCGTGTGTTACAGTTTCTTTTTCACCAATTACTCTTTCTGGGACAGCTCAAACTGTTAGCGGTGTTGCTCTTTCTTCGTATATAGGTAAATATATTTTAGTAAATGGACAAAATAATTCTATACCTGATGTAAGTAATGGTGTTTATATAATTGGAAATGGAACATGGTTACGTTCAACATATTTAAAACCAGGAGGAACATATACAGAAGCACAAGGAACACTGACAACAATTTTACAAGGCGATTATAAAAATCATAGATATATTTGTATAGCTGAACCTAGTTTGGTTGGTGAAGATCCTTTATTATGGTCAGAATTTGACATACCTTATGGTATTGGACAAGGTTTAGAATCTGTATCTGTAAATAATCAAACTATTTTACAAGTTGACCCAAGTCTTAATTTTCTAACATTAGTTGACGCCTCTAGCAGTAATCCTACTCTTGATATTGGAACTGAAAATGCATTAACTATTAAGATGGGGAAATCAAATGGTTCAACGACAACAAATATTAATGGAACATTAGATGTTAGTGGAAATACAACTTTACGTGGAACATTAGGTGTAACAGGAGCTACTTCATTAACGACACTTACTACATCAGGAAAAGCTACATTACAATCAGCAAGTGTACAGACAACATTAGATGTTAGCGGAAATACAACTTTAGGTGGAACATTAAAAGTTACAGGACCATCAGCAAATTATAGTTTAGATGTTAGTGGAAATGGAAGATTTACTGGTCAGGAAATTGATTTAGTGAATGATTACGGTATTATTAGAGTAACTTCTCAATCTACTGGTAATTATATAGAATCTGGATTAACTGGGGGAACACAAGCAAGTTCAAAACCTTTAATATTTTCAAAATATTATAGCGGTATAGCGTCATTGTATTTAGATGTAAGTAATAACCGATTAGCAATTAATAAAAATAATCCAACAACGACATTAGATGTTAATGGAAATACAACTTTAGGTGGAACACTTACTACATCAGGAAAAGCTACATTACAATCAGCAAGTGTACAGACAACATTAGATGTTAGTGGAAATGTAACTATAAATGGAAGATTAAACCTAAGTCCAACTGGGATAACTTATTCAAATGGAACAATTCAAAATATAGCATATACTGGTGCTGGAAGTCTTGCTGGTTCTTATACAAATACAAATATGACGATTGATAGTGATGGTAAGATTACTTCATTAAGTAATGGTTCTGGTGGAGGTCCCCTTGGTAATACAACTATAAATGGAACATTAGATGTTAGTGGAAATACTACTATTGGCGGTAGCTGTTCGGCGCAAACCTTTCAAAGTTCTTCTGATTATCGTTTAAAAACTAATATAAAATTACTGAACAATAATTATACAGTTGATAATTTAAATCCGGTTGAATATGACATGAGCGATAGACATGATATGGGATTTTTGGCTCATGAGGTTCAAGAATTATATCCATTTTTGGTTAATGGAGAGAAAGATGGAAAAGAAATGCAGTCAATTAATTATATGGGATTTATAGCCCTTCTTGTAAAAGAAATTAAGGATTTAAAAGAAAGAGTGAAGATATTAGAAGAAAAATAAATTTTATTTATTTAATATTAATATATTTGCATTTGTAAGGTATATTATAAATAACAGAAGACCAATAACTAAATCCGCTTCCATGAGGATAACAAGTAAATGAATAAATATGGTATGAACGAGACATTAAATAAAAATCAAGCAAAGTATTTTTAATTTTTTCGTCTGTTAATTTAACACCTTCTCCAACATGAGTGATTTGTTTAAAAATACATTTAATACTAGGAAATTCATGAGTAAGAAAATACTTAATTTCATTATTATCAGCAATTAATAAGATATCAGTATTTTTATTATTAAATATGATTTTAAAAATTTCATTTTTAATAACATTTAAATAAACAGAATTAAATAATTTACTTTGATTATTTAAATAAATATCACCAGAACGAATATGAATAACAATAAAATTATTAGGTTTGATTTGTAGTGAAGAAAAAGTAAGGTCTAAAAACTCATTAATTTCATACGAAGGTTCAAGTAATGAACGAACAATATTTTTTTCTTCAGGGGAAATAATATTAATAGGAAAGAATATATTATAGGAAAAAATAGCATTATTAATAACGGGTATCTTACTAAGATATGTAACAAATTCATTAAGTTTTTCTTTTTTTAATTGAAAATTTTCAATATAATTTTCTGCATCAAAAGAATTTTTGAGCCAATTAGTTTCTTTAAACATAATAATATTATTGTAGTCATAAATTTTAGATTTAAAAGAGGTTTTAAATTTATTCAAAAAATTAGCAATAGGATGATTAATTATAATTTCATATTGAAAATTATATTTAGAGCAGAATTGAATAATAAAAAAACAACTTCTAATAAAATCACCAAGACCAGTAGTAAAAACATTATCAAAATATTTTTCTTGATAAACATGATAAATTTTATGAATATTTTTAGTTTTAATTAGACTAACATTGATATCATCAATATTATCATAAATAATGGTAGGATATAAAAAATTCATTTGAATATTTTGATTGATAGTTTCATTAATTTTACGTAAATCAAAATTATCAGTAATAGAATACTGTGGTATAGTAGTTTCTTTGAGAATGATTTTAGGTATTTTAAAATCCTCGTTTTCTCTCTGAATATTAAGATTAATATTAGTATTGGTAATGGTTTGAGAGAAGTTATATATATTAAGTTTAATAGGAGGTTTCTGTTTGATTAAAGATAAATTAGATTTAGTTGGAGGTTTAACCATAGTTATACGTTGATTAAGTGTTTTGTGTATATTAGATATACGATTAATATCATTCTTTAGTGTATCTCTTTTGTTAAAATTATGTGATAAATCAGGAAAAAGGTTATTTTTATGTGACATAAATAAAAAGAATATAAAAATAAAAAATATAAAGCGAATAAAGATAAATAAATATGGTAAAAGTATTATTAAAAAATGATTTTTTTGAGGTAATAAGTATTGAAAAGTCAATGTTTATAATAAAATTTGAGTATAGAGCAGATAAAATAATAAATTCATTAATAAAAACAAGAATAATAACAGGTTCTTCAACAGATGAGAGTTATAAAATAATAAAATTTAAGGCAGAAACGGTAAAAAGTTTAAAAGAATTTGTGGAGAGCTCATATGTTAAACATGGAAAAAGAGGTTTAATAGTCTCAGATATTGCAAAAATGATAAGAAGTCTATCAATGCAGTTATCTCATTTAATTGAGTATCAATCAAGCACGATAATAGGTTATAATGCAGAGAATATAATTGTAATAAATGATGAAAAGTTCGCATTTTTAGGCAGCGAATTTGTAGCTAAAATTGATGAAGATACAGAAGAGGCTATGATTAGCTGCCCTTTTACTGCAACTGATTTTTTTGTCTCTCCAGAATTATTAAAGATTAAAGAGCTTCCAGCACATATTCATTATAAAGTATCTTATTTTAGCTTAGCATGTTTATTGTTATTATGTATATCAGGTGATGATGAATTTTATAAAGAATATTTAATACATAATCAACCTCTAAAAATATTGGAGGTATTAAATAATCATTCCATTAAAAATACAAGAATTTACTGGCTTCTCTCTAGATGTTTAGTTGAAGAAGCAAAAAATAGGAGTATAATTCTAATATAATACAACTTTAGAAAAAGTTTAAGGTGAAACAGTTGGTTTAAGCGAAATCATAATAAAATATATAATATTTATTAGTAATAATAATAAGTTTTAGAACCACTTAAAAAAAAGTGGTAAAATAATATCACATTAATTTATAATGTCATTAACTACTTTCAAAAAAAAATCGGTAATTAATTATGGTTCCAAACGTTCAGGAAAAGCTCCAGGTGGGTATTGGTTACCACAAGGTCCATTTGGACATGCTACTCAAGCATTAAAAGAAGCAATTCAAAATTATGGTGCTGTTGGTTTTTCAATTAATGGAGGCCATAGAAATGTAGGAGGTGTAGGTAGAGATATGAAGATGTCAAAATCAGGCACACCATATAGAGGAACACAACCAATCGGTTTTGGTGGAAAGTTTGGTAAATATCCTTCAGCAACATTAATTGGTTCAACTGCGAATGGAATACAATCCACTGGCGCAATTCCAAATGCTCATAGTAAACAAGGAGCAGTAGAACCAGTTCTTAATTCACGTGTTGTGGATACAATGGGAACACAATACCTTTATATCAAACCATCTGTTCTCTCAAATTATGGAATGTTAGACAAAAAATACAGATGGGCTAGGTACGGTAAATATCCAAACTATTGGGTTCAACCAAACTACACAGGAAATCAAACAGATAGTGCAAGTCAAATGTTATATATTCAAAATAAAGCTGCTGCTAATACATGTTCTCTCAATGTCAATAATGTTGGAACTTATGAAGGTCATTTTGTTAGATGTGGACCTACATTATGTACTTCAGGAAGATCAACTGCTAAATTTAAATTTAATGATATGGCTCGTAATGGTCCTTATACAAAGACATTATATCAACCAGTTTCTTATTCTCAATACAACTTATATCTCACAAGAGGTTGTAATAATCCAGTTGGAGCTCAAAAACCTTTTCCATATGCTGTTCAAACAGGTTCAAGTCAAGCAGCTTCAGGAACAAGTATTACTTCATTTGCAAGTGGTTGCAATACTCAAAATGTTTATCTTGTTCCTCCTGAGTGGTACATAAATTCAGGACCACAAACTCAACCACCATCAACTAAGCAACCTCCTCAAACGTTCCCTTATTGTAATTAAAATTAAATCATTTAAATACTTTTTATAAGTATTATATACGAAATAATGGTAACTCAAGGTTCATTTGGTTATAAAATAGGACGTAAAATAAGACTGATGAGTGTCCATTATGATGCGGATATGCTTTGGCAAACGTGTGTTAGAGAGATATTTGTATTAATGAAGCATTTCGGTTCTGTCGATTTGTTACGTGAAGCGTTTGAGAATTTACATCAAGCAAAAAATAAGCCAAAGCCATGTGCTATAGAAAAATGTAAGCCATATACAGATTTAACTGTTTCATCTCAATCCCAAAGGGAAGAGGATTGGTATTGTTTGACTAGAAATTGTCAACATAGTTTTATCAATATTTTAGATTCGGGTTATTTCTTAAACAATGGTCAACGAGCAGGCCCAATCTTTTTGTTAGATTTCAATACCAATTCAGTGCGTTTTTATGGCATTGACATTGATAAAAAAGAGGAGGAATATGATAAGGCAATAATTGATGAGATAATGGAGTTTGATGACATGCCAAGTAAGTCTTATACAGAAATTTTAATGGAAACGAAAGTTAGAGCTGAAAAATATAGTGAAAACTTAAAAAATGTTTATGAAGAAATTGAAAAAATACAAAAAATTATAAATAAAGCAAAAGAATTAGGAGGCGACCAAAATATAATTCAAAAAGCAAGAGAATTATTAGATGATATGAATTGGCAGCTAAAAAAGGTGGAAATAGAATATAGATACTTCTATCATCGATTAGATGCATTAAATTTAATTAATCATGATGCGAATTAATCATAACGAAATTACGCCGACCAAAAAGAAAAATGAGACAAACCTTTTTACAAATTAAGTAAAGCATTGAATAATAGAATCCCAAAAATAAGTGAATACGTGGCTTATTGAAAATCGGCGTTTCAGCGAAGCATAGTAAATGTAAAAAGGTGTAATATTAGAGAGAAACCTCTAATCCGAATATATGAATTATCTAATATATGAATATTAGATAATACTTTTACACCAGCGAAGAATTAAAATATATTGAATATAGTTTTTCTTTTCTTATGCTTTCTAGTTTTGTTTTTTTTAGATATTACTTTACCTTTTTTAGAAAAAGTCGGCATTTTTTTGCTGCGAATTTGATGTCGAAATATTATAAAATCGTTTTGATTATTTGGGTTTTCTCTTAATTCTAAACGCGGCAACCTTTTGTTGGTCATATATAATATTGATTTAAAATTACTTAAAATTAAAACATAAATTAAAACATGTCTAATACTCTGGAACTGGATTTATTAAATATTTATGGTAGATATATGCATTTAAAATTTTTTGTTGATTCTTCAGATAATGAATTATTAAACAAATATATTGAAGCTATACATCAACATCATCTTAAAATGTCAAGTAATATATATCATATTGATGCGGGTTTTGATTTATTCTCTCCAACAGAGATAAATATGTCTTTCACTACAGTGAATAAACTAGATTATCATGTGGCGTGTAGTGCTCAGATTGTTGAAAAAAAATATGATTCTTCTTCTTCTTCTGAATATGAATATAGATTTAATACTGGCTTTTATATGTACCCTCGTTCAAGTATTTCAAAATCATTTTTGCGTTTGGCAAATAATGTTGGTATTATTGATTCAGGTTATAGAGGTCATTTAACTGGGATGTTTGATGTAATTTATTCATTGAAAACGATAACAGTAAATAAATTTGATAGACATTTGCAAATTTGCGGTGATGGTCTTATTCCAGTGGTTGTTGAATTGGTAAATTCGAGAGAAGAATTAGGCCAAGAAACTGCTAGAGGAGAAGGTGGTTTTGGTTCAACCGGAAAGTAAATCATTTCTTTTTCATAGTTTTAGTAAAGTTTCATGTGGTAGCTTCGTTTTTAGTTTTAGTTTTATTTATTTTTTTTAATTGTTTAATAATTTTCATAAGTCTTTTTGCTTCATCTGTATAAATATATTTACTTCTATTTTTTCTTGTTTTATTTTTAGTTGTTCTATTTTTTTTACTCTTACGCATATATATTATTCAATTATAAAAAATAATTGAATAATATATGAAGTTACCAAAAATAAAAAAATTAGTAAATGATGAAAATAAAACTAAATTAATAGGCATATTAACAATATTAATTGCATTATGGTTAGTTTTATATTTTATTCCTGAAGTATTTGTATCTTTATTTAATACTCTTTTAGGAAATTTAATACTTATAGTAACTATTTTACTAGTATTTATGAATAACAGAATTAATGGATTAATAACAGGACTAGTGCTATTATTATTATTTAGGTTCTCTCAATTGTCAGGGAAAAATAATTCTTCAACAAGGGAAGGTTTTAATTTAAACATAGATGGAAAATTTAGTATAAATGAGCCTGAACTAAATAAAGTAAATAGTACAAAAAATGGTAATTTTACACAACACTCTAAATTAAAATTTTTATTAATCCAAAATACAATAAATAGACAAAAAATTTTTGATATGAATACAATAGGTACACAGGCTACTCAAGAAGAATTAGATTATTTTAATAAAAATGGAATATGGCCATGGTCACAAAAAGTAATTGACCTATACAAAGATGCAGTAGCTCGAAATCCATATATAAGGTCAGTTCCAAGTGATGCAGTCAATACAGCAAGAACAAGTTATAATGAAGCAGCAATTATACGTATATTAACTTATCAAACGAAAGAGGGACAATTTTTACTTAATGGCGTTCTAGTTGAAGACCCAACGGGTAATACTTCAAGGTTAGAAGAACTTCCAAATGGTTTTGGTAATTTTCCATACGAATCTGGACTAATGAGTAATCGTTCAGATGATATTATAAAATGTAACTTAAAAAGTGATAAATCAATTCCAACATTAGAGAGAATAACTTATACAGGGAAAGGTGGTATATTTAATGAACAAACAAAAAAAGTGACACCAGTTGATTATATAGATCTAGAAAAAATTATACCAGGATTTACATTTTTAAATTCACCATGTAATCCATGTGGTTCAATGGCTGCAATTCCTGATTATTCGTGTGCTTATAGATTAAAAGTAAAAAATAAAGCACCATTTATAAGTAGTGTTTGGCAATACTTATGGGGAATAAATGATAATCCACTAATTTCACAACCATCATTTTTAACAGAGACAATTAATCCAAATGAATTTCCATTATTAAGTCAATTACAAACAGAATTACAAAAAGAAAATAGTTATCAAAATAATAGTGATTAATATAAAAAATTAAAAATAAATTTTTATATTATAATTTATTTGTACCGAATAAATGATTACTTAATAAAGTTCTTGAGTTGATGAAGTCATATTGTCTTCATCATATTCTCCTGTTTGAGAACTGATAAATCTCATAACTTTATTAGCCTGTGGAGTTAAATATGGTGTATCAGCAAAATCAGAAACTTCGTGTCTCATCAAAATAGGTGATTGCATATGAATATCATCAATTGATAAATCATGAAGATTAAATTCTGGTAAAAGTGTATTAGAACCTAAATCAAATGTAATTTCTCTTTGAACAATATGTCTGCCTCTAGCCAGTCTTGGAAGATGTAATGCATTATGATATTCACCTTCATCTAATCTCATTGTATTAGATACTGTATACTGTCTCTGATTTCCTTGAGAAGTTTGTCTAGATATACAATACATATTACCATATTTTGTGTCAAATGTTCTGAAGCAGATGAATATATCATCACACAGATTTTTCATGAACTTATCATCCATAATATTATTCTGTGCCATATAGTTTTTCATTTCATCCATAAATTCAACTAGTTTTTTATTGAGTGATGTCTTTCGAATACGAATATCATTATTAATTTGTGCAAGGTCTCTCTTTAGTTTGCAATATTCATTAACTTCATACATAATTTGTAGGGTTCTTTGTCTAAATATATGCTTTGTTAAATCAGTATCTTCGCCACTAGTAGACGGATACAAAATTACTAAATCATCTAGCGTTCCTTTAATTTCTGCTGCGAATTCATCGACATTGTTGGATATAATATTATATGTCTTATTTGCTTCACTAATAATATCTCCAATTACTAATTTATCAACCCATAAATTATTTTGATAATCATAAATTAGGCCATTTTTTAAAATAATTTCTGTATTAGTTAATAATTTATACACAACTGAATGTAAAATTTCCCCATAAATAAACCCTGCGCTTTCAAGTTTATCAACAAAATGATAACTGCTTTTGCCAACTGAACCGATAGCATTGAGAAGGACAGCATCGTGTTCAATACCAAATCCAATAAAAGCATTCATAATGTCATCTAGAACTAAACTCTTAAGAAGTTCAATACAATTTGAACCTTCATTTACCTCGCCATCTGTCATGAAAATATGATTTACAATATGCGTTGGAAATTCACTCTTTAATTGTTGTATGTATTCTGCTGTTTTTCTAAGAGCATATTCAATATTAGTACTTCCATTTGGTTGAAGTTTATCAATTTTTGAGATAATTTCTTCAAAATTATTATCAGTAATTCTAGTTCGCTCAATAATTTTATAAATGTTAGTATCAAACGCATTAACAGTAATATTTGCACTGATACTTACATTCTGTTGTAGGAATAAAATCATATTTTTTAATGTGTGAATAATATGCTGCATTTTAGTTCGTCCATCAGAACATCTATCAGTCATTGAACCAGAACAATCAATTGTAAACAAGAACTCAAGTTCACTTCTAGTTTCTGTGCATGTAACTGAACTAAAATTAAGAATTCCAAACTTTGCGTTCTCAATAGGTAATGAAATTTTGTCGGCATCAAAATGTCTGGTGTCAAAACAGAAGGTGTTTAAGTCCAAAGTGCTAGTAGTAATATCAATAAGATTAGCCATTTTATGTTGCTGTATTAACTAGTATGATTAAATCTTTAAATCATATTGATAATTCAATTTTTTTAATTAATATAATTATATAATTTTTGTTCAATAAATTCACTGGCTTCATAATAACTTTTAAATGTTGTAACAAATTGATAAATAGAGTTTTTAATAGGAACACTAATAATAATTTTGTCACTCGCAATTTTAATATCAAAACAGCTAGTTTCATCACCAAATTTGGTATAATTAATCCAATTAATTTCATTTTTTGTTAATGTCCAGCCATGTTGTTTAAACGTATTGTCCAAAATTGCAAAACCTTTATTTTTGATATCGGAGTTAATAATATGCTCATTTGATAGATTATTATGGGTTGTGTTCATTTATTATTAATATATTATATGTGATGGCTTTAAATAAATTTAATAAATAAATTATTTAAGTATAATAACTTAAATAAATAACTTAAATATAATTATAAAATGTCAGAAGTTGAAGACCAGTCGCAACAAACTGAAGTTAAATTGGTTGATATTCCAATTAAGGACGAAAACACAGCATTGAATGTAATTGTAAGTTTTCTCTCCTTAGCTCAAAAGAGAGGTGCATTTACATTTGATGAATCATCAAAGATTTGGGACTGTATAAAGGTGTTCCAAAAACAAGCATAATTAATTTATTTACACTACTTAAATAAGTATTTTATATTTATTATATATAATAATGAATATAAACAAGTTATTAGAAATAGCTGAAGATTTTTTTAAAATAATACATCCTAATTTTTATAAAATAAATCAGATTCTTTGTCTTTTTTGCACTTATTGCACGTATTCATTTTACATATATTATATAAATACTCTTTAAGGTGTTTTATATAATATAAAAAGAGTGTTTCATACACTTTAAAAAATACCTCCACGAAGCCGAAGTACGAGATGAATCGTCGATTCTTTCTGCACGTTATAGTCAGATAAAGTGCGACCGTCTTCGAGTTGCTTACCACTAAAAATTAAGCGTTGCTGATCGGGTGGGATTCCCTCCTTATCTTGAATTTTTTGCTTAACATTTTCAATAGTGTCAGATGGTTCAACTTCGAGCGTGATGGTCTTACCAGTGAGGGTCTTCACGAAAATTTGCATCTATACTAAACTATAATATTTTATTTTTAAATAGTTTTATTTTATTAATAGTAAATTCTGATATTTGAGAGAAAATGTTGAATTCCTTTTCTTTGAATAATAATACAATTTCTCTCCATGTTATTTATATAATAATAATGATAATATTTAAGTTTATTTGATAATTAAGTGACTTGATTAATATAAAAATTCTTCATGTTAATAAAAGCAATAATCTATTTTTATTTTCTTCGTCATTAATAGTTTCATAATTAAACATATATGGTTTAAGCCAATTACTTTTATGATGTAAATCATCTTTAATTGTAATTTTAAAATTTTGCTTATTTTTATTTTCTTCTTTATTGCCTATAAAGCCTTTTTCGATTAATATTTTTTCAGGAATAACAAAAAAATGTTGTTTATTTTCACAATTTAACCAATAAAAATTATTATCATTTATATTATATTGAATTTGATTTCTTTTTCCATCAACTATACCATTATTTTTGCAGAGAAAAAATGAATATTTATTTTTTTTATCACACAATTTAGCTACCTTTTCTTGTATCTTAAAATTATTAATTTTAAAATCATAGACTGTGCCTTCCATTTCATCATATGTAAATTCAATAAAAGTAATTATTTCTTGACGAAATTTTTTGAAATCTTGTTCTCTCTGTTGAAAAATATTTATTGGTGTATTTAAAATATCAAATTCAAATTTTGTTGTAGTAGAATATAATTCATTTAATTTATCAATAACGATATCTTTATTAACATTATAAATATTGTATTTTGATTTATTATAACCAATACTGATTTTTTTTTGATTACCAATAATATTTTCAGGAATTAACCACATATTTTTATCTTCATTACAAAATAATAAAATTAAACAATTATTATAAATATTATTAATATGAAAACTATATGTTAAATGTATATTATTAGTTGTTTTAACTTGGATACCAACCCATTTATCTTGATTGATATCTTTAGGTTTATAAATGATATCAATATTACAACCATCAAATGCTTTAATAATGTCAAATTTTGATTCCACTAATTTTTGAAATTCTTTAATTAATTTAAATTCTTGTTCTATACAATATATTTTTGACACTTCATTATTTTTCATTTTTTCTTTTATATTTTTTCCTATTTCTTTATTTTTACAATTAGGACATATTACACCTGTATTTCTAGATTTAAAAACATTATAAAACACAATATGATTATGACCACAAGAAGCAATATAATTTAATTTATAATTTTTTTTTGAATTTGCAATAATTTCATTATATTCTTCTTTCGATAGAAGTAGTTTACAATTCCGTTTATTAAATTCTTCAACAACATTTTCATATACATTCGCCATAGTTACTGGTTATATATCGACTGTTATCTTTAAGTTACTTTTATATGATTAATATAAGTATTTAAAAATATTTATATTAAAACGCTTCGACTAGGAATCGAACCTAGGTTGGTCGGTTAACAGCCGACTATTTTACCATTAAATTATCGAAGCACAAATACTGTTTTCAGTAATCAAAAAAATTGCTGTTAGAAAACAAAAGTGGGGGACCATCGGGAATTGAACCCGAGTCATGCGCACCCAAAGCACATATTCTACCACTAAACTATGGTCCCATTGAGTTACTCGTTTATCGGGTGAATGTTTCGATCATCCGACCCCAAGGTTATGAGCCTTGTGCGCTTCCTCTGCGCCAACCCGATA
>Ga0247833_1004544_pt1 | contig 17098 bp, 16 predicted proteins | sample LaCruzMarch2015__7_FD_187117 | JGI IMG/M metagenome (GOLD analysis project Ga0247833, IMG submission 187117) | Freshwater microbial communities from meromictic Lake La Cruz, Castile-La Mancha, Spain - LaCruzMarch2015_8m | ecosystem: Environmental > Aquatic > Freshwater > Lake | place: Spain...
TGGTTGCCTCAGTTGCGGTGCCACCTGATGAGCAGGCGCTCAGGCCGGCTATCGCAAGGGCTGCGGCCCCGGCAAGTGCTGCGAACTTCATGTTCCTACGCATGGAAAACCCTTCGAGTTATTTGAACGTGAACCTTCATTCTCACCTGATCACCGGACCCAGCACCACAGCACACGCCAGCAACCCATAAATGTGACCAAACCGAGTTGGTGCCAACCGTGAAATGGTGCCCGCCACCACCACTAACCGTGGCCGCGCGGTTGGTAAGTTCATCCCCATGGATTCCAGTGATGACCAGGGCCAATTACCGCCTGGTTTCTGGGAGCGCATCGACGAGCGCTCGGCCCAGATCCGGGCCCGGGGGTGGAACCCAACTCCAAGTGAAATCGGGGCGATGATTGCCGAGGGACGCACGTGAAAGATTCGTACGTGCTTGCTGCCTCCTGCCATCGTGCCCATCGCGGAGGCCACCGATGGCAGGCCCTATTAATTATGGGTGACAAAACTTGACTTGACTATTTATGTGTTCCATAATACCTCGTTGGGTATCGCAATCAGAATTGTCAGCGGTGCCCGCAAGCACGGTCTTACGCGTTAAAGGATCCAGCAGGCACTGAATGACCAGATAGCCAGTGAGACCCACATTTCGGGTACTACCGACCCGAAGATCCGATTCGTGGGGGTTGACGGGCGAGGTGAGGAATTAGAAATCCTCGCAGTTGTCCTTCCCGACTTGCTACTGATAATCCATGCCAACCCGCTACCGAAAAAAGCAATCATGAGCCGCAGGAGTGAGGGCACCTACCAAATCACCGGCCCCGATATTGAGTTAAGTGGCGAGATCATTCTTGACCGCTCCGGCCGACGCATCGATCAGGCATACGTCGACCGCGCGGTTGCCGAAGTCGAGGACGACCTGGCTAAGCGAGCCGGACGTCCGTCATTGACGGGCCAATCCGAGCACTCCCCGCACATTTCCTTTCGGATCCCACCCGAACTCAAAGCTCGCGCCGAACAAGCCGCGCGCGAGCAGGGCACCACGGTGTCCAAACTCGCCCGAGAGGCTTTCGAGCGTTTCCTCGCGTCGTAGGTGCCGAGCTCTCGGCACCTTGAGCCGATGATCGCACCATGGCCAGATTCCAATCCACCAGCTTATCGACTCATGACCAACCTGAAGCAGCAGTGGCAAACCAACTCTTCGTTCGGCATATTCCGTTTCCGGGCGTTAAAGCGCCGAAGCATCTTGCACGGTTCCGCTCAAACTCGGCAGGTACCGAGACGAGATCAGTCACCAATGCGAGCCGGTCGTCGCCGATAGGGATCACCCAGTCGCGTTTGCTCCCCTCGACTAGGACCTGCATCGTGGCCAGCCACAACGGATCAAGCACACGCTCGGTGATCAGGTGAGTGCCTGCCTCCAGCCGAAGTGGCGCAGATCCGCGAACTCCATGAACGTACCGGTTTCGCACCTCGCGGAACTCCTCGATCTACTTCCACGACTGCCTGACGCCCTTAGCGCTATCCGGATACGCAACAAAGACCTCTTCGAACAGGCCGCGCACGTGGGCGAGCTCATGCACCTTGTCCTCAGACAGCACGTCATAGATGTTCTGGACCTTCCAGCACTGCATCGCGAGTCCGACTACAAGCACGCGGATCGTGAGACCTTCCCACGAGACCCAAGCCAGCAGGAGCGCTTCGGGAGTCCCACTCCCCTTGCCTCCCAGCATGGTCAGCGACGACTTGGCCGTGGACTTGATCAGGTTCGGCTGCACGACGTGAAACGTACCCGTGGCTGTCTAGCGTCAGACCACGAATGTCGACGGTGACGCCGACGAACCCAAGAGCCGATCCTCCAACCAAGATTGGCGCAAGCAGTCTGACGGATCAAATTCGTTTCACACGCTGAAGCAAGCCTTGTCATAGCGCTTGCCGCGGAGTAACTCAAAGGCAGGTTCAGTCTTGAGACTCATCACCGATGTCGAGCATCTCAAGGACCTCGTCCCCCGATTCAGGATTCTCCTGGCACCAGTCGCGAATGCGCCGTCGCAGAAGCCATGCATGCGGTCCGACAGACTGAAAGCGGCTGAACCCGACCACTCCATTTTCACTAACGCTCTCCCAGTCCCGGCACGCTTCTTCGAGGCTCTCCCAGTCATCGTTGTCAAGGAGGCCTTCGATGATGCCCCACGATTGCTCTGGGTCAGCGTGCGGATGGAAGAGGAGATTGAAGTCAGGGTCCGGACTCGAAAGTCCGGAATGGACGACGTCCTGCGGCAGGCTCGGGTTGTTGCTTACCGCATTACTCATCGATCCGGCGTACATGGAGCGCAGAGTATCCGGATCTGTCCTTGGGCACATTGCGGCGAGCATGCTCCCGGATGCAACCGCGTCGAGTTCGGCAAGGTCCTCGGGGACGAGGTACTCGTTTGCCATCTCAATAATTGGCGGACCCCAGACCGCAAGTCCCCCGTGGGCGGGGCCGTGAATCTCTTCACGATCTATGAGGGCATCTCCGAAGAAGAGAGTGCCCTCGAGCAGGTAGCAGAGCGCCAGGACGGATTCTCTCGACTGCTCTCCTGCCTCGAGCCGCGGGTGAATCTCCCTGAAGCATGCGCCGAAGGCAGAACGGCGAGCCGCAGCGAAGTCGGCACCCTCCGGGAGGGTAAGTACTGCAAACATCCCCACCACCATTGACTTGCTCAAACCTGATCGCAACAGGAGCCTCAGAGCCGACTGATCCGAGCTGCCCGCCGTAAAACTGGCCGTGATCGACTTCAGGCTAGCGTCGCTCGGAAGACCTCCGGGCCACGGGAACTCAGACACCCACGGGTTAAAATGCTCGCACTCATATTGATCGATGTTCGTAAATGGATCCACGAGGGTGACGTGTGCAGCCCCGTATACCTCGAACCTCCCTGCCACATCCTGGCCGAAATATCCAAAACCCTTGCGGCTGCCCGCCTCATCACACATTGATCTAGCCCCCGATCAGTGGCCCAAGCGCCCGTGGTGCGGAATGAGTCCCGTCCCCCTGTGATTCATCCTGCGTACTCGCAACGCACCACTTGGGTATAGGGCCGCTGGGATAAGCCTATCAGCTAGCTCTGCTATCCGAACAGGAACGACAGTAACAAGACGACGGCTATCACGGCGACTGTCAGGCCGACGATCCCGCCGAGGAAGGTGGTTAGGCAATCGTCGCCTCGCTGTTGTGGTGGCATGCCCCCTCCGTGGATTGTTGGTCCACGCATCTTCGCAAGGGGGTGTGACATTCAGCAGCCTCAGGGAAGCACCGCGTTGATAAAGCGGCACACAAGGCGAAGATCATCTGGTGTGCTGGCCGGCGGGAACACCGCCTCGGCGTTGCTAATCACGAGGGCTAGCAGTCGGGCCCGCGAAAGTGCCACGTTAATGCGATTTATCTCGTAAAGGAAGCCGACGTCACGGGCCCCCTCGGCCAGTCGGCCCATGCTAAAGATGACCACATGCGCTTCTTGCCCTTGGAAGAGATCCACCGTGCCGACGTTCACTCCGCCCGGGACGGTTGCCCTTAACTTGTTGACGTGTGAATTATGCGGAGCGACGACAAGGATGTCACTGGTGGTGAGAGGTCTAGTCAAGCCCTCTTCGTCGGTCACGGTCACGTGCATGGTTAGCCCGTCGATGGCGGACAGGACGGCAGTTACCTCATCGTCACCGTCACCATCTAATGGAAGCCACTGCACGCCTGGACTCGCCCGGATGATTGTGCCAGCGACCGGGAAGTCGGATCCCTGCAAAGTGCGCAAGAGCGCGGCGCCGGCCGGGTGCAGCGCACTTTCATAAGCAAGGTCAGATACGACTTTGCAAACCTCCTCATGCATGCGCCAAGTCTCGTTCAAGAACACCCCGACGTGGCTAGGTAATACGGGGGCGCTGTTTGAAACGTATTCGAGTAGCGACTTGTCTATCTCCTCGTCGTGCCTGGCCTGAACCGGCGCGGCCAGTTGCTGCGGGTCGCCGAGCGCAACGGCCATCGGGGCACATCTTGAAACTGACAGCACGTCGGCAATGGAAAGCTGACCAGCCTCATCTACGACGAGCAGGTCGGCTGAACTGACAAGATCGTCTCGCGACCACGCGTAGCTGGTAGCGCCGGCAACCACCGGGGCTCCGTTGAGCCGGTAACTTTCAATCCAGCCTAGTAATTCGGAATTGGTTTTTATCTGATGAATCACAGGATCGTCGACGACCTTTTCACTGGGCCCGGCATGACCGAAAGAAATTGCCAACCCGCGTGCTGACGCTTCCTTTTTGATGGCCTGAAGCATGTTGTCGATTACTCGGTGCGATAATGCGGTCACGGCTATTACGGGGGAATGCCCGGACACTCGGCTTCGTTCAATGGCATCGCAGACTAGTTTTCCACCCAGCCAGGTCTTGCCGGTGCCAGGTGGGCCCTGAACGGCAAGAAGTCCGTGTGTCATAACACCGAGCAGGCGCATCGCCCGCTGCTGAGCCGATTCCCCATCTTGGGCGGCCATGGCGGCCGCATCCAGCGGCGGCTCCTGGTTGAGGATCGCCACAGCTAGGTCATGGGACGGAGCTAGCTCATCTGCTATCACTGCGCTAGCCAAGGTAAGTAATGCGTCTCGCTGGCTGTCGGTGGCGGCTGACTCCGACAACACGAATGGGCCGTACTGGTCCCGCACACTTGTGGTGGCGAAGGTGAAGAGCCCGTCCTCTGCATTGAACTCGGTAATGATCGTGCTGATCGGCTTGCGGTCATCGCCCTCGGCGAGGGCCTCTTTGACGTGCTTGCCGGCCCTGATCTTCCAACTGCCGGGCCGACACCGGGCCGTGAAGTTGGTGGCTCTCTTGCGGCCCTCTGGGGGTGCGCTGTCGATGATCTCAACGTCGAGGATGCATGACTCGTGCTCGGTGCCGCGACGAATACTGGAGTGCAATTCCTCGGACTCACCGTTCAGGTCGATGAATAGTGCGTTTGCAGGGTCGAAGGTGTCAGGCACTGCATCTCCATGCAGCGCCCAAGCCTGAAGACGAAGCAGGTTGATATAGGCGACTTTCGATTCGCGCCTATGCCATTCAAGCATGCGCGCGAGGTCAATGGCCCCGCGGGCACTAAGCCCGCATGGGAGCACATCAACACCGCTTGCAGCCGTGAGGAGTTGGTCGCGTAAGTCAGCTATCAAAGCGTCGGTTGCAACTACCTTGTCACTTGGCACATACGGCTCCCGTGCCGGTAGCAGGTCACTAGGGCTGAGCGCATTGGCCAACTCCACCAACCAAATATGCGTTGCATGGGTAGCGAGCACGTCATGCTCGTTGTAATGGCGGATCGCTTCGAGGATCTCCTGACGTTCCGCCGCGTCTCGGGAGAAGATGTACCGCTCGTATTGCACGATGCTTTCATCTGCCTTACTCACCCCGGCCGCGTCTTTCTTGCGGTCGTAGCCGGCTAGTTTCTCAATTTCCTTCAAGCTGGTCGTCCCTGCCTTGGTGCGCACCCCCACCTCGACAGCCCGGTAGAGGTCAACGAATCGGCTGGCGATAAGTAAGTCGACGCGCTCTTGCCAGCGATAAGCCTCTGCTTCATCCGGCCAATCTCTGGCAATGCGCCGGAGGCTGGTGGTCTCATAGGAGTTGTAGTGGTAGATGTGCCAATTGCCGCCGGCGCGGTCGCGCTGCTCCATGTCCTCCATGAACCAGGCGAAGGCCGCACGTTCCTCTTGTGGGGTGTGCGCCCACCGATGGAAATAGGCAAGATTCGTATCGCTATAAGCCCAGAGGTAGTCCAGGGTGGGCAGCCCCGCGTACGGGTCTCCTTCAAGATCGAAGTACAAGTCACCCGGGTCAGTGGCCGGGATACTCTTAAGGCCAGTGTCGATGGGTTGCGGGCGAATGAGTTCGTAGCCCGCATGCCCCACTTGAGCCCGGGCCTGCAGCCGCAGCCGATCGAACGTGGTTGCAGCCATTCCAGCCGGGCGAGCCGATTCGGTGCTTGCAGCTAGTTCGCTCATTGTCGTGAGGCCGCTGTCGCGGAGTTTGGCGCGCTGCTTGGTGCTTAGGAGGTGCACTCGACTGAGGTCGTTTGGACCCCATCCCTCGTCACAGAGTTGCTCCCAGCGACATGATTTGCAAGCGGCGATTGGCTCCGCCGTGGTCACTTGTGGTGTCGCCCTAGCGTCGAGGAAACGGGCTTGGGCTTGCCGGAGATACGGCTCGACGTCGGAGTATTTCCATTCGAATTCCTGCTCGTTCCCGAGCCAGATTTTCAAGCTTGGAGGAGGGGAACCTTGTATCGAGGTAACCACCTGGCCGTATAGGGCCATCTGCAGCAGCGCTTTTGAGCTCGGCGTGCGCGCAAGCTTGGTGTCACGCACCTCATAGGAATAATCACCGAGGGCGCTGGGGAACCCATCTACTCGCACGAGGAAATCCGCGTATCCGACCCAAGGGTCGGCAAGGAGGGTCGCCTGAAAGACGACATCGTCCCCGGCCTTCATCGACTTGATGGTTTCTTCGTTTGCCCGCTGGATACTTTCCAGCCCACCGGTGGGCCGCTTGATCTCGGTGACAGTGTGTCCTTGATCCTTTAACTGCTTGAGCATCTTGCGTTCGTGCATATCACCGCGCAACTGCGCGGGTGTCTCGAAGCGGGTTTCGTTCTCGTCCTCAGGGTCGAACAGGAGTCGTGGCTGTTCATTGGCCTTGAGCCAGTCCTGGAGGGCCTTGTCGGTCTTTGACAGTGCGTCGAGGGCGCTCTTGTGTTCGCAGGTCATCCAGTTCTGCAGGTCGCTTGGGGAGTAAAGGTACCCATGGTCCGTGCGAATCATCTTTCCCCTGTCATCGCCGTCCGGCCGCCAACCGGGCACCCGCTCATAGCAGAAGTACAGCACCGGGGTCTGACATCGGCGCTCGCCCAAGCCCTCAACAACACCCCGGTAGTCACCTATATACCGGGGTGTTGTCGCCCTAGTTCAATTACCATAAGCCTGCAAAGCGGTTTTGCCACCGAACTTTGCAGCTAATACGTCATCCACCTCATCTGCCCTTTCAGCTATAAGGATGACAGCATTCAGAAGTTCGCCCGCGACAAGATGTTCTGGCGCATCCAAAAGGGTCATACCTAGATTGACTATTGATTTTCCTGGAGTTTCGTCGTCCGCACTTATATCCCAGCGCCCAATTAATCTATTATAGTCAGGGTTGGTCAGCAATTCGCTGCAAAGGGCAGGCGTGGCGACTACGTCTCTTATTACCATGGCATCAACTCGTACGACTCCGACTCCTTGGGGAAAGTTGTAGTATTGGATGCAGACGACTGTGGAGCCCTCTCGACCCACCCAATGGTCCTCGCCATCAAATGAAAAGGTTTCGACAAACGCGTCCTGCAGCATCGCGTCGATCCTTTGCACCGACGCACTCGCCTTCGCGCTCTTCTTACTGAAAAGACCCATCATTTCTCCTAATAGTTTCGTGAAACTGACCGTGCGCCAGCCCCGTTCTTCAGTTCACCTGCTGTTGTGGCCAAACCGTCCTGCTGCCAATCTAAAGGTCATACGCGTGCAAGCAGTTTCAACGCATCACCTGCCCATTCACTGAACCAGCCGGTGCCCTCGGAGATGACTTCCCCCATATCTTGTTGTATGTCGACGATTTCTGACGGTGAGAGCCGCTTCAATAGCTTCTTGGCTCTCTTGTGATCGCCGTCCCTAGCCGCCAAGACCGCCGGATAAAGTTTTGCTTCAGGGTGCCCGTCCGCGCCAGCCTCGGACCAAAGTCGTAACGCTTCGGCACGGTTGCCAAGTGCGAGGTAGGCGAGGCCGGCATTGCTTTTGCAATTGGGCAACTGGGGCAGGAAATACTCTCGCAGATCAGGAGTAATTGAGTCCATCCAAATACTGACACGTGGGAAGTAGTTTTCAAAGGCTGCTATTGCGTCTTCCATGAGACCCAGGAGAGTGCGCGTCCAGATCAAGCTCGCCAGTGCATTGGGTTGTCCCTTACTCGCAGCCCGGTCGAACCCGGCCATTGCCTCGTATGGGTGGCCGTCCTGTAAGCACAAAGTCGCTGCATTGTTTAGTTCAATTTCATCTGCGTCTGGGTCTTGGATAAGCTCATGAAGTGGTCTGAACATTCGTTGCAGCAAGTCACCACCTATTTTCGACGGACTATTGGCCCGCAGGCGTACTTTAAGGTCTGGCACCGCCCCGTTGAATAATTCGCGGTGGTTGAAGATTCGCGCCATTGGCACAGCGTGGAGGAACTCCTCGAAGATTCCTGGTTCGTCATCGAACATCTTGGTGGCGTAATCTTGCGCTGCCATGAGGGAACTGACCGTACCTATCAGGACTGACTTGAGGTGGCCTCCTGACAGGTCCGCGCTGAGGGTGTAGCCGATATTGAGAGTTCGGATCGGCGCACTGCACCGGTGCGCCTCAGGATGATCCACGATGGCTCCGCTTGAACAGTAGTCAGACAATGAAGTACTGGCCCAAGCCTGCGGATAAAGCCGCTCAGGCGTGTCGCGGAATGTCATGCGACGTCCCATCATCCCGCCTAGCGTCATCCCGAAGCGGCCCATACCCGTGAGGTGGTGCTCTCTGGAATCGTTCTCCCCAAGCCTGAGAAGTGCTTCGATGACGCGGCGCTGGATGTGCTGGTGCGAATCTGTGAATGCGGCAATATCGGTGGTGGCCTGTCGATATTCCGGTGACAGATACGTCTCATAGTCTGCCGAATCGACTTGATCCTTAAACCTTGGGGTTTCGCCGGTTGCGATCACCCAAGCCGGACTAACGGCATCTGGTAAGCCAACCAATAGTGGGGTGGAGACTTTGGCGTAGCGGTCCTGATCCTCACCACCTGAGATTTCAAAAAAGATCTGGCAATTGCCGGATTCGACACTCCAGCGGCCGGCCAGCAGGTGGTCTCCGAGTTGTGACATCTTCCAGCCGACCTGCTCCAGAACTTCCTTTATCCGGCGAGCGAAATCGCTGTCGTCGATAGCCAGCGCGGCCGAGTGGTCATCGCGCAAGGCCGGTGCCTGTTCCATGACTCCAAGGGGAAAGGAAGGCGAGCCCACCAGGTCTCTTCCCAGGGTACCGGGCCACTGCTCCATGAACACTCCGAGAGTTGCCCAGGGCCCTCTGGTTCCTGCCTCATCCACCAGCAGGGTACCTATTTGACTTACGGCCTCGTCATAGCCGAATGTGGCACTTACTTGCTGGAGGCGAAGAGCCGTGACCAGTTCATCTGCACTTTCGGCGCTTTCGGCTAACTGGCGAAGGTGATTTCCCTCCGCGTTCCTTCGAACCGCGGGAATGACCACCATCGCCCGCTGTTCATTTATGAAACGCTCAGCCAAGAGGGCTTGGTACTCGGCATTGTCAGGGGATTCAGTCTGGTACCAGAGCCAGACGGTGGCTTGCAGGTCACCACTATCGTGGGCAAGCCGAGCCCAATGTTCACCCTCGGTTTCCTCCTCGTCAAGCCAAGCCAACACCTCCCCGAATGGCCATAGGTGCTGTGCGAGATAGGTGGCCGCGCCCGGGTACTCTTGGGCGAGAAGTCGCATTTTGTCGAGCGCACCCGGGTCCCCGTTCCACATGGACTGGTTGGCATAGTGGCACGAGGCGGATAGGTGACCGGTGTCAGCCGCGAGTCGACCTATATCGTCGGCAGTTGAGGTCAGGTGCGACTGGGCGGTCTGATAGAGGTCAAAGTCGTTGTTCATCGCTGCCCGGGCAATCGACCAGCAGACATTCGCATTGCCTTTTTCGATCTCAGTGGTGATGGCCGCAGCGACCTCGTCAGCCTCAGCGCCTCGGCCCACATGTCGAAGTAATGCTTCAAGGTAGATCAAGGCCGACAGGTCACCCGAACTCCTCGCTTGATAGAACGAGGCGATTGCCTCGTCATATCTTTCCTGCAATTGCCTAACGACCCCGCGCAACCGCCAAACATCCTCATGACTTGGAGCGCGTTCCAGCAACGCCCAAGCGTCATCTAGCAACGAACTTCGCTCATCTTGACTCCATTTTGAGTCGATCTCCATGCGGCGACTCAAATAAAGCAGCATCTGCGCGGCTTCAATATCGCGCTCGGCTTCAATCGTCATCGTCATCATCTTTCTCGGGTAGCCCCAGCAGGGCCGCGGAAGCCCGGATCTGCTCAGTGCTCAGCGGGTTGGCGAACACGGCGCCTCGGACGTCCTCATCACCGTCAAGCGCGAGTTGCGCGAGCAGCTCTACTGGTGAATTTCGATTCGCGGCTACGCCTTTACGCACGTGAGCCTCAACATCTGAGGCAAGGATCTGCAACAACTGTGCGGCGGCATCCTCGCGGTCAGCCAAAGCGTCTCTGACCCAATCGTCCTCGTCTGTCGTGAGGGAGAGCAGAAGTTCCCCCGAAGTATTGGGGTGCACCGCGACCTTCTTGCGCATCGATGGGTCGTCAGATTTGGCGTATAGACTGAGTATTTCCCGGGGGCAGGCCGGGTTTTCCAATACCGTCTCTACGACATCTGGTTCAGGGTCGCCGGCGAGAGCGACCAGCAACGCAGCCTCGGCATTCGGGTTCGCCGCAACGCCGCGTCGCACCCACCATTGTGAATCCTGCGCCAGCCCAGAAAGATCCTGCGAGGGCATCGCGGGGTTGGCTGCGGCCGCCGCACGAATCCACTCGTTTCCTTCTTGGGCGAATTCACTCAGCCATTCCGGCTTTGCCTGCGGGTTCGCTGCGACCGATGTTCGAAAGGCACCATTTTCACTGAGTCGATGCTCCTCCAATAACGACATGGTGAGAAATGGGCTCTCAAGAGCGATTCTGATCCGATCAAACTCACCGGAATGGAGGGCCTCTTCGGCCTCCGCCGTAGACGAGATCGATTGATCCGAGTCCAAGTCGTCATTACCCATGAGCACCCCCGTGCTGAGATGTATACCACGGTAGCATCGCTGGGACCACTTGTCGTCAGGTTTTACTGGATTCAGTGGTGACGCTGGTATCCCGTACGTACGGGTTCATGTATTGCTTGAAACCTGATTTAGGGAGTAACCTCCGAGTTAATTGTTGGCCGCTTGATGGGGGATCAAAGTGCGCGGATGGGCTACTGGTTTCGTCTTAATGATGTCGCTGCTGCTAGGTGGCGTGGGGCTTTCGAGCCCAGCGAATGCCACACCAGTGAATTGTGCTGCTAGCCAAGTCGAGGTAAGTAAAGGACTTCCGACCGGCGAGGCTTTTTGGGTGCAGGGGTCATGCGCCAAAGGTAAACATGTGTATTGCGCTTTCCTCAGGTATGGAAGATTTTTTAGGTGGGTGTGTACTTGCGTTAAAGATTGATTGTGCAGTTCGCGCAATGCGAAGAAGCAAAGAACTATTTGCGAGCCATCATCTCGGCGAGCTCGTTGTCAATTTCGTCTATTTCCTTCAGGAAGAGTATTAGCATCACGCGCAATTCTTCAGGAGACAGGTGGTCCGCGTACAGGTGGAAGGAAGCTCTGAGACCGAAGCGATGAGTATTGGTTTGGTCTGGACTGAGTTCTAGCACCTCGAACTTAGGGATGGTGCTCGCCCCGTTTCCGCGCACGCAAGCAATGCATGCGTCGTCGAAGTTTGCAGGCGGGGTAGTCAGGAGTGAACTAAAACGTAGGATGCGAAATCCGTCTACTTCAAGTAGGTCGATGCCCATGTTGACCGACTGGTCGCCGGTATGGTGTCCGACTCCCGTCAAGGTAATGACCTGACCTCGCACGACGGGGTTGAATCCGGCTTCAACTAGGGTGCTGATGACCTCCTTTTCCAAGGTAGGATCCTTAATGCTCCGAATTTCAACTCCCATAGAACTAGTGTTATCAAATGGAACACTCGGCGCAACATCAAGTGAAAAATAACCGGGCGATACGGGGGAATTCATGGCGACGGTAGATGATTACGAAGCGACCTATCGGGCATTGACCATCTGCATTGCTGCGCGGATCGCCGTGATTTTGTGGGGCCCACCTGGTCAGGGTAAGACGTCGGCGGTGAAGGCGATCGCAGTGAACCAGGGCCGGCACTTGGAGGTACTGCTTGCCAGTATCCGTGAGCCTCAGGATTTTGCAGGTCTGCCGAGCATCAACAACGGGACCGCGCAACTGGTGCCTCCGGATTGGGCATTACGCCTGAGTAAGGAAAAAAACGGGATCTTGTTCACCGATGAAGTAAATACCGCCCCGCCCAGCGTTCAGGCTGCGCTGCTGCGGGTGAGTCTGGACAAAGTTGCCGGTGATTGTGATCTAGGCCAAGACACCAGTGTCATCGCTGCTGCGAACCCGCCGGAGCAGGCCGCTGATGGCTGGGACTTGGCGCCGCCGTTGGCAAACAGGTTCTGCCACCTTGATTGGGAGCTGCCAACCGAGATCGTGCGCGACGGGTTGGCCGGCAAGTGGCGTACCTACGAGGTACCGGCACCTGATACTGCCGCGCTGGACAATGTGCTGATGCTTGAGCGCGTGCGAGTAGCTGGTTTCCTTTCGGCTCGTCCTGATTTGACGACGGTGGTGCCATCGACTTCATCAGAGCAGGGGCGGGCTTTTCCGACCCCACGGTCCTGGGAGATGGTCGCGACCTTGTCCGGCTGGGTCAGTGCCACTGATCAAAGTGAAGGGGTCCGCCGGTTGATAGTGCGCGGGTGTATCGGCCCCGGCGCGAGCGCGGAGTACTTGACCTACCGCGACAACCTCGACCTTCCAGATCCAGAAAAGGTTTTGAAAGATCCCAGTGGTTTCGTTGTGCCTGGGCGAGCCGATCACATCTACGTGATTGGGGCAGGTGTGATGGCGGTGATGCGCAACAAGTGCACTGCCGAACGTTGGCATGCGGCAGGGCTCATTTTGGAACGGATCGCCGCTGCAGGTCACCCAGATATCGCGGTGAGTTTCGCCCGTGACTGGATCAAAGAACGACCAAAGGGTGAGATGCCCAAAGACGCGGTCATGACATCACTCGTCCCGCTACTTAAGGAAGCCCGTTTGATATGAGAACCGAGGCCTTGGAGCGGACCCCGAGTCAAGAGTCGCACGACGCCCGCCTTCGGGTGATGGCGGCTCGGGTGATCGCTCAGCAACGCTGGCCATACGTATCGACCCTGCTATTCACTCTGCGGTTGGTTGAGTTACCCCACGCTGAACTTCAGACGATGGCTGTTGACAGCGGTTGGCGGATGTACTACTCAGCGAAGTTTGTGCTTGGGGAGAAGCCGGAGAATCTTGCCACCGTTTTGTTGCACGAGGCCATGCATTGCCTCAATGCGCACGGGCCAAGGTTTGCGGCACTTTCACAACCACCTCATAGACACGGTTTATGGAACTACGCGGGTGACGCGGCTATCAACGAGGTGCTTGACGACGAGAAAATGCCATGGCCAACTGTGAAACCGGTGCGTTACGCCGATCTGTTCTCTTACGGGGTCACGGCAGAGATGAGTACTGAGGGCGCGTTCTTTGCGCTCTTGGATTACCAAGATCAGCACCCCGACGAGAACGAACTAGGCACGACAGACTGCGGTTCCGTCGTCGACGGTAACAGCCGGGTGTATGAAATTCCAAAGAGTGACGCGATCAGCCCAGCAGTGCGCTCTGATCAGCAGGCAATTACCCGTGACCGAGTAGCCCACGACATCATCCAACACAACAAGAACCGCGGTGATGTACCGGCGGGGCTTTTGCGATGGGCCGAAAGCATTACGCACCCCAAGGTAAATTGGCGCGAAGCCCTCGCCAGCAAGCTGCGCCGTGACCTGGCGATGGTCGCCGGTCGCCGCGACTACGTGTACACCCGGCCCTCCCGCCGGCAAGATGCCATGCGCGCCAGCGGCTCTACGGTGGTGCTGCCCGCCATGCGTCAGCCAGCACCACCGCGGGTGAGCGCCGTTATCGATACCAGTGGCAGTATCGAGAAGGACGAACTACGAAGCTTTATGACCGAAGTGATCGGGATTGCTCGGGCATCTGGCGTATCCACGGGTGTGCAAATAATCGCCTGCGACGCGCAGGCTTATCCAGCGCAGTCGCTGAGAACACATGGTGATGTTGAACGCATCGAATTGCGGGGCGGCGGTGGCACCGACATGGGCGCAGGAATTGATGCAGCGGTAGCAGCGCGACCGTGCCCCCATATTGTTGTGGTCTTCACCGACGGCTACACCCCTTGGCCGGAAACCAAACCCCGCAAAGTCGACTCGGTAATCGTCGTCTTGAGCACCGAATCACAAGTGGCCGAAGTACCGGGTTGGTGCACGACCATCTTGCTTGACTCAAATGATTAAGGCCTCGGCCCTTGAGGTTCGGGTTTAGCGCTGCGCACCTAGCGGCCCCACCAACTCTGGTCCTTGACTTTTCGGTAAGCGGCGGCCGTTTGCCCATGGGCATCTCCAAGCCGCAGTCCGATCTTCCAGATAAAAAGCTCCCTAGCCGTTTCCTCTTGGGTTGGTGGCTGGTCGGCTGCCGGCAAGTTCTGTGAGTTTGATCTTGCTTGTGCCCACGGTCCGAATTCGCTCCTCGTTCCGTCCACTTTCTTAGGCGCGCTGGGCGGCCCGGCGGCTGCCTCCCTGACCTTCGCTTCATCGTCGCGTTCTTGCAGGGAAGTTCTCGTGGCAGTGGGCGTAGTCGCGTTCAGCGCGACGGCCTGTCGCACTCGCCAGTCGAAATCAGTGGCCAGTTCATTCAACCTTGATGGAAGAGTCCACTCTGCTTCAGCTTCGTCAAGGAGATATTCGGTCAGCACCTCGTATACAGCATCGTCAGTTTCGCCGAGTTGAATTAATCGCCAAGCCCACTTCCGTGACTGGAAAAACTGGCCGTGGTGATGGAGTCTGCTGATCTCATAACGGATAGCTGGCAGGTAGTCAGTCTCAGCCGCCTGGATCGAGAACTTTTCTTCGCTCCTGGAGTCGCCGTCGAACTTCGCCAAGTCCCTTAGGCCACATAGGGCTTGCCAACGCACTTCTAGATCCTCTGCTGTGCAGGCTTTAGAGAACCACTTGTTAGCTTCGGCGCTCTTATAGTCCGCGACCGCCAGTTGCCCCAGATGTAGGGCTGCGTCAAGGCGACCGGAGCCGAATGCGCGTCGAAGCAATTCGCCTGCAGTGCAATGGTCCGATCGTAGGTACGCCACGCCTGCCAGCCCAACCACACCACCTAGGACCTCGTGCGGGTCGGGTGAGGCGATGGCCAGTTCAAACCACTGCTGCGCGGCGTCAATGTTCACTGCGTCGAGGGCCAGCAGACCCATCCTTATCTGTCGGGGGATCTCATCCCCCGGATGGGTAATGGTCCAACGGTCAATGGTCATTGGAATCTCCAATCCACTTCTGAGCCACTAGTCATCTCAACATTTAAGCCGCGTGCAAGGGACTCCATGGTGGACCGAAGGTGCGACGGCAAGGCCATAATCTCACCCGGATCGGCGGCCCCCTCCAGCACTTTGACCATGTAGTGGTCACTTTCGGCGGGAACCGGGGACAGGGCGACGTAACCTAGCCCAAACAATTCAAACAGGTGAACCTCGAACTCGGTCAACGTCGGATCTCCCTCATCATGGACAACGGCGCAACTGCTGATGATCCACGCCTCCAACCTCGCTGCCTCACGATGAACTCCACGGCGCCGAGCGGCGGCAAGAAAGTACGGGTGAGCCTTCGCTGGTTCACCTAGAGCCTTTAATTCCGACCCCCGCTCGAATAGGCGCACCTGCGAAAATGCAAACTGCAGAATGAGTGCCTGTAACCTGGAGCGCATCGAAACCCGGAGCGCGGACTCGTCGATCTCAATGATTGGCCCGCGAACACCTCGAAGAGCCAAGTCTCGGCCCACCCACTCAGGGATGAGAATCTCGCGATGCTTCCATTGCGCCTCTTGGGTCAGCACCCACTGCGCGTCCTCTACATCCTGCTCATACTCCCGACGCAGCTTGGTGCTTTGGCGAAGCACAATGATGAGCATGATGATTGGCTGAAAGATGTACCACTCCGGTACCTTCCCAATCACCACAAAGATGAGCACGAAACCCAGCCACCAGCACGCAATCAGACGATAGATTCCAGCCCTACCTGAGCCCATCATTCCTCCCTCCTTGAACCTAGGCAGGGGGTCTGACATTGAGCAGAGCCAGATGCGCCGCAACCACGCCGCCGGTCGTCGCCTGAGTCTCTTACGACCGCCTTGTCACCCACGACCTGGTCGCGAGCCGCGGGCCAGCTATTTAACGCCGATGAGGGCGGCGATCGCCTTTATCTCGTCGGTGGCCGAACGGTTCTTGTGCACCGCTTTGCGCACCTTCACATCAGCGTCGGCCGCAAGAAGCTTGAGCACATCCAACGGGGTCCGTGGTTGCTTCGCGACCGCTACCCGCACTTTCACATCAGCGTCGGCCGCAAGAAGCTTGAGCACACCCAACGGGGTCCGTGGTTGCTCCGCGACCGCTACCCGCACGCTAGCCACCTTGTCCTGGGCCAGAACTGGCAGCGCCGGCTCATACGGGCGAGCGGCTAACGCCACACGAACCGAAACCTTCCTAGACTTGACCAGCGAGGCAAGAACCTCCTCACCCGTACCTGGCGCAGAAGCCACCAAAACATCATCGCGTGAGACCTCAACAACAAATACCAGCAACTCGATCGGGGTGCTCGCGTTCCCCGCCACACCCCCGCGCACGTACTGGTCCTGGTCTTCGGCCAGGGCGGTCAAGACCTCAACCGGGGTGCTCGCGTTCCCCGCCACATTCCGGCGCACGTACTGGTCCTGGTCTTCGGCCAGGGCGGTCAAGGCCTCGACCGGGGTGCTCGCGTTCCCCGCCACATTCCGGCGCACGTACTGGTCCTGGTCTTCGGCCAGGGCGGTCAAGACCTCGATCGGGGTGCTGGTGTTCCTCGCCACACCCTCGCGCACGTACTTGTTCTTGTCATTGGCTAGAACCATCAGCACCTCGACCGGGGTATTCACGTTCCCCGCCACACCCCGGCGCACGTACTGGTCCTGGTCTTCGGCCAGGGCGGTCAAGGCCTCGACCGGGGTGCTGGTGTTCCGCGCCAAATTCCGGCGCACGTACTCG